>Ga0209979_1000142_pt1 | contig 121476 bp, 96 predicted proteins | sample AnhtaG_FD_183114 | JGI IMG/M metagenome (GOLD analysis project Ga0209979, IMG submission 183114) | Deep subsurface microbial communities from Anholt, Denmark to uncover new lineages of life (NeLLi) - Anholt_01485 metaG (SPAdes) (version 2) | ecosystem: Environmental > Aquatic > Marine > Oceanic... | reverse complement strand
CCAACACTTTGACCATAACCTGGGATGACTTCGGCACCGGTGAGTACGACGTGGAGCACACCACGGACCTGACCGTCGCCTGGACACCGGTGGCTCAGTCGCTCACGTCACCGACGTGGAGCACACCTGTGCCCGACCAGCCCGCCGGGTATTACCGAGTGGTGGGCTCCGAGTGATCCGTCACTGAACGGAGAGGCAAGAAATCCTTTCTAAGGTATGCAACTTCTTGATTATGAAGAAGATGTGCATGTTCTGGAGAGCCAATTTACTTGATAATCTCTGCATAGTCGCGCATCTTCCGGAAACGCCCCTAAACGGCGCGACAGATGCAAAAGCCTATGGGTTGCTCATGCCAACTGCCGGGACAAACAGGTGAGCCGAAGGGGGAACATGGGCCTTATCGAAAACGAGAAGGCGTCCATCGCTTCTCCGCCGAAACCGTCGGAGTACTTCAGGCGAGCGTATCTGAGAAACGGAAGCCGCGTGCGAATTCGGCTTAGTACATGTGTTCGGAAATACGATGACGAATTATGGGGGCCTTTTTCCAATAAAAGCTCGCACACTGGTCGCGTACTGCAGCAAAGGTTGGGAGGCGGCCGGCAAGCGCCAAAGGGTCTCATGGCTGCCGGGCTTCTCGACCAAGGGCTTCAACCATAATCGAATACGTCATCGAACTTACGAATCGGAGCACTTAGTAAGAGAGGGAATCGTCACCCCTTCACAGACCCGTGCTTCAAGTGGAGCCCAGGGACACTATTCGCTTTCCCGTTCGATTTTTCACTCTTCCGCAATCGCAATTTGACGGGCCGGCTGTTGTCGGGGCATACTTGCGCCAGTGTGATCAATCCCCTTACGAACCAGGTGTCTTCAAACCACAAACTCTAAGGAAAGACGAATGATGAGGAAAGTGGCGCTTCTTTTGCTGCTCAGCCTCCTTTTCACAACCATCGCGATTGCCTCCACTCCTCGCGACGGACATCGCACGTGTTTTCAGACGGCTTCGCAGTACGACGAGAAGCTGGATATCGCGTCGGACATCGCGATTGTTTATGGAGTGAATCCGAGCCTGTCGAGGCGAATCAAGGGGTGGCGGGACGCGGGGTACACGATCCATCTCATGACGGGGATTGCGTGGGGGTCGTATCAGGACTATTTCGATGGGCGGTTCGACGGCAGAGCGCACCGCGGGGAGATTCAGGAGCTGAAAAATGGGAAGAAGAGGTGGCACGGGCGTTCCACGACGGTTGGCTACAACGTGCCTACCCAATCGTATGCCAACTACCTGAAAAGCAAAATGAAGACGGCGATTGATCTCGGCGTGGAGGCGATCCATCTCGAGGAGCCGGAGTACTGGGTGCAGACGGGGTGGTCGCCAGCGTTCAAGCGGGAATGGGAGCGGTTCTACGGCGAGGCGTGGCAGGCGCCGGACTCGTCGGTGGACGCGCAGTATCGGGCGTCGAGGCTCAAGTATGAGCTTTACTTCCGCTGCCTGAAGGATGTCATCGGGTTCATAAAGGAGTATTCCAGAAGCAAAGGGAAGGGAGTCGAATGCTATGTTCCCACGCATTCGATGATCAATTACTGGAGCTGGAGAATTGTCAGCCCTGAATCGCATCTGATGGACTTGCCCGGGTTTGACGGATACATCGCGCAGGTGTGGACGGGAACTGCGCGGACGCCGAACACGTTCGCGGGGGTCAGGAAAGAGCGGACGTTCGAGACGGCTTTTTTAGAGTACGGGCAGATGACCAGCATGGTCGGACCGACAAAGAAGAAGATGTGGTTTCTCGCCGATCCGGTCGAGGACAACCCGAACCGCACGTGGGAGGATTATCGCCGGAACTACGAATGCACGGTCATCGCCTCGCTCTTTTTCCCGGGAGCGTGGGGATTCGAGGTCATGCCGTGGCCGAGCCGAATTTTCCGTGGGAAGCACCGGAAGGCGGAGTTGACAACTAAGGGTGCCGAGGGCATCCCGGCGGATTATGCGACGGAGATTCTCGCTGTCATCAACGCCCTCAACGATATGGATCAGGAAAGGGTCGTGTTCGACTCAGGGACGAAGGGGATCGGGGTTGTTGTATCCGATTCGATGGTGTTTCAGAGGGGCGAGCCGCACGTCACGCCCACGGATGGTTTTTTCGGTCTGACGCTTCCTCTGCTGAAAAGAGGGATTCCGGTTCGGCCGGTTCATCTGGAGAACATATGTCGCCCGGGCTGCCTCGATCCGTACAGGCTGCTCATTTTGTCGTACGAGTACATGAAGCCGTTGAAGCGGGAATATCATCGCGCTTTGGCGAAGTGGGTGAAGAAAGGAAATGTGCTGATGTATTTTGGCGACGCGAGTGATCCCTACCACGGCGTCCGAGAATGGTGGAATACCCCGCCCATGAAATACGCGACCCCCGCGGAACATCTTTTTGAGACGCTTGGTTTGCCGAGGAAGCTCCAGCCCCTGGCCGCCGAAATCGCAGACGCTCCGAGCGCGGAACAACGGCCGATGTCCGACGAGGCGTCCGTGCGCGCTCGCGGGCAGGCGGGGCGGTATGCCGTAGGGAAGGGGCATCTGTTTTATCAGAACGTCAATCCCGCGGGTTTGGCGCAGAGTAAAGAGGCTGCTGAGCATTTCGTGTCATCTGTGAAAGGAGCTGTTGCGGAGCTGAAGCGTTCTGTGCAAGACCCATCCATCCCACAATGGAAGGAGCAGAATTATCTCCACATGGTTCGCGGGCCGTATCACATCATCTCGGTGCTTGACGAATCCGTTTCCGAAAAGCCGTATTCTGTCGAGGGGAATTTCGTGGATGTTCTTGATCCGAGGCTTGCGGTGAAAACAAAAGTAGAATTCAAGCCGGGTGAGAGGGGGCTTCTCTACGACGTCGATTTCGCGAAGAAGGCTGGGGCAAAAGCCGGAGTCCTTGCCTCTGCATCCCGCACGCGTGAGGAGCGGGTTTCGGAACGATCCATCTGCTTTAACTCCAGAGGACCTGTCGCGACGATTGCGGCGACGAGAATCCTGCTTCCGGGTGAGCCGAAGCAGGTGAAGTTCAGCAAGCCTTCCCATCAACTCATTCAGAAGGAATGGGACGAGCGATCGAAGACGCTCCTGCTGGTTTATGAGAACACCCCGAGAGGGGTGGACATCACTGTGCGGTGGTGAAGCAAAGCACGTCGGCGACTGGCAGAAAATCATTGACTGAGGCGGGGATTCTGATAAGCTTACTGAGGAACGTTCCAGGGACATGGACGGGGCGTAGCGCAGTCCGGTTAGCGCACCTGCCTTGGGAGCAGGGGGTCGGCGGTTCAAATCCGCCCGCCCCGATTAAACAGCAAAAGTCACCATGGGGAGTGGCGCGGAAGGCACGTCACCAGGACGAATCGCACCTGATTCACCCGCCTTGGGAGTCCCGCCGAGGCGGGATTCAAATCCGCCCGCCCCGACCAAACGACACGGGCGCCAGCAGGCCCGATACTCAGGATCCCGTCCCATCGAAAGAGATCGCCTCGGAAGTTTCGTATGGAGATCGTCCGATCGAAGAATGGGGTTCCGATCAGGCTGACCGAGGAGAGATGGTTTCACATCACTGAAGAGCACTCCGAGATGGCTGGTTACTATTTCGAGGTGCTCGAGACCCTGCAAGAACCAGAGGCAATCTACGAGGGCAAGGCCGGCGAACTCCTCGCAGTCAGAGAGATTCAACCTGGAAAGCACCTGGTCGTCGCATACTGAGAAGTGAGCCAAGAGGAAGGATTTGTGATTACTGCCTTCCTGACGAGGAGGATCAGGCAACTCGAGGGGAGGACAAAGTTATGGCCTCGATAGATGTAAAGGAGATTCTGAAGCTCACATCCCACTTGTTGAGCATGCCATTCAAGCGCATCCGGTATAGCTATGATGAGGAGGCCGATGTCCTGTACCTCAACTTCAAGAAACCAAGCCACGCCGATGATAGCGGGCTTACCGATGACGATGTGATCATACGGTATGAGAAGGGCGAAGTGGTGGGTATCACTGTGCTTCACGCGAGCAAGCGGAAAGCGCCAACATAACCGCCACAGCCGCTGGAAAGGAAAATGAGCTGAAAGAGACAAAAGAGGCATATTTTTGCAGCAGCCTAAAGTTGTGTGGGATTGACGAAGTAGACGTGGGCAGACAATCAGGCAAGCGCTTCGCCTAACAGGTACATCAAGATGGCAAAAAAATGAGGGTATATCTGGATACCTCGGTGATTTCAGCACTGTTTGATGACAGGAATCCCGAGAGGAAATCTCCCACCGAAGCCTTTTTCAAGGAGATGAAGAACTTTGAGATTCTCATCTCCGAAATTACAGTTGCTGAGATTGAACGTATCCCGGACGGGGAACTTAGAGGCAAAATGAAAGAAGCGGTCGCGGGGTTTTCGGTGCTGTCTTTAACGGATGACGTGGAGGGGATAGCCAGCGAGTATATTCGCCATGGTGCGGTTCCAGCGGGTTATGGTGAAGATGCCTACCATATTGCGATCGCTGTCGTAAACGAGATGGGTTGCCTGTTGAGTTGGAACTTTAGACGCATCGTAAGGAGGAAAACGAGAGAGATAGTAAGGATGGTAAATACTTTGAATAACCTGACCCAAATAGAGATTATGACCCCTGCGGAATTGTTGTAGGAGGGGAGCAGATGAGGAAGGTCACCGAAAGACATATCAAGGAAATCGGAGGAGTCGTAGGAGAGGAGTTTCCAGACGACCCCGCTTTGCAACAGGTTCACATTGCCAGGAAGATTCTCGCCAAGGAGGCGGAATTCCAAGGATCGGGTTTTCTCGAATACATCAAATCGTTGAGGAATCAACTTAAGAAGGTCAAATGAAGCCATGCACGCACCAAGTCCTAAGCTAAGCAATGAAGATCTTCGCCGAGCGGCTCTTATCTGCTTTCGGAACGCGCGAGAACTTCTGTTGGACTCGGAGCTACTCCTCTGCTCGAAGAGGTGGCCTCGGTCGATTTTCCTAACCTGCCTCGGCCTTGAGGAACTGGGAAAAGCCAGCCTTTGCCTCACCCTTTGCGAAACGGGAGAATCAATCGAAACCAAGGAGCGCGTCACGGACTTCTGGCGCTGTTGGAGATGCCATCTCAGTAAGGGAGCATGGGGCCAAGGTTACGTCGCATGGAATCCAGAAGTCCTCCAGCGCCTTGCCGCGCTGTACCTCCCCGATGGCTACGAGGACTGGAACCATTATGAGTCGGATAAGCGAGATTTCTACGGGAGATATTCCGAGATAACGAACGCGATTAAGATGGCGTCACTGTATGTGGACGTGCTCCGGCCCCGGTCAAATTCAAAAAGCATCAGCTTCCGTTTGCCCAGCGCGACCCTCAAGGAGGACTTCGCACGGCGGATGTGGCTCGAGCTCAAGGAAAGAGTTGACGACGTGGCACCACAGATGGAGAAGCTCGGTCGTCTGAACCTCCCTCCCTATCCTCCGGATATGGATCTCTGGCAGTGATGATCGCCCGGCCAGCCGCCATGACGCCGGAGCGGCTGTGCCCCGTGGCCGTTTCCCCCTGGCAATCTTCAGAGCTGAGCCGGAGGGCGGCTGCTATGCGCCATCGCAAAAACATGGGGGCGTCATGCCAAGTCGGGGGTAGGGGCCTGGAAATCCAAACATGGCGGTTCCAGTTTGCGATTCTCGTCGTCATATCTCCAGGTTATCCGATTCGTCTTTGAAGAGGTAGCCCTGTTCCTGGCGTTCAAAGTTGACTTTGTTCTTTTTGAGGTAGGCTTCGAAGACGTCTTTCGCGGAAAGGCCGAGGGTCAGGGCGAGGGACATGAGGAAGTGGAACATGTCAATGATCTCGACTTTTGCATTGTGTTTGTCGAAGGTCTGGTATTGAGCCCACCATTTCCAGGGGACGCTGTCCACAAGCTCGGCAAGCTCCTGCCCGAGAGCCCGCGCGTAGTTTAGAATCCACTTAGCCCTTTCATCATCATCCATTGAGTCGGTGTCCACGCCGACCCTCTTATTGAGGTTCTTCTGAAGCTCGAACATGGTCTCCAGCATGTCAGCCATGAGAAATCCCTCTGTCTCTACAACGAAGTGATGTAAAAGCCAGTCCTTTGTTCCCAGCGGAGCGGAACGAGCCCCGGGCCCGGCGCCACTGTCCGGCTTGGAAAGGAGCCCGTCGTTCTCATAGTAGCACATGGCCTCAAGGGCTTGAAGCAGGAATATCCCTGCGAGTCCGGCTGTTCGGCTGGGCTGAATCGGTGTGGCTGTGGTTGCGTAGCAGAATTTGCCCGAAGCCCCGCCGCTGGCGTCATAGACCAAAGCCAGGTGCATCTTTCATGGTCAATGCGACAGCAGCCTCGCCATACCACTACCCAAGCGTGGCGCCATTCGTGCACTCCATGCCTGCAAGACCCCGGCCATCCGTGTGACGGGAACCTCAATGTTGCGCCAATAAAGGTTCCAAGCATTCACGCAGGCGCTGACTGACCGTCTCAAGCGCGAACTCTGCGAGGCGGCGGTTCTGGCGTTGAATGATCTTTTTGCGGAAGTGGCGGCGGGTGAGCAGTTCGTAGATCATCTCGGCGATCAGTTCGGGCTGTTTCTCGTTTACAACAATGGAAGCACCGCCTAGGGTCTCCGGAACGGCGCTCGACCGATAAGCGATCACCGGCACCTGAAAGTGCATCGCCTCTAAGAGGGGAATGCAAAATCCCTCGTGCTCGCTCATGCACAGGAACGCGTCTGCTAACCGGTAGTACGCCAGCAGCTCGCGGAAATCCACGTGACCGGTGAAGATCACATCCCTCAAGTCCAGCTCCGCCACCAGCCCTCTGAGGTATGAGTAATAGCGTCCTGTCCCCGCGTAGGAGCCGACAAGAAAAAGGCGTGACCTCGGATTGACGGTTTTCTGATAAAAATAGAAGATTTTGATGAGGTCCTCGAACTTCTTGTTTGGGACAACGCGACCGACGAATAAGAGATTGACGAAATTGTCGGGGTATTTCTGAACAACTTCCGGATCGGGTTCGGCATCGAGCGACTCGAAATCTATCAACGGAGGCAGGACCTGAACGTTTCGATAGCCAGCCGCGACAAGCCCCGATTTGTTGAACTCGGAACCTGTAAGCGCGAGGTCAACGCATTCCCGGAGGGACTCCAGTCTCGCGTAGCCTTCCTGGAGCCGCTTTGCCGCGTCCGGGTCCACCGCCGCATAGTATTCCGGCGGGGTTATGTTGTGGTAGACGAGGACCTTGCGGCACTTCAGGCGGCGAAAAAACTCGATGAGCTCTCCTCCGATGGAGAAGTGAAAGATGGTGACATCTCGGGGGCCTCCGAAGTGGTGGTACTCGCGGTAGTCCTTGCAAAGCCCACGCATTCGCGGGCTGGTGAACTGCGGGATGGCGTAAATCTCGGAGGCATACCCCCAGATTCGGAACAGCTTCTGAAGTTCCGTAGCAATGCCGCTAATGGCATCACCTTCTGCAAATCCGGCTGTCAACTGATCAATTCGGATCATTGGGTAGCCTTACTGCTGAGCACGCTGAGAAGGTATAACTTCTGGGTCGTCTCCAACGCCCAATGCTACACGTCTTGCCGCAGGGCGTCAACTTCCTGCTCGCGGTGCAGGTGCATTTCAGTGGTAGGCTTGGTGTGGGGGGATTGCGCTTCGGGCTGATCGAGCAGCAGGAGGGAAATGAAGACCCGTCGTAGCATGGGCATGTTGCCCGTGAATGTTCACAAGCGGCGGGCCGATGCCCCCTTTTGGGGTCCGCCCTGACCGCGTGGGAACCGCAGCAAAAAGGCTGACTCGCTTTTGGAGTGCGGGAGCGCAGGTCTCGCCTTCTAAGGCTGAAGCACGGCTTCAGCACTCCAAAGACTGTGGAGGCGGTGCATCACTGAAGTACAGTGGCCACTCATTCTCCGCTTCTGTTGCGACCGGGGTGTGCGTGTGCTATGCTTTCTCTGGCTGGAGGTCGGATGGCTCATCTGCGACAGGCGGTCAAGGCGAAGCGATGGAGGAGATGAGAAAAAAGCAAGCTGCCAGTGATTCCATAGAAGTCCCTGTCGGGCGGAGGCCGGGGTTGTGGCGAGAGCTTCGGAGGTCGAAGATGGCGGTGGCGGGCCTGATTGTTACCTTTGTCCTTGTGCTGGTGGCACTTCTGGCATCGGTGATCTCGCCCGCTGACCCGAGGGAGACCGACCTGCAGGAAATTACGCTTCCTCCGTCCAGGGAGCACATCTTGGGGACGGACGACATGGGGAGGGACATCGCCAGCCGGATCATCCACGGGTCGCGAATTTCGCTGAGCGTGGGAATTGTCGCGCAGGCGATCAGCCTGGTGATCGGATTGACTATCGGTGCCCTCGCCGGATATTACGGCGGGTGGCTCGACAGCCTATTGATGAGGTTCACGGACATCATCTTTGCTTTCCCCACGGCACTCTTCGCCATTGCGGTCAGCGCGGTATTTGAGGAGAGGACGGTTGTGACGCTCTTTCTGATTTTAGGGATGATCGGCTGGGCAGGGATCGCCAGGATCGTGCGGGGGACAGTTCTTTCGGTGAAACACCGGGAGTTTGCTGAGGCTGCAAGGGCGCTCGGGGGAGGAGATGCCAGAATTATTCTTCGCCATATTCTCCCCAATTCTCTTGCTCCGGTTATCGTTGCATCTTCGATCGGCATCGCAGGCAACATCCTGACGGAGGCGTGGTTGAGCTTCTTAGGGCTGGGTCTGGAGGCAGGGGTGCCGAGCTGGGGAAACATGATAAGGGACGGTCAGCAGTTCATCACGACCAAGCCCTGGATTTGTTTTTTCCCTGGACTTGCGATCATCATTACGGTGCTTGGGTTCAACCTGCTCGGCGACGGTCTGAGGGACATCCTCGACCCCCGCCTGCGGGGGAAGCAGGGCCCCGGAAAGCCCTAAGCGCGGTGGTGGTATTTGGTGCGCGCCCGAAGCGTCGACAGCCTCCAAGGCCGTCCCAGAAGAGGCGTTGATTGTGTGGTAATTATCTGAGATGCTCGGAAAAAGGAGTGGAGGGAGAACGAGATGGCCAGGTTCTGTGCAAACTGTGGGAAGAAGGTCTCATTTCTGGCCGGCATTGCAGGTCAGGTATTATGCAAGGACTGTAAAGCAGCCTTCGAGCACCAGTTGGCGACAGCGGAAAAGGAGATATTGCGCACCAAGATTTGCACGGAGGAACACCTGGAGGTTGTCAGAAAGCAGGATCGGCAGGCGCTGCTTCGCTTGTACTCCAAGGTGTACAAGGAGTTTGAGGCCGACGGGGAGCTTGAAGAACGGGAGATGCAAACATTGCAGAAGATGCAGCGAGGCTTCGGCCTGACGAACGGGGACGTCAAATTCGACGAGCGCATCAGGCCCTATATCTACGTGAACATGATCAGAAAGGAGGGCAGGCTGCCTTCGGTCCAGGTCCCGACGCTAAGCGGGAGCCATGTGATCTTAAGGAAGGGGGAGGTCGCACACTTTGCAGACGCCGCCGCTCTCAAGGAGGTGAGGTCGGTCAGCTTGGGTTATCGTGGAGGGTCTCATGGTGTGAGTTTTCGAGTGGCCAAGGGCGTTCGCTACAGGGTGGGTGCCCACAGAGGCCGCCTGGTCAAGGAGGAGAGGCTTCTTGAGACCTCTCGCGGCCTGCTGGTTGTCACGAACAAGCGACTTTTTCTGCATCCTTTCCCGGGGCGCAAGCCTGTGAGCATCCCCCTAAATAGGATCTTGTCTTACCAGTGTTTCGATGATGGCATTGCAGTGTATAAGGAGGGAAGGGAGAAGCCTTATCTTTTTGGGATAGACAAAACGGTCGAGCTTTTCGGCCTTTGCCTTGGGCATCTGTTGGGCCAGTAGAGATGCTGGGTACAGTCACTGAGCGTGCTTTGCTTAGTGCCCCCTCCTTTGGCCTTGGATAGGCAAGAAGCCGAAGGTCGACGCGCGGGCGAGACGGATTCCACGGCTGGGCGCAGGCGGGCAAAAGGGAGAACAGAAGATGAGGCTTCGGCGGTCCAGCCTCCCCAGGAGGGCCCCGACCGTTCAAAGGGAGGTTGCGACGCATGCGATAATAGGATATTGATTGAGCAGGACGACGACGGCGTGTTCGTGGCGGAGTGTCCTTGCATGCTTGGATGCATCTCATAAGGCATGACGCGGAAGCATGCCCTGACTAACATCCAAGACGCGATCACGGGATGCTTAAAGAGCGTGAAAAAGCACGACGAGGCTGTTGCGCGACAAGCGATTATGCTTCAATGCACCACGCGAGGATACTGATATGACAAAGAACAAGTTTGACCCTTCGGTTCCGCGAAGAATGTACCCGTCCGATGTAATCCCTCTGAGAAATCGCTGCCCGGAGTGCGGCACGAAACTGGAAAAGGAGTATCATGCCTACGCCGTGGCTGCGGGAGGAGGCGACGATGATGACACGTTATTGCTCACTGGTAACGATTTGGGTTCGTTTTGCCCCAAATGCGACGTGGTGGTGTTAGACGTAAGGGGGTTCGCGAGCCACGTATCGCTGGGTATCTCTCCCGAAAGCAGGGCTTCCAAGTTCGTGGTGTTGGGAATCGTGGATGTTGATGCGATTCCCGAGGAGAAGCAAAACCTTCCACTTGGAGCCAAAGACAATCCCGTCCCCCTCGTCAAATTCACTAACTTCTACAAGGGAGGAAAGTCCTGACAGTGCTCGGTGAGAAGGTAGGAGGCGAGCTGTCGCTGGAAGCATATCATCAGATGGAGGGTGTCGCTGGTTGTGTGAGGAAACTGCAATGGGGCGACCAGTTGTGGAACTCGATGTGGGCGATCCGGCAATGGCGCGATTCATCGTTCTGAAGGAGGTTATCAGATGCGATATAGGATACTGATTGAGCAGGATGAAGATGGTGTGTTTGTGGCGGAGTGTCGTTCTCTACCCGGATGCATTTCCCAGGGCAAGACGCGAAAAGAAGCTCTTGCCAATATCGAAGACGCCATCAAGGGATACTTAGAGAGCCTCAAGAAGCATAATGAACCCATCCCCCCGTCAATCGAGGAGGAAATTGTCGAGGTTTCGCTGTGATCAGGCTACCGCTGGTCTCGGGAAGAGAGCTCTGCAAGATACTCGGCAAATTGGGCTACAAGATGGACCATCAGACCGGAAGCCACATTATCCTGCGGAACGAAGATCCTCCTTATCGTCGGCTAACGGTTCCCAACCATAGAGAAATCGCAAGAGGAACTCTCAGAGCTATAATACGCCAGGCGGGATTAACGCTAACAGAATTTCGAGAATTGATGTGAGCGGGAGAGACCTCGCCATGGGACTGACGGTTGTGCAACTTGACGTGGGAAATCCTGCGAAGCCGGAGGTTACAGAGAAGGTGGAGTTTCTGATTGACTCCGGGGCGATTTACTCGGTGGTTCCGACTCCGATTTTAGAGAGATTGGGCATTAAGCCGTTAGCAAAGCAGGAATTCCGGTTGGCGGATGGAACAAAGATCGTGCGGAAGAAGGGAGTAGCTCTTTTTAAGTATGGGGAGCGCATAGGTGGAGCGGATGTCATCTTTGGCGAAGAGGGGGATAGCTTGCTTCTGGGGGCTTTTACCCTCGAAGCTCTCGGTTTTGCCCTTGACCCATTGCGAAGAGAGTTGAAGCCACTGCCCATGATTCTCGGCGTCGCGGCAGGGTAACTGCGAAGGAATGGCTGAATATGATGAGCCGGATTGAGGAGGGAACTGGAGGTCGGGACATGAGGAAGTTGAAGGAGCGATACGTAGTGGATGAAAAAGGGGATCGTATTGGCGTTCTGCTTGATTTGGAGGATTACCGTAAGCTGCTGGAGGAATTGGAGGAACTGGAATCGATTCGAGCTTATGACACTGCGAAAGCCTGTGGCGATGAATCGATTCCCTTTGAGCAGGCCATTCATGAGATCGAGAAGAAGCGGCCATAAGCTTCACCGTCTCGATTCTCCGCCGAGCGCAGAAAGAGTTGGCCGCATTGCCAGGCGACGCCTACGAGCGCGTTCGTAACGCAATTCGTCGGATCGCCGAAGACCCGAGGCCGCCTGGTTCTCTGAAGTAGACCGGGCGGGAAGGGTGGCGCATCCGTGTAGGTCATTACCGCGTCATCTACGAAATTGATGACAGGCAGCGGGTCGTCGTTATCCTGCACATCGGACACCGACGGGATGTTTATCTTTGAACTTTTCACCTCTTGGGCTATGGCGGCGTTGGGCAAGGCCGGCTGCGAGCTTTCGGTTCGTTGCCGCAAGCTACGGAGAACACCAGATCATCAGACAGGAAGGAGGTTGGAAATGGAATGGCGAGTTAGCTTCACACGGATCGCATTGGTTATAGCGGCGTTGTTGACGCTGGGTTTCGTCTTCAGCGTCGGCGAGTGTTTCGCGGCGCGGCGTAAAGTGGAGGCTTTGCCGGGACGGCGGATCATCAACGGCGTGCAATATGGCGAGTTTACTGTGTACACATTTGGGGAGGGACGGAAGCGCGGCAGGTACCGTAATGAGATCGTGGGGGCGGGGCTTTCTGACCCTAAGACCTTCAATCCCTTGACCGCCAACGAAACATCCTCTACCGATATTCTCGATTACGCTTTCGAGGGATTGACCATTGTTAATGGTGTCACCGGCAAGGTCGAGCCTGCGGTGGCCGAGAGCTGGGAATCGAGCGAAGATGGGCTGGTGTGGACGTTCCATCTCCGTCGGGAGGCTCGCTTCTGCGATGGGAAGAAGGTGACGGCTGACGATGTCCTCTTCTCCTTTAACGATGTCTGTCTGAACGAGGACATTGCGGGCATCGCGATGCGAGACATTCTCAAGATCGAAGGGAAATATCCTAAGATCGAGGAAGTTGATGATTATACGGTCAGATTCACTCTTCCCGGGAAGTTCGCTCCTTTCGTGAGAATGGTGGGGGGCGTGCAAATTCTGCCGAAGCATCTCCTCAAAAAGGCGATGGATTCGGGGGAATTCACCTCCACCTGGAACGTTGATACGGACCCGAAGAAGATCGTGGGGAGTGGTCCCTTCAGGATCGCCGAATATAGAAACGGCGAAAGAGTCGTACTGACGGCCAACCCATACTACTGGTATAAAGATGCCGAGGGGCGGCAATTCCCACAGATCAAGAAAATGACCTTGCTGATCTGCCCCGACATGAACACCATGATGGTGAAGTTCCAAGCGGGGCAGACCGATGGGTTTGGTGTCCGGGGAGAGGATTACGCGGTCCTCCGCAAACAGGCCATCGAGAAAGACTTCTCGATTTACGACGGTGGTGTGCCGCTGGGATCGAGTTTCCTGATGCTTAACCAGAACGTGGTGGGCGTCCCGAGGAGAATGCAGGTGTGGTTCAGAGACCAGAAATTCCGGCAGGCCTGCGCGTATGCGATTGACAGAAAGACGATCATCAGAAACGTGATGATGGGGATCGGTGAAATCCTTGACTCTCCTCAGCCACCTTCCAACCCTATCTTCCATAACCCGAGTGTCACGAAGTACAGGTACGATCTCAAGAAGGCTCGCCGCATCCTGAAAGAAGGGGGCTATATTGATTACGACGGGGACGGGATCATAGAAAAGCCGAGGGGAGTGCCCGTCAAGTTCATCCTGACCACCAACACGGGAAACAACGTGAGGGAAAACGCTTGCCAGATCATTGCCTCCGACCTGAGAAAATTAGGGATGGACGTTACCTTCTCTCCCCTGGAGTTCAACAACCTGGTCACCAAGCTGCAGAGCACACTCGACTGGGAAGCTATGGTCATGGGGCTGACAGGCTCCATTGATCCTCACTGGGGAAAGAACGTGTGGGCTTGCGACGGCAGGACACATTTCTGGAACCAGAAACCGCAGAAGCCATCGAAGAAGAGCGAGCTCGATGAGTGGCGAGAAAGGGTCAAAAAGTGGGAAAAAGGGGTCAGGGATTGGGAGAGAGAGATAGACGACCTTTTCAATAAGGGCGCCCAGGAGATGGACGAAGAGAAAAGAATCAAAATCTACTGGAAGCACCAGGAAATAGTGGCCGAGCAGCTCCCTCTTATCCTCACCGTCACGCCCAAATATCTCGCTGCGATCAGAAACAAGTTCGAGAACACCAAGCCGACCCCTCTGGGCCGGCGGCTTTACCACAACGCGGACAGAGAGCTCATGGTGACCCCGTAGTGGGAACCGCAAAGCGCGCAGAGCACGCAGAGATGGAGGCGAGGAACTTGGCTGAATCAGGTAGGAAGGGGGCACGGCTTCCTCGCCGTATCGGCAGAAAGTTGTCCTCGATCCTTCCCTGGAAGTACATTCTCCTCCGCATCTTCCAGATGATTCCCACTCTCTTAGGCATCTCGATCATCGGCTTCATCATCGTTCAGATAGCTCCCGGCGACTTCGCGACGCCGTACCGCATGAACCCTCAGTTCAGCGCGGAAACCATCGCGGAGCTGGAACAGAGGTACGGCTTCGATAAGCCTCTCCACGTGCAATACTTCCGCTGGCTGTGGAACGCCCTGCATCTCGATTTCGGCGAATCTACGAAGTTCATCGGCATGAAGGTGTTCAGCCTCATCTCTACACGGGTCATGGTCACCCTCCGGCTTTCGCTGCTGGTTATGGTGGTAACGTGGTTGATCTCCGTCCCCCTGGGCATCTATTGCGCGATGAGGCAGTACACGTTCAGCGACAAGGTCTTTTCGGTCATCGCTTTCATCGGGATGTCTCTGCCGACTTTTTTTGTCGCGTTTCTGCTGCTGCTGCTGGCCGGAAGCGTAGAGTGGCTTCCACCCGGAGGATTGGTCGGCGTTGATTACGATAGGCTTTCGTTCTGGGGAAGGATTCTCGATTACCTGTGGCATATGACGATCCCTGCGGCGGTCATGATCTTCAGCAGCGTGGCGGGGTTGATGCGAATCATGCGGGGAAACGTCCTGGAAGTGAAGAGGGCACAGTACATCACCACCGCCAGAGCCAAGGGGCTATCCGGGCGAAAGGTCGTCTTCAAGCACATTTTGCGAAACGCCATCAATCCCATGATCACGATTTTCGGGTATCAGTTGTCCGCTCTGCTGAGCGGCGTCGGTCTTACGGAAGCAGTGCTGGCGTATCCCGGTCTGGGGTATCTCATGTTGGACGCGGTGCTTAGCCAGGACATGTTTCTGGTCATGGGAGGGTTGGTGATGAGCTCTATGCTCCTTCTGGTGGGCAATCTCATTGCGGATATTCTTTTGGCAACTGTGGACCCGAGAATAAAAGTGGGATGAAGGATTTAACGCTGGAGAACGCAGAGACGCAAAGGCGCAAAGGAGAAGCGCGGAGAACGCAGAGCACGCAGAGATGAAGCATAACGTTAGGAAAAAAACAACCCCCTCCTCTGCGGTGAATCTCAAACCGTTGAAGCCTGCGCACGCTGCGCAGCCGGGGGCGAGGTCGCTGTGGAAGATTGCCATGCGGCGTCTCCGCCGACACAAGCTTGCGCTGGTGGGACTGGCGATTCTTGTGCTTTTGTACCTGATGGCGTTGTTCGCGGGCTTTGTCGCGCCATACCGGTACGACACGGAGGACAGGGAGAGGCCGTACCTGTCACCGGACAAGATACGGTTCCGCGACGCGAGAGGATTTTCCCTGCGGCCCTTCGTCTTCAATCGCACCAGCGAGCTTTATCTGGGCGAGCGGATCGAGAAGATTGACAGGGGCAAGCGTTACTACATCAAGTTTTTTAAGAAGGGCGAGAAGTACAAGCTCCTGGGTCTGTTTCCCTGCCGGATTCATCTGTTCGGGGTGGAGGCGCCCAGCGGCATTCATCTTTTCGGCAGCGATTGGAATGGGCGAGACATCTTCTCCCGAATCTGCTACGGAGGGAGAATTTCACTGACGGTGGGGCTGATCGGGGTGTTCATCTCCTTTACCTTAGGACTGATCGTGGGGGGCGTTTCCGGCTATTTTGGCGGCTTCACCGATACCGTCACCATGCGACTGGTAGAGCTTTTGATGGCTTTCCCGGCGTTCTACCTTCTCATTTCCCTCACCGCCGCGCTTCCCCGCGACCTCACTTCCACTCAGCGTTACATCCTGATCGTGGTCATTCTTGCTTTCTTAGGGTGGCCCGGCTTGGCTCGCGTGATCCGAGGGATGGTCCTCTCACTCAAGGAGGAGGAATACGCCCTCGCTGCCAGGGGCATCGGTGCCGGAAGCTTCAGAATCATCATCAAACACATCCTTCCCAACACTTTCTCCTATGCCATTGTCGCTGCCACGTTGAGAATCCCCGGCTACATCATCGGGGAATCGGCTCTTTCGCTCCTGGGGCTGGGGATCAACGAACCGCAAGCGAGCTGGGGGAATATGCTCGCCCGGGCCAGAAGCCCCGGTATCCTTCCCCAGTACCCCTGGATTATCGTGCCGGGCTTCTTCATCTTCTTCGCGATCATGGCGTTCAACCTCTTAGGCGACGGCCTGCGGGACGCCTTCGATCCGAGGGGCTTGACCTCTACGGGAAAAGGATGAGATTGAACCGCGGAGGACGCGGGGGGCGCTGAGGAAGGCGACGGCTGCTCACGTGGGAGAGTCCGTTGGAGGTGTCAGCGCCGGAAAAAGGTTGAAACAGCGATTTGACAAGATAGCAAGATAGACAGGATAATCCGGTTAATCTTGCAATCCTGTCAGGGAAAATACACGAAATGAAAGACTCGTTGACCACAGGAATCAGTTTTGGCATGACCTCGGGAGCGATCACGACGCTGGGGCTTATGGTGGGGCTTCATTCCGGGACGCACTCGAGGCTCATCGTCATCGGCGGCATCCTCACCATCGCCATCGCGGACGCCTTCTCCGACGCGCTCGGCATTCATATCTCCGAGGAATCGGAAAACGTCCACACGGCAAAGCAGATATGGGTGGCAAGTGTCGCGACGTTTCTGTCAAAGCTCATCTTTGCCCTAACGTTCGTCGTGCCGGTTCTCATTTTCAGATTGGACACGGCAATCCTGGTTGGAGTGTTCTGGGGACTGGGCGTGCTAGCGCTGCTTAGTTGCTGCATCGCCCGGGCGCAGGGGAAACGAAAGCTACCGGTCATCGCCGAGCACATCCTCATCGCCCTCATCGTCATCATGGCCACCCATTTCGTCGGCGACCTGATCTCGCGCCTTGTTGATTGAGCGAGGCGTTCCTTGCAATCATCAACCGGAGAAACTGTGAACAATTGGGCGGGATAAAGAGGATGCGTGGGAGCATGCTGATCAAGGTGCTGTCCGTTCGGCACCACGCATCCGAAGTGTGTCCTGGGGGCCATGCCGCGTCGGGATAGAGCGAGCAGGAAAACCTTCCCTCCTCCCTGGAAAATTGGTATTTTGCCTATGGGGGCGTTCGCACCGACCCTGTGGTTTTTTTGTGCGTGAACTACGACATAGATAGAAGCTTGCCGCACCGAAATAATGCCTGGAGACAGGACAGTGGTTGAGAATACCGAAGCGCGAGAGACGATTCTCAAGATCGTCAGGAAGATAGCAGAGGGATACAAACCGAAGAAAATCATCCTTTTCGGGTCCCATGCCTATGGTAACGCGAGGCCGGACAGTGACGTTGATCTGCTCATTATCAAGGACACCGATAAGAGACCCATTGACCGCTGGGTCGAGGTGAAGAGGCTTCTTCGTGACACCGCCCCGACCGTTCCTGTCGCGCCCCTCGTTTATACTGAAAGTGAGATCGAGCAGAGAACGGCCATGCGCGATTTTTTCCTCGAGGAGATACTGGGAAAGGGAGAAGTCCTCTATGGATGAGCGGTTCAAAAAGCAGGCGGAGGAATGGTTCGAACGGGGACGCCACGATATCGAAACGGCCCTGTTGCTCTATGACCAGGGGGGACACACCGATTCCATCGCCTACCATATACAGCAAGCGATCGAGAAGTTCCTCAAAGGATATCTCGTTCTGCACGGGAAGAGGCCGCCCTGGATCCATGAACTGGACACTCTTCTTCATCGGGCAGCGGCCCTTGATGCAAGTTTGCTCGACTTCCTCGACCTTTGCGAAAAAGCCTCGAGATACTACATCGAGGATCGCAGCCCGCCAGCACCTCTCGTCGAATACGACTACGGGGAGATAAAAGGCGATCTGGATAGGGCGTGGGAATTGATAAGGAGGATACGGTCCAAAGCAGGGGATTGACAACGGCAGAGGGCCCCCCTGATGAAAGGAAGAAACAACCTGTGCCGGCTGCACGCGCCGAACATCGCCTTCCCTGGGTAACGCCCGGGGACCCGGGACAACCCAATAATCGAAGCTGCGAAAGAGCGGAATAATCCGATGCCTCCCAGACCCGACCGCACCGGAAGATCCTTGAATTGTGGACGCTCCCGATGCATAATAGTTCTGCCGCGGAAAAAAGAGAGCCGGTTCGCGCCAGCGCTCCGCGGTGCCTTGGGCGTGTCTGCCGAGGCCGAGGAAGATTGCGGAAAGGGGGTTTTGCAATGAGTACTGGCAAGGTATCAGTGTTAGTTGGTGTGCTCTTGGCATCTGTAGGTGCAAGCTGCTGGGGCACTGAGTGCAGGTTCTTCCGTGTTGGGTGCCTGGAAGGAGAAGCCCCGCACAACCTGGCCATGACCCGAGACGAGTTGGGGGAGGTATCCCTGGAGTTCGATACCCAGGATCAGCGTAGCTATGTCATTGAGGCGACGGATTCCCTTTCCCCATCGCCTGCGTGGACGAGGGTTGCCTCTATCACGGGCGACGGGGAGCGCGCCAGGTGGCTCACCACGCAGAAGTGGAGCAGGACGTTCGGGGGGAGCGACTACGATGATGCGGGGTGGGTCCGGCAAACTTCCGATGGCGGATACATCCTTGCGGGCTGCACGCGGAGTTTCGGCGCCGGGGGCTCGGATGCCTGGCTCATCAAGACAGATTCGCTCGCAAATGAGGACTGGAGCAGGACGTTTGGCGGGAGCGACTACGACTATGCGTACTCGGTTCGGCAAACTTCCGATGGCGGATATATCCTCGCGGGCTGGACGTACAGTTTCGGCGCCGGCTCGTGCGATGCCTGGCTCATCAAGACCGATTCCGCGGGAAATGAGCAGTGGAGCAGGACGTTCGGGGGGAGCGACTACGACTATGCGTACTCGGTTCGGCAAACTTCCGATGGCGGATATATCCTCGCTGGCTGGACGTACAGTTTCGGGGCCGGGTCGTGCGATGCCTGGCTCATCAAGACCGATTCCGCGGGAAATGAGGAGTGGAGCAGGACGTTCGGGGGGAGCGACTACGATGGGGCGAAGTCGGTTCAGCAAACTTCCGATGGCGGATATATCGTGGCGGGCTTGACGTACAGTTTCGGCGCCGGGTCGGGCGATGCCTGGCTCATCAAGACAGATTCCGTCGGAAACGAGAAATGGAGCACGACGTTTGGTGGAAGCGATTGGGACTGGGCGTGGTCGGTTCAGCAAACTTCCGATGGCGGATATATCCTGGCGGGCAGGACGTACAGTTTCGGCGCCGGGTCGTGCGATGCCTGGCTCATCAAGACCGATTCCCTGGGAAATGAGGAGTGGAGCAGGACGTTCGGTGGAAGCGACGTGGAGGGCGCGTGGTCGGTTCACCAAACTTCCGATGGGGGATATATCCTTGCGGGCTACACGGGGAGTTTCGGCGCCGGCTCGTCGGACGCCTGGCTCATCAAGACCGATTCCCTGGGAAATGAGGAGTGGAGCAGGACGTTCGGTGGAAGCCATTTCGAGCACGCGTACTCGGTTCAGCAAACTTCCGATCGCGGATATATCATGGCGGGCTACACGGACAGTTTCGGCCCCGGGGGATTCGATGCCTGGCTCATCAAGACCGATTCCCTGGGCAACGCCCCCCTGCCTCAATGAAACTCCTGAGGCCCCCGGGATGCCCCGCCGCCGCTCCAAACTTCTGACAGGGTGACAGTATCGACGGGATCTTGGTTTTGAAGCTCCTGCTCGTCACATTCTGCCAACGATCCTCCTTATCCTGTTATCCTGTCTCCTTCTCAGCGCGGGGTTGGGGTCTGCTCCGCACCTTGTGGCGGAATTCGTCTATCATCTTCCGGATTTCGCCGTCTATGCCCACGTCGTCCATCTCATCATGCGCCTCCTTTCTGCGGGGATGAGCGACCGCCGAGGCTAAAGACCCGAGAGGACCGCGGGGAGGGGCGCGCTTCTCGGCCTGGCGTCTTGCCTCGAATTGTCTGCGGACGGGGTTCATGATGTCGTGGTAGTAGAGACCGGGGCGGCTGTTGAGGATGGCTGCCTCGATCTCTCCGGCGGGGATGCCGCGAGCCCGGTCGGCTTTGATCCAGTGCCGGAGCTTTTCGGCGGACACCACACTATCTGGCTGTTTCGTGCGATACGCCGCCATGAGGAGGTTTACGGCGCCGTGGGAATGGTAACCCAGATCGCTCGAAAGGGGCGCGTCCCGGTCGGATTCAGCACTCCCATTCTGCGGAGACGCAGCCCCGATCTCCTCCTCCCCGGATTCTTCTACATCCGATGCGTGGGATGTGGCTCCATTCTCCTTCACATTCTGTTTCTTCTTCTGTTTCTCTTTCTTGGTCTTCTTCTGTGTACGACGTTGCGCCGAACCTGCGCGGACTTGCGCCGGAGGTGGTGGTTGGGAGTTTCCGGTAGCCTTCTTCCCGTGGGCAAGGGCCGAACGCGCGGCCCGTTCGTGACGCGGAACGGCAAGATTATCCGGTCTCTCGCCGTCGGGACCGGGGTACAACCGGGTTTTCGTGTAATCCCTTCGGAACGGCTGTCGGCGGTGGAACGACCGGAAGTTGGCATAGAGCTCGCCGTCCACCTCATAAGTGAGGATCAGTTCAGCCTCCTCCAGCTCCTTGCGAAGGGTTTCGACCTCTTCCACAGTGATGTCGCAAAGGGGAACACATGCCCCTTTGAGCCACTTCGGAGACGCGGGCAGGTTGCCGTAATCGTCCGTCTTAGAAAGCATCCGCCAGAAAAGCCTCTCCGCTCCGCTGCAGACTTCCGAGAGTTCAATGTCGAGGCAGGCATCTTCCCAGATACGACGCGTCCTGATCATTTTCCCATCTCCTTGTGCTAACCGCAGAGAGCGCAGAGCATGCAGAGCATCTTTCCAACTCTGGGGCCTCAGCGTCCTCGGCGGTGAATGATTACGGTTTGAGGACTTTTTTGAGGTACGTTGCTCCTTTGACGGACATCTTTCCTTTGAGAAGTTTCACCAGCAGCTCCCCGTCTCCGCCCTCTTTGAGGTTGGAGTAGTAGATGGCCAGGATGTGGAAGTTGGGGTCGTCCCCCAGGCCCTTCTCGTGTAGGTATTCGATAAAGGTTTTTGGATCGCTCGTAGCTGCCATGGCCGTCTTGCTCCTGTCAGAATTTCAACCGCAGAGAACGCTGAGGACGCTGAGGGGAGAGAGATGGTTTTTTGGTGTTCCCATGTGTCATTTCTGCGCCCTCCGCGCTGTCTGCGGTTTCACCCCTATTCAAATCTTCTGGCGAAGTCCCTGAAGAGAAGGGACATCTGCTTGCCACTCAGGGTCTTCCGGAACTCTTCAGAAAACTCTTTCGCAATCTCCTCCTCCAGACAGTCATCGCATATAAGTCTCGAGTATCCCGTTCGGAACTGGCGACCGCACGACTCGCACCAGGGGTCGCAACCACAGAAATCCTGCCTCATGCCGTTTTCAGAGCCGACGACAGTGCCGCATCTGCTGCACCGTCCGGCGGAAAAACGCTCAGTCATCATCATCCCCCTGGGCCCACAACTCTCGATCCGGCCAGTTGCTGTATTCCCTTCACGTAGCATTTTTGTCAATAATCTACATAATGACAGGCAGAGGGCTCAAAAAAAGTGCCCAACCTTCTGGGAACATATATATACTACTCCTGCCAATTAGTCAAGATAAAAATTCGCTTTTTTTTCACCGTAATCCGTCACAAAAGGAGTGCCTGACCGTAGAGGATGTGGACATCGCACAGGCAGCAGGTAGCCCCCGGCGCAGGGGACTACTACCACTTCTCGTAATGGAGTATCTCGCTCATGCTCAACCTCGGTCTCGGCGGCGGCATGTCTGCGGGATAGCCGAGCATGAGCAGCTCCACGACGCGGATGTCGTCGGGAATGCCCAGGATTTTCTTGACCTCCTCCTCGTAGTAGGCCCCGACCCAGCAGGTTCCAAGCCCTTCCTCCATCGCTTTGAGCGTCATGTGGTCCACGGAAATGGCCACGTCAATGGGATAGCAGAGCTGCCCGCAGGACATGACGTGGTTATCGGTTTCGGCGCACGCCGCGATCACCACCGGCGCCTGACCCACAAACGCCTGTCCTTTCGCTGCTTTCATCAACTTCTGGCGGGTCTCCGGGTCTTTCACAACCACGAACCGCCACTCCTGCCTGTTTGCAGCAGAAGGAGCCAGCCTCCCCGCCTCGAGGATGAGATTCAACTTCTCGTTTTCCACCGGGCGGTCGGCGTAGTTGCGGATGCTTCTCCTCTGTTTGATCGCGTCCATAACATCCATAGTCATCACCCCTCCTTTAGGATGTAATCCCGCACCGTACGGGATTGCGGTCGGAATCCCTGACAGCATGTCTCCTTTTGCGAGTGTTCCATAACCCAAACTGGCCCCCAGTGACTACCATATTTCGGGGTAAGTCCGCAAGGGGGGAAGCTTGGTGGGGGTGTGGCTGTATGTGAATGGCGGGGCGGGGCGAAGAGTAACCCCGCCGTCTCGGCGGGTGTCCGGGGAGCGTCTCGCTTCCCGACTTGCGGGCAAGATGCCCGCAACACAGCCGGCAAGGATGCCAGCGATACCATCTCTCGAACCGCCGCGAACCGATGTAGTCGGCGGACACCAGCGGCGAGGATGGAGGATAAACTCTCCCGCCACTGGAACGCAGCCGCACCCGAGCCGCGAAAAGTCTTGACACCGGAGCAAAGATGTGGCAACATCGAGGGTCTTTTAGCAACCTTCCTGCCACTATGCCTGCCTGAACCTGTTCATCGTTTTTTCCCACACCTCATTGCGACGTGGTGGACTATCTGGTCGAGTATTCCTCAATCGTATGGAGCGGGTGAAATGCTATCTGCCAGGAAGCCTAACCCACGTTTGCCGATGGTTCCATTCACTCACAGGGCGAGTGCAATCACCGTACCCTTTGGCGAGTAGATACCAGGACCCTCGGTGTGCCGGCTTGGCGGGTTGGGAGGGGGAGTCCCTCCGAACTGGCAAGCGAGGGAAGAAACCATTTGTCACGCATGATAAGGAGGAGCTGTCATGAACACTCAGCAATCAAGGAACTTCTTTTCGGTTCGTTCGGCGCTGGGACCAGTTGTCGCAGTTGTGACTTCCCTTCTGCCACTCGTCGCAACGGCGACGACCGTGGACGATAATATCGTCACGGATGCAAGATGGACAGTGGCCGGTTCACCTTACCTCGTCACAGGAGGTCGAGAGGTTCGTTCCGGAGTGACCCTCACAATTGATCCGGGAGTGACCGTCCAGTTCGCGGACTGGCCCCATGCCTTGATCGTAAGCGGCGTGCTCATTGCCGAGGGGACGGAGGCCGAGCCGATCACGTTTACTTCGGACGAGACCGTCAAGCAAAAGGGGCAGTGGAAGGGTCTGCTGTTCGAGACAGTCGAGTCAAGCGCTAGCCGCCTCAAGCACTGCATCATCGAAGCGGGGGGCGCCCAGCAAGTCATCTGGTCTCTTCTGGGGATGATCCGTTGCGCCAACGGGGCCAGCCCCCAGATCTCGCACTGCATCATCAGGGAAAGCTTCTCTTACGGCATCGGACTGGAGAACGCCTCGCCTGTTTTGACAAACAACTTCATCAGCAACTGCGATCCGGATGCTGTTATCTTAGAGAACGTTGAATCGGGGTCGTCGTATCCGACGTGGTCGGGGAATACGTTTGGGGAGGGAGACCACGTACTGATCGAAGGGGGCTTCACCTCAAGTGGAACGCTGGAGGATCCCGGGGCGCCCTACCTCATCACAGGAAGTAGGGAACTTCGCCCCGGAGTGACCGTTACAGTTGAGCCAGGGACAACTGTCCAGTTCGCGCACTGGTCCGACGAGATCATCGTCAACGGCGTCCTCCTTGCCGAGGGTACTGCGGCTCGGCCGATCACGTTTACTTCGGACGAAGCGGTCAAGCAGAGAGGGCAGTGGAGAAACCTGCGCTTCCAGACCGCGGAATCAAGCGGCAGCCGCCTGAACCACTGTATCCTTGAAGCGGGCGGTGCGGTCCAGATTATATGGGACGTCACGGGGCTTATTCACTGTATCAGCGGGGCGGCGCCGGAGGTTTCAAGTTGCACACTGCGAATGAGCGAATCGGATGGCATCTATTGCTCGGACGGGGGAAGTCCGGTTGTTCGCAACTGTAGCATCACGGAAGTCTCGCGCTGGGCTCTCTTGAACGATGATTCGAGCACTCTCGTGGACGCCCGCCAGAACTGGTGGGGAGACGCCACCGGGCCTCTCGATGATTCCGATGCTCCAGACCTCGCCCATCTCTACAATCCCGCAGGTCTCGGATGCTCGGTCACTGATAACGTGGACTACTCCGACTGGCTGGGCGCCCCGCCAACGTTCCCGGTCGAACCGACTTACCCAGTTGTAGATTTTTCGGCAGACGTCCGCATGGGGAAAGCTCCTCTCCTGGTTCAGTTCACGGACCTGTCAACCAACTCGCCCACATCGTGGCTCTCGATCTTTGGTGACGGGGAAAGTTCAACCGAGCAGAATCCACAGCACACCTATGACACGCCGGAACACTATAGCGTCACGCTCATTGCCCAGAACGACGATGGGGCAGGTTCCGCCATGAAACCTCGTTACATATGGGTCGTCAAAGACGCTGACAACGGCGGTGCGGGCGACGGCATGGACGATGACTGGGAAATTGCATACTTCGGGAATACTGATCAGCCGCCGGAGGGCGATTTTGACAAGGATGGCAGCAGCAATCGCGATGAGTTCCTGGCTGGAACGAATCCGGCGGATACCGAGTCCGTTCTGGTCATCGCAAACTGGGAGCTGGCAGGCGACGGTTTTGTTTTCCTGAGCTGGGAGGCTGCCGCAGTTACTCTTTACGAGGTCCAGTACAGAGAGGTGCTGGAGGGGGAAGGAGGTTGGCTGCCATTCACAAGGGTGGGTGTCAGATCGTCAAGTGCGGTATCCATCGGCTTGCCCACGGATGGTCTCGACCACCGCTTCTATCGCGTCGCGGTTGTCCCTGTGCCGTAAAATCGAGACAACTTCAGTAGCCAAGGTGGCAGGGTCTGCTGCGGAGAGAGCTTCCTCCGCGACTGGCGGCGTCAGCCAGCCAAACTTTTTCACGCTCCCACAAAGTATACCTTTCTCGGGAGGCTACCGGGGTTCTTACTGCTTTGCTTCATGAATTCGGTGGTGAGTTTCTCTTTCGACAAGATAACAGGATAGACGGGATTGTTCCTATCCCGTTATTGTGTCAGAGGGGCTCCTCTCGCAGAGGATCATCGGAGAAACCGGCTCGCAGGATGAGGAAGTTGATGTTTCCCGGACAAAAAAGGCGATTTCGGAGAAGGACCGGGCTGGCGTGCACAGACGAAGAACTATGAGGTTGTCTGCCTCTCGGAAGGTGCTCCAATCGCGCATTGTGATTGGAGCCGGGCCGGCTTCAGTCGCCGACCGGCGGTTGGACGCTCGCGTCCTCCCGGGTGATGGGATAGTTGTAGATTGGGAGCTGATTCAGTCAGCGTCCCCGTCGCTCAAAAACAGAATTCGACCGCAGTGTTCGCAGCAAACGAGTTGGCCAGCCTTTTTTAGCTCCATAACCACCGACTTGGTAACGACCATGTAACAACCCTGACAGACGCCGTTGATGAGGGGCACCACAGCACTGGATCCCAGCCTTGATTCCCGCATTCGCTCATAATGGCGCAGGAGAGGTTCGCAAATGCGTCGCGTCAGGCCATCACGTTCGTCGGCGAGAAGCTTCTGCTTTTTTGTCATCTTTCGTGAGTCGTCTGGACCGGGCAGGCCGGACTTGTACATGGCGTCAACTCGTTTGTCGAAGCTCTGAAGCTTGCTCAACAGCGACAACTGCTTCTTCATGTAGCTCCTCCGGAAAATGGGCCTTGAGATTAACCGAATTACGATGAAGCTTGAGACTGCTCAGATTCTTCTTTTATCGCCTCCCTTCTTTTGATGATGTCAATAACCTCCTGAGGCGATGTCGCAGCGATAAGTTCTTCCCGGACATCGCCGTTCACCAGCAGCTTGTTTATTCTGGCCATGATTTTCAGGTGAAGGTGGTCCTGCGGCGCGCAGAGCATGAAAAACAGGTGTGTCGGCTCGCCGTCCAGCGAACCGAAATCGACGCCTTCCCTGGAGCAACCGAAGACCACAGCCGGCTTCTGGGTGAAGAGGTTTCCGTTTCGACGGGGGTGAGGCACAGCCACGCCCCTCTGGATCGCTGTCGTGCACAGTCTTTCCCGATTGACGATTTCCCGGAGAAAAATATCGGGGTCTTTGATGGAATGGGCCTGCACCATGAGGTTGGCGAGTTCTTCCAGGACTTCGTCCTTTCTCCGCCCTATTAGATTCGTGTTGATGCCTTCGCGTTTCAGGAGAGAGGAAATAGGTATGTTCTCGGAGTTGCCGTCCAGAGCGGAGGCTATCACGGCGGAGGACATCTGGCTCTCCAGCCAGGCGTCAATCAGGTTCTTGCGGAAGCGCCACTGACTGGCGATCTTGACGGTGGGGATCAGACCTTGATGAGCGAGCTTGTAGATACTTCGCTCGTTCATCTTCAGGTATTTGGCGACTTCGCGAATTGTGAGGATCTCGTCGTCTTCGTACATGTGCGATGCGCTGCGAGCGGTGTGATAGTCTTTTCCGTTAGCGAACGTCATAGTGCAACATATTACATTATATTCCACATGTCAAGCCTTTTTGTCCTTTTTGGATATGAGGATTCTTGGCGGAATGGGCCGTGCATGGCGCTCGGTCACTCGAACAGTGGGCGGGAGGGGAGCGAAGGGGCGCAAAAAGACAGCCCCGGTAACCTCTGTGGGTTACCGGGGCCCAAGAAGTTACGACACGGCTTAGAAGCTGATGAGGATCTCTCCTCTTATTTCGACAGCATCATCGTCGTCGGCGCCGTAGGCGTCTCCGGGCATGAAGTAAGCCAGGAGAACCTGAGCCTTCACACCGTCGGTGTAATTGAAGGTCGCGCTGACGTCCACTTCGTCGCCGATGTCGTCATCGAGCCCGGTGGTTGATTTCATGATTCCTGGATCCGTTAGCAAGGGGTTGCCCACTGCTGCTGCAATCTCCTCATCCTGCATGTAATGGTAATAGTCAATGGCCAGGTTCCAGTAATCGCTGGGCTGGACGCTTGCCGAGGCGTTAAAGATGTGGATGTTGGTCATCCTCGGCGAAAGCGCGTGTCCGTAGTACCGGTATTGTCCCAGCGGATTGAAGCCTTCGAAATCTCCGGCGGAACCGGGCTCATCGCCGGAAGCGAAGGTATAACCCACTTTGAGTCTCGGAGCCCAGGTTGACTCGAAGGTTACACTGGCGCCCACGTCAAAGGCGATGGCGTCGAGATCCTGAGTTCCCGCGTCACCGGTCTCGTAGGCCACTTCTCCCCAGAAACCCCAAATATCGGAAGCATAATCCGCTCGGGCTCCAAAGACCAGCGGCTCGCGACCAAGATCGGTCTCATCCTCGGCGTAAATCACATAGGCTCCCAGTCCCAACGGCATGATGTTCTCGTCACGCCAGTTGATGTCCGCGACATAAAGGTTCCAATTGGAATCGGGGACCATCAAGCCTTCCCGCAGGCCCCTGAGAGTCTGGGCTTCCTCGAGCCTGGCAGCAGCGAGGCAGATCGTCCACGTGGGAAACTGGCCCGTCACTAAGAGGGCATCGTAACTGATCTCCTTCTCGTTGTCGCTGATCAGGAAACCCCTCCCGCATATCAGGTGCTGGCGCCCGATCTTGACCGACCAGTCGCTGTTCATGATGTCCTGGAAAAGCACATAGCCTTCCGGGAGGTCACCTGTACCCTCGGTTGAGCCGGAGCTAATAGCGCTCTCCTCGCTGCCCCAAAGGCCGGTGGCTTCTCCGGTGATGGTGACCGAAACCCCTTCGGTCATCTCGGCCACATGACTCAATCGGACCCTCTGTTCAATCCGGCCGAAGTTGTCATCCACGGGGTCGCTCAAATCGGTTACATTTTCTTGATAGTAGGCTCTTGTACGAAGCTCTCCGGAAACGAGCATCGTCACCAGTTCAGAGTAAGCGTTCAGGCAAAGTCCTGCGACCAGAGCGAAAACGGCAAAACGTAGTACCTTGTACATCTCCGTCCTCCAAGAAAGATTCTTGCTATGTAGAAAACCAGAAAACTTTCTGATGTGTGTTCGGATGCAATCTATTTCAACATCACTACGGAAACCTTGTTGCCCGAATAGAACCTGCTCCCCCTTTCCCGGGCATGTTTAAGGCGGCCTATGATGGATTTCCTGAGCGGGGATTGCTGCGGCTGCAATTTGCAGGGGAAGAGGGAGGCGATATGTATTGGGTTGCGTAGTCCGTGCGAGAACCACCCCCCCACGACCCGGCCACAACCCCATGATCTTAGAAACAACAATAGCATTAAGGGTTCGTTGTGTCAACTTTTTTTTCGGATTGTCTCTGTTTTGCGCTCTTTTCCTTTTCTGTCAAGAAGTTCATTCTTTCCTGCGCCTGCCGTCGCCAGGCGGTGAACGTGGGTGGGGAGCCGGGAGAAGAGCGGCTGGTTTCTGTCAATTGGCGGTAGTACGTTCGGGCAATATCATATTGCTCCAGGGCGACCTGCGGGTCCTTTTCGGAATCCGCTTTTAGCTCATAGCATCTGCCGATGTTGAGTTTTGCCTGGAGCTTCAGCCAGGGGCTGGCCTCAGCCTTTCTATAGTAGCGAATTGCGCGGTCGTACTTTCGTTGTGCCTCAAGGGTGGCGCCGATAAGGTTGTGCACCCAGGGGCGAAGGCGGCTTTCTGGGCGGGTGTCGAGGAACTGGAGGTAGAGCTTTCTCGCTTCCGAAAACTTGCCTTCCTCATAGAAGAGATTGCCAGCTTCGATCAGGGAAAGGCAGCCGTAGAAGGTTCGAGGAAACTCTCTGTGGATGTTGCGGTATTCTTTTGGCGTCTCTGCCCTCAAGTGGGCTTCAAAAGCGCTCGCTTCGTTCTTTTTCCGCACTGTCTGCACGGCTCCAATCACGATCAGAACTCCCAGGACCAGCGAAACCGCCGCGACCAACCGCCACTTGTTCCTGGAAAAAAAGGCAGCATACTTGTAGAAGGTATGCTTTTCTATTTCGTGACGGGCTTTTTGTTGCTCAGCCAATTTCTCGCCTCTCTTCGTGTGGTCATCAGGTTTGTGGCAGTGCTTAGCCTATCACTCTGCGAAGAATCTGTTCCGCATTGCTTTTCAGAACCTCGGCGTCCTGCCGCGACAACCCGGCGCCGAGTGCCGCTTGCCACCAGGAATCCGGCGAAAAAAGGTCGCCGACATCGTGGGCGTCCGTGTTGAGAACAAGAGGCGCGCCGCATTGGAGCGCTATCTTAGCCAGATGCCCGTTTGTAATGCAATGGCCCTTTCGGGGTGTCAGCTCCAAGTAAATGCCACGTTCGCTTGCCAGCTTGGCTTCCTCTTCAGAGATCAGCCCGGGATGAGCGAGGATATCTATGCTGGACTTGAGTCCGGATAAGTTCGTCCCTTTCGCTACAGGTTCGGCGACCGTTTCGCCATGCAGGAGCACGAGGCGGGCGCCCCATTCCCTGAGCTTCTCCGCGAGCTCCGGGATTTGAGGCGGTGGCACGTGGGTGATCTCTGCTCCGGGCACCACCTTCAGCCCCACCGTGGAGGCCAGCGAGGCGGAGACTTCGACAGTCCTCTGCACAACGTCCTTCGCGTTGGAGGCGTCCACGTGGTCGGTGATGGCGATGGCTTCGTAGCCCGCCTGCTCCGCTCGCCGTACAAGTTCAGAAGGAATCAACGTCCCGTCGCTATGAAACGTGTGAGTATGAAGATCAATCATTCTACGCCGCGCGTTTGATACACTTCCCGGACAGGCCCTACGCCTTGCCCCATGCAAGTCCCGCTTAACCTATAGCATTGCCTCAGCGGTTTCAAGGAAAAATGCGGCGGGTGTGGCTGCGTTTGGGGGGCATCCGATTGCTCCGTTCTCTGCGCGCTCTGCGGTTCCACCCTTTTGGAGTGCTGAAGCGCTGCTTCAGCCTTCGAAGGCGGGAGCACTGCTCCCGCACTCCAAGGAGAGGACGCCGGCCCTCAAGTTAGTGCGTGAAGTCCTGTCGGGCGGAGAAGTGAGGCTTGAGATCAAGTCTGGCGCCCGTAAAGGTATCGGTCGTCAAAGGCTTCAACCCGCACCCCCACGATGCGGTTTTTCAATCGCACGATGCCTTCTCCATTGCTGAGCAACACGGTCCGCAGATAGTTCGAGGAGAAACCCTCGAGAGCTTTGCTCCCGTCTCTCAGGAACTGAGGAGAGGCCTTTTTGTCATCCCGGGCGAACTCTCTCTCAACCAGCACCTCAACGGCCTGCCCCTCGAACCTCTGTCTGCTTTCGAGCGCAGCAGCCGTGGCGTCGGCCGCGAGGAGCGTGGCCCTCTCTTTGATCACTTTCGATGGAACGCGGTCTGTGAGTCTGTGAGCAGCGGTTCCCGGTCTGCTGCTGAAGGGGAAAATGTGCACCTTGCTGAATTCTGCCTGCAAGACGACCTGGCGGCTCTCCTCAAAATCCTCTTCCCTTTCTCCGGGGAAACCGACCATTAGGTCAGTGGTGACCGAGATGTCGGGCATCTCCTTCCTGAGGACGGCGATGGTTCGTAGGTACTTGTCTCGCGTATAATCGCGATTCATTTTGCAGAGAATTGAGTCGGACCCGCTCTGAAGTGGGATGTGCAGGTGGTGGCAGACTTGCGGGGAGTTCCGGATGGCCGCGATGAGTCCGCTGCTCATCTCGTTCGGATCAATGGAACTCAGCCTCACGCGAGTAAGCCCTTTGATCTCCTGAAGCCGTTCGATGAGTTCGGGCAATCGGTTTTCCTGCCTTCCCTGATCCAAACCGAAGCCGCCGATGTGAATTCCGGTCAGGACGATTTCTCTATAGCCGTTGCTGACGAGGACTTCGATCTCCTTGAGGATGTCGGGGATTGGGCGACTCCTGCTTGGGCCCCGAGCGAAGCGAACGATGCAATACGAACATTTCTTGTCGCAGCCATCCTGAATCTTCACAAAGGCACGCGTGTGACCGGAAAAGAAGGTGATCACTGAGCCGCGGGGTGCGGTGATGCTTCGCTCCACCTCCAATAGGGCACAAATGCGGTCAGCGAGGGTTTCCTTCAGATTATTGTTGGCCACGACGTCCATGCCCGGTATCTTCCGGATCTCATCCGGATTCGTGTGAGCGTAGCATCCGGTGGCGATGATCCGGCAGTTCGGGTTTTCTCGTTTGAGGGCGCGGATGGCCTGTCTCGATTTGGCGTCGCTTTGCGCGGTCACCGTGCAGGTATTGACGATGCAGACGTCTGCATCGCCGTTGCCCTGGCACTCCACAAAGCCGCGACGAAAAAGGTCTTCGCGTAGAAGCTGGCTGTCGTACTGGTTCGCCTTACAGCCGAGGGTCTTGATGATGAACGTGCGTCCCCTACTCATTTTTGCCGAAGTGCTCCAGAACGGCCACCAGAGCCAGAATGGTCACGGATTGGACAAGTACCACGATGACGCCCGTAAAATCAACCTTGGGAAGCAGGGTGGCGCTCAGCCCGATGCAGAACGTCAACAGGTAGATGAACAATACCGCCGCGCGCGGGGTCATCCCCAGGTTCACCAGGCGAAAGGAGAAATGGTCTTTGCTCGGTTTGAAGGCTGGTAGTTTTTTTCTCCAGCGGATGAAGGTGACGGTGATCAGTTCGTAAAGCGGAATTGCCAGAACCACGACGGGGAGAACCACAGGGAAAAAAGTTCGGCTTTCTCTCGAGTAGAAAGTCGCCACAACCGTCAGGCAAGCCAGAGTGTAACCCAGAAACATGGAACCAGCGTCCCCCATGAAAATCGAGGCAGGCGTAAAGTTGTAGCGCAGGAATCCCAGTGCGCTTCCGGCGAGAGCGAGAAGGATCAGAGAGACGAAGTATTGCTTCGTATAGGCCGCGGTGAAGAAGAAGAGGAGCGAAGTAATGGCGACCACTCCCGCGCAAAGGCCGTCCATGTTGTCAAGGAAGTTAAAGGCGTTGGTGAGGGCGACAATCCACAGGAGAGTGAAGAAAGCGCCAGGCAAGAAGCCCGGAATGAAAAGCGTAATGCGAATGCCTGATAGGACGACCACCAGGGCACACACGATCTGCCCCGCCAGCTTCCATAATGGGGAAAGCTCCCGTTTATCGTCAACGAGTCCGAGAACCACGATCAAGAGCCCACCGCCAAGGATGGCCAGAAGCCTTCCGCTTTGCTTAGCCACACCGGGAATGTAGTGGATGACCTGCTGAGGAACGATCCGCTCCAGGAACGGCGACCGGCTCAAGATCAGCACAAATGCCCAGTGCAGCAAAATCGTAAGGGCGAAGCTGAGGTGCATGGCCGCACCGCCAAGAAGGGGAGTCGGACCCGCGGAAGCTTTCTCCGGATGAGGCTTCGCCAGAAACCCGTACCGCAAGGCGAGCCTGCGCGCGACGGGCACAAGCAGCAAGGACACGATCAGAGAAAACGCGAAAATGTACGCATAGACCAATGCCCACATCAGATGCCCCTCCCGGCTTCCTGTTGGAGAGATTCGTAAAGGGCGTGTATTTTCTCGACCATGAGTTCTTCCCGAAATGCTGGATCAACAAATCGCCGGCCAGTCTGCCCCAGGCGGGTTCTGAGATTCGCCTGGGAAAGAAGACGGCACAGCGCGATTGACAACCCGTGCACATCTTTGGGCCGAACCAGATAGCCGGTTCCCCCTCCTTTGACGACTTCTTTGGCACCGTTCACATCGAACGAGACGACCGGTTTCCCGCAGGCCATGGCTTGTGGAAGCGCCTTTGCCAGGCCTTCCCGTAAAGATGTGTGAACGAGAATGTCCATGGCGGAGATCATTTCGGGGATTCTCTCCGGGATGACCAATCCGGCGAAGATGAATTTATCCGCAAGGCCCAGTCTCTGCAGGATGCGTTGAAACCTTTCTCTGAGAATCCCTTCACCCACGAGGAGAAAACGACTGTTGGGGAAGTGGTGGACGACCTCCCGAGCGGCACCAAAGAGGTACTCGTGTCCTTTGAGGGGAAAGAGACGAGCGATCATTCCGATGACGACTTCGTCGCCGATTCCGAGGCTGTGGCGTGCCTCTTCGCGGATGCCGTTGGAGCGAAGAAAGGCATCGAGGTCCATCCCGCTATGGATGGTGATGAATTTGCCTTTGTGCGCGACGCCTGCCGCCAGAGCCTGCTCTGCCATGGCATCCGCCACGCAGACGATTTTCGTGCTGACCCTCGCCGCAAGTTTTTCAAGAAAGATGTACATGAAGTTCGATAGACGGTTCTGATAAGGATGGAAGGGAAGTCCGTGAATGGTATGCACAATGATCTTCACTCCCGCGAGGCGCGCCGCCAGTCGCCCGAGGATTCCTGCCTTGGAGCTGTGTGTATGAACAATCTCGTACTTTTCTCGTCGGAAAATCGCGTGAAGCTGGGCGAAAGCGATCATGTCCCTGAAGGGGTTGACCGCGCGCCGCATCTGGGGCAGAAGAATGCATCTGACGCTCTTTCTCCATGGCCCATGGAGCAGACTGCCCTCCGGGCCGAGCGGCGGGCCGGTGATCAGTGTGACATCGTGGCCGTAAGATTTCCGCAAACCGTCAACCGTGAAGATAGTATTCTCTTGGGCGCCGCCGATGATCAGGCGGGTGATGACATGCGCGACCTTCATGGGCCTTGGCGGGGGAGAAGGGGCCGGGGGAGACATGGACCTCATTGGTTGGCACCGCAGCACTTCTTGTGTTTTTTGCCGCTTCCGCAGGGACAGGGCTCGTTGCGCCCGATTTTCTTTCCCTGACGCACATAGGGGGTGTGCGCTTTGACCGTCGGGGTGGACATATCCCCTTGCCCTTCGGAAAACGTTGTTGTCTCAGGGACGGGAATACTGGACGCATCGCTGTACAGAAGGTCCTGGGGCCGGATACCGAACGGCAGCGCTTCAGGCGATGGTACCGACGATGTCCTGAACACGTTCGCCACAATCTCTTTCTTCATTGTTGAGGTCATGGCGACGAACATGTCGTAGCCTTCCTGCTTGAACTCAATGAGGGGATCTTTCTGTCCATAGGCCCGCAGGCGCACGCTGTCCCGCAATTGGTCCATATCGTAGAGATGGTCCTTCCAGAGGCGGTCGAGGGTAGAAAGCATCACGTACCGGACAAGCTCATTCATCCTGTCCGGCCCTTCGATCTTCTCCTTCATGTCGTAGCTCTGTTCGATTTTGTCGTAGGTGATTTTCCGAGCTTGCTCGGCGGTCATTCCTTCACCGGACAGTTCCTTGACGGTGACTCTGGTAGGGAAGGTGCTGTTGATCCAGCGCACGACGGACTCGATGTCCCACTCCTCCGGGCGGTCTGGTGGGACGAGATAGAGGTCGAGGGTCTGGTCGAGGAGCTCATTGATAAACTCGAAGAGGAGCTCAGTGAGGTTCTCCTCTTTCAAGATGCGTGTTCGGTAATCGTAGATGATCTCCCTCTGCTTGTTCATCACGTCGTCGTACTCGAGGGTATGCTTGCGGATGGCGAAGTTCCTCTGTTCGACTCTCTTCTGGGCGCTCTCGATGGATTTGTTGAGCAGAGGGTGAGACAGCTCCTGCCCTTCCTCCAGTCCCACCCGGGTCATGATTCTGGCGATGCGGTCGGAACCGAACAGCCTCATCAAGTCATCCTCGAGCGAGATGAAGAACTTGCTTCCCCCGGGGTCGCCCTGGCGGGCGCATCTTCCCCGGAGCTGGCGGTCAATGCGGCGAGCTTCGTGGCGCTCCGTCCCGATGACGTAAAGCCCGCAGTTCGCTTCCTTGGGGCAATTCTTGTGCTCCTCTTTTTGCTCGGGAGGGATGTCGCCGTTGTCCGGCTTGATCAGGCAGGCATCGCACTTGATGACCTCGGGCCCGAGTTTAATGTCGGTACCGCGGCCAGCCATGTTGGTGGCGATGGTCACGGACCCTGCCTGTCCCGCACGGGTGACGATTTCAGCTTCTTTTTGGTGATACTTGGCGTTCAGGACGGAGTGAGGGATACTCCGCCTCCTCAAATAGCGGCTGAGGATTTCGGAGGTATCCACCGAGATCGTCCCGATGAGCATCGGTCTGCCTTGCGCGTGCCACTTCGCCACTTCCTCGACGATCGCTGCGTATTTCTCTCGTCTCGTTTTGTAGATGGCGTCGTTACCATATGTTCGCCGAATCGGTTCGTTTGTTGGAACGACCACCACGTCCAGGCCATAGATGTGGTGGAACTCATTGGCCTCTGTTTCCGCGGTCCCGGTCATCCCGGCGAGCTTGTCATAGAGTCTGAAGTAGTTCTGAATAGTAATGGTGGCGAAGGTTTGCGTTTCGTTCTGGATGGCCACGCCTTCCTTCGCTTCGAGCGCCTGGTGCAGCCCATCGCTGTAGCGCCGCCCCGGAAGAAGCCTGCCGGTGAACTCGTCAACAATCATCACCCGGTTTTCCTGGAGGACGTACTCGACATCCTTCTCGAAGAGGGAGTAGGCGCGCAAAAGCTGGGAAAGATTATGAAGCGTCTCGCTTTTGTGAGAGAACTCCTCGTCGAGACGCATTTTCTTCCGTATTTTCTCGTCTTCCGGCAGGTTGCGGCCTTCGTCAATCTCCTGGTACGCGGTGATCATGTCGGGCAGCACAAAGGCCTCCGGATCGTCCGGCGAGAGGAAGAGCCTTCCCTTGTCTGTAAGGTCCACCTCATGGCCTCGTTCGTCTATGGCGAAGTACAGCTCCTCCCGGACGGCCTCCGCCTCCTCCTTCCGCGTGTCGCTCAGAAGCTCAACAGAGGTTCTGTCGAGAAGTCTCCTCGTGTCGGGGTCTTCGAGCATCTTCAGGAGCTGCCGGTTCTTCGGCGCCCCCTTGGACACCTGATAGAGCTTGATGCCCGCCTCTCTCTGGGCTTCCGGGTTTTCCAGAAGGTCTTTCGCTTCTCTTACAAAGCGGTTGCAGAGCAACGTTTGTTTGCGGGACAGTTCTGCGACGGAGGGCTTGAGCTTGGCGAACTTATGGGTTGAGACGCTCACCGGGGCCGTGATGATGAGAGGCGTTCGGGCTTCATCAACCAGAATGCTGTCCACCTCGTCAATGATCGCGTAGTAATGCCCCCTCTGGACCTGCTCCTCGGGGCTGGTGGCCATGCCGTTATCACGCAGGTAATCGAACCCGAACTCGCTGTTCGTGCCGTATGTGATGTCGCAGGAGTAGGCCTCTCTCCTTTCCTCGTGCCCCATCTGGTTCTGAATGCAGCCCACCCTCACGCCCAGAAACTCGTAAACCTTCCCCATCCATTGAGCGTCTCTGCGTGCGAGGTAGTCGTTCACGGTGACCAGGTGGACGTTGTATCCCGTCATGGCATTCAAGTAAAGGGGCATCGTGGCGACAAGCGTTTTTCCCTCGCCGGTAGCCATTTCGGCGATCTTCCCCTGGTGCAGTACGATGGCACCCATCAACTGCACATCGTAAGGAATTTCAATCCAGGTCACCGGATGATCGCAGACATCGAAGGTGGTCTTTCGTTCCACAAGGCGCCGGCAGACGTTTTTGACCGCGGCGTAGGCATCAACGAGGAGGTCGTCTAAAGCCTTGTCGAGTTGTTCTCTCAGGTGTCGCGTTGCCTCTTTGCGTTCCTGTCGAGAGAGGAACTGGACTTCCTCTTCCTTCGCCCGGAGCGCCTCCACCTGGGGTCTGATCCGTTTCTTGAACTCGTCTGTCTTGGCGCGAAGTTCCTCGTCAGAGAGGCTTTGATACTCAATTTCCTTCGCATTGATCTGCTCAACGATCCTGCTGAGCTTCCTCAGCTCTCTATCGTTTTTCGTTCCAATAGTCTTTTTTACTAGCCACGTGAGCACCGTTCACGCCTACCTTTGGTAAGAATCAATGATGATACCAGAGTTTTCAGCAGCCCACCCGTGGCAAGTCGCTCGTTTGGAGGTTGACAGGTCAAGCGAAAAACCAAACCACGACTGACAGCCCATTCCTCTTGCCCTGGTGTATCAACACGGGCGAGCATTCAGCGAAATCGAGCTTCTCTCAACGCTTCTCCGAGTTATTAGTATAGCAGAGCATCGGGTATTCTTCAACAAGGCCGTTCAGCCGGGTGTGGCTGCGTTTCAGGGGTATCCGATTGCTGTCGGCGGGACTGGTGGTTTTCTTGCTTGGACTTCGCTTCTACCATCCGGAGAGATTGCCTTGGGCCCAGTTAGTGCTGCAGCTTTGCTTCAGCGTTGGAAGGCGGGAGCGCTGCTCCCGCACTCCAAGGTCGAGAATTTTCAAACAGGATAACAAGATGTACGGTTTCGGTTTGCCGGACCCCGGCAATCTGGTATGATGATAGGAGTGAAGGCGAGGGAGCATTGCTCACTCGAAAGACGGGGAGAATGAAATGGCAGTAATGAAGATTTATGTTTATGGCGAAGAGGTGTTGAGGCAGAAGGCTCCGCCGGAGGAAGAGATAGATGACGGAGTTCGGGAGCTGATTCGCAACATGGCGGATACCATGCGGCAGGCGGCGGGAATTGGGCTTGCGGCGCCGCAGGTGGGCGAATCCCGGAGAATCATCGTTACGGAAGTCCCGCAGGAGCACAAGGGTCTGGTTGCTCTGATCAATCCGAAGATCGTGGAATCGAAGGGTTCATCCGAATTCGAGGAAGGCTGTCTGAGCATCCCTGGAGTCACGGCGAAAGTGAAGCGGGCCGCAGAGGTTGTTGTTGAGGGATTGACACCGGAAGGAAAAAAGGTCAGGAACAAATATACAGGGCTTGTCGCCACCGTGATACAGCATGAGATTGACCACCTCGACGGAATCCTGTTTGTGGATCGCCTGGGCTTTCTGGGCAGAAGCGCTCTTTCCCTCAAACTGAGGAGCCTCGCCAAAGCAAACAAAGTGTAGCCGGGTAATCTACCGTCTCGCCACATCGGAAGCGTAACCGCTGAGGACGCAGAGGGCGCAGAGAAGCACCTCTGCCTTTGCTGCATTTTTTCGTTTGTGCGTTCTCTGCGCCCTCTGTGGTTAAGGTCCTGGCGCGGTGGAATCATAATGGAAAAAGAGAAAACTCCTTTCCTCCGGAGCATAGTCCTCTGTTTCAATCCGAGTTTTTATCCTTTTGTGCTGCGGCAAAGCGTCTGGCGGAGTTTTCTCTACCTGGGTTTCATCTGCGTGATCGTTTATGGATTTCTTGGCTATCGGGCCAGACTGCTTTACGAACAGGACGAAGAAGTCCTCTCAGGTTTCTACGAGCAGGGGGTGCCGGACTTCCATTTCGAGAATGGCGAGGCGGACTATCCGCGCGATAAGCCGCACGTCTACGAGCAAAGTGTTGGGGACGGGCTCTGGGTAATTGTGGTGGATACGTCGGGCGAGACAACTGAACTGGATGAGAAATATGAGGCTGGCGTCTTGATCACGAAAAAGGAGATAATATTCAAAGGGGTTGACGGGAAAGCGAGAAGAACGCCGATACCGAAGACGGAAGAGAAGGTTTCAGCCAAGGAGTTGTTTCTTCAAGACCTGCGAATGCGGAGGCCGAATGCTCTCGTTTTCTACGTGGTCAACTTTGTGGGCAAGCTGATCCTGGTGGCTATGGTAGGCGGGGTTCTTCTTTTCGCCGACAAGGGCAAGGCCGATGCCTATCCGTTTGTGTGCTATTTTAACGTCGGCTGCTATGCGGTGACGCCATTCGTCCTTTCGGCTCTTGCGAGAGGGTGGCAGGCGGGATCGGTTCTGATTTACGCCAGCTACGGTGTCTCGCTGATGCTGTTTTTAGCTCTGGCAGTGCTGGGTTTGGCGAAGTGCAGGCGGGAAGATGCTCGCGAAGCTCAGCTCGCTGAAGCGCAGGGAGACTCCGGACGAACCGCAGAGGAAGGCACTTAGTGCCTCTGCGTCCTCTGCGCTCTCGGCGGTAAGCATTTTGATCAGGAGGTCGAAGTTGCGAATCTTCTTTCTTGGCACACCGGAATGTGCAGCTTTCTCTCTACGAACACTTCTCCGCGAGGGATTTGAGGTCGTCGGAGTGCTGACTCGCCCCGACGCGCCGAAAGGTCGTTCTCTTCACCTGACGCCGTCGGCCGTGAAAGAGGCGGCCCAAGAGGCGAACCTCCCCGTGTGTCAATTCGAGAAAGCGTCCAGCCCCGAATGCATTGAGACGATCAAGTCGCTCAAACCAGACATAATTGTCGTCGTGGCGTTCGGGCAGATCCTTTCGGAAGAGTTTCTGCGGATACCGAAACTGGCGATCGTCAACGTGCACTATTCGCTCCTGCCAAAGTACCGTGGTGCGGCGCCGGTGCACTGGGCGATTGTCAATGGCGAAAAAGAAACTGGGGTGACCGTCCAGCACCTGGCGAAGAAGCTGGATACGGGCGACATCATCTTGCAGGAGAAAGTGCCAATTGCGCCGGACGAGACGTTCGGCGCTCTCCTCGAGAGGCTCGTGGAGGTCGGCGCAAGGCTCCTGGTCAAAGCCCTTCGGCAACTGGAAGAGGGCACAGCCCCCAGAATCCCGCAAGATGAGAGTCAGGCGACGTATGCCAGGAAACTCACCAAACAGGATGGTGAGATAGACTGGCGCCCGTCAGCCGCGGAAATTGTCAACCGCGTCAGAGGAATGAATCCCTGGCCGGGGGCGTATACCTTCTTGCCGGAGAAGGACCACCGCAAAATGCTGAAGCTTTATCTTGCGAAGGCGCTTCCAGAAAGCGCCGGTGACCCGGGGCAGGTTATCAGCGCAAAAGACAGACTCGTCGTCGCGGCAGGTGAAGGGTCTGTAGAGCTTTTGACCGTCCAGCCCGAGGGGAAAAGGCGAATGCAGGCGGAGGAGTTTCTGCGGGGACACCACATCAGCGAAGGTACAATCCTTGGATAGGCAAAACCCGAACAGAGAGACAGCAGAATGAACAGATCAAAAATGACCCGAAGAGCATTTATCATCACCCTTGGCTGTGGGATTGTATGCTTGACCAGCGGCTGTGCACCGCTTCGCTCCTTACGCGGTGACGATGGAAACCCCTTCTGCATTGTTGCCCTGCCCGACACGCAGCTCTATGCAGAAAGCTATCCGGACATCTTCCTCGCCCAGACCCAATGGATCAAAGATCACAAGGGCGAGTTGAACATCGTCTTTGTCGCCCATGAAGGTGACATCACCAACAAAAACTCCGAGGAACAGTGGCGCAATGCCGACAAGGCCATGAGCATTCTCGACGGCGTCGTTCCGTATGCGCTCGCGCTGGGGAACCACGATATGGGGCCTGGTGGGAACGCAGAGAACAGAGACAGTCGCCTCTTCAACAAGTTCTTCCCCGTCTCGCGCTTTGAGAAACAACCGTGGTACTCCGGGCATTACGGCGATAAGAACGACAACGCCTATTGCTATTTCACGGCCGCCGGCATGAAATTTCTTGTCCTCGCTCTGGAGTTCGGGCCCAGGGACGAAGTTCTGGATTGGGCGAGCAAGGTGGTCTCACAACACAGGGATCGTCAAGTAATCGTTGTCACCCACTGTTATATGTACTGGGATGACACGCGGGTGGGCCAGGGAGACAATCATAACGTACACACTTACGGTTGCGGTGGAAACGATGGCGAGGAAATGTGGCAGAAGTTCGTAAGAAAGCATGAGAACATATTCCTCGTCCTGAGCGGACACATCGTTGATGCCGGCGTGGGCAGATTGACAAGCACCGCCGACCACGGCAACGAGGTTCATCAGATCTTAGCCAACTATCAGATGAAGGAAAACGGCGGAAACGGGTGGCTGCGAATCATGAAGTTCGTCCCTGAAGAAAGCAAAATCTACGTGACCACTTACTCCCCCTTCCTCAAAGAATACGCCGCAGACGAACAGAACCAGTTTGAACTGCATTATGAAATGAAATAGCCCGTTATACCGCCCCAGCGAGGAACATGGCCGATCCACGCACAGAATCCCAACCAGAACGTAAAACGGATAGTGCAGACCAGGCCTCAGCTCATCTCCCTCGTCCGACACCTGCCGGGCAAGCGCCTGCCGGGAGAGGGAAAAGACGACCCGGGCGGTGGATTGCGGGCCTGACGGCAGCGGTGATTGTGTGTTTCGGCGCCTCGCTCCTGATCGGCGAAAAGACGGGGGACTTTGCGGAAAAGGGGATTTTCGGAAGAGTTGCCGCAACCTGCGGAATCGTTCTTCGCCATATCCCCCTCCTCGGTAGAGCGTTCGACTCGCCAGCACGCGATGAGCAAATGGACCAGATAATCTGGGGCATTCGTGTGCCGCGCTTGATCCTCGCGCTTCTGGTCGGTGCATCGCTCTCCGCGGCAGGTGCGGTGATGCAGTGCTTCTTTCAGAATCCCATGGCTTCGCCGTACATCGTCGGCGTCTCGTCGGGAGCAGCGCTGGGGGCGACGATCGCGTTTGCGTTTGACATCAACGTGCGAGTCGGCGGCGAAGCGGGCGGGTTCGTCCGATTTCTTGCGGATCAACCGGTTGCTCTGTTGGCGTTCGTCGGCGGGCTGGGCGTGACGTTCGTGGTCTATCTACTGTCGAGAAGGGGCGGGAAAATCCACCTGCCGACGCTGCTTCTGACCGGCATCGCTCTCGGAACGCTCGCTCTGGCGCTGGCGTGGTTCATCCTCTTCTGGCGAAGACCCTACGACTACGAGGGGATCATCTTCTGGCTCATGGGGAGTTTCAATGGAAAGGGATGGGGGAAAGTGGCGATGATCTTTCCCTACGTTCTGATCGGAGTGGTCTTCATCTCAATCTTCGCCAGAGATTTGAACGTGCTGCTGCTTGGAGAGGAAACCGCGCAGCACCTCGGCGTTTACGTGGAAAGGATCAAATTGCTTATGCTAATAGCCTCGACAGTACTGGCGGGGGCATGCGTTGCAGCGGTTGGGGTGATCGGCTTTGTGGGACTGGTCGTGCCGCACCTAATGCGGTTGATCGTCGGGCCGGATCACCGGAGGCTGATCCCGGCGTGTCTCTTAGGCGGCGGACTCCTCCTCATTCTCGCCGACGATGCGGCGAGAATTCTTTTCCGAGAAATGATCCCCATCGGCGTCATCACCTCCATGATCGGCTGCCCCTTCTTTCTCTACCTCCTCACCCGAAAAGAAAAACGGTTTTTCTGATGCCCGCGGCGCGAGACGGTGAAAGGCCAGAAAGCCGGGTTCACCAAGTGCAGGAAGCTAAGGCATTAGAGATAGCGGCGACTACGCCTCATCCTGAGATGGAGCAATAATCCCCTGCCGGAGGAGGATGTCCACATATTCCTCGCGGGTGAGTTCTCCGCGCATGAACGTGTTAAAGTCTACAGGATCAGTCAGGCCGGTTGCTGCCTTTATGGAGCGGAGGGTCCCTTTGGGAATATCGTGCGCCTTCTGGATCATTGTCACGCACACTTGCTTACCTTCGTGCTCGAAGTAAGCGAGGATGTGACTCCCCTTGCCTCTTTTGGTAAGGATTGTGTACCCGATCCTTCGCAGGCGGCGCAGAATCTCTTTGCTCGAAGGCATCCCATGTCATTCCATTCGCAGGAGATAGAGGGATTCCAGAATTTGGAGTTTCTGCCGAAGCTCGTGGGAAAGGGTCTTCCTGTTCTCGAAATAAAAATCAGTAAGGTCAGCAAGGGCGTCGAGGAATGCTTCCCAGGCCTCCAACTCGGTGTTGCCGAAGGATGCGATATCCAGTTGAGGACTTGAGATGGTGATTCTGCCATCTTCCTCATTGATCAGCTCCACTCGCAGCGTTTCGAAATGCAACAACTGGTCGGCGGCCCCCGCCCCTTCCTGCCGTGAGTCCATTCCCCGAGTTATCCCCCATTCCTCAGGGTAATGCTTTGGTTTCACGTCCTCCACAGGCATTATTTCCGTGTACACAGGTCTATTCCTCCTTGGTATCGAATCGCGCGAGGAAATTGTAGATGTCCCCAACGACAAACTGATTCGTCTCCTCTATATTTTGCCTAATGACTAACAGATTCGGGGGCGTGATGGGTTGTGGTCCGAAGACAGCGACATTCTCGACCCAGACCTTACTCGGGTCTGACGCCAGCGACTCGATCCTGACGTTGTAGGCAACGGGCCTGTCCTTGGTTGCCGGGAATGTGAGCCTTACCCCGAATATATGGATGGGACCGGCCTGCGCAAGACGGTTAACGCCTTCCTTGAGAGAGCAAACACGCTCCCCAAGGAAGGCTCTCGCGTCGCTATAGTTGGACAGCATGAAGATGCACCGCACAATCGAGGTTTGAACAATGAAAAACTGGACACCCAGCGTCTTCAGCGCGAGATTCACGATTTTGTTCACGCTCTCCTGGAATTCCGCCAGGCTGGACCTCGGATTCTCTTCTCCGACTATAAGTCTGTCCTGCTTGAACCGACAAAGGTAACGCGTATGTCCTCGGTTTCCAATTAACTCAGCGCCGGTCCCCCCGGGGAACACCTGCAACTGCGTGAAAACCGGAGTAAACTCACCGATTTCCGAGTTGATTTTGTCGAAGACCTTCTTGTCTGGATACTTTTTTGGAGGGTGGATCAACTCAACGTGAAGGTATGTTGTTCGCGGTTCAGGATGCATGTTAGACACTCACTTATGAAAATCCATCTAAGGTCTCAAAGAGGCCAAAGCCCCTGAGTACGCCCGCGGATGTCCCTAATTAACGTATCCTGAACAGGCTTCTGTCAAGACTTTTTATCGAAAGCATCTTCCGTTCCAAGCACGATCTCATAGGAGGAGATGAGGGTGTTGAGGAAGGAATCGTAGGCTATGTAGCGGAGGCCGTGGTTGCCCCAGGCTTCGGACCAGGAGTTGATGAAGCCGAACCAGCCCTGGCGTCCGTCGTGTTCGAGATCGTCATCGTAGAAGGCAATCGCCACAGCATGACCGCCGAAGGAGCCATTTCCCGGAGTGATGAACCCATCGCCTTCGACGGTGAGCCAGTTGTCGTCCACGAGCAGTCCACATACGACTGGGCGTCGGCAGAGCGCCTGTTTGATGACCGCGAGGGTGGACTCGGTGACGCCGTCCTTAAGGAGATTGCGATATTCCGCGATTCTTCGTTTTCTGGCTTTCTGGAGGATCTTCAGAAAAGTCGTGGCTTCGAGGTGAGTTCTGTCACCGGGGACATATGGCCAGTCAGCTTCATCGCAGACGCCGTAGTGGCGGAGAACTCTCGCCGCGGCACGGAGCGTTGTGCCTTGCTGCTCGATGAAATCACCGGGGATGTCGTCAACGATTCTGGAGAGGTTGTAGCAGAACCGCTCACTGGTATCGAGTTGCTCACCGGTCAGTCTGAGGTGCTCCATCTCGTAAACCTTCAGCATCCCGTAACCGGCACACGAATCCTCCGGTCCCTGGTCTCTGATCGGACCGCGAAGAGCCAGCCAGCTCTTCTTTGACGGGATTTCGATCGCTTCTCGAGGGGGCCCGTAGTCTGTCCCAAGCGGCGTTTCACGCAGGACGCCTCGGCGCAGGACGGCTTGCCGGTACTTCTCCATTGCTGCCAGCGTTTTCATTTGAGGAATCCATCCTCTGGCTCTTTGTTGAAGAATCGCCTGTCGGATACATGGGGCACCCATGCAACGAATAGGCTCTGCTTCTCACGGCACGGGTGAAAGTAAAGCGTCGTCCCTTCGATGACGACCTCGTCCTCGCCGGGGTTCGATGCGACGGCCCGAAACACGAGCGGCATGCTCTCCAAGCGAGAATGGGCGACGACCGCAATGCGCGAGACGCCGTAAGGCTTGATGATTCTTATTCTCCTGTCGCGGACAGGAAGATGCTCACACTCGAAGAAGGTCTCGCTCTCGTAATAATCATCAAGGACCTCCAATACGCGCAGAACAACTTCCTCGTCATACAGCGATGGTGGCTCTGGAACGGTGCGACAGCCAACCGCGCAGAACGCCAACAGAAAAGATAAGATGAGACTACCGAATTTCATTCTTCTTGCTTTTGCGACGGACGTTCAGATCGTCCATCGCTTTTCCCGTCACATTGCTGGCTCTGGCTATCAGCTCTCTTCAGGCGAAAGAGAGTGAACGAGCGCGATTCGCGGTATCCCACCTTTTCCTCAATCGCTTTCTTCCGAGCTCCGGTGAGGATATCGCTTGCCCCGCTCAGGACTATGTCCCACGGGAAAGGCGAAGAACCGACAACCGTCCCGAGGCGGGGCTGGCCTTCTGATGGCTTCACTTCCGCGCTCGAGGTGTAAGAGACAACGCTAATGTCATCAACCGCGCAGCCTTCCAGAAAAAGCAGCATCCCGGAGAAAAAAAACAGCATCAACGCTGCCCGGCAAACGCATCGCAGACTCCTGGGCGTATCGCTACTATGAGTCACCATTACTATCCTCCATCCCTTGCTCTTTTTCGGTGTGCCTCTTTTCAGATCCTCAAAAAGAAAGGCAGGAACGCGATCTGCGGCGAAAAACCGCGTCGCATCTCCTGCCCTGTTCTCTTTACAGTAGCCAGCTTTTCTAACTTTCCAGTAACATATTACTACATTTCCGCGATTTTGTCAAGCACCATTCTGCGTTCTATCATCAATTCCTTTTTCTCAAATCGTTCCCATCCTAACTTGGAAGGCCGGATGGAAAGGTTAGGTCATCAGCCGGGCGCGGACGAATTTCTTGCCGGGGAGCTGGCGGATCAGTCTTTTCACCTCCAGCCGAAGGAGGATGACGGAGACGTCCTTGGCGGGCAAACCGGATTGGATGATGATCTCCTCGATGTCCTTTTCCTCAGCGGAAAGGAGATTGAAGATTTTCTGCTCTTTCTCGTCGAGGAGGGGAGTGGGGCCTTGACCTTGGGCGCCCTTTTCGACCTTCATGGCCTCCGGGGGGAACAGGTACTCGAATTCAGAGAGGATGTCGTCGGCATCTTCCACGAGCTTCGCCCCTTCTTTGATCAGCCGATGGTTTCCTTTGAAGGTCGGCGAATCCACCCGCCCCGGCACAGCAAAGACCGATCTGTTCTGATGGAGAGCATGCGTGGCGGTGATCATTGCGCCGCTGTGGCGCGGCGCCTCGCCCACAACTACACCGAGGGAAAGTCCGCTGATGATGCGGTTGCGTATGGGGAAGTTCATCTTGTCCGGAGTAGTTCTCATGGGATATTCGCTGATGACCGCTCCCGACTCGGCGATGCGTTCCATCAGCTTGCAGTTCTCGAGGGGATAGGGATGATGGAAGCCGCTCCCAAGCACGCCGATCGTTCTTCCCTTTGCTTGAAGGGCGCCCTCGTGTGCAGCGGTGTCAATCCCTCGGGCTAAACCGCTGACGATGGTGATCCCCGCCGAAGCCAGTTGCCGGGCCAGGCGGGTGGCACTGTCTCTGCCGTAGAGAGTAGAGCGGCGGCTGCCCACGATGGCGATGGCGTGCTTGTCCTTGGGCGAAAGGCTGCCCTTCACATAGAGGATGATTGGCGGATCGTAAATCTGCTTGAGGTTTTCCGGGTACTCGCCGTCGAGGAACGTCATGAGGCGGACGTTGGCTTCTTCCACCATCCTCAGCTCTTCCTCGACAGAGACAAGCTTCTCCCAGTTCGCAATGCTGCTGCTGAGCTTCTTGTCAATGCCGGGCACACTCATGAGGTCTTGAGCTCTGGCACGCAGGACATTCTCCGGGCTTCCAAACTGTTTCAACAGAAGCTGGATTCTGACCGTGCCGACCAGAGGAAGGCTATTGAGGATAAGAAGGCTTTCCAGATCAGTCATTGTTTCTTACATGCTCAGTTGATGCCTATCCGCACTTTTCTTCGCCTAAACAACCGGCGGATCTTTACCACACGCCGAAGCTTCTCGCCCACTTACTTCACCGTCCTTCGCATCTCTCTCGAAGAATCCCGCTGACGACCTCAAGTGGAACGTCATCGGTGAGGAAAACTTCGCCGATCTTCTTTGCGAGAACGAATCTGATTTTGTCGCTCACCGCTTTCTTGTCGAAACGCATTCGGGAGACAATCTGGTCGACGTCCAAACCGGAGAATGTTACTGGCAGACCGGCGTTGCTCAGGAGGGACACGATTCTGTTTGCATCGTTCTCTGATAGGTGACCGAGTCGCGAAGAAATCTGCGTGGCGCAGGCCATCCCGATGGCAACCGCTTCCCCGTGACGATAGGTGTTGTAATCGGTGAGGGCTTCGATGCTGTGACCCACGGTGTGCCCGAAATTGAGGATGGCTCGCAGCCCGGACTCCTCCCTTTCGTCCTCGCCGACCACATCCGCCTTTATGCGGCAGGATATGCCCACCGCTTTCTCCACTGCCGATGCCTTGAGCAACAGCACATCGTCGTAGTTTCCCTCCAGAAACGAGAAGAAATCGGCGTCGCGGATGATGCCATACTTGGTCACCTCAGCGAAACCTGCCTTCAATTCCCGCTCGGGCAGAGTCTTCAGGACCTCCGAGTCTATGAGGACGAGGGAGGGCTGGTGAAATGCCCCGACCAGGTTCTTGCCCTCGGGCAGATTGACGCCGACCTTGCCGCCGACGCTGGCATCCACCTGCGCGAGAAGAGTGGTGGGGACCTGGACGAAGCGGATTCCACGCATATATGTTGCCGCCGCGAAGCCCGCAACATCGCCAACAAGCCCCCCGCCCAGCGACACCACGAAAGACTTCCTATCCAGACCGAACAACAACATTTCACGGTACAGGCGTTCAACGATGTCCAGCGTCTTGTTTTCTTCGCCCTCGGGGATCGTGAGTATCTCGACGTTGAACCCCGACTGGGTGAGGCTATCTGAAACCAGAGACCCGTACAGACGTTTCACCTGCGGATCGGAAATGACTACACACTTCGGACCGAGGCCCAGCGCAGCCGCGGCGGTGCCAATGCTCCCTGTGACTCCAGCCTCGATGATGATGTCGTAACTTCTCTCAGCAAGCGGAACTCTTATCTTTTCCATGATAGAGGGAATCCTACGGTCCTCACCAGTAATGCGCCCCTTCAGAGGCTGTGCACGAAGTCAGCGGCCGTCACGGAACACTCACAACCGAAGCTGATAATATACGTTGCACCGAATCACGTCAATGTGAATGCTTTCGTGATCGCAAAGGCGCGGATAGACTCTTTTGATCAACCGCTTGTAGCTGGCGATCCACTTCCGCGCGTGTCGCAGCTTAACCTCGCTGAGAAGGATGGTCTGGGTCTTGTCCCCATAGCGGTGGGACAGGTAGCGGTATTGAGAGCTTCGCTGATCGCAGGGCGTTCTTCGACAAAGCCGGGACCTATCAATTCTTCTTCAACAGCGAGCAGAAGAACCGATGGAAAGAGAATATGATGCCCCTTCAGCCGCTGAAACAGCTCGCTCTGAGCATTGACGGGGACCGCGCCATTAACCTTCCTCCCATAGCCCCTGGAGCCCGGATCGAGCACGGATACCATGTTCCTGCTTCACCCACTTCGACGTTCCAAATCGGCTTGACGTCCCTGCGAGGACTCTATAGTCTCGATGCACTCCGGGGGCAATGTGAACCCTGGCAGGTGAAGTACCGGGAAACGGGCACGGAAAGGAGAGAACATGCTTGAGAAGCTATCTGCGGAAATCATTGAAGCGATTTTTGAGGCGCTGCCTATCGAGATCACTTTCGTAGACAAGGATGACACCGTCCGCTTCTTCAACAAGGGGATGAATCGAATCTTCCCCCGTCCCGACGCCGTTCTGGGAAGGAAAGTCCAGGACTGCCATCCGAAACACAGCCTCCATGTGGTCAATCACATCCTGGAGGAGTTCAAGAACGGCGCGAGGGACGAGGCGGCCTTCTGGATTGATCACAAGGGACGGAAAATTTACATCCGCTACTTCCCGGTTCGCAGCAAGGAAGGAGAATACCTCGGCTGCATTGAGGTCACCCAGGACATTACCGACATCCAGGAGATCGAGGGCGAAAAACGGTTGCTGCACGAATGATCGGATGCATCTCATCGCTGTGGGGGGCCGGGCACACGGGACCGCCTTTTGCAGTGAAAAGAGGGACCGCGACTTCAATGCGACGTCCTCAACCCGGGGTCAGGACGCCGTTACCCCGATGGAGCGTCCTCAGGCAGTGAGTCTGCACCGCCAGAGATGGCGTACTGGAAGAGGTAGAGCTGGGCGTAGCCGGCGAAGGGGCCGAAGTAGTCCGCAGCGAAAAGTCGGATGGCGGAGTCGCGGACGGGTTGGCCGTCGAAGTAGGCGTTCTCCATGACTTTTTTGATCCAGGTGTCAATGGGGAAGGCTTCATACTTGCCCATGGAGTAAAGGAGGACGCAGTCGGCGACTTTCGGGCCGACACCGGGGAACTCGGCAATGAGCTTCTCTTTGGCTATCCGGTAGGGGAGTAGAGCGATGCGCGTGAGAAGGTCCGAATCCCGTGCGATTCTTCGAGCAGACTCTTTGACGTAGACGTGCCGATAGCCGAGGTTACACGTCTCCTTTAGGCATTTTAGAGACGCGGTTGCCAGCAGATCAGGGGCGGGAAAGGAGTAGAAGCCCGGGGCGCCTTGGATTTCTTGTCCGAGGGAACGGCAAAGGCTCTCGATACATCTTTTTATTCTTATAATGCTGTTGTTAGAGGAAATGATGAACGAGATCAGGGTCTCCCACGGGTCCTGCCGCAGGACTCTCATCCCTTGAAACCTCCGTATAGCGAGTTGAAGAACCGGGTCGTCGGGGAGGGAACGAAGCGCTTCCTCGTACGCGGCGTCCAGACCCAGGTACCTGCGGAGCTCACCTGGTCCAGTGTCTCCGGGAGAGGAGTTGAACACCACACGCTCTCCTCTTTGCTCTAATGCGAGAACGTTGCCGGAGACGACGCCGACGAAGCTCGTACCCTCCTTGCGCCATCTGAACGCCTGGCCGGAAATGAGCGTGTGCTTGAGGCTGAAAGGCAGGGAGCCTATGTCCAGGACACCCGTTTTTCTCTCTTCTGGTCTTTGTTTCTGCTGGGCCTGACGCATGCCATTAAGGTCTCACTCAAAGGATGGACAGGTACTCGCGTAGTTCGTATTCGGTGACATGAGCTGTGTATCTGTCCCACTCGATCCTCTTGTTCTCAAGGAATTTCTCGAACAGGTAGTCTCCCAGCGTTTCTCGGAAAAGCTCGCCTTTTTCGGCGATGAGGATCGCCTCGTAAAGGTTTCCTGGAAGGGATTTGATGCCGGCTTTCTCTCGCTCGGCGGGGGACATCTCGAATACGTTTTGCTCCATTTCGGCCGGAAGCGGATATTTCTCCTCAATCCCTTTCAGACCTGCCATTAGCATCCCTGCGAAGGCGAGGTACGGATTGCACGCGGAATCAGGCGAGCGAAGCTCAATCCTGGCGGCGTTCTCCTTCCCCGGCTTGTATGCGGGAACACGGACCAGGTCAGCGCGGCTTCTCCTGGCCCAGGTCAGATAAACGGGGGCTTCGTATCCGGGTCTGAGGCGCTTGTACGAATTGACCCACTGATTCGTGAGGACGGTTATCTCCGGGGCGTGCCGGAGAAGCCCGGCAATATAGTGTTTGGCGACCTCCGAGATGTGATATTCCTGATTTGGGTCGAAGAACGCGTTCCTATCCCCACGAAAAAGGGATTGGTGGGTGTGCATGCCGCTGCCGTTCTCGCCGTTAAGGGGTTTGGGCATGAAGGTCGCGTAGAGGCCGTTCCGCAAGGCCACCTCCTTGATGACCAGGCGGCAGGTCATTGTCGTGTCCGCCATGGTTAGGGCATCGCGGTATCTCAGGTCTATTTCATGCTGGCTCGGTGCGACTTCATGGTGGCTGGCTTCAACGGGAATGCCCATTTTCTCCAGAATGAGAATGGTATTCCTCCGGAGATCCTTGGCCCGGTCAAGTGGGGCAAGGTCGAAGTAGCCGCCCGGGTCGAGGAGTTGAATGTTCGGGGAGGAGTCTTTGAAGTAGAAGTACTCCAGTTCAGGGCCGACGTAGAATGTAAAGCCCATGTCGGCCGCTTTTTTCAGGGCTTTCTTGAGGACCCAGCGTGTGTCTCCCTTGCACGGTTCACCGTTCGGTTCGACGATGTCACAGAACATGCGTCCGACGGCGCACTCCTCTTCCGACCTCCAGGGAAGGATTTGGAAGGTTGACGGGTCAGGCACAGCCAGAAGGTCGCTTTCGTCCACCCTCGCCAGACTCTGGATGGAGGAGCCGTCGAACCATTTTCCGTCGTTGAGGGCGCAGTCCAGTTCGTCAACAGTTATGGCGAAACTCTTGAGAGACCCGAGCACGTCAGTAAACCAGAGCTGAATGAATCTAACGTTGTTATCGCTGGCTGCTTTGATGACGTCTTCTTTTTTCTTCTTTGTTGCATTCATTGTTTCTTCTCCCGCTAAGCTGATTGTTGGACGCAAAATGTGGACAACACGGGAGCATAAAGAGTGCGTAGCACTCTGAGGTGGGGAACAGGTTTCGTGTATCCTCTTTGCTCCCGGCGCACTGCGGTAATCAATCCACGGTTGGATCGGACCGGCTCCCTTTCTACCACAAGTGAGGCATGGCTTGACAAGTTTCCTGAGAAAAAATAGTTTTAAGATATGCTCAAAGAGATGCTGGCAACAATAAAGGCAAACGGCCTTATCAGGCCCGGAGACGCGGTCTTGGTTGCGCTTTCTGGCGGTCCGGACTCGGTAGCGCTATTTGAGGGATTGCTGCGGATCAGAAAAGGTCTTTCCTTTTCGATCTACGCGGCGCACCTCAATCATAGGCTCCGCGGGTGGGAAAGCGATGAGGACGAGAGATTTGTGAGGAACCTGGCTGAGGAGCGGGTGGTGCCTTTGATCGCTGAGGCCCGGCACGTGAAGAGAGTTCAGAAGAGACGAGGCGGATCCATCGAAGAAGTAGCCAGAGAGGTCCGCTACGCTTTTTTGAGAAAAGCAGCGGGAAAATGCCGCGCCACGAAGATCGCTCTGGGCCACAACCTGGATGACAATGTTGAAACCTTCCTGATGAACCTTATTCGGGGCTCAGGACTTAAAGGTTTATCGGGCATTCCTCTTTCTCGAAAAGAGGGGAAATTTGTCGTTATCCGTCCGCTCCTCGAGACCACGAGGAGCGAGATTCTTGCGTTCCTGAAAAGGGAAAAGTTAGCGTACCGGGAAGACCGCTCAAATCTGGACACAGCGTTGACCCGTAACAAGATTCGCCATGAGCTTCTGCCTCGCCTCGAACAGGAGCATAACCCACAGATCAAGAGAATCCTGATCGAGACAGCTCGCCGATTGGGCGAGGCTGACGAGTGCCTATCCGCTGCCATTGCTGAAGTGGAGAAAGAGTGCCTCCATATCAGCCCAGCCAGAATCGCGGTGAGTATCAATCGGCTTCGGGGTCACGCCCCGGCGCTTGGGCGGGAATTTCTTCGGAGGGTGCTGGAGGCCCGGCTCGGGCTGGCCGGCGAACGACAGAAATTGGAGCAAATCTGGCAGTTGGTGGCGGGGACGCGAAAGGAGGGGATCGGTTTGGGAAAAGGCCTGCTGGCATGCCGCGAGTACGAGCAACTGCTCTTTGTGGAAGAGGCCAAACTGAAGGCACGCCCCTTCGAAAAGAAGCTCAGAATCCCTTGTGATGTGTTTCTGGCGGAGCTTGGGGTGCAGATTTCGGCGAAGTTCGTGGAGAGGAAAGATGTGAAGATTCGTGCCAAGCAACCGCCCCGCTTTGGGGAAGTCTGGAGGAAGGTCCAGCAAGGCCATCGGCAAAGTTTCGAGGAATACTTCGACGCATCCGCTATTCATGGGGATAGCGTCGTGGTCAGAACGCGCCGGGAAGGGGATGCATTCCAACCCCTTGGGATGCGCGGAAGCAGGAAAGTCAAGCAGTTGTTCATAGATGAAAAGGTTCCAGTGACGTTGAGAGAGAGAATCCCCATTTTCGACATTGAGGGAGAGATACTTTGGGTCGTGGGATACAGGCCCGCCTCAAAATTTGCGGTGACGGAATCGTCGAAGAGGCTGTTGCACTTGTTGATGAAAGTCTTGTATTGCCCGGAATAGAATTTGCTACTATAATAAAGAGGTATGTGGGACATTCGTGTGAGGATAGCCGTTTCACTCGGTTTCCCGCAGATGTGCTCGCAAGTAATTCACTCTCCGCGACCGAAGTCAGTTTGATTCGGGCGCGCTATTGACTAATGGCGAGGTAGTTCAAGCCAAATGAACAAGTTCAGCAAGGATGCCAGGCCGCAGGGGCCGAAAATTCCCAGGAAGCCGATCATCATCTGGGTGTTTCTTATTGTAACGGCGTTGGTCATCGCCCAGTTGCATCTTTCCAGCGTCCGCGGAGTCTATAAGCCAACAGTTCAGCAGTTGATAAAGGACAGCAAGCTGGGCAACCTCTATACGGAAGGCCGGTACGCTCCCAAGCAAAAGGGAGACACGCTCAGGGGCAAGTACCAAGACACCATCCATAAGTACAACAAGAAAGGAGAGATAGTCGAGGACGCGGGGTCGGAAAGGGCGGGAAGGAAGTATGTCGTAAATGTCAATCCGAATGACGACTATCTCGCGAAACAGCTCGGGGAGATTCCGGGCTACATCTGGTCCCCGTCGAGCACGTTTTTCACCCAACTCCTCACAGGATTGGTTCCTTTCCTGATCTTCATCGGGCTGATCTGGTTTTTGATTTCGCGGCAGGTGAAGAGCGCTGGCGGCGGCGCCATGAGCTTCGCCAAGAGCAAGGCGAAGCTGCTTTCCAAGGATAGTCACAAAGTGACCTTTGATGAGGTGGCTGGAGTTGAGGAGGCCAAGGAGGAGCTGATGGAGATTATTGGCTTTCTCAAGGAGCCGAAGAAATATCAGAGGCTCGGCGGGAGGATTCCGAAAGGGGTTCTTCTCGTCGGTCCACCCGGGACGGGAAAGACGCTGCTGGCGAAGTCAGTGGCCGGGGAGGCAAACGTCCCCTTTTTCACCATCAGCGGGTCCGACTTTGTGGAGATGTTTGTGGGAGTGGGAGCGGCCCGCGTTCGGGACATGTTTGAGCAGGGGAAGAAAAGTGCACCGTGTATCATCTTCATGGACGAGATAGACGCCGTGGGAAGGCATCGCGGTGCGGGAATAGGTGGGGGGCACGACGAGCGGGAACAGACGCTTAACCAGCTTCTCGCTGAGATGGATGGCTTTGAGACTCAGGAAGGGGTCGTCCTGATGGCTGCAACGAACCGGCCCGACGTCCTCGACCCCGCTTTGCTGCGATCGGGGCGTTTTGACCGCCAGATTGTCATTGACCTGCCTGACCTCGTGGAAAGGGAGGCGATACTGAAGCTTCACGCGAAGAAGGTGAAACTCGACCGCTTCGTTGATCTGAACAGAATCGCCAGGGGTACCCCCGGCTTTTCCGGTGCGGACCTTGCCAATATCATCAATGAGGCTGCGCTTCTGGCAGCAAGGCTCGACAAGGAAGCAGTCAGCACGGCCGATCTGGAGGAGTCGAGGGACAAAGTGCGCTGGGGCAGGGAACGCCGAAGCCGCATCATGAGTGAGGAGGAGAGGAAGATCACGGCTCATCACGAAGCGGGGCATGCCCTGGTTCTCGACCGGCTTGAGGAGACGGAGCCTCTTCATAAGGTGACCATCGTTCCGAGGGGCGTGGCTTTTCTGGGGGCGACGATGCAGCTCCCGGAAAAGGATAAGTACCTCCATAAAAAGAGGGAACTTCTGGGGCAGATTACGGGCATGCTGGCGGGACGCGCGGCCGAAGAGATGGTGTTTGATGATATCACCTCAGGCGCAGCTTCTGACTTCAAGCAGGCAACGAAGATTGCTCGGGCGATGGTTTGTGAGCTGGGGATGAGCGAAAAGCTTGGAACCATGACGTTTGGTGAGAAGGAAGAAATGATCTTCCTGGGGAAGGAGATCGCCCGGCACTCGGAGTACAGTGAAGCAACGGCCATAGAGATAGACAAGGAGGTTCGCTCCATCATAGTTCAGTGCCGTGAGAAGGCAAAGGCCATCCTTCTTCAATATAAAGATAGACTGGAAGCGATCGCTTCGGCATTGTTGGAATACGAGGTCCTTGAGGGGAAAGAAATCACGGAGATCATCGAGGGTACGTGGCAGCCTCGTCCGCGGCCTGTCGCGAAGCCCGCCGTCGAGAAACGGAAAGAACGTGTGCCGGAAAAATCCAAAAAACCAGCCGGGTTGAGGACGCCCGGAAGGCCAGGCAAGGACAGGAAAGCTGATGTGCCGGCTACGGGTATTGTCAATAGAAAGCCCGAGTGAAATCGCTCACGAGCTGGCAAAGATCGGCGTTGGCCCCGCTGGCATAGAGAAGCTCGTACCCAAAGGGATCGTTCGACTGACCAAGGTCAGGGGCCTTCAGGCGGCGGCAGCGCACATCCTCAAACAGACCATGCTCTCCATCGGTGGTGATGTGGGGGTTTCCTACGGCAGCCTCACCATGCGGGAGGCTACTACCGACGCCCTCATCATCGGGACAGAAACCCATTACCGCAGGCTTGTAGAAAACCTCAAGGCTCAACCCCTCGACCTGAAAGAGGTCTCTAAGCAGATCGAGAAAGCCCTGGCCCTTTCCGCGAGAACCCGCTTCCGTCTTCAGTTGGGCGATGGCATCCTGGAAACCGGAGAACGAACACTGATCATGGGAATCGTCAATGTCACGCCCGATTCCTTTTCCGACGGAGGCGAATTTCTCGATCCGGGAAAGGCTGCCGAGAGGTGCTTCCAACTTGTCGAGGAAGGAGCGGACATTGTTGATGTGGGCGGTGAGTCGAGCCGTCCTGGGGCGGGGCGGGTGAGTGCGGACGAGGAGTTGCGCAGGGTCATGCCGGTGCTGGAAAAGGTTTCGGGCAAAATCGGCGCTCCGGTGTCCATAGACACGGTGAAGCCGCGCGTGGCCAGGGAGGCTCTGTCGGCCGGAGCGAGCATGCTGAATGACATCTCAGGGTTGCGGGACGAGGAGATGATCTCAGTGGCCGCGGACTATGGAGCGGCGGTGGTTGTCATGCACATGAAGGGGGCTCCACGAACCATGCAAGACAATCCGCATTATGACGATCTGATGACCGAGATTATTGATTTTCTGGGTGAAGGGGTGACCCTCGCTGTATCGCAGGGAGTGATCGAGGACAAGATTCTGGTTGATCCTGGGATCGGCTTCGGCAAAACCGCGGATGACAATTATCGAATCATAAATCGCCTTGAAGAATTGCGTTGTCTTGGGCGGCCGATCGTGATTGGCCCATCGAGGAAGTCTTTCATAGGGAAAGTTGTCAAGGTAGGTCCGCAGGAACGGGTGTTTGGCACCGCCGCGGCGGTAGCGTGGTGTATCGCCAATGGTGCGGACATCGTTCGAGTGCACGATGTCAGGGAGATGAAAGAGGTTGCGGCAGTGGCTGATCGGTTCAGAGCTATGCGAACTGGGGACGACAGGGACTCTTCCCGCACGGAATGAGAAGCCGAAAAAAGCCTGATTTTTTCAAGTGGGGTTGACAAAGGCTGTGGCTCGTGCTAACTGTTAATTAGTGTAACCTCAAAGTCGAGATTTTGTCGGTTCGTTCGGTGGTTAGCGAGATCTTGATCGCGGCTGGCCACTTTCCGAGAAGCCGACGCACCGGAGAGGTTTTGCCCAGATGGCGATGCCGGTCATGATGTCCTCAAAATGCCGTAGTTTCGCGTGGTTGTCGCCAGACAAGATGGCGTTGAGATTGCGGCATCCTTCCATTTTTCCTCACGGTCTTTTCCATTCTCAGACAGCGGTTTCCCTGCGTTTGCCGAGGAGCGAAGCAGCGCTCCGATACCACGATCCGCAATGTTTCTTTCTATGGCAGGAGAAGACATAGCTGGCGAATGCGTCGTTCCTCGGAGCGCCAGGCCGGAAACCGTTCCACATCAGCGAAAAGTGTGAGCGGCGCCCGCTGACCCAGAAAAGGAGCAAGGCCCATTGCGATTCTACAGGCCGCGGGTTTTGAGAGGTTCCGTTCGCAGACATCTTGGAGAGGAACGATTGCGATTTCATGCACCATGGGGGAAAGCATTTTCTCGGCGCCGGCTGCGGGCCAACCGATAGCCGAGTCGTTCATCTTAGCTTTGTGTTGACAAGGAGATTGCGCCGTCCTTATAGTAGCTGAGAGATTCTTTGGGTAACAAAAGGCGATTTGCCATTGGAGGAAAGAAGACGATGAGCAAGAGAAAAGGCGTTCAATACTGGATCACCGCGGCAGTGGCAATAGTCCCGTTTGTGTTGAATTGGGCGACCGCTCTGCCCCCGCTTCCGAAGCACCTGGAGTTGGCTCAGAGTGAGGGGGGGAAAGTGCCGCCGTTTTCCAATACTACTGTGTACCGAGGCAGACCCCCTCATGACCAACATCCTCTGATGCGAAGCAAGGGGAAGGTCAAGAACTTAGTGATCCCGGTTATTGCGGACGATGACCGCGCCTTCCGCGATGATCCGCTCTGGGCGGCGCCCTGGCGTGGGCGGAGCACCCTGGTCTGGATCTTCGAGGCGGCTGGCGATCGGCGGGAATTGCCGGGCGGTGGCGGAGCGACGGGAATCGAGGCGTGGGGATCGTATGATCGCGACGGGGACGGCCTGCCGGACGCCTGGGAGCGGATTCAGCAGCCGAGACTTTATGAAGCCAGCGCTGCTGGTGCCAATGGCGGCGGCGGCAACCCTGACAACGATGGCGCCAGCAACGTTCAGGAATACAACTGGGGAACTGACCCCTGGAACGCGGACACCGATGGCGATGGCATGACCGACGGGTACGAGATTCAATACGGGCTGGACCCTACGGACGACGGCAGCAAGCCCGTCCCTGACATTCCTCCGGAAATTCTTGCATTGTACCCGTATCTGCACGGGATCAACATGAATGGGGCCGACGGAGACCCGGATCAGGATGTCACGCAGAGTGACGGAGGCATCAATATTGTAGAATTTCTCAAGCCGACGCCGACGGACCCCAATGAGAATACACTGGCCCCCGGCAATATTGATGATCCGGACACGCTGCCCCCCTGGCCCCCCGCCGACGTGTCCAACGTGCTGGAGTTCTTCTTCTTCGGCACGCTGGGATTCAACGGGTACAGCGACATAGATAATGACATTTTCGTGCCCGATCCGTCACCGTGGCCCGGGGCGCCCCTGCCCGGAATGCTGACCACCGAGTGCCCGGACGACCCGTCCAACTACTTCCGGACCCCCAGCGGTGCGCTCCGTCCATCCAATCCGCTCGACCCGGATACGGACGACGATGGACTACCCGATGGATGGGAGATCTGGTATTACGATCCGGCCGATCCGTACGGTGGCCCGAACCCACTGGATGACGGTCGCACGCCGGACGCGAACGGCGAGATTCATCCAGCTTGCGGGCCGGATGGTGACCCTGATCTGGACGGTCTCACGAACGCCGAGGAGTTCCTGATGGGGTCAGGTCCTGCGCCGGCGGCTACTCCCGAGGGAAGGGGCACGGAAAGTGTGAAATCCTATTTTGCGGACATGTCCCGCGCGAAGTTCAGCCCTTCTCGTGCGACGGAATTCTATTATGGCCAGTTTCAGATCGAGACGTTTGTTGCTCCGTATGTCATCCTCAAGTACCAGAAATCGTACTACGCCCGGCATCCGGAGAGGATGATCGAGGAAGCGTTGCGGCAGCTTGAGGATAGTGGCTTCAACTTTTCTCTCTTTGACGCCAACGAAGATGGCTGGATTGACAACCTGTGCATTGTGCATCAGGGGCAGGGACAGGAGCTGACCGGCAACCCGGATCATGTTCTGTCCGGGACTTATTATCTGGATCAGCCGGTGGAGGTGGGTTACTGGAAAGTGGATACGATGCCGGACCCGTTGAACCCCTATGCTGCCATGGGGTTCGGTTGGGGTCCGGCTTACACCCACGAGGAGCCTGACGCAACGTACAAAGCCCAACGAGCGATCATCCTTCCGGAAATATTGGAGTTCTATGAAGCAGATCCAGCCCAGCAGCAGCAAGTGACACTCCGGCAGGAGCATCTCTCCATCGGGCCGATCTGCCACGAGATCGCTCATTCCATCGGTCTGGCAGGGCTTGAGGATGGACGGGAGGTAGGGCTGCCAGATCTTTTTGACAACGATCCGGGCGTTCAGGATGCAGGAGCAGGAGTCGGGGACTGGGGCTTGATGGGTACCGGCACCTGGAACTATGTCCCCGGGGCACAAGGGCTGGGCGACCCAACTCCCGGTGACATTCCGGCTCCTCTGTGTCCCTGGGCGAAAATAAAGCTCGGATGGATTCAGCCCGAAAAGATGGAGATGGATGGACGCTGGAAGGAGCTTAGCGCGCATTTTCCCAGGCGGGAGGTGTTCTGGGTGGACGAAGGAATGGCGCCCGGCGAGTACCTGTTGGTTGAAGTGAAAATGAAGCAGGGGTTTGTAAGATTCTATGGCTGCGACCCGCCGATTCAGCCCGCCTGGAGCTCGCCCTTTGACCAGCCCCTTCCCATCCCCGCGGACACTGATCCAGGCCTCGTGGGGCTGTTGCAGGATACCGCCTTCACCAATAGCGGCGACGGGGGACTGCTCATATGGCATATTGACGACAACACCGGAAAAATCAGGGACAACAACGTCAACACCGGCATAGGCGGGCACCCTCGCGTGTCGGTGGTCCAGGCGGACGGCCTCAATGACCTGGAGAATTACGACCCGCTCAATCAGATTGGTAATACCGCTGACGAAGGGGACCTTTTCCCCATCCTCAACTTCCCCGATCCGAACGAGCCCGGACGGCAGGTGGACATGTCCTTCGACTCGTTCCAGCGAATGGAGGAACTCGCGGACGGGCGGATCGCCGTCTATCCCACGACGGACTCTTATACCAACGGCGAGACGGACATCCGTTTTGCCCACATGCAGAGAGGGACGGCCTTCGAGGTGGGGACTTGCTTGCCTTACGCCGACAGCCTATGGGCTGACACCGATCACACCATGTTCAATTTCTTCTGGCATCTCAACCATCGCTATCTGTGGTTCTCGGCGGATAAAGACAGGCCGGCCATTGTCGTGAAGAAACCGAATGGCTACTACTACCGATACCCGTATGACCGGCCGAATGGGGATCAGGGGCCGTACGGCCCCGCTGCGTACGTGATTGACGACGAGGACCTGAAAACCGTGGGGACGAACGAGATTTGGTGGGACGCCACCGATTCGACCGGTCCGAATGTGAGGATTGATCTATACGAGAATGATGAGCAGGTCTTCACCATCGCCAACTCAGTGCCGAACGACGGGTTCTATGCGTGGACTGTTTCTCAAGCAGCGCGGCAGGTGCTGACGCAAGGAGCAGACGAGTCTCAGACTGTGCCCGTTTACGGCCGGAACTATCTGATCAAAATTACCGATACATCCGATCCCTCCGTTTGCGATTTCAGTGACGATTATTTCGGATTCAGCGAGACGGACAACGAGCTTTCGCTCACGACTCTGGCGGGGCCGCTTCAAGAAGCGACGGCGGTGACCATCTCCTGGCAGGCTGATGAGAGTATCGAGCGGGTGAATGTGGATCTGTACTTCCAGGGCCAGTTCTATGAAACCATCGCCAATAACCTGCTGAACACGGGCACGGTTGATCCGACCACCGGTCTTGTGTCGGGAACCGTAAGCTGGATTCCGGGGGAGGTGCCTATCGAGCAGAGGAACATTGGGTGGAACATCCGTGTGTCCGATGCCTCGAATCCGAATGTTTTCGCAGAGAATGCCACGACGCTGCCAATGTATCAGGTTGCCCCGGACTATGCCGACGTTGTGCTGTCGGCGCTGACCGTCTTCTGGACGGTGGACGTCAATAATCAACCGGTGGCTCTGCCCGTCGCAGTCGCCGGCAAACCGGTTGACATCTTCTGGACCACGACCCATCCGACGACGTACACGGTCAATATCAATCTATATAAGGACGACACCTTTGTCCGCTACTTGCGGCAGGAATTCCCCAACGTGGGGCATTTTGTCTGGTATGTACCGCTGGATGTCCAGGCAGGAGACTATCGCATCAAGGTTGTCTCGTCGCAATCAGCGGCGTTGGCGGACAATTACGCGTTCAGTGCCGAGTTCTCGATTCTGCCTGCGGCCTGGATTGTGTTTCCTGCCGGGGCAGCGGAGCTCAATGCCATCAATTGGAATTATGAACCTTTCGGACAGATGGAGTTCACGGACGGATACAGTATCGCCAACATCATCTTTGCTTCGGCAATCAGCGATCCGGACCTGACCTACAGGCTCGAGTACCTGGACGCAGGAGGGGTCTGGCGGCCTATTCCCGGGGCTGAGAGTCTCCAATTAGAGCCGGCGCAGGTGCAGGATATCCCAGTGGGTTCCATCGTCGGCCAGACCGGTCAGCAGCAGGGCACTGTGCCGATGGTTGTGGCGACACGAGGGAATTTCCCGTGGGACACCTCGGGGCTGACGATACCGGAATCCCGCGTGAGGATCATCGTCAACCAGATGCAGAATATCTTCCATGAAAGCGGTCCGTTTGAGATTGACCATACGCCTCCGGAGATCGTCGGATTGAGGTTTGGCGATCGGGCTGTTAGTCCGCTCCCATCCATCGTTGTCGATCCGAACGATCCACTCTCCCCCGTTGTGGCAGAGGATGTGGACATCCACTCTCCAATCGAGATCGTCTTCGACAAGCAAATGGATCGTGAGCAATACTGGACCAAGGGTGATGGCGTCGTGACGACGACGATTCTGCATTGGCCCTGGGCAAGTTGGTTCAAGCTGACGGTTTCGGAGTCCCCTCTCATCTGGAATCCCTTTGGGAGCGATCCCGATGCTCTTCCGGAACCGATGGATGCCGACTTTCGCTTCTATGCGAACCCCGGAATGGTTACCTGGTCGGGAAATTCGCTGATCTACTATCCGCAGGAGCCATTCGTGCCCAATGTTGTGTACTATGTGAAGGTGTGGCGTGACGCCAGAGATAAGCACATGGTGGGCAACGAGGTGGGGGTTGACTACGCCTTCTCCTTTACCACTGCGGACTTCGAGCCGCCCAGCATAGACAGCGACTTCGACGGGATACCTGATGACGTCGAGAAGCAGTATCCCGCGGAAGAGCCGGGGTCACCGGGGCTGAATCCGTTTGTGGCGGACGCTCACCTTGACGCGGACGGCGACGGAGTGAGTAACGCGGCGGAGCTCGCGCTTGGAACGAACCCCATTATCGCCGACTCCGACCGCGACCGAATGCCTGACGGCTGGGAGCTGTCGTGGGGCTTCGACCCTCTCCTGGACGATGCCTGGGTGGATTCCGATGGGGATCGGCTGACGAATCTTGAGGAGTTCAAGTTGGGGACCGACCCCACAGATCCCAACTCCCCCGTGACGGTCTATGTGGACGCCGCCAATGATTTCGGCATCGAGGATGGCAGCCAGGAGCATCCGTGGACGACTATCCAGAAGGGAATAGACAACGCCCTGGCGCCGGCCATTGTGATCGTCGCGGAGGGAACGTACAGGGAGAACATTGAGATGAAGAATGGGATCGCTCTGTTCTCCGCGACACGCTACGGGGCGACCATAGACGGCGGGGACACCGATACGGTAGTGACCTTCGCCGATGTGCCTGTGGCTCGCATGGACTGGTTCGTCATAACTGGCGGCAACTCCTTCACGGGCGGTGGGATTTCGTGCGTGAATTCTCCCGTCGTGATTTCCCGCAACAAGATTATTTCCAACCAGACGAGGAGATATTATTACGACCTCGGTGGCGGCGGGATTTATCTGGAAAACTCGGACGCCCTTATCCGATGCAACGAGATACTTCGCAACACGTCCGCGTTCCTGGGCGGCGGGATTCTGTCGTTCGATTCCTCTCCTCTGATCATCGGGAACGTCATAGCCAAGAACGTCGCGGAGGTGTGCGGCGGAGCTGCCTATATGGAGCAGGGCTCGCCGGTGTTGAGCAACAACACGATCGTTGACAATGCGGCCCTGTGGGGCCCCTACGGAGGTGTGTTTTACCATCACGCTTGGAACGTTCCGTTCTACACATACCGGCAGAACGCCGGCGCATGGGTTTATTACGACAACCCCATTTATAATTACAGGAAGCTCGGTTATCCCTTCATCACCAACTGCATCATTCGGAGCAACGGCATACAGGTTCACGGTGTCCCGCTATCGGCGGTGTGGCATTCCAACCTCGAGGGCGGCGTGTTTCCCTGGGAGTACTCCAATTACTTCGAGGAGTACTGGGATTTCGACATGGCCTCGTGGGAAGGACATACCTCAACTTATTGGGAAGGGTACGACGATTTCACCAGCTTTTACTTCAACTTCTACTCCGGGTACGGATTTGCCTTCTTTACATCCTTTGGCCAGGAGTCTCTCAACTTCAACATTGACAGTGCCCCGATGTTCAAGGACCCGGCGAACGACGATTATCACCTCCGCCCGTGGTCTGCGGGCATTGACGCCGGTACGGATGAGACCGCCTTCACCAGCGACATTGATGACGAACCGGCCCCTATTGACGGCGACAACGATTCGGTTGTGGTGACCGATATCGGCGCCGACGAGTTCATTGATTCTGACTGGGACGATCTGCCGGATTATTGGGAGCGGGAGTTCTTCGGTGACCTGAGCCACGACGGAACGACCGACACGAACGGCGACGGGGAGGACGACCTGACAGAATATCAGCACAATGGCGACCCTGTGGCCCCCCTCATCCCGGACAGTGATCAGGATGGAATGCCGGATTATTGGGAGACAAATAACGGTCTGAATCCAGCGGTTGACGATTCCGCGGAGGACCCCGATGAAGACGGCCTCACGAATCTCGAGGAGTTGAGGAACGGGACCGATCCGAACAATCCTGATACGGATGACGACGGTCTGTCCGACGCGGATGAGGTGATCTGGGCGCCCACGAATCCGCTTAATCCTGATACCGACGGCGACGGTCTGAATGATTACGAGGAGTTGTGGGTGTACAATTCCGATCCTCTCAACCCGGATACGGACGGTGACGGGTTCCCGGACGGATTCGAAATCGAGCAGTACGGAAACTTCGATTACGACGGAAGTGGAGACGAAGATGGGGATGGTCTGACCGACCTGGAGGAATTTCTCCGAGGCACTGACCCGACCAATCCGGATACCGACGGTGACGGGCTTTCTGACGCAGTCGAGACGAACACCCGCGTCTACGTTGATGAGAACGACACCGGAACGGATCCCCTCAATCCGGACACGGACGGTGATGGGTGGCTCGATCCCGTCGAGACGAATACCGGTGTCTACGTGGACCCCGACAATACCGGGAGCAATCCCAACACCACCGACGGAGACCTGGACGGGCTTCCCGATACGTATGAGATCGGTCGCTTCGGCGATTATAGCCACGACGGTACTCAAGACACGGACTCGGACGGCATGACGGACCTTCAGGAGTTCTATGCCGGAACCGACCCCACCAATCCCGACAGCGACGAGGACGGCCTTCTGGACGGAGTGGAAACGAACACCGGCGAGTTCATTGACCCGAACAATACCGGCACCGATCCGTTGAACCCGGACACCGATGGCGACGGGCTGCTCGATGGCGTCGAAACGAACACCGGCACGTGGGTTGACGAGACGGACACGGGAACAAGCCCTGTATCCAAGGACACCGATAAGGACACCCTGGATGACGGTGTCGAGACCAACACCGGCGTGTTCGTTGACGAAAACGACACAGGGTCCAACCCGCTCTCGACCGACACGGACGGCGACGGGCTGCTCGACGGTGACGAAGTGTGGCTGTACGGCACGGACCCCAACAAGGCGGATACGGACGGGGACGGTCTGGATGATAAGCAGGAGATCGACGTTCTGCTCACCGACATGCTGTCCGCAGATACGGATGGGGATGGCCTGAACGACTTCGACGAATTGTTCGTTTACTTTTCCGACCCGTTTGACCCCGATACGGACGATGATGGGCTGCCCGACGGATGGGAGATAGACAACTTCGGGAACTTCGATAGAGACGGGACCGGTGATGCGGACGACGACGGGCTGACGGACCTCGAAGAGTTCAGCTCTGGGGCGGACCCCAATAATGCCGACACCGACGGCGACGGCTTGAGGGATGATGAGGAAGTCAAGCTCTACCACACCGATCCCGCTAACAGCGACACAGATGGTGACGGCCTCAGTGACAAGGACGAGGTACTCCTTTACAATACGGATCCCGTCAAGGCCGACATGGATGACGATGGGTTAACGGATGGAGAAGAAATTCTCGTTTACGGCAGCTTGCCCAGGAATCCGGACACCGACGGCGACGGTATGCCGGACGGGTTCGAAATCCAATACTTCGGCGACTTTGACCGCGACGGAACCGGCGATCTGGACGGAGACCAACTGAACGATCTCGAGGAGTTCGAGCACGGGACCGACCCGACGGATGAAGATACCGACGATGATGGATTGAATGATAAAGCGGAGGTCACTCGGGGGACCGATCCCTTGAATCCGGATACCGATGGCGACGGGCTGACCGACGGCGACGAAGTTGCCTCGGGCACAGATCCCCTCAAGTATGATACCGACGATGACGGGCTCTCTGATGCCGTGGAGACGAACACCGGCGTTTTCGTGGATGAAACGGATACAGGATCTGATCCTCGGAACGCCGATACCGATGAAGACTACCTCACTGATGGCGACGAGGTCAATGTCTACGGTAGCGACCCGAACGTTAAGGATACAGACGATGACGGCATGCCGGATTGGTGGGAGGCCGATGCCGACCAGGATGGCGTGAGTGACGCTGCCGAGGTGAGGGTGTACGGCACGGATCCCCGGAATGACGATACAGACGGTGATGGAATGCCCGATGGGTACGAGATCGGACTGCTCAACGATCCGAATCCTCTCGATCCGCTGGTAGATGATGCGGCCGATGATAGAGATAGCAACAACGAGACCAATCTGGATGAGTTTCTGAATTCAGGGTACACGCCACCGACTCCTCTGGATCCTCTGACGGACGATTCCGCCGATGACCGCGACGGCGACGGGACGAACAACCTCGATGAGTTCAACAACTCTGACACGGACAACGACGGTCTGTCAAATCAGGAGGAAATCGGTACCAAGCCGCCGACCGACCCGCTTGATCCGGACATGGATGACGACGGTCTGCTGGACGGCGAGGAGGTTAATCGGACCATTCCCGATCCGAACGATCCCAATGATCCGCCTCAACAGATACCGGCACCCACCAATCCCAGAAAGGCTGACACGGACGGCGATGGCATGCCGGACGATTACGAGATCGACATATCAACGAATGATCCGGATCACCCTCTTGATCCGCTTGCTCCGGACGCTGATCAGGATCGCAACCCGGACGACCAATTTGCCACGAACCTTGAAGAATACTATGCCTATGACCAGGATGGGGACGGTTTGACAACAGCCGACGAACAAACCGGCGGCACCGATCCGCGCAACTTTGACACTGACGGTGATGGCCTGGTTGACGGCGCCGGCGGTGTTGTGGCGACTAGCGCGTACCCCGGTGGAGTTGACGCGGACGGCGATAACTTCGTGGATGGAGAAGCAGACCTCGGCACCGATCCGAGGAACCCGGACAGCGATAGTGATTTGCTCCCGGATGGCTGGGAGGTTCTCAACGGGACCGATCCGAACGATCCGGTCGGCGTCAACGGGGCTGGGGGAGATATTGACGGGGATGGAATATCGAACCTTGATGAATATCTGGGAAGGAGCGATGCGGATGCCGATGGGCTATCTGACGAGGTTGAGACGAACACCGGCGTCTATGTGGACGAAAACGACACGGGCACCGACCCGCAGAACCCCGACACGGACGGCGACGGTCTGCCTGACGGATGGGAAGTTGCTGCTGGCATTGATCCCAACGACCCGACGGGAGATAACGGAGCAGACGGAGACATTGACGGTGACGGAATCACAAACCTGGAGGAGTACATTGAAGAGGTTATGTCGGTAGACACTGACGGCGACGGGCTGCCCGACATTTTTGAGACGAACACCGGCGTCTATGTGGGCCAAAACGACACCGGCACCGACCCGAACAACCCCGACACGGACGGCGATACCATCCCGGACAATGTGGAGACCGCCACCGGCGTCTATGTGGACCAAAACGACACCGGTACCGACCCGAACAATCCGGATACAGATGGAGATGGGCTGCCGGATAACGTGGAAACCGCCACCGGAGTTTTCGTTGACGCCGACGACCCCGGCACGGACCCCAATGCCTGGGATAGCGACGGCGACTGGCTTGGTGACGGGGCCGAGATCAATGGGACTCCGCCACCAGATCTACAGGACCAGCAGACCCCCGTGCCTGCGACGGACCCGACTTTGATGGATACCGATGGCGACGGGATGCCCGATTCCTGGGAGGTCCGCCTGGCCAACGACCCGGAGCCTCTCGACCCGCTGGCCCCGGACGCCAATGGCGACCGCAACAATGACGGTCAGAGGAACATTGATGAGTATCTCGCGGCAGATTCCGATGGGGATGGGCTGTCGAACAACGATGAGCTCTTTGGGTTAGGCACCAACCCTTACAGTCAGGACAGCGATGGCGATGGCCTGGACGATAACATTGAGACGGGCACAGGTGTGTTCGTGAACGAGGACGACACAGGGTCAGACCCTCTGGACACGGACACCGATGATGATACGCTAACGGATGGGGCCGAGGTGAATCCTGGCACCGATGTGGCTGCTACCGACCCCAACCTCCCCGATACAGACTTCGACGGGCTCGACGACTACGAAGAGATATTCATCTACAATACCAATCCCAGGGTCTGGGATATGGACGGCGATGATGTCAGCGACGGCGACGAGATTTTGGTCCATGGGACCATGCCGAGTGTTGCGGATACTGATGGAGACGGATTGTCGGAAGGCGACGAGATTTTCATATACGGGACGGACCCGCTGGATTGGGATACCGACGGCGACGGTCTCAGCGATGGCGATGAGATCCGTGTGTACAGGACTGATCCGCTCAATCCCGACACCGATGGAGATGGGGTTGATGATGGTACGGAGGTGGCGATGGGGAGCGACCCTACCCGTCCTACGGATACCGATCACGATAGCATGCCCGATGGATGGGAGATCACCAATGGGTTCCACCTGACGGTGGACGAGTCTCTCGAAGACCCCGATGGAGACGGATTGAACAACGTGGGCGAGTATGTCCTGAAGACGAATCCTAACGATGCTGCGTCTCCCGACCGGGTGTACTACGTCAGCAGCCAGATTGGCGACGACGCCTGGGACGGCACGAGCCCGATTCATCGGGGCGGCACGGATGGTCCGAAGCGGACAATTCAGTCCGCCATAGATGCGGCAAGGACTCCCGCAATCATCCGTGTGGCGGCCGGCACATACGTGGAAAATCTCGCAGTCAGGTCAGGAATTGCTCTGCTCGGTGAGGGGGCGGGACGCACGATCATCGTTCCGGCGGTGACCGGCAACGTGGTGAGCTTCGACGGCGCTTCGGGAGTGATTGATGGGTTCACGATTGCCGGAGCGGAGAATCTGCACGGCGCGAAGGTGTACTGCTACAACGCTTCGGTGGTTATCACTCACAACCTCATCACTGGCAGTTTGCCCCCGGGCGCTCCGCATGCGATAGGTGTGGGAATCTACTGCAACAGTTGCCCGCTGGTGCATATCGCCCGCAACCGGATCATCGGTAACTACAACGAGGATTTGGGTGGAGGAATTTTCTCAGTTTCCTCCTTTGCGAACATCAGGACGAACCTCATCGCCCACAATACTGCAGAGGCAGGCGGTGGCGGAATCTGTGTCAAAGATGGTTCACCGGAGATCATCAACAACACCATCGCCAACAACAGCAGCAGTTTCGCAGGAGGTGGAATCCTGAACCTTCTCGAGGGTTCGCCCCACATCTCCAACTGCATCATTTGGGGGAATGGGGATGACATCGCGGGCGTCTCGGTGGAGATGATCAATCACTGCGACATCGAGGACGGTGATTTCGATGGAGAGAGAGGGAACTTCAGTCTCGATCCTCTGTTCAAAAGCCCTGCCACGGGTGATGTCTTGAGCAATGACTACCACCTTCAGGTTGAATCTCCGTGCATTGACGCCGGAACGAGTGCCTACGTGCCGACGGTGGATTTCGACGACGAACCGGTGCCGTTCAATTACGTCATGAGCGGCTATTACTGGTTCTACTTCGACGGTGTGGACTACATGGGTTGGGCCGCCTCGTATCTGTGGAGCTTCTTCGACTTCATTTCGGGTCAGAGCACGCCCGATGTTTACGATTACGTTTTCCAGTCGTCCATTGACGTGGATATCGGCGTTGACGAAGTGACAGACAGCGATTTCGATGATGTTACCAACGAGGTTGAGAGGAATGAGTGGGGCACCGATCCTTTCCATATTGACACCGACAACGATGGTATGCCTGACCGGTGGGAGAAGGATTTCGGCTTCGATCCTCTCGCGGACAACGGACAGGAGAACGCCGATCGGGACCTGTTGACGAACGCAGAGGAATGGATGTTCGGGACCGATCCAACGGACAACTCGTCTCCGGAAAACTTCATTTACGTCAACCAAGCCAATGGTAATGACGCCTGGGATGGCAGCAGCTCCATTTACCTCGGCGGCGGCGTTGGCCCGAAAGCGACCATTCAGGGCGGCGTTGACGCGGCCACGTCTCTCCAGGACGAAATCATCTTGCTCCAGCGAGGATACCCGCCGGAAATCCCTGTAACCATTCGGGAGCGGATGTGGCAGGGTGAGCGGAGGGAACCCGTCCTGGTGCTCGTTTGGCCCGGGACGTACAACGAAAACGTATCCATGGGAGAGGCTGTCTCGCTGATCGGTGCCGGCCCGGATATCACCATAATCAATGCTTCCTCGGACGACGATGCGGTCACATTCAGCGGCATCACGGTCGCGAAGCTGAGCGGCTTCACCATTACGGGAGGTGACCCGGAGGGAGCAAAGGTGTTCCTCTACCGCTCCCCTGCAACGCTGAGCGGATATGCCAGCAGTACCGACGCCATACGGTTGGCGCCGATCATTTCCCACAACCGGATCACGGGAATGGTCATGGGACGGGATGAGAGCGACGGCGGAACCGGAATCTACTGTAGCGAATCGAGCCCTACCATCGCCTACAACGAGATTGTGAAGAATGTTTCCCAGCTTTGGGCAGGCGGCATTCATTGCTCTTCCACTTCCCAGCCGGTGATCGTCGGCAACCGGATATTCGACAATTCCACGGATATGTACGGAGGGGCGATCTGTCTTGGCGGCCAGTCCTCACCGGTGATCTGTCGGAACGTGATTGTCAGAAACACAGCGGCCCTTGGTGGCGGTGGGATTTACATTGCCTGGGGCTTCCCGCTGATTACGAACAACACGCTGGTGGACAATTCCGAAGGCGTCTACAACGCCGCCGGAGTTGCCGTGATCACCAACTCCATCCTCTGGGGCAATGGGGATGACATCGTGGACGTGTCCGGGGCGGCTCTGCTTACCTTCTGTGACACCAAGGACGGTGATTTCGTCGGGTTCATGGGCAACATCAGCCAGGACCCGATGTTCAAGGACGCTTACTGGGATGACTATCACCTCAGGCCTCAGTCGCCCTGCGTGGATGCGGGAGACGGTGTTCTGAGCAACGGCGTAGCGATCAGCTCTCCGCCCAAGTACACCGTTGACAACGAAATCGAGAAGGCACCGTTTGACGGAAACAGTGACGGGTGGGACGTGATGGACATCGGCGCCGACGAGATGGTTGATTTGGATAGAGACTTGATGATTGACGCCTGGGAGAGACAGTTCTTTGGCGGCCTCGGGCACAGCGGCACCGGCGACGCCGATGGCGACGGCTTGACCGATCTGGAGGAGTTTGATTTCAACGGCAATCCGCTTGATTCAGACGCCGATGCGGATGGCCTCAGCGATTTTGACGAAGCGACAGTCTATGGTACAGCCCCGAACATTCCCGACACGGATGGAGACGGCGCCAGCGATTACAGGGAGGTCCAATGGTGGGGAATCAATTGGAACGCCGACTTGGATGGTGATGGGACCATCAATATTCTGGACCCCGATTCGGATGGCGACGCGATGCCGGACGGTTACGAGATGGATCGCGGGCTCTTCACCATGGTCCCCGATGCTGACCGCGACAGCGACGGCGATGGGCTGACCAACATCGAGGAGTATCGCCTCGGCACCGATCCTAAGCTGGCGGATACGGATGGCGATGGCATCTCGGATGGCGATGAGGTGAACGTCTACGGAACCAACCCGCTCAATCCGGATACGGACGGAGACGGACTGCCGGATGGAGAAGAGCTGGTCCATTCGACCTTGATCCTCGATCCCGATTCGGACGATGACGGCATGCCCGATGGTTGGGAGGTGCAGAATTCCGTGGATCCTCTCACCGCGGACGCCGTGAGAGACCCTGACGGAGACCGGCTGCTGAACATCGAGGAATACCGGTTCGGCACCGACCCCAAGGATGCCTCTTCGCCAACGACGACCTACGTGGATGCCTCGAACTTCGGTTCTCAGGATGGAAGCCAGGCGAGACCGTGGAGGACGATCGTCAAGGCGATGGATCGCGTGGTCGAAGCCAGCCTGGGCATGTCGGGAACTTACTCCGTAACTCCCCAGAGTTACGGTTTCAACATGCTCGACATTCGTCAGAATGGGAGCAGCCTGACAGTAACTGATAACGTTGGAGGTTCGTGGTCGGGGACATTGAGCAATGTGACAATCGAACAGAAAACGGGCCCAGGAGGCACAGCATTGTTTGTCTGGCGGGGCGACATTAGCTTAACGAGCAAGAACACCGCAGGAGATACCTTGTCGCTGACCGGAGTGGTCGTCTTTTCTACCTCGGCGTCGGGAACTGCTGGTGCCATCACAGCGGACTATGAGAATCTCAGCCTCGGCTCGACGGGAGAATTATTGCTGACTCAGGTTTCCGCCGTGCTGCCGCCGCCGGTCGTCATAGAGGTGGCTGAAGGCGTTTACTTTGAAAACGTGGTCGTAGCCGAGAGGGTGTTCCTCAAGGGCGCCGGGCCCGACGGAACGCAAATTCATGCCGGGGGGAGCGGCACCGCCGTCAGCTTCGAGAACGTTCAGGTAGCCAAGATAGACGGGTTCACGATCACTGGCGGCAAGAACGACGAAGAGATGGGTGGCGGGGTCTATTGCTTCAACTCCACACCGGTCATATCGAACAACGTGATCAGGAGCAACGTGGCCAGGTGGGGTGGCGGTATCGGTCTGAAGAACGGTTCCGACGCCGTGATCTTCAACAACGCCATTTTCGCCAACACAGCGAACATGTTCGGCGGTGGAATTGCCTGCGATGAGTCCTCACCTTCCATAGCGAGCTGCACCATTGTTGACAACACCGCGACGTTTGGGGGTGGGGGTATCTACAACGCGAACGGCTCACCAACCGTTGTGAATGCCATCCTCTGGACAAATGGTTGGGAACTTTCCGGTATCTCGCTTGAGATGATCAGTTACTCTGACCTCGAGGATGGCACCTTCAAAGGCAGGCGAGGGAACATCTCCGCCGATCCGAAATTTGTGAAGGGACTTCTCAGCAGGTTGTATCTGGCAGATGACAGTCCGTGCGTCAATGCCGGAAGTAGCTCAGCGTTTGCTCTGGGTCTTGAGGATAAGACCACCAGGCTCGATGCCAAGCCTGACATCGGCGTGGCGGACATCGGGTATCACTATCCCTCGTCGAACGTGTTCCATGTGGTTGCCACTTCCAATGATCCAGCGGACGGCGGGGTCGTGATCTTCTGGACGTCGCGAGTTGGCAAGAGCTATGAAGTGTACTACACGGAAGACCTGGGCCCGGGCGCCGTCTGGAAGCCTCTCGGTGTGGCTGTGCCGGGAACCGGAAGCTTGATGAGCGTCAAGGATACGGGAGACGGGAGTCGTCCGGCGCCGATTGGTGATTCGGTCAAGCACAGGTTCTATCGAGTGGAAGAGAAATAGGTTGGGCTTGACTGGCGGCTTCTTGTGGTGCGGCGGAACGTGAAGCCGCTTTACGCTGGCCCGCTGGGTCATCACCTCGGAAATATGGAGCCACGGGATAGGATCGTCCTTCCCGTGGCTCTTGTCGTTTCTTGGTAAGGCGTGGCTTATTGTTTACTTGTTGAGCGCACCACTGCTGCCTGTGCCGCCAGCGGCGCCGGGAAAACCGCCTGGCGTAGCGGAAACCTGCGTCAGCACCAACTGCCCCGTTAAGCCAATGCTGAGGTTTTGATAGTCGGCTGTAATAATGATCAGGTTCCCTATACCCGAAACAGAAATCTCGACCGTGCCGGTCAGCGACAGGTCGTCGCCGACGGTATTCTTCCCTGTCAGGTTGACGTCGCCCCGCCAGGTAAACAGTGTTGTGCCCCCTGGACCGCTCTTTTCTTCCGTTGTCACGTTGCTGAGCGTGCCCGACCATGTGCCCCCGCCATTATCTTCGGCTGTCAGGCTGTTGCCGTTTTGAAAGTTGGTGAGCATGTTGAAACCGAAAGTGTCGGGTACGACGGCATAGGTCCCTGCGATATCCAGGCTTGCCGGCCCGCCAGCTTTTCCTCTCTGACCGCTGAAATAGTTGTCGCCGTTGCCACAGCCCGACAAGACCGAGAGGATTAGCCCCAGCGCGGCGAGCGTTGATATTCTCCCAAACATTTTCGCCTCCATTCCTTAAAGTCGGCTTCGTAGCCGAACCCTCTTGCCGACGTGTCTGATTCTCTATGGTTGTTAATTACCACAGTTATCTCTGCCAGGCAAGGACAAAAAGGTTGCGGCCCCTTACCCGTAGTTCGGATATTCTAAGGCGTTGCCCCTTCGGTGCTGCGCTGACTGGAAAGTGCGTTGAGGTATGTCCTTTTTTCTATGGCGACGACCGCGGAAAGACCCAGCAGCGCCACAAGGTTGGGTGCCGCCATGAGGCAGTTCATGATGCTTGAGAAATTCCAGACTACGTTGACCTGGGTTACTGCTCCTAAAACAACGAAGACGACAAAAACCCACTTATAGACTGTCACTCCTCTGTGTCCCAGGAGATAGCCGATGGAACGGTCACCGTAATAGGACCAGGCCAGCATCGTTGAATAGGCGAAGAGAGGGATCGCCAGCGTCACAAAGTAGTTGGCGTACTTGCCGAGGAAGCCGCTTGCGAAGCCTTGTGTGGTGAGGGGCCCAGCGGTCAGCAGCATTTTCCCGTTCACTTCTACGCCGGTCAAGTCCTCTTCACCGTCTAAGGCTTGTGCCTTCCCATTGAGGATGCGGAGCTTCCCAGTAATCGGTGATGAGTCCCTTACAAGCGTCAGATCAGTGACTTCACCCCTCTCTCCAATAAACACAACCGATGACTGCGGTTGCCCGTCATGGAAAGCGAGATCGCTGGCGAACTCTTTGTCGGAAGACGGCTGATCGTTTCCGCGAGACGGGTCTTTGGGTGCTTCTAAGATGGTTACTTCTTCGAGCGTGCAAGAACTGTCGAAGCCCTTTTTCCACACGCCGGTGGAGATGATGACAAGAGCGGTCATGGTGCAAACGACAAGGGTGTCCACGAACGGCCCCAACATGGATACGAGACCTTCCCTCACCGGCTCCCGTGTCTTAGCGGCCGCATGCGCGATAGGCGCGCTTCCCAACCCCGTCTCGTTGGAGAATAAACCCCCTATCCACGCCGAAACGGATGGTGCCCGCCACAGCCACTCCTGCAAGACCTCCGGTTGCTGCCGTTCCGGTGAAGGCATCCCTGACGATCATGGCCAGGGCTGCCGGGATGTCGCTGACGTGTAGGATCAGGACGATAAGTCCGCCCAGGATGTAGAGGATGCACATGGTAGGAACGAGTTTGGAGGCTACTTGTCCAATCCTCTTAATTCCTCCCACGATGACGAACGACACCAGAAGGCCGAGAGTGACACCGGTCACGGTCTTGGGAACGTGGAAATATTGAGAGAAATTGTGGGCGACAGTATTGGATTGGGGCATATTGCCGATGCCGAGAGAAGTGATGCCGGCACAAATCGCAAATGCCATTGCCAGGGGCTTCCACCTCCGCCCTAACCCTCTCTCGATGAAGTACATGGGCCCGCCGCTCGCGGAGCCGCCAGGATGAATCACGCGATATTTGAGAGAAAGGGTGGCGCTGCTGAACTTCAACGACATGCCGAAAACCGCCGTCACCCACATCCAGAACACGGCCACCGGCCCTGATAAGTGAATCGCCGTGGCCACACCGGCAATATTTCCGATGCCAATCGTCGCCGAGAGTGCCGCCGACAGCGCCTGAAGGTGTGTGATCTCGCCGGGCGTCCCTTGGATCATCGTACCTCCATGTGATCAAAGCGAGGCCGTCTCTGAACCCTCGCACCTGCACCCACCCCAGCCGGAACGTCATGTAAATGCCTGTCCCAACCAAAATCGGCATCAGGAAATACGGTCCGGAAATGAAACTGCCGATTGCTTCGAGCCATTCATTCATCGGGACGCTGCCTCCGCAAAGTGAAAGTGGACCACGTTCCAATCTCCAGCGTTTTCCTGATGCAGCATGTCACCTGATGAGCCTCAATCAAGCAGTGTATTGATTCAGGCCGTCGTTCTCCAGCCGTCTCGACGCTGCCGATCAAGAGCCGTTGGTCAGCACGCCGCACCGTTTTTTTCAAGGGAGTAACGTGGTGTTGCTCGATCAAAGATTTCCTCCAAGAATGGGACTCTGGCATGCAGCCGGCGGGGAGAGCGCGGATTCAGGAAAGGTACAGGCGGAGGTAGGCGAGGAGGCTTTCGGGCCTGAGTTGCCAGATGTATGAGCAGTCAATCACGTCTGCGTTGTTGCAGACATGGCAGCGAGTGGGGGCCAGACTCAGCCGCCTATATTCCCTGTCCCGCAGGGTTTGCCTCAACGGCCGCTCGCCCACGTTTCCGAACGGTTTTTCTCTGTGAAGACAGTTTTCGATATCGCCGTTCGGGCTGACATGCAGATACACTTTCCTGGCGTGGCAGGTGTATGGCTTTTTTTTGGGGATGAACGTGCGGAGATATGCAGAGGAATTATTGATGGGATAACCCTGTCTCTTCAGCTCGATCGCCTGCTCACAGACTGCCGCAAGTTCGTCGTCATCGAGGGCGAGGTGCTCTTTCGGGCCTTTGCCTTCCTGGAAAGGCTTCGCCCCCGTTTCCATCGGAGAGAGGTAGATCGAGACGTCCAGCTCTTTCGCAAGAAAAACCATCTCCCGAATTTTCTCGGCATTCAGTCTGCTCACCACAGTGTTGATCATTACCTTTATCGCAGGGTACCTTCTGCTGGCCTCCTCTATCCCCGCGAGGGCCCTTCGGAAGATGCCCGGGCATTTCCGCAGTCGGTCATGCTCTTCCGATGGGAGGTCTATCGAGACGATCAGACAATCTATGTCTTGCAGATCCCTCGCCTTGTCTGCGAGGAAGTAGCCGTTTGTGATCAATGTGGTGACTAAGCGATTTTCCTTTGACAGGCGTACGACTTCGGAGATGTCCTCTCGGAGGAGCGGCTCGCCTCCCCAGAGGACGTTCATAATCACACCGGATCGGGCGGCATCGTGATAGAGGCCGGCGACCTCATCGGTTGTCAGCTCCTCGCCGTCACTTTCCCGCCAGAGGCAGGTGTCGCAGCCGCAGTTGCACCTTCCAGTGACGAGGTGAGAGAGGACGAGAGGATGATGGGACAAAAAGCGAGACTCCACAAGCCGCCAGAGCAGCCTCACAGCCTCCTTTGCTCTGTCTCGCTTTGTGGCAATCACCTTTGGCACCTCCGGTTAGATTGTACCCTTCGAGGCCGATCCGGGCAAGGGGTTCGTGCCCCCTCTTATAGGTAGCATTGTCCAGTGGAGCATGCTATCATCCCCCAGACCATTCCGAGGTTTTGCGGAGACTGTGGACAATGACAGCACCGAGCGATAGTCGCCCAGCCAACCTCCAGGTAGTCGTTCTTTGCGGTGGCCAGGGGACACGGATGGGCGGGACAGTCAACACTGTGAAAAAGGAGTTGGTGGAGATTGGCGACCGTCCGATGATCTGGCACGTGATGAAGATATTCGCCTCGTTTGGCTTCGAGGATTTCATTCTGCCGCTGGGCTACTGCGGGCAGGACATTCGCCGATATTTTCTCGAGTATAATCTTACACACTCTCAAATCTCGTTTACCATCGGTGATCGGGAGCCGGTCTTCCACGAACAGACCCCGGAGAGCACGTGGCGAGTGACGATGGTGGATACGGGGCTGGATGCCAATAAAGGTGCTCGCGTCAAACGGGTCGAAAAGTACATCCTTACCGATCTATTTCTGTTGACCTACGGTGACGGCGTCGGAGACATCAATATCCGTTCGCTGGTCGAGTTTCACAAGAAGCACGGCAAGCTCGCGACCGTGACCGGTGTCAAAACAGCCTCTCAGTACGGTCTGATGCAGGTGGAGGACGACGGTCGGGTGATCGAGTACTCACAGTATCCGCTCCAAAAGGAATGGACCAACGCAGGCTTCATGGTTTTCAACCGTGGAGCGCTCGATTATTTCGCGCAAGACAACAGTGTTGATTTGGAGAGCGGCGTACTCGCACGGCTCGCGAGTGAAGGACAGTTGATGATGTATCGCCATGAGGGATTTTGGAGGTCGGCGGATACCTTCAGGGAGATTCAGATCCTGAACGACCTCTGGCAGTCCGGGCAGGCGCCCTGGAAAGTCTGGTAGAAGCTTAGCTCGATAGGGCACGCGAATGAACGGCGAGAAAGGGTTCTGGCAGGATAGGCGAACTTTTGTTACCGGTTGCACCGGCATCCTGGGCTCGTGGCTCACAGTGGCTCTGGTAGACCGAGGCGCGGACGTTGTGGGCCTGGTGTACGATGAGGACCCCAGATCAGAGCTGGCGCGATCGGGCTACCTTGGTCGAATCACTGTTCTTCGTGGTTCTGTTACAGACTTCGATCTGATGGAACGGATGCTGAACGATTTCGAGATCGAGGTTGTCTTCCATCTCGCCGCCCAGGCTCTTGTGACCGTCGCAAACCGCAACCCTCTCTCGACATTTGATACAAATATTCGCGGTACCTGGAACATGCTTGAGGCGGTTCGCAGGTCGAAACAAGTGGAGCGCCTGATCCTCGCTTCTTCAGATAAGGCGTATGGCGATCAGGAAGTGCTTCCTTATAAGGAGGAGGCGCCCTTGGTTGGGCGGCATCCTTACGATGTCTCGAAGTCCTGTGCTGATCTTATCGCTCTGGCTTACGGTCGCACATACGACCTACCGCTTGCCGTAACCCGCTGCGGGAATATCTACGGCGGCGGCGACCTGCATTGGGACAGAATTGTGCCCGGGACGATCCGCAGTGCGCTTCGCGGCGAGCGACCAGTCATCCGCAGCGATGGCACTCTGAAGCGAGATTACATTTACGTGAAGGACATTGTGTCCGCCTATCTTCTCCTTGCCGAGAGGCTCGACGACTCATCCGTGCGGGGCGGGGCTTTCAATTTCGGTCACGATGCCCCCCTGACCGTCCTGGAAATGGTCTGTGAGATTCTGAATGTCACGGGACGCACCGACCTTGAGCCAGTCATCCTGAACGAGGCCGAACATGAGATTCACAGTCAGTATCTCGACAGCAGCAAGGCGCGCCAACTGCTGGGCTGGGAACCAGCCCATCCCTTGCAGGAGGGCCTTCGCGAAACGGTCGCATGGTACCGGAGCTTCCTCGAAGGGGAGAGTCAATGAGCCTCGCGGGGAGTCGCTGTTTGGTCACAGGAGCAACGGGGTTCATCGGTTGGCACCTGGTGAAACGCCTGGTGGAGGAGTCCGCGGAGGTCTTCTGCATCGTCGAACCCGGGGTTGATAGCGCGGAGCTGGAGTCGGCGGGCGGCGTTTCGGACATCCTCGTGGCTGACCTGACCGAGGCGCGAGCGATCCGACGGGCGGTGGAAGCCGCAAACCCGTCCCTGGTTTTTCATCTCGCAGCGGTGGGCGTGACGGAACCCGCGATTGACCCGGTGGGAGCTGTGAGGGTCAACGTGGAGGGGAGTGTCAACCTTCTGCTCGCCCTCGATGGTTCTTTCGACCTTTTCATCAACACCGGCACCTGCCATGAGTATGGAGAGGGTCGTCTCCCGCTACGAGAAAGCCTTCCGACGGCTCCCACAACGGTGTACGCTGCTTCCAAGGTGGCAGCATGGCATTTCTGCAATCTGTTTTTCAGGACGAGAGGATGGCCGATCGTGACGCTTCGCCTGTTCAGCGTGTATGGTCCGCGTCAACCTTCGAGAACTCTTGTCCCTTCGGTTATTCTTTCTGGACTGAGAAAGGAAGAGCTTCCCATGACCGATGGTGATCGAGTCAGGGATTTTGTCTTAGTGGATGATATTGTTGGAGGCTATTTGCTCGCGGCAGGAAACCGTGCGTCGGTCGGGCAAACCTTCAATCTGTGCTCTGGACGTGGCATTTCTCTGCGGCGGTTGGTTTCGCTGATTGAAGGTCTGATCGGCCCCGCCCCGGTCAAATTCGGTTCCCTTCCTTCCCGTGCCGGAGAGGCGCCAGAGATAGTTGGGGACAATTCCCTTGCCAGAAAAGTGCTGAAATGGGTGCCGAAAGTGAGCCTGGAGGAGGGACTCAAGCTTACCGTCGAGTGGTACAAGGGGTGCCTTGAGGGTCACCGAAGCGGACGCGGCTGTCGGAAGGCATAGATGAGTAAAGCGGATGATGTCAAAAGGGAAATCCTGGCGAAGATGAGGGAGTATTATTCCCAGGCGCATGGCGATCAGCCCTTTAAGGCCGGCGAAACGACTATCCGTTACGCAGGGAGGGTTTTTGATGAGCGAGAAATGCAGGCCATGGTCAATGCCGTGCTCGATTTCTGGCTGACTCTCGGACCGTATGGTGAGGAGTTCGAGGGGAAGCTGAAGTCCTTTCTCGGTGTCTCAAACGTTATTCTGGTGAACTCAGGTTCGTCGGCGAACCTTGTGGCGGTCAGCACCCTTTGCTCAAAGGAGACCGAAGATCATCTCGGCCCCGGCGACGAAGTTATCACACCCGCCGTGACATTCCCCACGACAGTCGCTCCCCTTATCCAGAATAATCTGATTCCAGTATTTGTGGATTGTGAGCTGGGCACGTATAACATTGCCCCTTCTTTGCTTGAGGGCGCCGTTTCCGGCCGAACGCGGGCGATTTTCTTACCGCATACTCTGGGCAATCCTTGTGACATGGACCCGATCATGGATTTTGCTCGGAGGCATCGCTTGTTCGTCGTCGAGGATGTCTGTGATGCTCTGGGCTCTCGATACAAGGATAAGTGCGTGGGAACATACGGTGGCATCGGAACCCTGAGTTTTTACCCGGCTCACCACATAACGACTGGCGAGGGTGGGGCGGTAATCACAAACGACGAACGCCTCGCTCGCGTCGCCCGCTCGATCCGCGACTGGGGTCGCGCTTGTTACTGTACCCATCGCACGAAGAGCCCCTTCGGAGCCTGTGGCAAACGGTTCGATTTTGAGATTCCGGGCGTGCCCGGTACATACGATCACCGCTACATCTACTCAAATATCGGGTACAATTTCAAACCCACAGACATTCAGGCGGCTCTCGGCTCGGCCCAGATGGACAAGCTCCCGGAGTTCATTGAAGCTCGTCAACGAAATTTCCGGCGCCTCCATGCGGGGTTGAGGGACTTTGAGGAATTGCTGATTTTGCCCTGCTGGAAGCCGGAGGCTCAGGTCGCTTGGTTTGCTTATCCCATCACCGTCCGCGAGGAGGCCCCCTTCAGCCGCAGGGAACTCATCCTATGGTTGGAAGAAGGGCTGATCCAAACGCGGCTTTTGTTCGCGGGGAACATCCTTCAACAGCCTGGTTACCGCGATATCCCACATCGCATAGCCGGGCCGTTGACCAACTCGGACTTAGTGATGCGGAATTCCTTCTTCATAGGAGTGTATCCTGGCTTGCGTGACCAGCACATTGACTACGTTCTGGAGAGATTTCGGAACTTCTTTTCACGCTTCTGATTCTTTATCTGCCCGTTCTGGGCAGTTTGGCTTATACTACGACTAAGAAAATGAAGCTGAGCATTATCATTTGTGCGTACAACGAAAGAGATACGATCCTGACGGTCCTTGACCGAGTCGAGGCCATTTCTCTCGGCCCCGGGTGGGAAAAGGAAATTATCGTCGTTGACAACTGTTCCACGGACGGGACGCGAGAACTCTTGAAGAGCGTCGTCGCTGACAATGTGAAGATCATTTTTCACCCTGAGAACCTGGGTAAGGGCGCTTCCATACGTACGGCCGTTAAGCACTGCACGGGTGACTATGCAATCATCCAGGACGCGGACCTCGAGTACGATCCGGGTGAGATCCCTCGGTTCCTGGAAAAAGCGCTCTCGGATCACTTAGACGCTGTTTACGGTTCCCGAACCATTACGGGCAATGTCAACTACATCTACTTCCGGAACTACCTGGGCGTGCGCTTCTTGACCTTCTTGACGAACCTGCTGTTTAACACCCGGTATACCGATGTTGCCACGGCCAGCAAAATGGTGCGGACTTCGGTCCTCAAATCTTTAAACTTGGAGTGCTCCGGTTTCGACCTCGACTTCGAGCTGAGCAACAAACTGGGCAAAAACCGTTGCCGCGTGGCCGAGATACCGATCACCTATCGCCCGCGTTCCCACGCGGAAGGAAAGAAAATCCGAGCCAAGGACGCCTTGATCGCATTTGTGAGAATACTCAAGGATCGGCTTTGCCGGGGATGATGGGGCCCGCGTGTCAGAGTACCGTCCCTGATCGAGCATGAAATGAGCCGGGGACAGCGTCCCGGCTCGGATTCGGATAAAGATGAAGAATAGAAATAAAAGAATAACACTTGAGTTGTTTATGTTTGTATGCCGCGTTTATAGCGTGGATTGTGCAAGCGGCATCGGCAAGAACGGCGTCTGCTTAACCTGAGGAACGCGAAATGAAGCATTCGATTGCAGTTATCGGCATGGGTTACTGGGGAAAGAACCTGGTTCGTGTGTTCAGTGAGCTGGGGGCGTTGCAAGTGGTATGCGATGTCAGCCCGTCACGCGCCGAGGAGGTCTTCGAAAAATATCCTGGCGTATCGTTTCTCAGCAACCCGGAAGAGGTTTTCTCTGCCCCGAAGATTGAAGGTGTAGTGATCGCCACTCCTGCGGAAACGCATGCAGAGCTGGTGCGTGGCGGTCTGGAAGCCGAGAAACACGTCTTTGTAGAAAAACCGCTGGCTCTTTCTGTCGAGGAAGGAGAGGAACTGGTTCGTCTTTCAGGACGCACGGGCAAGATCCTTATGGTCGGGCACCTCCTGCAATATCACCCCGTAGTGTTGAAGCTGAAGGAGCTGATCTCTCAGGGGGAACTGGGGCAGATCCGGTATATTTACTCCAATCGTTTGAATATCGGCAAAATCCGTACCGAAGAGAATATTCTGTGGAGTTTCGCGCCGCACGACATCTCGGTGATATTGGAGCTTCTGGGAGAGGAGCCAAGCGAAGTGCGCTCGCATGGAGGGTCTTATTTGCATAGCGATGTGGCGGATGTTACCGTCAGCGATTTCGCCTTCCCCAGCGGCGTGCGTGGGCATATTTTTGTGAGCTGGCTCCATCCCTTCAAGGAGCAACGGCTTGTCGTGGTGGGTTCGGAAAAAATGGCGGTGTTCGAGGACACCGCGGTGGACAAGTTGATCCTCTATCCTCACAAGGTTGAGTGGATCAACCGCGCCCCCACGGCCGTGAAAGGCGAAGGAGAGGTTGTGCCCACGGAAATGCGGGAGCCTTTGAGGCTCGAGTGCGAGCATTTCCTGGAGTGCATTGAGACTGGCGGGTCACCCAAGACGGATGGCAGAGAGGGTCTGCGGGTGCTGCGAATCTTGGACGCCTGCCAGAAGTCTCTCGAAACCGGCGGGGCAACCGTTGATCTCGCTGCAAAAAAGAAACCCGCCAAAACGAAGCTGCCTTATTTCGTACATGCGTCCTCTTACGTTGACGAAGGTTGCGAGATCGGGGAAGGGACAAAGATATGGCATTTCAGCCACGTTATGTCCGGGGCCAGAATAGGGAAGAATTGCTCCCTCGGGCAGAATGTTAACGTTGGCGGAAAAGCTGTTATCGGCAACCACGTCAAGATACAGAACAATGTCTCCATTTACGACGAGGTTACGGTTGAGGACGAGGTGTTCTGCGGCCCCTCAATGGTCTTCACCAACGTCACAAACCCACGAAGTGAGATTGTCAGGAAGGATGAGTACAAGCCGACCCTGGTGAGGCATGGCGCCACTCTCGGCGCGAATTGCACCATCCTTTGCGGAAACACGATCGGCGAGTATGCTTTCGTTGGCGCCGGAGCTGTCGTGACGAAGGATGTCCCAGACTATGCTCTTGCGATGGGGGTGCCGGCTCGCGTTGTCGGCTGGATGTGCCAATGCGCGGCAGCAAGAATCGAGTTTGATTCGAACGGACGCGCGACTTGTGAGGTTTGCGGGCGGACTTATGCAAAGCGGGACAATCAAGTGACTGCGGACCCCCCGGGTTAGCGAATATCCGCCAGCGGAGGGTTGTCTTCGGCCCATGGTAGGGCAGGCCCCGCAATGTGCTCCCACCGGCATGTTGCCTTTCTTGACGCCACTCCTGGCGTTGCCGAAATTTTTTTGCTGCTTTTTCTTGACAAAAGATAGGCTATTTGTTATAGTATTGTCAAAATAAGACAGGGCGGAGTACCACTTCCGTCCCGGCCACTGCAAAGAAAACAGGGCGAGCGACCGATCTGTTGGCATCGGACGCTTGCCCTTTTGCTATGGGGACGTGGAGCGGTTTAGTTTCTTCGGCTCCAAACCTGGTAGGCGAGAAACCTTGCTTTCCGTCTCGGCAACGAAACGAACAGGAGGTGGCACATGCTGAACATTAGGTCAAGGCGTAAGGTTGTCCAGGGAAAATCAAAACTTCTTCTTTTTTTGGAAATGAAAGATGCTGTTGAGAAGGTTCTGGCCAGCGGTCCGGCTTCCTTTTCCAGGACGTCTTCAGCATGCAAATACTGGCGGCGACCCGCTGCCAATGCGGGCATGAATGTTTCGCGGCACCGAAAAGGGCTTCTGGTGGAATGTGGGGACACAAATGTTCTATCCAAGAACACGGGCGATAGCCAGGAGGAGATTGATCTTCGCTGGAACAACATGGAGTACGGCTGCCTTCGCGCGTTTTTCTTTGGAGGTGATTGCGATGATGAGATGGGCGTAGCGAATGGTACACCCACGGCTATTGCTTACGATCCGTGCATTAGACACTGGCCTGGTAGAATGCTGCGCGGTTTGGCCGCAGAGTTTAATGGGAGCACGAGTAAGGTCAACATAGGCTCGGCTGCGGATATTGATAACCTTCAAGACCTTACGATAGCGGCCTGGGTCTTTGTCCGCAGTCGAGGAGGAAATAATTCGGGGACGCTCTTTAGTAAGATAGCTGTTGGTTGGATACGTCTCTACGTCAGTGGTCTTAGCGGTGGCTACGTGAAACTGTACGGATTAGTAAGATGTGCAACAACGGATGCTCAGAGCTTTTCTGATTATCAACTTCAGTTGAATGGCTGGCACCATGTCGTGATGACTTGGGCAGGGAGCGGCGACAGGAAGATACGGTTTTACATTGATGGGGAAGAAACATCTTACACTGGTGGAACACCGGTTGCGGGCGTTGGTGATCAAAAAGACGATTCGGGCGGAACGGCGTATGTCGGTAGTGATGGGGGCGTCTGTGCAACCGATGGTTACATTTCGACCTTCTTGCTTTACAACCGCGTTCTCTCCTCACAGGAGATCGAGTATCTTAGTCAAGCGAATTTCTATCAGGGCACGGGCGGCGATCTCCGTGTAGAGATGAGAGAAAAGTGGGGACGGGTTGATTCGTCTAAAATCTCCAACGGAATGGTGTGCTTTGAGTTTCACGACGGTTATGTAGCAATGCATACGAAAGCGAAGCCCGTTTTCGACTCGCACGGCGTAGTGGGCAGCTTGGGGATAATCTCAAGTTATATTGACACTGGTGGTCGGCTCTCGACGGCTCAGTTAGAGGATTTTATTGCAGCGGGCTGGGAAATCTGCAGTCATTCTAAGACGCACCCAGACCATAAGAACAACACAGAAGAACAACTGAGGACGGAGTACGCGGATTCAAAAGCTGCTCTTGAGGCACTTGGTACAACCGTGAGCCATTATTGCTACCCGTACGGTGCTCCGCAGACTAAGTGGCGAGGTATCTGTGCGGAATACTACAAATCCGCTTCGGGCAGCGGAGCCCTGAACGTGTTGGATAACAACATGTTCACCATCGGGTACGCTGTGATTGATAATCACGCCGCGCTTGAAACGTACAAGGGATATGTTGACACGGCTTACAGCAACAATCGGCTGTTAATTTTTATGATGCACGATGTGGATGACGATGATGCGAACACGCTGGAAGAGCTGATCGAGTATATTCAGGCGAAGTCGAATGACATGCCGATTGTTACGCGGGACCAGGCCTATCGGAACATGGTCTTCACACCACCGGAACCGCTTTATAAGGCTTTTTCTGTGAGGTGCAAAAACACCCACGCCTCCAGCGCGAAGCAACTCTACCAGATCAAGACGCTGACGGTGGAGGAGTATATCGTCTCTTTCCTGGCTTATACGGACGGGTCGGCTGTAACGTCCTCCGATATAGTTCCTTTTGCGGACACCGCGTTCACGAACAAAATCAGCGAATTCCACTACGAGGATCAAGGCGGCGGTGTCTATCTGTGCTGGGGCAAGTTCACTGCAACTGCAACAGACTGGCATGTAGGGGTTGAGGTTAAGGCCGAGAAGACAGTTTACATATCGCTTCTCACTTGCGTCACGGTGGGAACAAGCATGGCTTCGGGGCCGTACCCCAGGAGCCCCATCGCTAATGAGACAACCGGCAGCGCGGCCCGGCAAGCCGACTCCTTGACCATTGCCGGAAGCTCGAATTTCCAACCACACAAGGGAACTCTCGACACGGAATTCTATCCGCTGTTCCCGTCAGACCTTTCCAACAGCTTCCAGTTCTATTTGGCGGACTTTTACGGCGGCGACGGACGGATCAGGCTTTATAAGAATGACGTGGACAAGATCGAGTTCCGCGTGCAGGCGAATGGGGATGACGACTCCGTCATCGGGACGATCAGTTGGAATCGGGGCGACCGCGTCAGACTGCGTGTGGTCTGGAATCGCGATGAGAAGCTCGATGGAACGAATTACATGCTCATGTACGGAAAGGTCAACGACGGTCCCTGGACACAGATCGGAGCCTGCTCCACTCAGCCGACCGCCCCTTCGTCTGACCAAACCCTGTATGTCGGGCGAGCGGGAGATTCCAGCGGGTATGAGGCCAATTCTTTCATTAGTTGGCTCCGAATTTACGACCGACCACTGTTGAATCCGGCATGGTAATATGGGCGCTCTCTGAAGCAGGTAGGCGCTGTCCGAGGTGCGAACAGTTCTTCAAAGTGCACAGATAAAAGGCGCCGGCGCGAGTTCTACGTTGCGGTATGCCCGGCCGAGGACCGCTGCTTTTGCCGGCCTCGAAGACACCTTGGCGTTACGGGTGGAGGTGTTTGAGAGTGTAGCCAGGATGGCGCTGTGCGCTCCCTCCCGCAACTTGCGCCGTAGATCTCGGCGCTGAGTCTGAAAGTAAACATCCGCTTCGCTCCTGTTGACGGTTGTATGCTACCTTGATATGATCTCGTGGCAAAGCGACCGGAAGGTGATTTCGACTTATTGACGGAAGTCCAGTCTACTATCTCTCTTGACCAGTCACACATAATGAGACTGCCATGCGCGGCCCGGAGACTCCGGGACAGACCTTGCTCGCGAAAGGGCAGCGGAAGAGAAGGAACGTGAACGGATGCATTTGGTCGCGGTTGTTGGAGCACGCCCGAATTTCATGAAAATGGCGCCGGTGCTGCGAGAGGCACGGAAGTGCGAAGGAGTGGACGTAACGTTCGTGCACACCGGTCAGCATTATGATGAGGAGATGTCCAAGATCTTCCTGAAGGACCTCGACCTCCCGGAACCCGATGTCTATCTCGGTGCTGGCTCTGGAAGCCACGCAGAACAAACCGCTAAGATTATGGTGGCCTTCGAGCAGTTCCTTGTCCGTCAAAAGGCGGACTTGGTCATTGTTGGGGGGGACGTGAACTCGACCCTCGCCTGCGCGTTGGTGGCGTCGAAGCTTCTGGTCCCCGTCGCTCACGTTGAAGCTGGCCTGCGGAGCTTTGACAGAACCATGCCGGAGGAGATCAACCGGGTTGTGACGGACGCCTTATCCGAGCTACTTTTCACAACCTCTGAAGACGCAAACGAGAACCTTGAACGAGAGGGAATTCCCAAGGAGAAGGTTTTCTTCGTCGGCAATACCATGATTGATTCGCTCATGGCCTATCTGGACAGAGCACTCGAAACGGGAATCCAAGACAGAATGGGCGTTGAGGAGGGGAATTACGCCTTGCTTACGCTTCATCGCCCATCTAACGTGGACAATCCAAGAACCCTGAATGGCATCCTTGACGCCTTGGAGTGGATTCAGGGCCGGGTTAAGCTTCTTTTCCCCGTTCACCCGCGAACCCGCGAGCGGTTACAGGGCTTCGGAATGAATCCGAGACTGTCCCGGATGCCGAAGTTTTGCCTTTTGCCTCCACTGGGATATCTGGAGTTTCTCGGTTTGATGGCCCGGGCGAGGTTGGTGCTGACAGACTCCGGGGGCATCCAAGAAGAGACAACGATCCTCGGCGTCCCCTGCGTCACCTTGAGATGGAACACGGAGCGCCCCGTCACGCTTCACCAGGGAACAAACGTCCTCGCTGGAAACGACCCCTCGCGGATCATCTCGGCTGCACGGGAGATACTCGACGGGAAAGATATGCTCACTGCCAGGCCGAGACTTTGGGACGGAAAAGCAGCAGGCCGAATCGTGGAGGTCATCAAACACTGGCAACCAGCGGCCAGCCACGGGAATCAGGGAGCTGAAACGGGTCTGGACGGGGAAGGGAGTCTATGAACATCTGCATGGTGCTCACCGATGTAGACTTTCCGCCAGACACACGTGTGGAGAAGGAGGCTCGCTCGCTTATCTCTGCTGGTCATCGGGTTTTTCTCCTTTGCGATCGCACAAGCGACAACCCTGACAATATCGTGTGGAACGGAATCGAGATCAGGCGTGTAGCTGCTCTTCCGTCTCTACCAGCCCGGAAGGTCAACTCGCTGATTTTCTGGTTGTTCTTGTGTAACCTCCAATGGAAAAAGGTTATTCGCGAGCTCATAGAAGAACACGCCATTGGCGCCATTCACGTGCATGACCTGCCCATGGTCGGGACTGCTCTTAGCGCTGCAAAGGAGAAAAGGATCCCGGTGATCGCAGATTTGCACGAGCACTATCCAGCTCGCAGGAGATTACCGTCTACTGGCGCACCGCGCAGGATCGCGGAGCATGTGATCTCCCCCGCGAGGTGGCAGCGCGCGGAGCGGCGATGGGCACGCCGGTGCTTTCGCGTCATAGCTGTCGTTGACGAGATGAAGCAGCGGTTGGTGGAGATCGGGGTTCCGGCGGATAAGATCGTGGTGGTGGAGAACACAGTGGACCTGTCGCATTTCCTTTCTATTCCAATTGATGAGGGATTGGTCCGACGCTATAGGGGGGAATTCGTCATATTATACGTGGGCCATTTTTCCCACCGCAGAGGCCTGGACCTCGCTATTAAGGCCATGCCGCGCATCATGGCAGCGATTCCGAATGCGAGGCTCTTACTTGTCGGCTTCGGACCGATCACAGAGAGCCTCAAGCGCCTTGTACGAGAGATGGGCGTTGAGTCCCGAGTGACCTTCACAGGGAAGGTTGACTTTGCGAAGGTTCCGACTTATATAACCCTGAGCCAGGTGTGCATTTTGCCATTCAGGTCCACGGTGCAAACGGAGGCTTGTGCGCCGAACAAGCTATTCGATTGCATGGCGCTGGGAAAGCCGGTTGTGGTCAGCTCCTGTCGCTCTCTCCGCAGACTGGTTGAGGATGGCCGATTGGGAGTCGTTTTCAAGACTGGGGACAGCGAATCTCTTGCGGAAGCGGTATTGGAACTGAAAAACCCGGCGGTTCGGAGAAAGCTTGGCGAAGCGGGGAGGAAGGCTGTCCTTGAAAGGTACAACTGGGGGCAAACCTCTCAAAGGCTCCTGGCGCTCTATGCTTCCCTCCAGGTCGCGGGTACGCCAACTTCAAAGAACACCCATAACCGCCAACCAATCGAGTTGCCCTGAAGGGGCTGCGTCAAATCCCTTTGTGGGGGAGCCCTGTGAATCTGTCACGGCCCATTCCCAGAGGTGGCTGTGCCTTGCGTCGCCAGGCGCTCTGGTGTTTGCCCCGTGAATCTATCCCTTCGCGTAGGAGAGCAGGCGGCGATAGAGGCGAGGATGATAGTTGTTTGGTGAGTGTGCGAAAGCGTTGTTGTGCCACAGCCCGACGAATTCCCCGTTATGCTTGCGGCTTTCATCTACCAGTTTCTTGCAGTACGAGAAAGCCTCCTCTTCGGATAAGTTCATGTAGCGAGGGTCGCTCAGCGTGCGGTCCATCACGATCAGGGGATGCTCCTCAATCCCCATCGGCTGCATTCTGATTGGGTCAAAAAGCGGAATGGGGTGACAAACACCAAGGCGGAATCCCGCAACGTCGGGATAACCCAACGTAGCGTCCCAATCAATTCCAGCCTTCGACATTTCCCAGCCATCCTCGATCTCTCGCCAGGCGAGAAAGTGATGTCGGTTGCGCCGAATGGAGAAACCGCAGACCTCCTCAAGCCTTGCCTTCTCCTGAGCAATCAGCTCGGGATGCATCCCCGCTTCATAGCTGGCGTGCAAGCCGATCGAGGCGCCTACTTTCTGCACCTTCCTAATCACATGTCTTCCATCTTTGCCGCCGATGTCATACGTCTCATCGTAAGGGCTGTTCCCCCCTGCCAGGAAGAAATAGACTGATTCCTCTCCGGTCGCCTGGTCCAGCCGTATCATCTCCTCAAAAGTGTCCGACGCCCAGGGGTCCTTTCGCAATCCCCACGCACAGCCCAATGCCTCGACAATCATGCGTCTCGGGCTGCGGCCGAGCAGGGCTGAAGCAGCCGTCCGGTACGGTTGGTGCCATTTGCGGTAAAAGCGCAAGTGGTCCACGTCGTGAGTTAAGAGCAGCGAGAATCCACGGTCAGGTTTGGGAACGCTAACGCCAACCGCACGAAGCCATTTGCGAAGCAAGGCTGCATATTCCTCCACGATCGGTTGGTCAATAAATCCCGATCTATAGGCCAAAGACTCTTTCCCAGGAAACCGCCCATGCTCGTCCCGCACATCCCGCCTGACCATCTCTTCATACCGCGTGACCATGAAGTACGTCGAGGCGATGATATCCGCGTGCACAACAAGGCAGTTATCCTTTCGCTGTATTTCAGGCGTCCCAAACAACAGAGGCAGACGCTCGATTTGCTTCAACGGTGGGACGGGCAAAGACTGGGCAGTCCCGTAAGTCCCCCTCTCAAAGATCCCGCTTGGCACGATTTGCACGCAAGGCCTCCCCGAGGGCCCGCTGTCATCTGATGAATAACGCATGGGCCAACCGGTGGTCTCGCCGCAACTGATCTTTCCACCCAGCAGCAGGGAAAGGACATAATCAACACAAGATTTCAGGCGTTCCTGTGGCATCAGCGAATCCTACCTCCGAAGGCCGAGCACGCGGAGCGTACGCCCCGCATTGCGACGAACGGCGATGTAGCTTTTCAGGAAGAAAGAGCGACTGTCCTTGGTGATGGCGAAAAAGGGCGTCTGGACCGCGCCGAACCTCCTAAAGGATTGTTCCACGGCCTGAATCATAGAACCTTCGAAGTCGAAGCGCTTGGTGAACGGCGAAACGTAACTTATCGCCTCCCTCAAAAGGAGCGTAGTCGCGCCGCTACTACTGTGGTCGGGGTCGATCGAGCTTATCAAATAATAGGCCGAGTGCTTGTCGTATACGACAAAGATCGCAGCATGGATTTCTTTGCTGCCACCCATTGCGTACCAAGTTTTTCCTGCCCTACGCGTGAGCGCAGCATCGTGTATACGCCTAAACAGCTCGCTGGAGTAGGATATTCTTGCCCCTTGTTTCTGTAAGGTCATTTCGTGGTGGTCATAAAAGTCCTTCGCGCTTAGGTCCTTATGCACTGTCACTAACATCTCAGCTTTCTTGATATTCTTGCGCTTGGAGTGGGCAAAACCGGAAAAGACTTTGCTCAGATCTGTCAAATCGTGTAGCACGTATGTATAACGGGTGGTTTGTTGATAGCCCGACCAATAGAACGGTAGCCAATTCGTAAAGTTGTAGTGAAAACAGATGTTAAAGCAGGCGAACCTAGGTATGGCCGCCACCAGTTCCTTTAGAACCTGCATCTCGGCCGAGAGGTTAGCGGCATAACTTTGTTTCGTGGGCGGCGCGAGGAGGACGCCGAGGGCCTGTGTAAAATGGGGCATATAAATGATTCTCTGGCCGAACGCCCGCGAGACAACCATGGGCATTCCAGCAACTATTCGCCCACCTTTTCTCAGTGTCAATATCTCGAACTCGTGCGGAGAAACAGCCTGAAGCCACCACGATCGGCAAAAAAGGCAGCCCTGTGGGGACTCATCGACAAACTTATCCCATTCGTCCAGTGCGTCGGAAGCGTGCATGGTCTGAACTTCATATCTGGCCGCTTTAATCATCTACCACAACCTCCGTGTGATTGGGCAGTCCCGTAACGTCGGAAGGCTATCACGCAAGAATAATAAACCCTCGCCATGAAGGAAAGCCCATCGCAGGGGCTCTTGTACGTGGGCGGTTAGTAGTTAATGACGCAATCATTCTGCCTGACCGTGTATAGAATGACCGGCGCTCAGGTTGCGAAAAAACTGCCCGGGGCCGCCCGAAGCCCCAGACGCCTCTGGATAGCGGATACGACCCCGTAAGCGGATAAGGAACTCATCAACTCCAAATCTCAGGCGTTCGCATTGCATGGACAACACTACCTTCGAAAACCGAAAGCGCGAAGCATGAGCCCTGCCCTCCGACGAATGGCCAAGCAACCTCTCAGGAAGGCCGTTCGATTGTCCTTGCTGATATTGAAGTACGGCATCTGAGTGCCGCCAAACGCCCTTACGTGCTGCTCGAGATTTCGCTTGCACGATCCCTCGAAATCGAATCTCTTCGAGACCGTTGAGCAGAACTTTATTGCCTCCCACACGGCCAGGTATTTCGCACCGCTGCTTCGCAGCTCCGGGTTGCCCCCGCTGCTGATGAGGTACGCGCTCTTGCGATCATGCACAACGTAGGTCGCCACATGCTTCCGCCCCTGGGCGTCGCGCGCAACATGGATCGCGCGAGCACGGCGGCTCGCGCACGCCGCATCGAGCGCCTCCACGAACGCACGGGTGTACGGCATGGATAAGGACTGCCGTGCAAACGTCATTTCGTGTAGTTCGAGGAAGTCCTCAAGGTTCTCCGAGCGTTGAACGGTCACCCCAAGTCGGCGTGCCCTCCTAACGTGTTGCTTGGCCCTCTTGGAAAAGCCCTGAAAAACCGCATCGAGATCCGTCAGATCGGCAATCACGTAGGTATACCGCGTGGTTTGGCGGTACCCCGCCCAATAGAAAGGCAGCCAATTCCTGAAGTTATAGTGAAAGTTCATGGAGAAAAGGCTGAATCTCGGTATCGCCTTCACCAGCTCGCTGAGAATTTCCATTTTCGACGAGAGGTTGGCGACATAACTATCTCTGGTGGCTGGCGGTAGCAGAGCGCCGAGCATCTGGGTAAGTCGGGGCATGTGAATGAGTCTCTGGCCCAACTCCCGCGAAACCACCATAGGCATTCCGGCAACTATTCTCCCACCTCGTTTCAGAGTGAGGATCTCGAACGCGTCCGCGCAGACAGGTCGAAGCCACCATGATCGGCAAAAGATGCAGCCCTGGGGCGATTCATCAACAAATCGGTCCCATTCCTCCAATTCGTCGAAAGACCCTAATCTTTGGACTTCATATTTATTCGGTTTGGTCATTTGTCATCAGGCCCCCTGAATCGTGCCTGGTATCGCGCCCTGGCCGCGTTGAGCGAACGCACGAACCAGTTGAAAACCAAGCGGCCTCCGAATTGAACGTAAAGGCCCGTCCCGAGCGACTGGAAGCCAACCTTGGCAATTCCTCGCGATGACGCTTTGTTCCTAACCTCCGTGTCGATGAGCACACGACTCACGTTTGCCTCGGAAAACAGCCTCTTGCACAGGCTCGCCAGCATGGCGGGATAAATGTTCTTCCCGCGATGATCCTCCCTGACGTTGCAGAAATGGATCAAAGCCTCCCCATGCGACAGATCCATGTAGCCATTCACCCTGCACGATGGTTCATGGCAAACCTTCGCCCAAGCATGTCCAACTACTCTGGAACCGAGCCAGGCGTAAACTCCGTATTGCCCTTCGTCCAGATGCCTGTGAAACGTTCCCACGTGTACCTCATTTCGAAAATCTTGAACACGCTCCACGTTATCGGAGGTAATCCTTGAGATGGTGATAGGCACCCGGGCTGATACGGGAACAATACCCTCTGCATTGGTGAGCACGAACACCCGCTGCCGTCGAACCGTAAAGTTGCACCGAATTCGGGAGATCATCCAACCACCCTATCAGTGTCCACTCCTTGTGCTCTAAGAATCCGCCGAATGGATTGTCATAGTTTGATCGCCTCAAGCTTGCCCCTTACAGCCCGAAAACAATCGGTCCAGTGCCTGTTCCGTCGCAGACTTATCGGCGAAAACCGTCTCGACCGAAGGCACACCGTCCCTACTGCGCTCAGCGGCAATTTTCTGTATGAATTCATCCTTGGTCCTGGCGAAACTCATCTCACCTCGCTCTACAAATTCCGCGAAAGCCTCTCTGCCGTTTCGATGCAGAAGAATGGTGTGCAGACCGAATGCCAGCGCTTCCAGCGCACAGGTTGACCACCCGGTCACGTGCACGTCAGCGGTTTTGAGAAGAGAGTATAGGGGCAAATGAGTGGCGCGCTCAATCTCAATATTCGGGTGATTCGTCTCCCTAAGCTGCGAGCTGATCCTGCCCTTTTCGCGCATCATGCCCGGGTGCAGCCTTATCCACCACCCCCAATCGCGAGGACTCTCCCGTATAGCCCCCAGGAAGTCGTCGCTCAATGGAACGTTCCCCTGAAGAGTCACGAGTATCGAACGCGACGCAGTCCCCCGAAGATTCTTGGCTTTGCTGATGAACCTGGCAAACGCCGGCATAGAGTCCGCGTCATATCGCCACAGATTCAGCCACGGGTATCCCCCGATAAGCACTCTCTTCGGGGGAATGACCCGGCCGCTTGTGCAACGAAGAGTATCCGCGTCCCTTTCGCCCCACACCCAAAAGTGCGTGGGAAGTAACTCATATCCCCCGGGCGGCGCCTTCTTCCACGAAGCGTAAGCGAAATGACCCGGACCTTGCAAACCGTGCTGCAAGTCCACGCTTCGTATGCCCAAACGCGACGCCGCCAATAAGGCTGCCATGCGATTGAGCGAGTACCAGGTGCCCACAAACAACACCCTGGGATCAATGCGCCTCAGCCAGCCCTCGAAGAGCTTCGCCTGACGCAGCAGGACGCTTACTGAGAACACGATGTCGTCGTAGCGAGCCCTCGATCCGCCAAGAGATACCAGCCAGTCGCTGTACTTTTTGAACCACGGTGGTTGGCTCGAGACCCGAAGTCTTGAGCGGCGGAAGCGTGCAATATTTCTCGCCAAATCGAGACGGTGGGAAATGAAAGCCGAACGACCATACCTCGGCACCCGGTACTCATTTCGAGGAGCGGTCTCCCAAACCAGACTGGAGAAATCCCGGCCGTGGAGTTCGTCTACCAGAGGATCCACAAAGACACTGTAGTGACCGCCCTGGATAGTCACAAAGCGCCCGGCGGCGTGAATGAGGAATACCGCGTCTCTCCTCCGCAAATCGGGCCGACATTCGTGGCGGGCATCCCGACAGCGCGCTGCCAGCCAGGACCAGTATGGGGAAAGCTTGGACCGCAGCCGTCCCAAGATCCTGGGAACTCTTTTCGGACTCTTCACCGATGGGCCGGGCACATCTCCCTTTGTTTTTGCATATAGATTGAAACAGGCGCTTATCCTTAACAGAGGCCAGATGTGGATCCCTGCGATAGTGTACTCGTCAACGCAGTGCGACATCTCGTATTCCGCCATGGCGTTCGTAATTTCTTGTCGGCTTAGGGCAGCCATTTTCTCCTGCCGATCATTTTGGCCAACGTGACTGCAATGCGAATCATAGCCCGACTTTCCGCTTCAGAAAAGCTCCGCACTGGCGAAGGCGGCCGATCTCAGACTTCGAGAAGAAGCCCGTCACAAACAGCAGCAAAAAGGCTGCAACCAGAATAGCACATTTTAGTCCAACAGATTGCCAAAACCCAAGCGACCCCGGGAGGACCAGAGACACGGAATAGGCCAGCGGAAATATGACCGCCAACCTGATCAGACGAGGCCATTCAAATTGCAGGGGATAGGCTCGCTGTCCGAATACGTAGACCAGAGCGCACGATACTGCGTGGGCGGCTACGGAGGACCAGGCGGCACCGAGCATGCCATACGCGGGCACAAGGAAAAAATTCAGTGCAAGGTTGACCCCGGCGCTTGTGAACGTGGCAACAGTCACAAGCTCTGTCCTCTGAGCATAGAACAAGGAGTTCACGAAACGATAATAGAGCGCACTAAGGCAGACTGAGAGAAGCAACGGCGAAACGACCAGCGCGGCGTTTTCGTATCTTTTCGTCGCAAAGACATGGACGACTTCGTTGCTGAAAATGGCGACAGTTAGCGCCAGCGACCAGATCGCGAGCAAGTAATACGTTGCCATTTGACCAAGAAACTTTCCTGCTTCCCGGCCCCGTTCTTTGGCCGTGCGGTAGAAAAACGGAGTCCAGGCGAAATTGGCGCCTGTGGCCAGCAGTTGCACAGCGCGAGCCAGGGCCGCCCCAACGGAGTACAATCCAACATGTGCAAGGCTTCTGTAAACTCCAATGAATACACGGTCGGTCTGCGTTATGATGAAACCGGAGAGCATATGGGGGACCAAAGGGAGTCCATACCGCAGTGACTGGCGAGCCATTCTCCAATTGAAGCCGAAGCATATGTCCTTTCGGACTAAGTACACGAAAGGGGCCAGACTCACTATTGCCGCCACAAGCCCCGCTTCAAGAACTCCCACGGCCCCCCGGCCGAGAACCACGACAAAGAACAGTGTTATTCCAAGACCAAGAAGCGCCAGAGCGAAGCTTAGCGAAGCGAAGAGCTTGGAGCGTTCTCGAACCTGGAGGAGGCGCATTGGGAAAACCAGGAACATCGCCAGGAAACCGGTGGCCAGAGCCAGGGCAAGGTGGGGATACATAGGGACGCCAGGCGCAATTCTTTCAAAGAGCGGAGCGCCGAACAACAGTAAACCCGCGGTAATGATAAGACCCAGCGAAGAGGACATGGACAGAATCGTGGCCACGAATGTCTGCAATTGCCTGCCCTTGTATTCGTAAAAGAACCGGTACAGGCTGCCGCTTTGTCCGAGCCGATAAAGCGGTTGGACCGCGGCAGCGATGACGCCGGACAATAAGACGAGGCCATAGTCCTTTGGTTCCAGGTATCGAGTCAGGATGGGCAGGGAGATGAGGGCCAGGGATCCCTTCAGGATTGTGCCCAGGGCGTAATGGGAGCCCTTTTTGCCGACTGAAATAAGATCGTGGTACCTAGATGGCATCTCTCCGAAGCTCACTATGGAGTTCCAAAGAACGACACGCGATCGGGATGACCGGTACTGAAAGTGACAAGAAATCACCGCCTGCGCAAAATCGCGACTAAGTTACCCCCCCAGCTCCTTTTCCTGTCAAGGTAACGAAGCCAGGTTATGCCAAGGAGACCAGTGACTTCCATTGCTATGCGAATCAGACTTCTCCAGCTGCGCCAGGCAAAAGAGATGCGTATTTTTCCGTGATAGTATTGGAATGGGGCATATTCTGTAAAGATCTGTAAAACATCGTATTGATCTTCCGCCAACTTCCTGAGGCTGTCTGAAGTGAAAGCATACAGATGGCGCGGTGGATCGCAGCATAGCCAAGGTGTCCGTATGAACTTCCGCACAGCTGTTGGGCCGCCGATCGTCTTGGATGCCATTTTCAGACCTGGCTCCCGTTGCGAAGACAGTAGGCAGAGACCGGTTCCTGGCTATTTCACCGCCTCCACGAAGAGCGAAATCTCCGGGTGACTACTATCGAAGAGCCGCGTGTCCCGCATCACGGGGCACCGGCTCTGGCCGTATCCTGAGACGTAGACTTCCCCAAAGCCGGCCTCCCGCAACATCTTGCTCAGCTTTCGTTTCGTGAACCAATTGCAGTGATTCCCTGGATATTTGCGCTGCACCTCAAGGGAGCACTTCGAGCAACAGTGATCCAGTGCCCTCTCGAAGCCCGCTTCCGAAAAAACCCTTGCCAGTTCGCCGTCATCTATCCGGTCAGGGGACCCGTCGGCGTGCATCACAGAGGCGCTCGACGCAATGGACCACAGAAAAGCCTGATGCAAGCTCTCCTGGTTCATTGGCCCCCTGAGCTTCACTCGGCGCCATTGCTGCTCCTCCGAGTACATGTCAATCCAGTAGAGGAAATCGGCGTCCCCTCTCTGGTAAGCGCCATAGATCAGTTCAACGTCAGGCGCCACAATCCGGAAGTGCGCTCCGCGCTTGAGTGTTCTGTGCGCCTCCCGGAACATGTAGGCGTCGGCCTCGTTCGTCACGTGCTCGATGGTGTGAGAGGTATACACGGCCTCGGCGGAATTGCTCTCGACCGGAAGCGGCGTCAGGGACATGAGGTCCCAGTCAATCATCCGACCGCCGCGCAGGGCGGGAGCGTACCATTCGCTGAAGTGATCCACGTTCGTCCAGGCGGGGTGCCGGAAGCTGCCCGCCCCGATGTTGTAGAACCGGCGTCCCCGGACGGGTTCCTCGCCATACAGCCGGAGATAAAGGGATAGGTTAATGCGCGGTCTCGCCTTTTTGTGTATCTCATACCCGGTCATCCCGAGCGCTCGGCGGACTGCCCTTTTCGCGACAACCAACATGATCATCCTCCATCTTTGCGAGGATCGCTTCCACCTCGGCCTTTGTCATGCTTCGCATCCTCGCGTAATAAGACCGAAGCGCTTCGCTATATGTGCCTGCATTCCGGAGTATAATCTCCGCCGCCTCCCTGACGGCGCCCTCGCCTCCCCGCCGTGACAATCTATGATGAGAGAACTTTTCAAGGGGGAAACACGCGTCACGAACGCTGAAAAACAGGCCCACCAACGATGCCAATGGGAGGTCATTTATATCATCACCGACATATGCAACCTTGTCGGGTTGCATGTCCAGGGCGTTCACAATCTCGGTTATGCACTGCCGCTTGTCCCGCACTCCCAATCGAACGATATCAATCTCGAGCTTTTGCGCGCGCCGTTCGACAAGATGCACTTGTTCCCCTGTGATGATCGCGCATCGAATTCCGGCGTTCCGAAGCAGGACAAACGCCCCCCCGTCACGGATATTGAACTTCTTGATCTCGTTTCCGTCCTCGGTGTAATAGAGACCTCCGTCGGTCAAGACGCCGTCAACATCCGTGGCAAATAACTTGATCTTCCGACATCGAGCTCGAAGCTCCTCCGGTGTCATTCACCCCTCCTCCACATCTTCCGGCAGTATCAGCGAGTTCTTGGGGATGTCTCGCTTGGCTACTTTGCCGACCAGGAGTCCTCGTTCACTCCACCGAAGGCCGGTGCCGGGGCTTCTTGCGCACAGGTAACTTTCTTTGATCTTTTCACCTTTCCGAATGGGGACCATTGAGGCTATTGACCTGGATAGCCTGGTTTTCGCCGGCAGCACGCATGCAGGCACTATCTTCTCAGGACGTCCCAGCGCCATTTCGACGTTTCGGATGTCACGGACGACGCGCCAGAGACCTTCGGGTTCCAATGATCCGGCGTGGTCACTTCCTTTCATGTTGTGGTTTAGCGTGATATGCTTCTCAATTATGGTGGCACCTAATGCTACTGCAACCGGGGGCACCATGATTCCTATAGAGTGGTCGGAGTATCCGATCTCGACGTCCGGGAACTCTTCCTGCAACCGCCGAGTGGCCCGAAGGTTTAGATTCTTATACTCAGCGGGGTACTGGGAAACGCAGTGGAGAACCGCGACGGCCTTGGGCGTCCTTCGTACAACTCTGACTGCCTCTTTGATCTCGTCAAGGTCGCTCATTCCCGAAGACAGGATGACTCTGTGGTGAAGCTCTCCCAGGGCTTCCAGCAATGGGATATTTGTGATGTCCCGTGACGCCACTTTGATAGCGTCCACACGCACCGTGTCGAGCATGCGCAAGCATCCCGGGGAGCAGAGAGTTTCCACAAAGGCAAGCCCCTTTGAACGACCGTAAAGCTCCAGCTCTTTGTGCTCTTCGATGGAAAGCTCCAGGGCACGTCTGTGTTCTCCATAGGTCTTTCCAAATGAGTGGGGTGAGTGGTAGGGCTGGTTGGCGGCTTCGTCGGTTAGCTCCTCGCTGAGGTCGCGCTTGGTCAGCTTAATGGCGTCCACGCCGGGCAGCGTCTTGCCCGTGAAAAAATCAAAAATCGGCATCGCGGCCATGTCTATCAGTTTCTTGGCGAGTTCTATGTCGCCGTTGTGGTTCTGGCCAATCTCTGCGATGATGTACACACGGCCCTTGCCGATCCTTGCATCAGACGAGTCACCCTGACCGCATTGCGTCATGCTCGAGCCTCACACCTTTCTTTGGTGCCGATTTTCTTCTGCCATGGTCTCCAAAAGGCCTCTGCGCTCTCGCACAATCGAGACCAGGTCTTGTGCCGTGGGGCATTTCAAATCGCGCGCCTCAAGCTCCGTCACGATCGCCCGAAAGCACTCCATATCCTCCGGCGTGTCAACAGTCAGCCGCATTCCGGCGTTCTCAGCGAACCGTGGCACAGGCAGGAACCGGCAACTGAACGTTTCTGGATGCGTATACAACCATCGCGTGACGTGCTCTTTGTCTTCGGCGGACAGCGCCTCCTGTCTCGCTCGCCTGAGCGCGGAGAGCTTTACGCTTTCGGCGAACAAGCCGATGCCCGTTAGGATCGCGGGCGTCCCGTCGTTCAGCATATAAGAGTAGTAATCAACGGTCTCCCAATCCTGAAGGTGTGCCTTCACGAGTTCGTCAATGAAGTCGGGATCAATGAAAGGATTGTCCGCGCAAACTCTCACAACGAGGGCCTCTGCGAACTCGGCGCATGTACCCAGGAAACGCTGGAGAACGTCGTGCTCCGGGCCTCGGCGCACCAGAAACCCCTTTGGGACTTCGCTTAGCAGGCGGTCGTCCACGGGGTTCGTGGATGTGGCCACAACACGCGTGTTTAAGGCTGTAGATTGTGCCACACGGGTGAGGACGTGTGACAGAAGACTGACGCCTTTTCCGTCTGTCAGAAGGGGCTTGCCCGGGAGACGTTCCGAGGACATTCTGACTTGCACTATGCCCACACGTGGAATGGAGTCAGTGGACTTCGACCGTAGCCGCAAGGCTTCTTCTTCGGAAAATCGCTGATCGTTCTCTTTCACCTTCAACACCTTCGCACCAGATTCTTTATCAGAACGGAAACCGGGTGTCAAGTCAACGGAAGGATTTACCGGACTACGGTAACCACGATCTTGTTGCACGCGCTGACTATGGGTGTCGCCGGCTGCGAAGGTGGTTACGCAGGAAAGGCCATGGTGCTTTGCGCGGTTGGCGTTGATGTTCCCAAACCGAGGCGAAGGTTCTCTTTGCTACCCCCTCACGACGTTGACAAGCTGCGCTCTTATCGCAGGTGGTACGAGCCCTACGCGGCTGCCGGCGCTGCCCTCTTCGTGTCCCTATATGACCGCAGCAATCTTTGCAGCCCGGTTATGGAAGCTCTCGCGGCTGGGAAATGCATTGTGACGTTGAACGTGGGAGCGACGGGTGATGTGATCCGTAACGGGAAGAACGGGGTTCTTCTTCAGGAAAAAGGACCTGCCACGTCTTTCCGATGTCATCTGCCAGTTAATTCAGGATCCCGATCGCCGGCGGCGCCTTGAACGAGGAGCACGGGAGTACGCTCTTACTTCTCTGAAGACCTGGGACGAAAGAATCTTGAGGGAAATCAACCTGATCGAGCTGACGTGTGGGATCAGTCCATCTCAAGTCCGTCTTTCGATTTAGATGCCTAAACTCATACTGAATGGCCCTCTGCGGGCGCCGAAGACTTAATGGTCATATGCCGGTCTGTCAAAAAAGCAGGTTGCTTTGCCAACTGAGGGAAGGATGCGACCGGAGGGCGCATGCGGATCATCCCGGCGGGGCAAGAAGCGGGGCGGAGAAGATGGTCGAATAGCTCGGGCCTTCGGAGGAAAGGATGCTGCGGATGAGGTGAATCTCCGTCGCACGGAAGTTCCCCGCCCTGAACTCTCTCGCCGCTTCCAGAGATGATATGAGCTTGTCCACATTTTTCGCGCTCTTCACCCGCCCCAGTGTAATGTGTGGCGAGTATGCTCTTTTCTCAGATTCATAGCCGAGGTTGGTCATCTCTTCAACCACGGAGGCCTGCAAGGATATTAGCGGGTTGGCCCCTTCCACGATCCCTATCCAGATGACGCGAGGCCGTTTGAGGCTCGGGAAAACACCGAGTCCCGTGATGGTGATGTCGAAGGGGCGATGAGAGGTCGCCACTCGGCTGAGCGCTGACTCGATCGGCTCGATCTTCTCCACCGGAGTGTCGCCGAGGAACTGAAGCGTGATGTGGGCATTGCCTGGCTTGACCCAGCGCACATCAGCGCCGGGCACCCTCAACTTTCGTTGAACCTCCCCGAATTTCGACTTGATCTCATCGGGAATCTTTATGGCTATGAAAGCTCGTATCGTCTCCACTTTCACCAGACTTAGACTGTTTCATCCACTCATTCGAATCTTCTCTGCGGATCACTTCCCGCCCTCAGGAATTTCCAGAAGATACTCTCGGATCATATTCAGTGCCGCCTGAGATGCGCGATACCGAACCCACTCCCTCTCCCCTCGGAAATTGAATTTCTCGACCACTGTTGTTTCACCGTCGGACAGCGCCATATAAACCAGTCCCACGGGCTTCTCCTTCGTTCCTCCGGTCGGCCCGGCAATCCCCGTGACCGACAAGCCTATGTCCGTCCCAGCCTTTTCCCGAACCTTCTCTGCCATCTCCCTGGCCGTCGCCTCGCTCACTGCACCGTGATCCATGAGTGTCTTGCTCGAAACGCCCAACAAATTTTCTTTCCACTGGTTGCTGTATGAAACGAACGCCCCCTCGAAGTAGTTCGAACTGCCCGAAATGTCCGTGATTCTCTTGGAGATCAGCCCGCCCGTGCAAGACTCCGCCAAGGCGACCGTCTTCTTCCTCTCCCGGAGCATTTTGCCGAGCACCTCTTCGAGCGACCGATCGTCCTTCGTGAAGATGGACTTCCCGAACTTCTCGCCCACCACCTTCTCACCTTCCTCGAGGATTTTCTCAGCCTCCTCCCTCGTTGGAGCGGTGCAGAACAGTCTGATGTCAACTTGGTATGGGTGCGCGATGAGCCCATACGATAGCCCCGGGATTTCCTCTAAGAGCTTCCCCACTCTCTCCTCGATCGTTGCCTCACGAATTCCTATCGTCCTGAATGTGTTCTGCACAAAGAGGCCTCCCTTTCTTCCCGATTCCAGCTCTGGGAGCACCACCGACTCGAACATGGGCTTGAGTTCGTTCGGAGGACCGGGCAGCGCCACCAGCTTCTTTTCTCCTTTCTGGAAGATGAAGCCCGGCGCCGTTCCCACCAAATTTGGAATCACAAAGGCGGACTCCGGGACGTCCGCCTGCGTCATAACCACCGCGGGAAGGCCATCCCCACACCTTGCCCGGAGGTCTTCGGCAATTGCCTCATCTCTCACCAGTTTCGTGTCGAACACCTCCGCCAGTACCGTTTTCGTTGTGTCGTCCTTTGTCGGCCCGAGACCCCCTGTGGTGATGACCACGTCGCATCTTCCCAGTGACTCCGCAAGCACTTCCCTCAGCGCCTCCATTTCGTCAGGAAGAGTGATCTGCCGAGTGAGCCTCACGCCGATCCGAGCCAGCCTGTCCCCGATATACGCCGTGTGCGTGTCAACGATCTTTCCGAGGAGTATCTCATCGCCGATGGTAATCAGTTCCGCCTTCAACTTCCTCCTCCTGCCGCCAATGATGGCATGTGCTTACAATCCTTCGAGGATGCGGCGATAGTGCCCCGTCCAGAACCCGACGACCTTGAAAGCGATATAAATGAGAAGCAGCACGTACAGAGCTCTGATTCCCAACACCAGCGCCGTACGCAGGGCCGCAAGCGCTTCCCCGCGCGCATGCTTAGAAACGTGCCCCATCGCCTCGTGCAACTTGCCTGTCTCCTCGCCGACGGTGAACATCTGCAGCGCCTGCAACGGAAAAACCGCGGTCCTCTCCAGCGATTCCGAAATCGAAGCCCCTTTCTCGATGTGGTCGCACGCCCGCAGTACACGCTTCCGAAAAGCAGCATTGCCGGCGCCTTCTGCAGATAGCTTGATCGCTGCATTAACATCAAGGCCCGCCTCCGAGGCAAGCCGCATTCCCTCACAAAATTTCGATAGCGAGAACTTCCTCGCCAGGCGGTTAACAAATGGGACGTGGAATAACAGCCTTCCCAAGGCATCGCGAAAACCTTGTGAGAAATAGTATGCTGCCCAAACCGCCATCCCCGCCAGGATAACCCATGGCAAAGTCTCCGAGTATTTCTCCAGCGCCGCCGTGGGGTTTTTGATCGACTCGATGACAAGGATCGCTCCCATTAGCAACCCAAAGTAGGCGAGAATAGGATAAAGTTCGTGCCTCGCGGTTCTGGCGATGTCATATCGCTGCTCGTAATACGACGAAAGGCTCGCCGCCACCTGTTCCAGCCGGCCCGTAGTTTCTCCCACACGGATCATTTTCGTGAAGAACTCCGGGAAAACACGACTGTGCTTTTCGAAGGCCTGGGTGAGTGTCGAGCCGGCGCCGATGCTCTGGTTCATTTCTCTGGAGGCTGCCCTCATTTGCCTGGTTGGAGCCGTTCGTGACAGCGTCTCCAGGACCCGGTTGATGGGCAGAGCTGCGTTTAGAGCAGTGGAAAACTGGTTCGCATAGTTGGAAACGTTTCTGAGGGACATAGCTGGAAGAATGGGCTTTTTGTTACGAACATCCAGATCTTATCAGAAGCTGTGCGAACGCGACCTTGCATTCCTAAAGCTTGCTTTTCCGAAGAGGATCCCCCGTCAATAAACGTCTTTCGTCGTGAACAGCGTCATCAACACGATCCGCAAATCCAGCAGGACCGACCAGTTCTCCGTGTAGTAGATATCGTACTTAATCCGCTCCTCAAACGAGGTGTTCTGTCGTAGCCCGTGCACCTGCGCCCACCCTGTGATCCCCGATTTCACCATGTGCCGGGTCATATATCGCGGAATGTCGTCTTTGAATTGCTCGATGAAGAATGGACGCTCCGGACGCGGTCCCACCAAACTCATATCTCCCCTGAGGACGTTGTACAGTTGAGGCAGCTCGTCCATGTTGGATCTCCGCAAAAGGCCCCCGATCCGTGTGACCCGGGGATCGTCTTTGGCCGTCATCACGGGACCTGTTACGGCCTCGGCGTCATTCTTCATCGTCCTGAGCTTGTAAAGAGTAAAGCATTTTCCATCCTCTCCGCACCGCTCTTGCTTGAAGAATACGGGGCCGAGAGAGCTCCTCTTGACCAGAACGGTTGCCGCCAGCATGATTGGCGCGGAGATCACCAGCCCCAGCGAAGCCCCCACCACGTCTATGATCCTCTTGATTAGTCTGTTCCATGGATTGTCCAAAGGCAGAGCCTTCAATCCCATCAGCGGCACACCATCCAGGTTCACTACCTCTAAGTTTGCTGTCAGAACCTCGTACATATCCGGAATAAGACGGAAATCAACAAGTTCCCTTTCGCACTCTACAATGACCTTGCTCTTCGTCTCATGGTCCAGGCTCGGCACGCACAAGATAACCTCATCTATCCCGTCCTTTTTCAAAACAGATGAAACGTCATCGAGTCCACCGAGAACAGGGTATCGCAAAAGCTCTTTCATCCTTTGGCCGGGAGAGGCGGAGATGACCCCAGCGATCTCGTAGCACAACTGTGGCGCCTTCTCGATGCTCCTGATGAGCTTCCTTGCCTTGCTCCCCGTTCCGATGACGAGAAGTTTTCGGGTCAGCCCCGCTTTCGCGAAGTACCACACCTCAAAATGTCCCATCAACTTTCTGAAGAGACCTACCAGGATGACAATGCACGGCACCGAGAGAATTGCCACTCCAGCCGAATATTCAAAATCTCTCTCTTTGTATACGAAGGTCAGCAGGATCAAGACCACAAGTCCCGAGAGAGTCCCCTTGACCACCCTCGACAGCTCGCCCGACGTCAACAAGGACCACTGCCTGCGATAGAGGCCAAATGACTTGAAAGAGAGGAGAATGACCATGGCTGCCAGAGGATAAACCCGCAGGTAGCGCCCCAGTTCAGGGACCATCGGCCCCCTACCCGGAAGGAGCGGGAACGCCTTGAACCTTATCTGGTAAGCGAGGTAGAGCCCCAAGAACACCAGAAAGGCATCGCCCGCGACCAGAAGAGAGGAGATGAATATATTGGATTTCCTTCGAGAGGTCATTCCCTATTCCTGTTGAAGCGCAACATCTTCGTACTCCGAAGGTAACAATGATAATCGCTCATCGTCCCTTGTCAAGATCAAACTCCTCGTACCGACGACAAATATACTCTCTCAACCGACTTTTGAAAACCTCACGGCTGAATCTCAGGCTGTTTTCGCGAGCCAATGCCGGATCAAAACTCGCCTTCTGGAAGGCGCGCACTGCGGCTATCAGCGCCTCCGCACTCTGATTCCGAAACAGGATACCTGTCACACCATCCCGAATAGATTCCCTCACGCCTCCCTGGCCGAAGGCAATCACTGGCTTACCGCACGCCTGCGCCTCCACCGGCGTCAGCCCGAAATCCTCCACGCCAGGAAAAACGAGAGCCCGACACTTCTGGTACGCCTCCCGAACCTCTTCGTTCGTCACCCACCCTCGAAAGGATACAACCTCTGTCGCCATCCTTTTCAGCTTACGATATTCGGGCCCGTCACCGATAATCACCAGCGGCAAGCGCAACTCGTTGAACGCCTGAATTGCCAGGTCAACCCTTTTGTACGGAACGAGGGCCGAGACCACCAGGAAAAAATCGCCCTCCCTTTCAGCAGGAACGAAGAAATCCGTGTCCACGGGCGGATAGATCACTTTCGATTCCCTTCCGTAAAAACGGGCGATCCTATCCGCAACTGTCCTGGAAATCGCCACAAAGTGGTTCACCCGATCGCACGATCGCCTGTCCCATCGGTTCAATTCCGTGAGAATCGGCTGGAGCAAGAGCTTTTTTAACGCGCTCCCGCCGAAGTACTCCTCCTGAAAGATCCACACGTACCTCATAGGAGAAAAGCAGTAGCAGACGTGCAGAGCCTCATCCGGCGAACGTGCACCCTTGGCCACGCAATGGCTGGTGCTGATAACCAGGTCGTATCCGCGCAGGTCGAAGCTCTCCACAGCCAGCGGGAACAGAGGCAGGAAATACCGGTACTTCGACCGCGCCAGCGGCATGTCTTGAATGAAGGATGTCGTGATCTTCTGTCTCCCGATCGTATCGGAAATCTTCCCCCGATCCAGCAAGAGGGTGAAAATATCCGCCTCGGGAAAAAGCTCCAATATCGCTTCGAGGGTTTTTTCCCCCCCCCTCATGCCGTTCAGCCAATCGTGAACGATCGCCACTCGTTTCGGTTGCATTGACATCGAGTTTGCCTTCTTGAAGCCAGTCCGAAATAGGATCATCTCGGGTGAAACCACAAAACAGGCTGCTTTTCTGAGCTCTTCCGAGGCCGGCGGAGCCTCATGCCCTGACTCAGTTGCCGTGGGGTGGCAGTCAAGCAGCGACCTTCCGGTAAACCTCGATTACCTGTCTCGCGGTCTCAGTCCACCTGTACCTGGCCGCTTGCTCCTTCCCTTTCGAGATGAGCCGGTGGCGAAGGCCGTCATCAGTCAGGAGCTCAATGATTTTTTCCGCTGCCTCGGATGCATCATACGGATTTGTGAAAAGGGCCGCGTCACCGAGCACTTCTGGAAGCGAAGACCGGTCCGAAGCCACCACGGGCGTGCCGCAGGCCATCGCCTCAACAGGAGGCAGCCCGAACCCCTCGTAGAGCGAGAGATGCACCAGCAAGTCCGCTTCCCTATAAGCGGCCACCAGTTCATTTTCGCTAAGATAATCGGTCATTACCACCTTTCCCAATAGGTTCTGCCGCGTAACGTACTCTGCCACTTCCGGGTACCTCGGATCCTCCTCGCCAACGATAAGCATCTGGCAATTGAGATTCTTGTGCCTTTCAACGATGAACCCAAGCGCCTTCACCGCCGTAAGCAAGTTCTTGTACGGATCTTGACGCCCCACGCAAAGCAGCAGCTTCCCGGAAATCCCAAACCTCCTTCTTATGAGACCGCTCGTCCGACCGGGGGAGAACATCTCGTCCACCCCTACGTGGACCGTGTGAACTTTACCTCCGGAAACCTTCAGTGTCCTTATGATGTCCTTCCGGGTGCAATCCGAGTCAGCCACGATTGCGTCTGCCCTGCGTGCTACTCTTTTCATGATCCGCTTGTAGACTGGGAAGAACCTGTTTTTTTTCGACCGACCCGTGTAATGCGGGAAGAGCAGTGGAATCAAGTCATGAATCGTCACTACTATCTTCATACCCGATCCCCATAGCGGGATCATGAAGTTCGGCGAATGAAGCACGTCAACTCCAAGTTCTCTCAGCTTCCGTGGCAGCCTTATCTGGTTCCGGAAAGAGAACACTGAATAAGGCAGGAGCTCCGCCGAGAAGTTGCAGCGGTCGTCCGCCCCCGTCTCTCGCAGCTCCCTTTCCATGAGCGCCTGGTCATCGAACAAGAGAATATACTTGTTCTGTTTATCGAGGAGCGAGATATGGCGGATGAGGTTTCTTGCGTACACGCCGACGCCGGACAATTTCTCGAATATCCATCTGGCGTCTATGGCAATGGTCAATCCTCTTCCCATTTTTCAATCGCCCCTCACCCGGCCATTGCGCTCTCATAAACGCGGTAGGTCTCCTCCGCGCAGCGCCGCCATGTGAATTCTTTCGCGCGCTTTATCCCTTTGCGGATAAGCTCCTCGGCAAGCTCCGGGTTAGTCGCCACGGTGGTCATAGCCTCCGCCATCTCTTCCGGATCGTCTGGGGACACCATGATTGCCGCCTCACCTACCACCTCCGGCAGCGAAGAGGTATTTGAGCATATCAGCGGCGTCCCACTCGCCATAGCTTCCAGGCACGGCAGCCCAAACCCTTCGTAAAAACTGGGCACCACCGCCATCTTTGCCGCCGAATACAAATTGGGCAGATCATGATCCTCCACGTATCCCGTCAATATGGGCGCCATCTCGGACGGCATGTCACGAATACACCTCATCGTATCCTCATACAGCCATCCTTTCATTCCCGCTACCACCAACCTGATCTTCTCGTGTTCTCTCCATCTTTCCCTAAAGATGCGATAGGCCTCGATCAGAGTCTTCAGGTTCTTTCGCGGTTCGAGAGTCCCCACGAAAAGGACGTATTCGCTCGGCAAATTGTATTTCTTCCTTACTCTTGCCTGGCCTTCTTCATCCTCGTTCGGAGCAAAAGACTCGCTCACCCCGAGAGGCGTCACTGCCAATTTTTCTTCCGCTGACGGGAAAAACTCAGCGATCTCTTTCCGGGTGAATTCCGAAATGGCGATGACCTTTTCGGCCCGTTCGATACTGCGAGGAACGTGTCGAGCCAGAAAGGACAGATTTTTTGGCTCGGTGAATTGTGGAAATCGCATGAAGGACAGGTCCGGGATTGTGACGACGATTCTACCGTTTCTCACCGGCCGGGCCACGAAGTTCGGGAAGTGAAACACGTCCGCTTGACCCACAAAGCTGTCTACTTTGGGGAACGAAAGGCGCTTCCATAGAAACTGAACCATTCTCCCCGGGGGGAATCTCAGAGCTTTTTCTACAGCCCGTCCCCCCGATAGCCCGATCCCATTCTTCACTTTTCTCCTGCCAAAATAAAAAGCGTCAATCGTCGCCTCGACGGGAAGATGGGCCAGGGCGTGCACAAGGTTGTTGACATAGTAGCCCACCCCCGTCATGGGCCTGAGGAGGTTTTGCACATCTATAGCTACGCGCACCGTCGTTCCACATTCAACAGAATGTTTGTGGGCACCTGGACGACACCTTTTCCTGCTGTGGTCTCACGCGGCGCCACACCGCGCGCCACCAGCTCGCTCTGGAAGACGAATCTCATTCTCTTTCGAGCTTCTCTTGGATGGCGTAGATCGGTTTTCCCTGGGTTTCGTGATAAAGGCGCCTCAACACTTCACTGAATAGCCCGATGCTCACAAGTTGTATGCCCAGAATCGTGCATAATGGGAAAACTACCGTGAAAAGAGGCCTCTCCGAAATGGGCGGGTCTGGAAAACCAACGATTATGCGCAAGGTGAACGCCCAAATGCCCAGTACAACCCCGACACTCCCGAAGAGAAGTCCCGGCAATCCGAAGAACAGGATCGGACGATGGAAAAAGCTCAACATGAACTTCAGCGTCATCAGGTCCAGTACAACCTTGTACGTCCTTGAAAAGCCATATTTGGACTTTCCCGAGGCCCGCGGAAGGTGCCTGACCTCCATCTCCGCCACTTTCACGCCCATGTTGCTGGCCAGCGCCGGAATGAACCTGTGGACCTCCCCGTAGAGGCTCACTTCCGAAAGGATATCCCGCCGATACGCCTTCAACGTGCAGCCGTAATCGTGCAGCTTCACTCGGCTGATTCTCGAAATCAACCAGTTCGCCATCCTTGATGGTAACCGGCGCGAGAGCAGCGGCTCCTTCCTGTTCTTCCGCCATCCGCTGACAATATCGTACCCTTCGCCCAGCTTCTCGATCAGCCTCGGAACATCCCTGGGATCGTTCTGCCGGTCCCCGTCCATGGTCACGACGATCTGTCCCTTGGAGTGAGCGGTCCCCGCCGAAAGTGCCGCCGTCTGACCGAAGTTCTTCCGGAGTCGTATGACCCGAAGGCTATTGTACTTCTCGAAAGCCTCTTTCAGTTTCGCAAACGTATCGTCCGTGCTACCGTCGTCAACGGCCACAACCTCAAAAGGCGTCTTCGTCGTCCCCATCGCCTCTTCGATATCCGCCATCAATGGCAGCACATTTCCCTCTTCATTGAAAAAGGGGATCACGATGGAGATACTTTCGCTGTCGTCACCTTTTAACGAAGTGGCGTCCACCTTCGCTTCTCCCAGCCTTTGAGGAATCGCGCTCATCTGACCTTGCTCCGCTTCCTCCCGGGCCCATGGATTCTTGTTCAGGTTGCTACCCATCGCTCTTTCATCGCTGCGCCGTTCGCGTGGGCTTAAAAGTATTTGACCGTCAGGGGTTTGTCAATCGTTTTCCGGTACGATGCACAGAGTGTTTCTTATGTGTGGGCCCGAAACATGTGATTGCAGCAGCACGTGTCCGGCCCGAACCAGAGAAACGAGGGAACTCCCCGGCCACTCCCAGTGGCCCTCCCTCGGCGGGGTAAGCTCCTTCTCTGCCCTGAAAATAAGCCCCGGGCTTTGCGCGCTTCAGTCTCCGCGCCTCCGTGCCTTTGCGTTAAAGAAGAGAAAATGTAAAACGCGGAGGCGCCAAGACGCAGAGGAGATTCTCGTGGTCTCCGGGTGAACGAAGTTCATTATAGACTGCGGTTGGCGGTCGCCCGATCGCGCCGCGGCTTTCCATTATGGATTTTCAAGGAGGCGGTAGAAGCGGCGGGGGGCGAGGAGGGGAGGAAGGCCGGTGAGTGTGCCGTCGTCGGTCCAGGAGGTGGTTTGGTTGCCGGCGGAAGGGAAGCTCTCTATGGCGAGGTGCCAGGTGAGGAGGTCGCCAGAATAAAAGATGGAATAGGTCCTGTCAGCGAGGGAGCTCCAGGTGAAAATTGCCTCATCGGTGTCGGGGACAGGCGCGACCCGGTTGATGTAGAACTCGTAGGCGCCCATGTCCACGGTCAGGCTCTTTCCGCCGAACATGATCCGGTGCATCCCGACGATGTCCGTCTCGGGAAGCTCCGGATCGTTGAACCCGACATCAATGCACGGCGAATCAGGCAGGAGCCGAAAATCCCCATTCTCCGCATCCACGAACCGGGGATGCGCGTAGATGTTTCCGTTGATGCCGTCGAGACTGGGGTCGGAAACGAGGGAATAGCTCACGTTCTCGGGGGGGAGCGGCGGGTCCTGGCTTCCGTTCGCCCAGATTATGGAATTGGCAACGGTGGCAGCATTGTCAGGGTGGAACGAGAATGGCTCCTCACGGTTGCCCGTCAGTGTGCAGTTCCTGACGAGGGCGGGCCCGGCTATGGCCTTTCGCATTCCGTAGATAAGGCAGTTGGTGATCGAGGGAGATCCGTACGTGACGCCAATGTCCACGCCGGAGTGGGGCGAAAGCTCGGAGCTCGATATGACGCAGTTAGCTATGGTCGGGGAGGAGCCGGCCACGCAGCGGAGCCCGCAGGCTTGAGCCACCAGGATTTTGAACCCGTCTATGGAGCTTCCGAGTCCAAGGCGCCCGGCAAAGTGGCCCCTGGGGGGGGCGATCACGGCGAGGTGCGGTCCAGGCCCCTTCAGTTGGGCGCGGTGAAGGATGGGCAATCTGCCCTCCGGATAGAGCCCCCGACGAACGTTGACTAGGACCGACGGCGAGCCCGGCGGGCTGTCTGCAACGGCGTCGGGCGACGCCCCGATGTTGCGGCCGTCGCTCGCTGCGCCGACGCACGGCGAGCCCAGAGCAAGGCGGTACTCATAGGCGTCCAGGGCCGCCGTGATGGTCCGAAACGGATTCGTTTCGCTCCCTTCGGTAGGGCCTGTGTGCGATGCGTCGACAAGGATGGGGTTATCGATATCGTTGAAGTCCCCCCACCCGACAAAGAGGGGGTCAACGGATAGATTGCCGTTGACGCCCGTGATGTCAGGCGTCCCCACAACGCAGTTGACGACGGACCAGGCGGGGACCTCGCTAAGGTCTTCCCCGTTGCGGTAGATGATCGAGTCCCTGATGTAACATGGTGACGCGTTTAGGTTGTCAATGCCGCTCCAGAGGTTGTCAACCACAGTGCAATGAGACATTACGAGCTCGTAACCGTCGCAGAGGATACCGTAGCGATTGCATGCAACTACGGAGTCCACCACCGTGAAGACGGAGTTATAGGAGCTGACCCCAGCGGACCCGTTGGCCAGAATACGACAACCGGAGATTAGCACGCAACTGTCCTCCCCGCGGACGCCGTGACTTTCGGCGCCGCTGACCTGGCACCGATGAACGAAAGCGAGGCCGCCGGTGCACCTTACGCCCACCGCGAGGCCGTCGGCGCGGACGGAGAAGCCGTACAAGTGATCGTCGTGCGTCAGGGCGACAACGGGCTGCGAGAGGTCATCGGTCGGTACGCCCACTATTCTGCTGCGCCGGGGTCCCTCGCCCGTGAGGTAGATGCCCTCTGGCACGACGATATTGCCGACGTACTCGCCCTCAGCGACCCACACGAACCCGCCATATGGCGCAGCCTCATTCAGAGCCGTCTGAATATCATGCGCTGCGGTGGCAGGTGATCGGTACGGCGGGGTGCTGGAGCCTGTTTTCGAAACGTACCAATCGGCTCCGGCGGGGGTAGTTACGACCGCCGCCCAGGGGAACACCAAGACCCAGAAGGCCTTGCATATCATTTCTGCTGACCTCCAGTGTGCTCCGGGTTACCAGCCGACGAATGGCCTACGCTGCCGCCGCGCTCACGGCAGCTGAAAGCCGTCCTTCCAATCGCCGTTCCACTTATACATGTCGAACTCCAGCGATGAACCATCGATGTCTATGACGCAGAAGTGGTAGGCGTCCTCGTTGCCCGCGGGAGTATTCTCGGCGTACCATGCCTCCTGCACGGCCTTGTCCTGTTTCTCGTAGTCCGGCGGATCGTCGACGCCGCCTAACTGGGCCCCTCCTCCGCCCGTCACGATGTACTTGACAGTGTATTCCTCCGTCTCCTTCCTTATCCTCTCATAATTTATATTGCGCCCGCGCATGCGAAAAGTCAAGGAGTTCTTCAAGCAGACCTGGTTCTGCCCGTTACGCGGGGTTCAGACCCGTAACTCCGCTTCTCCCGCGTCTGCAACAGTTGGCTGAGTGCTCGGGCGCATGGCCAAGATGCTCTTGACACAATCCTGCTGACCGTCGGGTTACGACAAGCGCGGTTGGGACGTCAGCTCCGGGCGCCAGGGGGACCGGGCGGGGAATTGGCAGCTTGACTTTTCTGGTGGGTTAGGCTTGAATGCTTGTGTCTTGTGATATGCTGATTCACGTCACCACTTCTATTGACGGCGATGCTAATGCGGTGTCTGGAGGCAACAACATTTCGAAAAGGGATTTTTGGCGGCGGCTGAGGAACTCAAGATGGGGCAAGAGGAACCACAGGAAAAGCTACAGGAAAGGATCGCCCGGCTTGTCGAGGAGTTGGAGAACCTCAGCAGGTCTGAGCGGCGCTATCGGAGCCTATTCCAGGAAAACCCTGACGTAATTCTCGTCGAGGACATTGATGGCAACGTTCTCGCGGCGAATAAGGCAGCCCTGCGGGCGACGGGCTACACGGAACAGGGGATCAGAGAGCTGACCATTTTTCAGCTTTTTTCGTCGGACAATTACGACCGGCTCAGCAGGCAGATTGACGAAGTGGTCAGGGGCGGCGAGCCATTACCGAGCGAATATGAGCTGGTGAGAAAAGACGGGCGTAAGCTGCTGGTCGAGGTGGGGCTGAGAGTGGTTCGGGAAGGGTCGAAACCTGTTGCCATTCAGGCTATTGCCCGCGACATCTCCTTCAGGAAATCCTCCGAAGAGGCTCTCAAGTCCTCCAGGGAGAATCTGGAGCGGGTGTTGAACGGAATTTCCGATGCGGTTCTGGTCGAGGACGCGGATCACGTTGTCCAATTCATCAACAGTGTCGGCCGGACACTGTTCGGAGATGCGAAAGGAAAAAAATGTTATGAGGTCCTGGGGTTGGAGGAGTTGTCTCCCAACTGCGCGGTTGAGGAGATTGTCGAAAATAGGAGGAGTCTATACCAGACTACGCACCGGCACGACGAGAAAGTCTGGTCCATCACAGGTATCCCGCTGCTTAACGCTGATGGCAGCATTTCCGTTCTGGAGATCATCGAGGACGTCAGCGGCACACGCGAGATGGAGGAGAAACTGAATGCGTCCGAGAGGCTCGCCATCCTCGCCAGCATCGCCCGCGAAATGGCCCACGAGGTCAAGAATCCTCTCTCAGCCATCACCACGTTTGCGCAGCTTCTGCCAGAGAAGTACCACGATGAGGAGTTTCGCCGGGTGTTTACGAAGACCGCCCTTGAAGCTGTCAGCAAGATCAATTATCTCATGGTGGAGATGGTGAATTTCGCCCGGCCGATCAAGCCCGTCCTCGCGGAAACGGATCTCAGGGGGGTCATTGACCAAGCTCTCCTCGAAGTGCATCAGGACCTCGCGGGGAAAAACATTCGTGTGAACAAGGATTTCCCTCCTGTTCCGCTGGTGGTGCCCGCAGATGAACAGCAGATCAGGCGGGTGATCAAGGAGCTGATGTCCAACAGCATGGACACCCTCAAGGAGGGGGGGAATATCAATATCTCGGCGAGGTTTGTCCGTGATGAGCGAGAGGGCGCCCCGAGCAAGCTGGAGATCGCAATCTCCGATGATGGCCCCGGCATTCCACCGGAGAATCTCCATCGTGTTTTTGAGCCCTTCTTCACCACCTCCAGCGAAAAACTGGGTCTTGGTTTGGCAATCTCGCAACGGATCATTAGCGAGCACGAGGGCAGTATCAAAGTGGAGAGCAAGCCGGGAAAAGGGGTTACCTTCACTGTCACGCTTCAGCTCGCTTAAGGGTTTTCAAGCACGCGGTAGAAGCGGCGGGGGACGAGGGATGGAGGCAAGCCCGTCTTGGAGCCATCGTCAGTCCAGGAGCTGCTCGTATCACCCGGGGCCAAATGGTGCTCACGTTCTATTGACACATCACATGATGCGTTCATCTGCGAGGCTGAGTTGAATTCTGTTCTTTGGAATTCAAGTATAAGAGGTCTTCTCGCCTCACCCGCCTTCAGGTCTATGATCCGCTACTCGGTCATGCCGTTGAACTTGGCCTTGATCGTGTGCTCGCCGGGCCAAGTACTATAGGCTTACAATACGCCTCCCTGTGGCTCTCCTCGCCCTGCGCGCCATAGCCTATGCCTGTGTTGCCGTCGTATATCTCCACGCACTTACGATCCATCCCTTCAATGCTCGCAATCTCCACTCCCTCTTCATTAAGGGCATCGACCACAATAGATGCAGTCGGATGAGCCGTTACAGCGAACTTCTGATCGACCCGCATCTCATGCGAAATGTAAAGTACGTCCGCGCCCGAGATGTTCCCATACCCTCCGTGCTCATCCCCTGGGACGAGACTTTCGTACAACCACCTTGGTGACCACGGGCCCGCCCCAAAAGGGTCATTGACTACGTAGTAACGGACATGAGAGGCGCCGAGCCATGTAGGCTCTGTGTATCCCTTGATCACAACCCAGTGGCCTCCCGCGGTAACTTTGGTGGAAGCCACCACTGGATATCCACAATCCAGCTCGGTTATTATGAATTCCTCTGACGGGCTCCTCACATATTCTGAATGAAAATCATGCCACTCGAAGAAGCTCTCAGCCTTCCATGCCCAAGCAGCCCCATCTGGATTGTGAATGTAGCCGTATGCCCCATAGGCCGGATTGCCGATCCTGTCCGGAGTCACTTCATCCGGGTCGTCCCCCAATACCTCGCACGTAGGCGTTTCATATTGCTCGCAGACGTAATACCCCACGTCGCCCAATAGCGCGCCATGAAAGGCGGCCACCATAACCGCCGAAGACGCCCCGCAGGCGCTCCTGCCGTCGAAACCGTATCCTTGGGTATCCCAAACCTGGTGGACGATCGGAACAGGTAAATTTACCTTAATGCTAACTCACCAGTCTGTCCCTTCCAGGCCCCTCTGGTAAGACCAGCCTCTCAAGCCCGTATCCCACATGACCTGCCACCAGATGTTGTCAGTTAGCGCCGGCCGCGACATGACTATCGTTCCCATACTCTCGACCCGCACGGTGTCCAGCACGGTGTATCCTAAGCCCGGCCCCCTCCTCACGGTGAGCGGCCCCCTTGCCTTGACCCGCTGAGCCAGCGAGAAAAAGCCTATAACATCTTCCTGCCCAGCCGCCTCGTTTGAACCTGAGCCTTCCGGAAGCCACGAACACGCCGCCCGCGAAAACGGAGCGGGAGCAATGGTGGAGATGAAAACAACCAATATCGCGACGGACACGAAGCATCTATCACTCATTGGCATGTACCTCCCAAGGGCGTTCAACTGCCGCGCGCCAATCCGTATGACCCGTTCCTCTCGACACGTGCGCTGCTCATGCGTGGGCCTTTCTTCAGTACGACACGCCTCTTATTACGTCTCATCGGGGCCGGTGTCAACAGCAAAAGGCCGAATTGGCGGATCGAGGAGGCAGGCGACAACGGAGCGAGATCGGGGGAGAACTGTGCCTTTGACTTTTGCGATACGCTGTGTTTCAATCCAGTCGAGGCTGTGTGAACATACAAAATGGAGGCAGAGCTATGGCTATTAAAATGGGCATCAATACCGACAACTGGCGATTGGAGAACCGACCGCTGCAGTTCTGCGTGAAGCGCACCGCGGAGCTGGGTGTGAAGTGGATCGAGTTCAACACTCTTCTGGGGTTCGATTTCATCGAGGGGCTGGGATTCTCGCCCGCGGTGAGTCTCGATACAGACCCCTATGCCTTGCGAGACCTTCTGGCAAAACATGATCTCAAATGCTCGTGCCTGGACGCCCACTATCCCCTCTGGAGTTACCGTTGCATTGATTACATGACCAAGGCGATCATCTTTGCCGATCAGATCGGCTGTGACGCCATCGCCACCACTGATAGTGAGAATTTCCCGCCCAGGTACAACAATGACGAATGGATGAACGTTATCGAGTATCATCTCCATCTGGTGCTTGAAGTGGCGGAGCGACACAATATCGTGGTATGCGTAGAGCCGCACGGGGAGCTGACCAATGACCCGGGGACGCTCACGCAGATCATCGAGCAGCAAGACCATCCTCTGCTGAAGGTCAATTTCGATACTGGCAACAGCTTCATCCGCGGGCACGATCCTGTGGAGTTCCTGAAGGCGGTCGTGGATAAGGTTCATCATCTCCATATCAAGGATGTGAGCGAGAGCCTGGCGGCGGCGATTCGTGGCGAATCCACGGGCATTGCGTCAAGTGAGGTGGCTATCGGAGAGGGAGTCAACGCCCACGCCATTCGCGGGTGTGTCGCTTTGCTCAAGGAGAACAACTTTGACGGGGTTTGCAGCCTCGAATGTCGGGGGGACGCCCTCACCGCCAAGAGCGTTAAGTGGTTCGGAGAGCTCATTGCTGAATAGTGTACGCGTTTGCGAAATCGAGAGTCCGTTTGGAGAACATGTAAAGGGGGCGTTTCAAGCCCTAATCAAGCGGCCCAAGTGGGGTAATTATCTCGCGCGCGATCGGTCTCTGGGTCGCCTTCAGTGGAGGCTGTCTCATCTTGGCCGTGCGACGGAAGCGAAGCCAGCAGCCTGAAAAGTTGCTGCCAAACGCCCAATAGCAGAACAAACAGAAGTGAGGTCGGACCGTGAACAGGCGAGATTTCCTGCGAACGATGACGGGTGCAGCAGCGGCGGCGGCCCGTCCTCGCCTCCTTTGGAGCGACGGCCCGCCTGCCAGCCGCCGGATGCCGAACATCCTATTCATCTTCCCCGACCAGATGCGGCGGCATGCCATGGGGTGTTCAGGGAATGAACAGGTGAGGACGCCGAATCTCGATAAACTCGCCTCGCAGGGTGTTTATTTCAGGAACTGCATCGCCAATTGCCCGGTGTGCACCCCTGACCGCGCGATTCTGCTGACCGGCAGATACCCTCTTTATAACAGGACTATCGCCAACGATCTCGCTTTACCCACTGATCAGACGACCATCGCCGAAGTGCTCCGCGACGCCGGGTATAAGACAGGCTACATCGGCAAGTGGCATCTCGACGGCATTCCACGCTCAAAGTTCACCCCACCCGGGCCGAGGCGGCAAGGTTTCGATACTTACTGGGCTGCTTACAACTGCCATCATCAATATTTCGATGCCAAGTATTACTTGGATACACCGGAACTCGTCCGGGCCGAAAGGTACGAGCCGCACATTCAAACCGACCTGGCAATTGATTTCATGCGCAAGCATCGCGACGGACCGTTCTTCCTTTTTCTTTCGTGGGGGCCGCCCCATAATCCCTACCTGCTGGCGCCGCAGAAGTACCTGGAGATGTGTGATCCGGCAAGCCTTCAACTCCGCCCGAACTGCCGCAACGCCAATCGAAAGGAGATCGCGGGATATTACGCTCATATCACCGCGCTTGATGACAACGTGGGTCAGTTGATGAGGTCGCTTGAAGAACTTCAAATCCTCGAAAATACGATTGTGGTCTTCACCTCGGATCACGGCGATATGCTCTGGTCACAGGGGCGCGTCAAAAAGCAGCAACCGTGGGAGGAGTCCATTAACGTTCCTCTCATTATGCGCTATCCGGCGGTGTTGAAGCTTGGCCGCACAGATCTCCTCATCGGCCTGGCCGACCTGGCGCCCACTCTTCTGTCCCTGGCTGGCGTGACTGTGCCCGATGGAATGGAGGGACTCGACCTGAGCCGCGCAATCCGTGCAGAAAAAGGTCCGCTGCACGACTCCATCCCGATCATGGATATTCTTCCGGCGGATGAGGCACTTCGGTGGAATGCGAAGGAGTGGCGAGGCGTTCGCACCGAGCGATACACCTACGCCCGCTGGCGAGATGCGGGTTGGGTTCTGTACGACAACCTCGAGGATCCGTTTCAGCAGAACAACCTTATCCGGGATACCGCCCACAGAAGGCTGCGGGAAGAGCTGGAGGTGAAGCTTCAGGCGTGGCTGAAGAAACTCGGTGACAGGTTTTTGACCGGGGAGCAGCACTTGGAAGAACTCGGGCTCCTCGGTGCGTGGAAAGCCCGCCAGCGCCATTTTCGGAAGGGCCGCAACTGGTAGAGCGAATCCTCTCTTTTCGGCGGCGGCCGCAAGTGGCCCCGCTGCCAACTGTGCTGGCCCCCTTCGATCTCGCCCGATCAATCCCAGAAGATTGATATTTGAAAATCAATGATTTTTCATTGATCGCCGACACAGCGAACGTGGGTTAGGCCTCGCTTGCGTCAGGGTAGGGTGTTGCTGTACGGCAGTATGGGGGCGCACAAAAAAGGGATGGAACGAAGTTCCATCCCTTCGAAGTTGTGGCTGACTATTGTCTTGGAACGTACCCTGTTAATTGTCAATCTATAGAAACGCCGCGCCGGTGGTGCCGGTTCGGCGGAAGCCGTATTGGGTGCCTTATGTGAACACTACAGCCTCACCTCCAGCTCAACCTATTTGAGCAGCGCTACTCCTCCGGGGGCAGAATATGTCCCAGAGTTGCCGCTAAACTGCATGTCGGCTTCTCTCCCACGAGGCCGTAGTTGTAAGTTCCATCACAAGGACATTGAGGGATTTTCTTGATGAACTGATTGACCTCAGCGACATCCACCGCGTCACCTTGTTTCTTGTTATTCATTAAAGCCCAGGTCTCGGTCGCGTGGTGGATCTGCCGGAGGTTACTGATGCACACGGTCTTCCTGGACTCCTCGGCTGCTTTCATGCCGGAGGGAATGGCGATAGCGGCAATGGTTCCAATGATGGCGACGACGATCATGAGTTCGACGAGTGTGAATCCCCTGCTCGCTTTCATGACTCAGCTCCTGTGAAGACCCCGTTTGAGATGAAGGGGTGCAATTTGGGTGCCAGATAAAAAAAGACATAGCAGCTTTCGTAGGCGCTTTGCAGCGTGTGAGTTATGAAAACAAAAGGCCTTGCCCAGATGGGGCTGCTGCGCAAAAAGACCAGTTGTCATGGAAATTCTACGCAGGCCGTTGGTTTGTTCCTGCCTCTTCTTTTGGTTCATTCTCAAAAGTTGTGGGTGAGCACCTCCATGGGTGGTAGGGCACCAGTGGCACGGAGTATCTTAAGGAAGAAGTATTCATCATCGTGGAAGCCGTAGCTTCTTCGCTTAAGGACCTTAATCTTGTTGTTGATTCCTTCGGAGACAGCGTTGGTGATGCGATGGTGGAAATAGGGGAGGATGCCCTTGGCCCAACGCCTCAGACGCTTGGCCAGCTTTTGGAAGGGGCTCAGACCGCTCTGTTGGCAGCGCTCGGTCCATTCTTGAAGGAATGCCTGGGCAGTTTCTTGGTCCGTACAACTGTAGAACCGCTGGAAATCTTCTTTGAGCAGGTACGCTTTTTGGAGATTTTGGTTCAGGGACATAATTTCCTTAAGAGTTTGCTTGTCCTTGCGCCGCAGGCGCTGAGACCGTTTCAGCCAGAGCCACCGCGTCCCCTTGATCAACCGCTTTCCTTCTTTGGAAGCGCGGTTCTGCTCGTCCCGGCGAACCTGGTCCACGGCCTGACTGAGGTAACAGGAGTTTCCCCAAAAACGGGCGGGGTGGTGATGTAACCGCCTGGTAGCAGGGTAGAAATCGAATTTGGGAAGTGTGAAGGTCCTTTTTTTGCCCGAAAAATGGGGAAACTTTATGATGAAAAAGAAGACCTCCTGAGGTTAAGGTCACGCAGTAGAAGAAAGTCATAACCGTCGGGAGGTCTGAGATGAATCGTAGCCAAGTGGCGAACAAATTGAAAGCACAAATTCAGGAATTTTCGGGGAAAC
>Ga0209979_1000141_pt1 | contig 121915 bp, 97 predicted proteins | sample AnhtaG_FD_183114 | JGI IMG/M metagenome (GOLD analysis project Ga0209979, IMG submission 183114) | Deep subsurface microbial communities from Anholt, Denmark to uncover new lineages of life (NeLLi) - Anholt_01485 metaG (SPAdes) (version 2) | ecosystem: Environmental > Aquatic > Marine > Oceanic... | reverse complement strand
GCGATGCGCTGCTCCGCCTGCGGCTTCCAGTTGCCCCAGGTGACCTTCTTGTATTCGTCAATCGCCGTCTCCAGCTCCTTCTTCTTTTCCTCGAACACCATCCCGATCATGTACTGAGAGTGCGACGCCTCGTTGCTCTTCGGAAACTTGCTCACCAACTTGCGCCATTCGCCGATCGCCTGATCCCACTTCTCTTCGTCGAAATAGCTCTGCCCGATGGTGTACATGACCGAGGCGAACCGACGATCCAACGGATGCCGCGACAGAAACTCCTCAAACGCACGCCTCGCCTCCGCGTACTTCTCCTCCTTCAACAGGTCCGCTCCCTTGCTGTACTCCGTCTCTAAAATCCCCTCCTGCGCCTTGCTCCAATGCGGACCGTTCGGAAACCGCTTCACGTACTCCTCCCACGTCGAGATGGCCGACGCATAGTTCTTCTGCCGCCGGTACACCTGCCCCATCAGATAGGTTGCTTCCATGCGCAGCTTCTCGTGCACTTCCCTCGCCTTCTCGCCGACCACCTTGTAGCCCTCACCCGCGAGGAACGCCTTGAAACTCTCCAGCGCCTCCGCATCCCGCCCCACGTTCATCTGGCTCCGCGCGATGTCGAAAGCAGCCTGCGGTGCGTTCTCATCCTCAGGGAATAGCTTGAGAAAATCCTGAAGCGCGGTAACCCCCAGATCGAGATAGTGCGCGTTACCGGGATTGGGTAGTCCGTATGTCTTGGCGACATTGAACGCCGCCTTCGCCCAGAGGTCGCGCTGTTCCTCGGTCAGCGATGCCTTCTCCTGCTCCCGGAACCCCTGCATCAAGTCCCGCCACACCCGACGAGCCTCCTGATGCCGACCCAACTGCAACTGACACCAGCCGAGGTTATACCGGGCCTCGTCCTTGTGCTTCCCGTCCTTCCCAAACTCATCGATGTACGACTGATAATCGTTCGCCGCCTCTTTCCACTTCTTCGCCAGCTCCATACACCGAGCAAGCTTGAAAGACACCTCCTCCTTCGTTGCCTTCTTGACCTGCAGCTCCAGAGCCTTCTTCAGCAACCGATACGCCTTGTCGTAATCCGGCTTCGTTAACTTGTCCGGCGGAGACATGCTCTCTTCTGCAAACTTGATGTACACCTCCGCAATCCGATCCTTCCGCTCCCCCGACATCAACCGCTCCGCTTCCTCCTCGAAAATCCTCTCCGCGGCGTCATACTCCTTCTTCGCCAGATACGCCGCCGCCTGACGAAACCGCGCCTTATAGCACCACTTCCCCTGGGGATACCCCTCGATCAGTTTGCCAAGCGCCCTGATGCACCCGTCATAATCCTCCTTCAAATAGAGCACCAGCCCTTTCAAATACAGCGAGTACTCCCGCTCTTCGTTCGCCGAAATCCTCTTCTCTAACAGAGACAGCGCCTCATCGTACCGCCCGTCCTGAATCGCCCCATTCACCGCCGCCTCCGAAACTTTTTGGGCTTCCCTCGTCCCTTCCTCTCCCAGAGCAAAAAGCGCCACCGCCAAAACCACCACCATCACAACCCCAAAAACCTTGACCACCTTCATCCTCTCCTCCTTCTCAACCAAACGCATCGAGCAATGTTCCTGGATCGTTTCTTTAAGTCCTCGCCCTCGCCTGAAATGCCCAAGGCGCCAAACGCCACGGGTTGTCTCTTTCCCGATCCTTCCCTTCACCTACATTCTACCCCCCAGGACACACGATCTCCGTAAAACGATTGTAACAATCCCCCTTACCCCCTCTGACACTCCCCCCGCTCAAAGGTTCCAAAGAAAAAGTCCCGATTCTCAGAGTGAGCCTGGAAGCAACCGGTCATCCCCCCTATAGGCGGCCGATAGAGTCATCAAAGCATCATCTGGAAAAGCCCCTGACAGCATCGCAGCGTTCCTCGGTCGGATTTCTCGTTCTGCCTCCTGCTTGAGTTGGCGACCCCCACCAGCATGTGCGGATATAGCCGATGGGGCGGCCTGCTGCCTCAAAAGGGTAATAAGGATGCATTGAACTCCTTGGGCGCACTGCTCCAGAGAACGGCAGCTTCCTCCGGGTGCCGAGGATTCTGCCCGGTCAGGGTTGCTCTCCGCGATCCATTTGAGTTCACCCCGGACTGCAGAGGAAACGGCTCGTGGGCTGGTGGCTCAGGACCAGGCGAACCTGGCGCAGAACAAAGCGCCCGTCAAAAAAGCGAGGCGGCGCCTTCGCAGGATACTGGTCCACATACTCTTGTTGACCTGTGGGTGAACCAGGACAGGCTACACTCAGGATAAAGCCAAGGGTTGTTTCATTTGAGACGCTCGTGCAACTGCTGCCATCGCCTGCGGAGACGGCTGAGTGTCGCCTCATTCTCCTTGAGCGTTACCACATTTCGCTCTTCGTACGGGTCCTTGTCCAGATCGTAGAGTTCTTCGTAAATCGGGTCGCGATCGAGGTATCGAATGTATTTCCAGCGTTTGGTTCGCACGCCTTCGCATGTCGGTATTCTCCCACCGTGGCCATAAGGATCTTCGTAAAACCAATCCTCTCGCCAGGGTACTGGCGCCCCTTTCAGAAGTGGGTACAGACTTCGTCCCTGGACGCCAGCAGGGATGGGACCTCCCGCCAAATCGAAAAGGGTAGGAGCAATGTCAACATTGAGAGTCATTTCCTCGCATTGGCGCCCCCGCATGGCAGCGGGGAGACGCGGATCACGAATAATCAATGGTGTTCTGATGGATTCCTCATGCATGAGCCACTTTCCCGCCAGCCCGTGCTCCCCGAGGAAGAACCCGTTATCGGAGGTGTGGAGAATGACGGTGTTTTCATCAAGCCCCAAGCCGTCGAGAGAAGCCACGATTTTCCCTATGGCCGCGTCAACGCCGGTGATCAGCCGATAGTACCCCTTGACCGATTCCTGAAAGAGTTTGGGAGTCGAGAATCTCCTTTGCCAGCGGGTCCGCCCCTCCGACTGGCGGATAAACTGAGGAAGCGCCTGGAAGTAGCGGGGATGAGAGGTCTTCGGGACGGGGATATTCACGTCGCTATATAGTTGTTCAAACGCTGGATCGTAACGGAATGGCTTGGGATGGCCGTCTTGAACGTGAGGGGCTTTGAAGCTCACAGAGAGGCAAAAAGGTTGTTGCTTCGAGCAGCCGCGCAGGAACTTGATCGCGCTTTCCGTTAGGAGACGGGTCAGGTGCACCGACTTCCCATTGACCGTGTGGAAATACTGCCCCTGCCCTGGGAAACCCTCAAAGTAGTCGAACTTCTCCCTGGGGAGACGTCCTCCCAGGCCCCACTTGCCGACAAAGCCCGTCCTGTAGCCCGATTTCCGCAAGAGGGCAGGATAAGTCTGGGAAAAAGCTACTTGTGATAAAGGTTGCCCGAAGCTGTTGATCTGATGGCGACGGGTATACATCCCTGTGAAGATGCTCGCGCGGCTGGACATGCAGATGGACGTGGTGCAAAAGTTGTTCGTGAACAAGACGCCCTGCGATGCTAACCGGTCCATGCTGGGCGTTCGGATAACGGGATTGCCCATGCAGCCCATGGTGTCCCAGCGCTGGTCATCCGTGACAAACAGGATAAAATTCGGCCTGGCGGTTCCCCCAGAACCATCGCCCTGCCGCGACAAGCCCTTCCTCGGATAGGAAGCCGCCAGAAGCGTCGCGGCTATACCTGCCCGGGTGATGAATTCACGCCGGGTAAAGTTCTCTTTCCTCCGATGCACGATTTCACCCTCTGCTACTTTTGACACCGTTGAACCGTTAGCCATTAGGGAAACATCAGCCTCATCATAGGATAAATGCGGCAACTCCTCAAGCGAATGAAGCTGATGTTCTCGAAGTCAGAGAGGACGGTTGGATCGACGGAAAAGGTCGGTGCTAAAGAACGTTGAATAGAGAATCGCCGGTGGATGGCGAGGAGATCGAGACAAGTCTATTCTTTTCTGGAGAGTCCACCTGGCCGCTGAGAATGACTTTGATGGGCATTTTAGAAGTCGGGAGGCCGTTGCGCCTACGAATGCCCCCTCCATCTCTGGAATGTAGAGGCCGAGGAACGCCCAAGGAAACTGCCCGTGCCAAACCTTTGTGACACTCTCACCGACATTACTGAACAGACTGGTGGCGTATCTTCCGCAGTCTAATACATCTGCGAGAGGGTCGGCCACCGTCCCGCTATCGTTAGCTGACAGGAGGTGCAAGCCTGCCCACCCGCACCATTGCCCCGCATTGCACAGCATTCTCTTGTGCTTCCACGAAGGGGGGAAGATAAACCGTGAAGGCGGCGCCCTGGCCGACTTGACTGTTGACTGTAATCTCGCCGCGGTGTCCTTCAACGATGGTATGGCACAGGCTCAATCCCAGCCCTGTCCCATGAGTCTTTCCGTCATAAACGTCTCCACCCACCAGAGCACCTTTTGTGGTGAAAAAAGGCTCGAAGACCCTGCTGATGTCCTCCTCAGTTATCCCACACCCGGTATCCTTGACCCTGATGAACGGCTTCCCTTTTTCCAGAGCGGTGTCAATTGTCAAATTCTTTTGTTCTGACTTGAGCATTGCGTGCCTGGCATTTATTACGAGGTTCATCACCACCGACTCCAGCATGTGGGCATCAGCCAAAACGAGAGGCACACCAGCGGAATGGTTCTTGGTCACGTTGATTCCCTCTCTGGCGAGCTGTTTCTCCGTGACCCTCAGAACGTTATCTACCACGTGCCTCAGGTGGACGGGCTTTTTCTCTCCAACATCGCTCCTGGAGAAGGCGAGAAGGCTCCTGGTCAGTTCGGTACCGGCCATTGCTGAGGCGCGAACGGTCTCCAGATTTCGACGCGCGTCGCTTGGGAGATGCTCCATTTCCAGAGTTAGATCAATAAACGCAATAATCTCGCCATTGATATTGTTAAACTCGTGAGCGATGCCTCCGGCAAGCGTCCCTACAGCTTGCATTTTCTGCGCGTGAACCAGTTGCTCCTGAAGCCGTCTTTTCTCTTCCTCCGCCCTCTTTTGGTCGGTGATGTCTGACAGGATATTAACGCCTCCAATGACATTACCGGTCTCATCCAGCACAGGGTCCACTGCGTGGTTAAACGAGCGGTCACCGATTGACAAAAGCAAGGATTCTCTGCGCCGGGTCGCCCGCATACGCACGAAGGGACACCGCTCTATGGGTTCTGGCGTGGAGTGTACAATTTCCCAGCACCTGCGGCCGATAATCTCGCTGAACGGCTTTCCCAGGAGATTCGTCATGGCTTTGTTGCATCGCAGGATTCTGCATTCCACGTCGAGCAGGTAGACAATGTCGTTGATAGCATCGAATGTGTCGCGCCATTGCTGAGCTGCAGCCAGTAAGGCCTCTTTTGCCCGCTTTCGCTCAATGGCATAGCGAGTGGCGCGGGTCAACAGATTGGAGTCCACCTGCCCCTTGATCAGGTAGTCCTGCGCACCGTTCCTTACTGCTTGGACCGCCACGGCTTCATCGTCGAGACCGGTCAGTACGATAATCGGCAACTGGGGTGCTTGAACCTGCATCCTGGCAAGGGTATCGAGCCCGTTGCTGTCAGGCAAAGATAGGTCCAAAAGCACAACGTCAATTGCCCCGGCAGCCAGACGTTCCAGCCCGGCGGAGAGCCGGTCCGCCCATACCAGATGAAAGGGAACCCCCGGGACTTGCCTCAGCATTTCCCTCAGCAGGCGGGCGTCCCCGGGGTTGTCCTCAACCAGCAGGACAGATGTTACCGCGGAATCCGCATCCCGTGTTTTGGCTTGTGTGTTCATCTTGTGTCATTCATCACAGTTCCGACTGCAGGGGGCGCGGCACCGCACAACATTGGTCTGCGTTATTAAGGGAATGAACCCTTCCACCGTTGTGGATCAGCCCCAGCCTGACAAAAACTTCCCTCCAGTGCGGCGCTGTGTCAGACTCTCCCTCTACTATGCTCAGTCTTGCAATGGGATCAGCGGTCAGTTCTGTGGCGTGCTGGGCTATGAACCTTTCTCTCGCCAATGCAGACAGGTCAACGACCCGGTAGCTGCTATACAGGCAAGATTCTCCTTTGGGAAGCTCTCCTCGATGCCACTTCTTCGCAAAACGGCAATCCTCTCGCCACCTTTTCATACGATATGAGCATTCAATTCTTCACGATCTGCAGTCGAATGACGGAATAAGGCCCGTTCACTCCGGCGGCAGCTTGACAATCGTTAACCAGAAGTTCTCGACCGATTTGACCACCACGACGAATTCCTCAAAGCCAACCGGCTTGGTGACGTAGCAGTTGGCGTGGAGGTTATAGCTCTTGATGATGTCCTCTTCGGCTTTGGACGTGGTCAGAATCACGACTGGGACGCGCTTGAGATCTTCATCGGACTTGATCTCCGCAAGAACTTCACGTCCATCCTTTTTCGGGAGATTCAAGTCGAGCAGGATGAGGTCCGGATGGGGGGCTTGCGCATGCTTCCCCCGGCGGTGTAGAAAGTCCATAGCTGACGCACCATCCCCCACCACGTTCAGGTTGTTGCGCACCTTGTTCTCCTTGAGAGCTTCCTTGGTCAGGCGGACATCACCTTCATTGTCTTCCACCAGGAGGATCTCAATAGGCCTGCCAAAGCTTTGAGCGTCCATGGTTACTGATCTCCTGCATTCGGGATTGTGAAGTAGAAAGTCGAGCCCTTCCCCGGCTGGGACTCGACCCAGACGCGTCCCCCATGGCGTTGCACGATCTTGTTACAAACGGCCAGGCCGATGCCCGTTCCGGGATACTCACCTCTGCCGTGCAGCCGTTGAAAAATAACGAAGATGCGGTTCGCGTATTCGGGATCAATACCTATCCCGTTGTCCCGCACAGAGAAGAGCCACTCAGTTGCATTTTCCTCGGCAGAGACGTGAACGCGGGGCGGCTCCTCGCTATGGAACTTGATCGCGTTGCTGATCAAGTTCTGAAGCAATTGCTCCAGTTGTGATGGGTCCGCCGTGACCATAGGCAGGTGATCGTGGGTCACTACGGCGCCGCTTTCGTAAATCGCCATCTGGAGGTTGGCGAAAACCCGCTCGAAGACGGCTTCGCAGTCGGTCGGCTCGAAGGGCCTGCCACGAGTCCCTATCCTCGAGTAGGTCAGCAGGTCGTCAATAAGAACCCGCATCCTGCTTGCGCCGTCCACGACGTATTCAATGAAATCGTCGGCATCGGAGTCGAGCTTGCTTTTGTAACGTTTCGCCAGGAGCTGTGTGTAGCTCGCCACCATTCGAAGCGGCTCCTGTAAGTCGTGCGAGGCGATGTATGCAAACTGTTCCAGTTCAGCATTGGAACGCTCCAACTCCTCCGCGGTTCTCTTTAGCTGTTCCTCCGCCTGCTTGCGATCGGTGACATCTCTGGAGACCCCAAAAGTACCAACGATCTTTCCTTCCCTGTCGCGAAGCGGCATTTTGGTTGTCGAAACCCACGTCTCTCGTCCGTCGGGCCATGTTTCCTTTTCCTCCTTGGCAACCAGAGCCTTCCCGGACTTCATTACCTCCTGTTCGTCCTCGAACGCCGGGCGGGCGTGCTCGTCCGTGAAGAAGTCAAAATCGGTTTTGCCCAGTGCCTCGGACGGATCGTTCAGCCCGAATCGCTCAGTCAATGCCCTGCTGATTCTGGTAAACCGGCTGCCGGTGTCTTTGAAGTAGATGCAGTCGGGCAGGTTGTCCATCAGGCTCTGGAGAAGGTATCTTTGGTGGAGCAAGGCCTCTTCCGCCCGCTTGCGGTACAGGGCTTCCACAAAGGCTCCGGATAGGTCTTCCACAGCTTGCTGATCGGCCAGGTCGTAGCGGGATTCCTTGTTGGCCAAACCTATCATGCCGACAGTCCTGTCACCATATTTCAGTGGAACGCCGAGAAAACAGGTCAGCGGCGGATGACCCTCAGGAGTCCCCACGCTGTCGGGATGGGAGGAGGGGCTGTTAACTATCAGAGATCTTTCGTCCTTCAGTACTCTGCCCCAGATTCCCCGGATCTCCATGTCCATTATCATCCTCACCGCATCTGACTTCGCCATCCTGCAGGCGCCCCAGCCCGGATCAGTCAACGAAATTGTGTCAAAGCGCCCGGCGTCATTCACCTCGCCGATGAAACCGAACTTGCTGCCTGTCAGCTCTTGTGCCATGGCAAGACACGTATTGGCCACCTCTTCGTCCGTCTCACATGTCAATGTCTCTTGAAGAACCGCGTTGATCCCGTTCAAGACGGCGCTTTGCCTCAGCACTTTCTCTTCCGCCCGCTTCTTCTCCGTGACGTCCCAGAATATCCCCTGCATCCCTACAACCTCTCCCCTGGAGTTGTAGACGGGTGCCTTCAAGACCTCAACGTAAATCCTTTCACCATCCGGCGTTTGATGCTCCTCGATATCCTCAAACACCTCTCTTGTCTCAATGACCCGTTTGTCATCTCCCCTGTACTTCTCCGCCAGCTCTTTCGGGAAAAAGTCGAAGTCGGTCTTTCCGACAATTTCCTCGAGCGGCCTGCCCAGGGTCTCGCAGAAGAGCTTGTTCCCGAAGGTAAACCTTCGTTCCAAATCTTTTCGAAACACATTCACTGGCAGGCTTTCCACGAGAGAGTGATAGAGTGCTTCGGAGTCTCTCAGCGCCTCTTCCGCCCGCTTCTTTTCCGTGACGTCCCAGAATATCCCCTGCATCCCTACAACCTCTCCCCTGGAGTTGTAGACGGGTGCCTTCAAGACCTCAACGTAGATTCTTTCGCCATCCGGCTTTTGATGCTCCTCGATATCCTCAAACACCTCTCTTGTCTCAACAACCGCTTTGTCATCCCTCCTGTACTTCTCCGCCAGCTCCTTGGGGAAAAAGTCGAAGTCGGTCTTTCCAACGATCTCCTCAAGCGGTCTACCCAACGTCTCGCAGAACAGCCTGTTCCCAAAGGTAAACTTTGCCGCCAAATCCTTGCGAAAGACATTCACGGGCAAGCTTTCCACGAGGGAGTAATAGAGAGCCCGCGAGTCCCTTAGCGCCTCTTCTGCTCGCTTGTTCCATGTGATGTCGCGGCTGCTGCCTACGATCCCCACGATCTTTGCCTTACTGTCCCGCAGGGGAACTTTAGTGCTCAAGAACCACATCCAATTGCCCGCTTGATCCATGCCAGCTTCCTCTCGGTTGATCCTGGGCCGACCCGACTCAATGATCGTTCGCTCATCCGCAGAAAACTTCGCTGCCAGTTTCTTCGGGTAGAAGTCGAAGTCTGTCTTGCCCAGGAGCTCTTCCGGGTTCTCAGCTCCCATGTGCCGTGCAAGCGCAACGTTTGCCAAAACAAACCGGCTCTTGGTGTCTTTAACAAAAATGTGGTCCGAAACGCTGCCCACGGCAGCACGGAGCAAATCGCGCTCCTCCATATGTGATTTTTCCATCGGCTTACTCGCTACTTCCGAAGGCTTGCTAATGCATTGTGCTGTGGTTTTGCCTCGGCGTTTCATGCTGAGCACCTCCAAGAAACGCAGATGTTTCGTCTAACGGGTCAACCGCTGGCTTCACCTACGTTTCGGTCAGTAGCCTTTCGCTGGCTGTGACTCGGCTCCGGTCCCGGCGTGCCTGAAATTGCTCGTCGGCAAGCCGCCCTGAAAATAATGCGTTTGTGGTGAGACAATCAAGATGCATGCCAAACGCTGCTCAAGCATGCTGGTCATTGCATCTGTTTCAAGCACAATCAGATACAACGGCAAGCCACGCCTGCCCCGAAGCATAGAAGGGACATTTTTGTACACCCCAACGTCTTGCGAGTCTTCAGATAGCGGAGGGCTCGAGAAACCACGGAAGGTGAAACCGAAAGGCCAGGCTGCTGAGAGAATCCAGTCGAGAATGTCTCTTTAAGCCCATAACCGCAGACTACCCTGCTAAAATGAAGAGGTTCGCGAAGTCGTGCGCCAGAACCGGAGGGTGCGCAAGAACCCCCACTACTTGGCGCGTGCAGATGAGGCGTCCGACGGCCGGAGCTCAGGGCTCATCCCAAGCTGCCAGAACAGGAAGGTCAGCTCATCGGTTGCGTCTTCGATTTGTTTGCTTAACGGTCGTGCTGCTGAATGGCCCGCGCTGGTATCATAGCGAAGAAGCACGGGCTTGCCCGACCCTGACGCCGACTGAAGCCTCGCGGCCATCTTCCTCGCGTGAAGAGGGTCCACGCGGGTGTCCGCATCCCCGGTAATGAAGAGGACGGCCGGATATTTCGTACCTTCTCTCACCCGGTGATAGGGCGAGTAGGCGTAGAGGTATTTGAACTGGTCGGGATCCTCAGATGATCCGTACTCAGGCGCCCAGAACCTGGCAACCAGGAACTTGTGGTAGCGAATCATGTCGAGCAGGGGATGCCGACACACCACCGCCTCAAATAGATCAGGCCGCTGCGTGAGAGCCGCACCCACGAGCAGCCCGCCGTTACTCCCGCCGGAGATTGCCAATTTGGATGGACCGGTGTAGCCGTTAGAGATCAACCACTGCCCGGCTGCAATGAAGTCGTCAAAGACGCTTTGCTTTTTCTCACGTACACCAGCCCTGTGCCACGCTTCGCCGAACTCGCCACCCCCACGCAGGTTCGCGACAGCAAAGACGCCGCCGCTCTCCACCCAAAATGCCGCAACAGCCGAGAACCAGGGGCTAAGGCTCGCGTTGAAGCCGCCATATCCCGTCAGCAAAGTCGGGTTCGCCCCGTCGAGCTTGATCCCTTTCGCGTGGACGAGGAACATTGGCACCTTTGTCCCGTCCCTCGATTTGTACCAGGCCTGCTTGACCTCGTACGCATCGGTATCAACAGGAACCTCTACGTGCCACCACACATCCTGTCTCCCCCTCGCCACGTCGTACCTGTAGGTTGTTGAAGGAATGTGGAATGAAGAAAAAGAATAGAATGCCTCGTTGCTCGTCCACCTACCTGCAATGTCTCCGACTGAGCCGGTACCAGGCAATCGGAGCTCTCGCATGTGCCTGCCGTCCGGAGCGAACACGCTTACTCGGGACCGGACGTTGCGGAGGTGATTGACGAACAGCTTGCCACCGGCGAGGGAGAATCCCTCGATGACAGCGTCGCTCTCTGGGATTATTTCACGCCAGTCTTCTCGTCCTGGGTTATTTACATCTAGCCGAAAAATCCGCCCTTTCGCCGCCTGCCAATTCGTATGCAAGAAAAGGTGCGGGCCTCCGATCAGACCAGTGAATCTGGCATCAATGTCGTTGACCACCGGCACAATAGGCCCCTTTCTACTCACATCCTGGCAGTATATCTCGGTCTTCTTTGCCGCCGAGCCATGCCAGATGGTGATCAGCAGGTAGCGCCCGTCGTCCGATAGGTCCACACTGATACCTTTGTCGGGCCCATAGCCCTCGCCGAAGATTTCCCGGTCGTTTGCCGGGTCTGTCCCCATTTCGTGATAACAAAGTCGCGGGCCCTTGGCACCGTGGCGCGAATAGTAGAACCCCCCCTTGTCCGGCTTAAGGCAACACTGGAAGTACCGACCTTTCGGCAGGCTGTCCGGCAAGTCTCGCCGTTTTTCCACGTCAAACACCTTAACGACGACCTCATCCTGTCCGCCCTGTCGAACGCTGTACACCATCACAGTGGCGTCCTCCAAAACATCCAAGATGCCGACGCTCGTTGTCCGATCAGGACTCATCGGGTGGGGATCAATCAACACCTCGTCCTCCCCCTCGAGCCCCTCTCTCATGCAGATGACGGGCAGCTCTTGATCTCGATCCCTTCTGGCAAAGAAGTAACGCTCGTTCCGCACCAGCGGCACGCCAACCCAATCAACCTTCATCAACTCCGTGAGCCGCTCCTTTATCGCCCCGCGCGCCGGCAACGACCCGATCACCGCCTCGGTATACTCGTTCTGCTCCTTGATCCACAGCTCGGTCTCCGGGCTTTCTCGATCCTCGAGCCACCGATAGGGGTCGCTGACCTCAACGCCGTGTATCAGCTCCTTCACCTGTTCCACCCGTGTCCTCGGCGGGGTCTTTGGAACGTGATTCTGCGGCCACGCAGCCTGGAACAGAAGCGTCATAAGCAAAGGGAAACCTCCACAATGATGGCTGGAAATCCTGCATGAAGCTCGCGCGCACATTTTGGTCACTCCACGCTCATGCTATCAACTTCCTGCCAGACTCTCAAGGGCGGCGAGAACAACGGCGAAAGCCAGAGCGTGGGCAAGATCAGTCTGCTCCGTTGCTCTAACTCCCTGGGAGTGCAACGTGTCATTTTTCCCTCCGGAGGTCCCTTAGCTCTCCGGTCGCAGGGGCGGCCAAGCAGGCCGCAAAGCCGCAGACAAAAATGTCGAAATTGCGCGAAGAAATGCTGATCGAAAAGCATATAGGGTTATAAAAGCAGGCGGTGAGTGAAGACAGCAAGCAAGAGGCTGACAACAGATTGGATGTGGAAGAAAGGACGCAAGATGTTTACTTGGAGACGAACCGGGCAGAGTTGGAGAGAACAGATGAATGTCAAACACTGGATGCGGAATTGGCAGGAGAGGTTCGCCTCGCTCGGCGTGGAGCTGATCGTAGCCGACGTGGCCCAATCCTTCGTGGTTGTGGATGTGGCTGAGAGAATGGTCGTTCTGGCACCGTCGCTCAAACTGTCCGCGGCGGACAGGATGCTCCAGAAAATCCACGCATGGTGGCAGCGACAGTCCGACAGGGTGGAGGGGCAGTCGTGCTCTCTGGTAAGCTGCTAACAGAAGACAACCCCGAATCCCCGCGGGTGTTCTTTGAGGGCGGATCCTTCCAGCAGGCGGAGTGCAACCCTTCTACTCCACTTAGCTTGCCGCATGGTCCCTTGGGTTCGCTCGACAGCCACCCCGCAGACCCGCTGACATTCCTGACAGTGAAAGCCAGCTTTGTCGCAGGTGAGCTGAGTATTTTCCTCTGAATTTCTTCCCACCGCGGAAGCCAGGACCTCCCCATTATCGCCCCTCGTAGTTCAGTCGGCAGGATCGTCTTGCAGTTGCTAAGAAAGGTCCCCCGACGGCTCACGCTTCCCAGAAAGGACTTAACTGGAACCCTTCTGCGGACCGCGGCCGTGGCGCCTTTACTACTTCGCGAACACGATCTTCTCGCCGTCGAACGAAATAGTCTGAGTGCCAACCGTCGCTCTGGTGCTCAGGCCAGTGCCTTCCACTCCCACCTGCGGCGCCTCGTCCTGTTGTAGGGTCATAATGACAAAAAAGTTATCGCCGCCCGCGGCGTGCACCGCGTTCAAATTGACCCCGTCATATTTGCCATATTTGAGGTGAATGGTTCTCTCACCTTTCGCGATTTCGAGCTTCACACCGGCGGGGGTGACGAACGTGGCCTTCAGTGAGGCGTCACCCTGCCTGATCGTGAACGTAGAACCGCTGATCTCGACGCTATCAGATTTATCGTCGAGCTTTGGCAGTTGCCATTGCCAGATTTTCTTTCCACCGCCGGAGATTTTGTCAACGACTGCCAACAAAGCCGGCGCGCCGCACTTCCCGCTGTAATCCACCGCGACCGAACGCATCCCTCGGATGCCCAGGTTGAGCAGGTTTTCCCGCAGATAGCGGAAGCCATTGTCAACGAGCTTGGCCTTTCTTTCGTTACCCTTGCTATCCCTGATTGTCTTTCTTCCGCAGTAAACCTGGTTCATGTCCATGGAGATCACGCCGGAGCCATCGTCCTTGCCTTCGTAATGCGTGGCCAAAGCGCGGGTGCCCACGTTCACGTCGTCTTCGGGCAGCATCACCACGTTCTCGAACCAGCGGCCGCCGGCTTTGCTGTTGTTGACTCCCTCAATGCCCCAGGCGTGGCCCAGGCCGTAGAGGCGGATGCTGCCTGCATCGGGGTGCGACCACCCGCCTTCACCCTCGCTCTTGAGGAACACTTGCGTGACGATGTCATTGGTGTCCTGCCAGCGGTTGCGGAAGATGTACCCTCCTTTTGTCGTAGCAGCCCAGGTGCGGGGCATGCACTTGCCGGGGTTCTTCGCCTTCATGTCCGTTGGGTAATTGAGAAGCGTGTAGATTGCGGTCATCGGGTCCTGCATCTCCGGGTCGCCCCTGCCCTCGGGGGTCAATCCCATTGTCTTGTTCCATGCCCAGAGAATGCCAGGCTTCCACTTGTCCAGCACTAACGGGAACGCCCGCGCATAATGCCCCGCGTGCATTGTCCCTCCAGGGAGACTGAACGATTGACTGACGAGCCGCTCGCCGCCGAAGATGGTCTGCATAACGTAGCGCGGCGCGAAGTGGCTCGCGTCAGGCCGCCCCGTCACTGGCATGCCGTACATTCTCTGGTAAGCCTGCGCGTATTCAAGCGGGAGGACGCAAGAGTAAAGTGTGTAGCTCTCGCCCTCGGTCTGCCAACCGCCGTCGCCGAAGCAGTAGCGGAAGTATTGGTCCATGTGGTACTTCGCCAGCTCGGCAAGATAGAGCCATCGAGGGCTGGCGCCGTCCATCTCCTCCCATGCCCTGTGATCCTCCGTCCATTCTGCGAGGGCCAGCTTATAGGAGACCTGTCGCTTCGCCAGGTCCGCCTCTGCTTCTTCCAGCGACACCTCGACAAAGCGAGGCTCCATCCAGATTCTTCCCCAACTGCTGGTTTCGCCAATACGAGCACGGATCAGGATCGGGTGCAGGCCTTTTGGCAAGTGGACGTACTCCCTGTCGTAGAACCTCTGGCCGCTAATCCAGATGTCGAGCCTGTTCCCACCCGACGCCCCGGACAAAAACTCAACCAGACGGCCCTTTCCGTTCTCGACCACCGCATAGTAGTAACTGGTGGTGTGGAGCGCGCGGCCGGCGGCGCCAGTCAAGTCAATAGCCATACCGTGCGTAAAACTGGGATGCGCCCACAAGTGTTCTGCATCGAGCGGCTGAAACGTCGCCGTCTTGCCTTGATATGAGAGCTTCGTGCCGAGCTCCGGCCGTGCGTTGGCTGAGCCGCCAACGTGGGCAAACAGGTCTGCACCTGCGTCCGCAGCATCGAGGAAAGGCCCAGCCACCAGCCACTTGGGCGTCTCATCGTTGGTGAAGCGTGACACGGGCACGCCCTTGCCAGGTTTGAAATCGCTGAGAGGTCTGAGCCTGATCGGCTCTGTGCCGGGGTCGCGAGGAGGGTCCGGTTCCGGCCCTTTATCGCCGACGAGCGCAAGCGCTCCAATGCCGGCGCCACCCCGCAGCCAGGCGTGGTAATTGCTGTTGGGCGAATAGTTCACCTTGCGGGACACCGACCGAGGTCGAAAGATCAACCGCCCCGTGATCCAGTCGAGATAGTGCTGGACCTCCCTGATGAACTCCTCGTCCCATGCCTCTTTGCACAGGTCATAAGCCAGCGCAACGTATGCGAGCCGCTCGCCCCAGATATGTCCGGTGGCAAACGCTCCCCACCCACGCTCTTTCATCTTCGCCCTGACCACTGGCACTGTCGCCTCCGCGTACTTCCGATCTCCGGTGAGCTGGTGCATAATGCCAAGCGCGATGGCATTCTCCTTTTCTTCCCCGATCTTCTTCATCACGACCCGACCGATCGGTGTCTTTGCTTTCTCCTTTATCAACGGCACGTCGCTTTTGCGAAAGAGGATGCGAGGATGCTCCTCTGGCTTGAAGGGGAAGAAGCCCTCCGGCGGCTGAGGTAGCTTGGCCACCTCGACGGTAGCCTTTGCGCTCATTTGCCTTCCACGGAAAGTCCCGCTGAACCTCCCTTGGAACCGCTGTGGACCGCTGCGTTCAAGCTCAACCTCGTACTCGGCCCGGCCGCCGGGGACCCAGGGATCGGAGTTGATGGACATCTCGACGATCATGCGGATTCGGTCGTCCGCGACGTCCGACTCAAGCACACGGCCTCGATGGTGACCACGATTGAACGATGGCGCGTTGCCGAGCACCTTCTCCCAATGGCCGTCCTCGTACGCCGTCTCCAGGTAGACCGGCACAGGCGGCCCCTGATACGGTTCGCCATCCAGGATGCGATCCTGAAACACCGCTCCATCGAGCACGATGCTGATCTTCCCGCTGAGCGGCACGCATTCGGTTGCAGTCTCGCCCTCACTGGGAGACCCCTCCTCAGCCGGATGGACAACCACAGCTACGGGCTTCGACACGACCTGCATGTCACCGATCCGTACCACCGCAATAAGTGCGCGAACGCCGGAGGGAAGTCCTGCAATGTCGGCCTGGCATACGTTATCGGCTTTCTCCGCCAGCAGGTTAGGGACATCGAAGTATTCAACCGCTCTCACTACTGCCGACCCTGATAGGCACGCGAGGATGGAAAATTCGCTGCCAGCCTTCAGCAGGCTCTTCTCCTCCGGCTTGGAAACGGGGCGGCGGATGGAGAGGTTCGGCAACCGAGACACAAACGCTTGCCACACGCGGGCAACGTATTCGTTGAACTTCCACAGCCCTGCCGCTTCGTGATAATCCTTCCGCTCGACCTGTTTCAAATTGAAGGGATTGACGATGACTCCTCGGAGAACTCGAACATTGTCGGGAATCCAGATGCTGAGCTTCACCTCGTCAAGCGCACCCGCTCCTCTCTTCGCGCTCGGCTTTTTAGGTGTCTTGAGCTTCACGGAGGCATGTAGGATTGTCGCCTCACCGAATACGGGAGCCGGCCCCCATATCGCAAACAGAAGAACAAGCAGAAGCAGGCAAGCTCGGGCCATGTGGGATCGCCTTTTCATCCGTTTTCTCCTTTCGCTCTGCCGGAAGCGCACGGTAGTCGCGCTCGCCTTCCAGAGGATTTACCACCGCACCGCATCCACAATCCTTGACCAGGACGTGCCATTAGCCACGCTGGTTTGTTTTCGCCGCATTTGCATACCTCTCAATTTCCGGGACTGTTCGAATGATAGCAGATGAGTGTCGTCTTTTCATCTATGCTGCCCATGCAAAGGAATCTGCTTGACACACCCTCGCTCTCGCCGCATTGTCTTTGGCACATAAGCCATTCGCATCATCTGGGCACCATTCCAGACATTCCTGCAACGCTTGAAAGGAGGAGACCAAGTGAAAGGCATAAGATGGGCACTGGCTGTGGCCGTCACATTGAGCTTGGCAGCCGGGAAGTCCGAGGCCGAGCAAAGACGTAGAGTAACTCGCGTGAAGGGCACGATTGGCTTGTCGGTGCTGACGCTGACGAACCCATTCTTCATAACCATAGCCGACAGCATGAAGGCCGAAGCGAGAAAGCATGGCTACCGTGTAATCGTTACCAGCGGCGAGTTTGACGTCGCCAGGCAGCAGAACCAGGTCAAGGACTTCATCGTGAAGAACGTGGCCGCTATCGTGCTGTGTCCGTGTGACTCGAAAGCCATTGGTCCAGCGATTCAGGAAGCCAACGAAGCCGGTATCCCTGTTTTCACAGCCGACATTGCCTGCCTGGCGCGGGGTGCCAAGGTCGTTTCCCATATCGCAACGGACAACTACGGCGGCGGGAAATTGGCGGCTGAAGCCATTGTGGAGGCCCTCGGCGGCAAAGGTGATGTGGCGATCATTGACCACCCAGTCGTCGAATCCGTCATCCTGCGAACCAAGGGGTTCAGGAAGAGATTAGGCGAACTGAACAAAAAGCCCGGCGTGAACATAAAGATTGTCGCGCAGTTGCCCGGCGGAGGCGTCCGGGACAAAAGCTTCAAAACGACCCAGGACATCATTCAGGCTCATCCAGATCTGGCAGGCATCTTCGCCATCAATGACCCGTCGGCCCTGGGCGCCCGGGCCGCTCTGGAGAAAGCCGGCAAAGCCGACCAGATTGTCATCGTCGGATTTGATGGTCAGCCCGAGGGCAAGCGAGCCATCAAAAAAGGGGAAATCTACGCCGATCCCATTCAGTTCCCCGACCAGATCGCCGTCAAGACCGTCCAGACCATTGTCAAATACTTCGAAGGCGAAGAAGTGCCTCCCCAAATTCTGATTCCGACTGCACTCTACCGCAAAGCCGACGCTGAAAAGGACCCAACTCTGAAATAGGGAGTGTGCATGGTCACAGACGTTACGGCACAGACTGGCAACGTCCCCTTGCTGTCCATGGAGGGAATTGACAAGTCCTTTCCGGGGGTTCATGCCCTGCGCGGAGTGGACCTGGATCTGCATTCCGGCGAAGTGTTGGGACTGGTGGGCGAGAATGGAGCCGGCAAAACCACCCTGATTAAGGTGCTCAGCGGTGCGCACCATCCTGATGCCGGTTCCATCCGCATAGACCGATCTCAAGTGACGATCAACAACCCGGTTGATGCGCAGCGTGCCGGGATCGCAGTCATCTATCAGGAGTTCAACCTCGTGCCGGCGCTGAGCGCCAGAGAAAACATCTTCCTCGGCCAGGAGCGCACTCGCATGGGGTTCATTGCCCACAGTGAGGAGCATCACCGCGCACAGGAACTCTTCGATCGCGTTGGTGTCAGCGTGGACACGGAATCCCCTTGCCGGGACCTCACCGTGGCCCAGCAACAGGTCGTTGAAATCGCCAAAGCGCTCCTGCTCAAAGCGCGCATGCTGGCCATGGATGAGCCCAGCGCTACGCTGACCTTGCAGGAGGTCGCTCGTCTATTTGCCATCATCCGCGACCTGAAGGCGCGGGGCATGGGGATCATCTACATCAGCCATCGGCTCGACGAGGTTTTCCAGATCGCCGACCGCGTGATGGTGATGCGGGACGGACAGCGCGTTGGCGTTCGCCCAGTGTGCGACATCACCCGCAATGACTTGATCGAGATGATGGTCGGGCGCAAGATTGAAAATGAGTTCCCGAAACGGACAACAGAGATCGGGGAAGTCCGCCTGACGGTGCGCAACCTCAGCCGTGGAGAAGATGTGCGTGATGTCTCATTCAGCGCTCGCCGGGGTGAGGTGCTCGCTCTGACCGGGCTGGTCGGCGCCGGCCGAACAGAAACTGTCCGCCTCATCTTCGGTGCAGATCGGCCTGACTCAGGTTCCATCGAGCTGGACGGAAAGCCCTTGCGTCTCCGCAATCCGCGCCACGCGATCCGAACGGGTATCTGCCTGCTCACCGAAGACCGGAAGGCCCAGGGTCTCGTCCTGGGGCAGTCCGCGAGAGAAAACTTTGGCCTGCCGAACCTTCCTCGTCTGTCGCGATTCGGCTTCGTGAAGCAGCGAGAGGAGCGCGATGCCTTCGGGCGGTACGTCAAGAGCCTCCGGATCAAGATCTCTCATCAGGAGCAACTCGCCCGGAATCTGTCGGGCGGAAATCAGCAGAAGGTCGTCCTATCCAAATGGCTGCATTCCAACTCCGAGGTGATCATCTTCGATGAGCCGACTCGCGGCATTGACGTCGCCTCCAAGTATGAGATATACGTCCTCATTAACGAACTGGCCGCCGCTGGCAAAGTCATCATTATGGTCAGCTCGGAGCTACCGGAGGTTTTGGGCATTGCCGACCGCATCCTTGTGATGCACGAGGGACGCATCACCGGCGAGATCAAAGACGTGCCAAACGCGACTCAGGAGCAGATTCTGCAACTGGCGATCGGCTGAACCCAACCCGGACAAGCAACAAGGCAAAGACAGGATGGCAAAGACAAGCTCCAAAGCAACACTCTCCCGACTCCTGTCTGACTACGGCATGCTGCTCGCTCTGCTGTTGCTGTGCGCGTATTACAGCTACGCGACATGGGATGAGCAGCATCCAAGCGGCGTTTCCGGCGCAAATCAATTGGCTGACCACATCATCAAGTCGTTTGGCAGAAAGGCAACCGTCCTGATCGTCGCGCGCGACAACAAAGAAGACACCGCCTTCGCCGATACGTTGGTGCAACGGCTTGGCGAGGCGGGACTGACGGTCACAGCTTCTGTGAAAGGCCAGCCACTGGATGCCAGGCGAGCCCTCCAGCAGGTGGCAGACTCCGGCGGCCGGCTGAACGTTATCGCCTGTAGCCGTGCCACCGCCCAATGGGGTCTCTTCGATAGCCTGGAGACCAAATTCCCCTCGCTGGCCGAGGCCAGGATGGTCACGCCGAAAAGCTACTGGTGGCCGACTTTTCTCAAAACCGACAACTTGCTCAATGTCGTTGATCAGATCGTTGTTATTGCGATTATCGCCATCGGCATGACCATGGTAATCATTACCGCGGGGATTGATCTCTCCGTAGGCAGCTTGATCGCCTTGTCCGCCGTGGTCTCCACGCTCTTGATTCGGAACGTCGCCTGTGCCGAGAACGCCAGTTCGCTTGGCATGATCCTCTGTTGTCTGGCGGGGATCGCGGTGTGCGGGACGATGGGGTTATTTTCCGGCACGATGGTCACGGTGTTCAAGATACCACCCTTCATCATGACTCTGAGCATGATGCTGGTGGCCAGTGGCCTGGCTTACACTTTCTCTGGGGGAAAGTCGGTCTCCGAGGTGCCCATGTCGTTCACCTGGCTTGGGCGGGGGGGCATTACCGGTGCATTCCTATCTCGCTTGCTGACCGTCCTCGCCATCGTGGGTATCGCTTACTTTGTCATTTACGTAATTCTGCTTGTGCTCTCGCTTTTCGCTCCCGGGGTGGCCGGGCGAAGCAAATGGATCGCATTGGGCGCATCCCTGGCCTTGGGCATAGCTGGCCTATTCATTCGGAAGTCGGAGATTCCTGTAGCGGTTGTGCTCATGGCCATTTTATACGGCGTCGCCCATATATTGATGACCCGCACGAAGCTGGGGCGGTACATCTACGCTGTGGGAGGCAATGCCGAAGCAGCGCGGTTGTCGGGTGTGCCAATAAACCGCGTGGTATTGTTCGTGTACGCGTTCTGCGGTGCGCTCGCTGGGCTGGGTGGCGTCGTCATGGCCTCGCAACTCAGGAGCGGCGCGCCCACCTACGGCCAGATGTACGAGTTGTATGTCATCGCGGCGGTTGTTGTCGGCGGCACCAGCCTGGCTGGTGGCGAGGGCAAGATTCTCGGCACTCTCATCGGCGCCTTCATCATTGCTGTGATCCAAAACGGCATGAACCTGACCAACGTTGAAAGCTACACACAGAAGGTCGTCCTCGGCCTGGTCATCCTGGGCGCCGTGTTGCTCGACATGCTCAAAAAGCGGCGCTGGCGCATCTTCAAACGAAGGCGACGATAGTCCGCTTGGCCCGGTTGCTGCGTGGAAATGCGTCCGCCGCCGTTCCAATGTTGAGGGCGAGTGATCTTGCCCCGGCCGTGAGAGCAATTGTGTCCCGCTCTGTTTGAGGAGGAGATGCCGATGCGCACAGTGAAGATATTCTTGCTTTGTGTTTGCGTCGCCGGCCTGAGCCATGCGCAACCGCTCACGCTGCCCCTCGATCAGCGACCTGACTGGCTGCAACGTGACGGAATTGTGATGGCAGGCAGTTGGGAACCCCTTCTCTTCCGAGTCAGGCGAGACGGCAGCACCGGATACACACCCACGCCCGAGCAGCGGGCCGCTTACGTTCGCGAGCACACCCCCAAAATGGTTGCCGAGTTGAAATCCCTCGGTGTGAACTTCGTGATGATGCATTGTTACAAGGGGTTCGGGCTATCGGCGGAACGGGAGAGCATGGCCGACGCGGTGCAATTCGCAAGGCTCTGCCACGACGAAGGACTCCGTGTCGGCGTCTACGTGTACAGCGGCGCCTTCGGCTGGGAGTTGTTTTTCAAAGAGATGCCCGGAGCGAAGGATTGGGTGGTGCTCGATCACCAGGGCAAATCGAGAACCTACGGCCGTGCAACATACCGTTACTATTGGAATCGCAATCACCCGGACGCCCAGGCATTCTACCGTAAGATTGTTCGCTTCGCCGTGCGCGAGATCGGTACCGATCTGCTGCATTTCGACAACTATGTCGTTGGTCCGGGAAGCGACGCGAATTCCGTGCAACGCTTTCACGCCTTTCTGCGAGAAGGGTTCACGCCTGAGCAGCTCACACGAATGGGTGTTACTGACCTTCCGGCAGTGAAGCCGCCCATGACCGGCCTGCCCGACAGCTTCCTCCGTCGGGTCTGGCTTGAGTTCTCCTGCCAATCGCTCTCCGACTCGTATCACAACATGAGCCGCTATGCCCGCAGCCTCCGCAAAGACATTCTGGTGGAGTGCAATCCGGGCGGAGTTGGCTCACGCATACGGTCGCCCATTGACCACGGCAGGCTTTTGCAGGGCGGCGAAGCCTTCTGGGACGAGGGTCGCCCGCCCGGATACCGGAATGGGAAACTTCAATCCCGCATTCGCACCTACAAGGTAGCGCGACGCATGGACAACATGGCTTTCTGCTACACCACGAATCCTCTGGAGATGGCGGAGTCCATGGCGTTCAACCTCGATTGTCTGGGCTGTATCTGCTGGTTTGAGTACGGCCAAATCGTGGAGAAGCCGGGTTCAAAGAAGCCGGTCTCAAAGGCCATCGCACCCTACATTCGCTTTTTCCACAAGCGGAGAGACCTTTTCCGTGATGCAACAGTCATTGCCGATGTAGCCGTCCTCCGCAATTTCCCATCGCAGGTTTTCGCCGACCCCAAATTCGGCGCCCTGGCCGCCGGGGCAGAACAAGCTCTCATTTTGAACCGCATCCCCTTTCAGATCATCTATGATCACCAGCTCAACGAGCTTGAGCGTTACGCAGTATTGGTACTCGCTGGCTGCGTTGCACTGTCCGACCAGCAAATCGAACGGATTCGCCGCTACGTGCGGCGCGGAGGCCAATTGTGCATCATCGGCCCGGCAGCCACTCATGATGAATGGATGTCTCCGCGAAAACATCCCGCTCTTGCCGATATCCCGACTGCGAAAAGGCTCAGCATCACCGACCAACATGCAATTGTTGACGCGGTTCGCGCTATTCGTAGCGACAAATTGTCTTTGTCAGTCGAGGGACCCGAGGGGCTTTGTGTTGAGCTGACCGAGCAGAAGGGACGACGATTGGTCCACCTGGTAAATTACCGACCGGACGAGATAGCGGAGAACATTGCTGTCCGAGTGCGGCTCCCACATGGAAAAAAGGCAAAGACCGTTACGCTGGCAAGCCCGCAACGCGAGGAGAATCTCACTGTCTCCTTTGAAGAGGAAGCCGGTGTTCTGAAGTTCACCGTCCCGCGTGCTGACGTTTACGAAATAGCAGTGATCACTCTCAAGTAGGTGCCTGCTCGGCGGTCGCGCGATCGGCATGGCGCGCGTTCTTGACTGGACAATCACCTTGATTTCCGTGCTCTGTTTTTGTAGTTTCACAACTGCCTACTGGGTGGCATGTTTTTCGACATTTACTTCTCGGTCAAAGAGCAACTTAATCGTTCCTGTCCGAAAAAGGACGAGGAGGCGATTATCTCACGTCTTCGTAGGCAAGAGGGACAGAGATGGATGCTTTTCATAGCACCTTTGACGCAATGGTTGACTGCGGCGTGATCGCGGTGCTCAGGACCGACTCGCCGGAGCAGCTCATTTCTACTGCAAGAGCACTGGCCGAAGGCGGCGTCAGGTCTGTAGAAGTCACGATGACCACGCCAGGCGCGCTCGATTTTGTCAGAGAAGCAGTGAAAGAATTAAAGGGAAAGGCGATCATTGGTGTCGGCTCCGTCCTCGATACACAGACAGCAAGGGCCGCTATCCTGGCAGGCGCAGAGTTTGTCGTCAGCCCCATTCTCGACACTGACATGATCCTTCTCGTTAACCGCTATGGGAAGGTCTCCATCCCCGGCGCCTTCACCCCCACCGAAATCCTCAAGGCCTGGGAAGCCGGTGCGGATGCGGTCAAGATCTTTCCCGCGAGCGTGGGAGGCCCAGCCTATCTGAAGGCGATCAAGGGACCGCTCCCGCAGGTGAAACTCGTTCCTACAGGCGGCGTGGCGCTGGAGAACATCGGCGAATTCATCAAGGCGGGTGCGGAGATGATCGCGGCCGGAGGAAAGCTCGCTCCAGCGAAAGAAATTGCTGCTGGCAAGTTCGACGAAATAACCGAGCGAGCCAGGAAGTTCGTCGAAGCCGTGGCAGAAGCTCGTTCTCAAGCAGCCTGATTTTGGAGCCGAGCCAGTAAGCGCCGCTCATCGAACGGACGGATTCTTCTGGTTGGACTCCATCCCCGCGCTGGCTGCACCCCTTAAATCTTCCTCTACCAAACCTTCTTTACGGATTGCGTGCCATCGGAATCGAGAATCAGGGAGTGTCCCGGCAAGAACGGCCGGTCTTCCCAACAAACCAATAGGCCAAAATCTTTGCCGCGAGTCTCGCTGCGATGATGTCGCAGCCGGGGGGATGGGGGCAGGCAACGTACTCCACAACATCGGCCCCGACGAAACGACAGCGCTCCGAAGCAGAGACTTCCCGTAGTATCTCAATGACCTGGTTCCAGCTTAGCCCGTTGGGCTGTGGAGCTCCTGTACTGGGCATTACACCGGGGTCCAGACCATCAACATCAAGGCTCAAATAAAGGTCGCCTTCTAACTGCCGTAGCGTCTTTCGAAGCTCATCCCATTTCTGCCCGATCTCGTGAGCATAGAATGTAGTAACCCCCTCATCCCTCTGGGCGAAATCGTATTCCTCACGTGACAGGCTGCGAACGCCAACCTGGACAAGTCGAACCCCTTCGTCTCGGAGCCGCCTCATCACCGTCCCATGCGACCATTTCTTGCCATCAAGGACATCCATAAGGTCCGCGTGCGCGTCAACCTGAACGACAGTGACATCGGCGGGACTCTTCGCCAAGCCCATAACCACCCCGTACGTCACCGTGTGCTCTCCGCCCAGAGACAAGATGAATTTGTCCCTGAACCCGGCCACTCGATCCCTAATCGCGTCCAAATAGTCCTCGGCTCCCACGTCACCATCGTTGAGAATGGCTGGCGCCGTATGGATCAACGGGCCGGTTTCAAAATCAACCAGCGTTTCTTCATCAAACTGCTCTAATTGGCAGCTCGCGTCAACGATGGCTCGAGGCGCTCTCCAGGTCCCGTTGCCATAGGAGACGGTTCTTTCAAAGGGTAAAGGTAGAACCACGGCGTCTGCGTCTTCGGCTTTGCGAGGCGGCAGACCGAGAAACTGGTCAGGATGAACGACGGACATGAGCTTCAGTCCCCATTGGTATGACTGTCCTTCCTCTCTTCAAGAACCGCCCGAACAAGCAGGGGCCACGCGATGGTTGCATCACAGTGCACCTCGGCGAAGCGCCCGCCTTCCTCCGGCGACAGGAACTTCCCCCACGAGACGCCTTCGGAATACGTGCACCCACTCAGCCCTCCCCAGTGCACCGGTTCGGGACAGATGCGTACCCCGTACTTGATACGCGCCGAAGTCAGTCCCAGACCGAGCCTCATGTTTATGATGTCTATGAACGGCCCCACCTGCTGCCCCCAATTCCGCGGGACACCGCCGCCAACTGTAAAGATGCCCAGGGTCTGCGCCTTGCAGACCCTCTGCGAAAAATCATAGAGGTCCAGAAACGGATTAAACGGCGGCGGCTTCGAGAAAAAAACGTCAAGGTCTTCCTCATCCTTGTCTTTGTAATTCTTGGCAAGAAAGAATGTCGCCAGGTCCAGGCCAACTTCAGAGTCCGTGAAGGCTGGCACATAGACAGGCACACCCTTCTGGTAGGCACATCCCAGAATGCTCGGCATCAAGCCCTTTTCAACCAGACGGCGACCGATCGCTTGATTGATCTTGGACGAGGACGTCGGCTGCGACCAGTCGAAATCCTTCAGCACCTCCCTCATCAGTCTCTCAAGAGCCGTCAGGTTCAACTCCATTTCCAGCGTGTCGTAGACTCGGTTGTAACCCTGTTTGAACAGGACGCTGTCCGGCGTGCTCGGATCATGCTTGTAGTGCACACCACCTACCGCCTCCGAAAGCCCGTGCGCCAGGATCGCCCCTGTGGTAATCACAATGTGCGCCAGTTTAGATTCGATCATCTCGCACAGCACCTTCCCCATCTTCGCAATCGTCATCGCGCCAGACACCGTAACAATGATCGTGCACGACGGGTCCTCAGCCATGTCCCGCAAAACAAAATAGGCTTCTCCCAGTTTCCTTCCCCCGAATGCCGTCTTCGACATCTGCTCGAGCATATCCGAAAAACTCCCAGCGGACCTCACGTCAATAGCTTCGAGACCCTCCAAACCATCTTTCCGCCCGTCGTGCATCTGTCTCTTCAGCGGCTCATTTCCCATGACGTCTCAATCCCATCTCCACAGAGTGCTCTCTCAGGACAACAAGTACCTCACAACATGGCGGCCCAGCAGCTCTGGGGGCCGATCCAACGCCTCAGCTCCTGCGGTCCGCAAGGCGCAACGATTCCTGCTGTAAGTCGAAACGTGTTGTCGTAACCATATCAAAGCACCCGCCTAATGGCGACATTTTTCTCCTATCCAGCCGAAAGTGTTTCGCGAACTCCGCTCTCGGGCCTACGGGGCCAAGCACAGCGTTATCGTCCATCTCTCATCCGCACGGGAAACAGCGCGATCATGACCTCCATCGAATCCCTCCCTGACAGCAAGGCGCATAGGCCGGCCCCCCCGAGCTCACCCCCTACTTGATTTTCTCTTATTGACTGTGTTAAAAGGAACGTGGTTGTCGTTTTCATTGGTTTTAACCAGATGAGTTGGGAGACTCGTGGAATGACCACAATGGTGCCCAGCAGGGTGTTCTTCACAAAGGGAGTCGGTTCCCATCGGGATGAGCTGAGATCTTTTGAGTTGGCTCTTCGTGCGGCGGGTATCGAGAAATTCAACCTTGTTCACGTGAGTAGCATATTGCCGCCGGGCTGCAAGATCATTCCTCGTTCTCACGGCTTAAAGGAAATGTTGCCCGGCCAGGTTACCTATGCGGTTATGAGCCGCCTCAGTAGCAACGAGCCCCGTCGCCTCCTTGCGGCTTCTGTCGGGTGCGCCATCCCCGCGGACAAAAAACTTTACGGCTACCTTAGCGAACACCGCGCCTTTGGGCAGTCGGAGAAGGCTGCCGGGGATTATGCTGAGGATCTGGCGGCCGCAATGCTCGCTTCTACTCTGGGGATTGAGTTTGATGAAGACAAGGACTGGGATGAAAAAAAGGAAGTTTTCAGAATCAGCAACAAGATCGTTCGCACCAGAAACATCACACAATCGGCAGTCATCCGCAACAAGGGATACACCACAGTCGTCGCTTGCGCGGTCTTTCTGCCATAAGAGAACGAGGTAAGGGACATCATGAGGTCGTCAACAGTTCTGCTCGTCGAGGATGAAGAACGCGCCCTCAATCCCATTGCGAAATGTCTTAGGCATACGCGGTATCGCGTGGTCACGTGCGGAACGGCGGCAGAGGTTATGCCTGCCCTTGTTCGCCATCGTCCGAGCGCCGTCCTGTTGGACCTGAAGCTCCCCGATAAAGATGGCATCACCGTCCTCAAGGAAATCAAGCAGGCTTACGAAACCATTCCTGTGATCGTGATCACCGGCGTTGGAACAGTCGGTCACGCCGTGGAATGCCTCCAGTCAGGCGCCTACGACTTCCTGGAGAAGCCCCTCGATTTCACACACCTGCAAAACACGCTTCACAATGCTGTCGTGCTTCACGAGTTGCAGGAGCAAGCCGATCGCCGACCCTCTCCAGAAAGCTATACCTTCGATGACATCATTGGCATTAGCCCGCCCATGCAGTCGGTGTATCGGATCGTCTCCAACGTCGCCAGGACGGATGCCACCGTTTTTATCACTGGCGAGAGCGGCACGGGTAAAGAACTCGTTGCTCGCGCCGTCCACAGTCGCAGCAAGAGGAGCGGGGGGCCTTTTATCGCCGTCAATTGCGCTGCTATCCCCCGGGATCTCCTGGAGAGCGAGCTGTTCGGTCACGAGAAAGGCGCCTTTACCGGAGCCATCAGCCAGCATCGAGGGTGCTGTGAGGCTGCCAACGGCGGCACACTTTTTCTGGACGAAATCTGCGATATGAGCACTGACCTCCAGGTCAAACTCCTCAGGTTCCTCCAGGACAGAACCTTTCAGCGAGTGGGAGGGACCGAAACCCACACTGCCGATGTCCGCCTCATTGCTGCAACCAACAGAAACCCAGTCAAGGAAGTGCAACAGGGAAACTTCAGGGAGGACTTTTACTACCGTCTAATGGTAGTCCCCATTGAGCTGCAACCCCTGAGGCAAAGGGCCGGAGACCTACCTCTCCTGGCCACGCATTTTTTGGAAAAGTTCGCGGCTCAGAACAACAAAGTGTTTACCGGATTCTCCCAGGAAGCCATGAACGCCATCCTCAAATATCCCTGGTCGGGTAACGTCCGAGAGCTGCAAAACGTCCTGGAAAGAGTAGTTATCCTCCATGATGGCCCGACGGTCACCATGTCTCACCTCTCTCCCGAGATTGTCCAGTGGAAGCCTCAGACAGACTCTATCTCTGCACAAAGTAAAAACACTGCCACTGAAAAAGAAAATATCCTCCCGCTTTCTGAGATCGTGAAAGGAGCTATTCGAGAGGCCATCGAGTCTTCTAACGGGGATATTCCCCTTGCGGCAAAGAAGCTCGACCTGCCGGAGGAGACCGTCAGAGAAAAGGCCGAGGAGTATGGACTGAATAGGGCATGGTGAGCTCCTGCCCGTATTGCTGCTCCGAATCTACTGAAAACAGATCATCGTACTGCGAGATTTAAGATTCAATTGGTGAAGGAGTGAGTCTTGGATGTGCGCTTTCTTGGCCAGGGAAAGAGACTTCCTCCCGGCCCAAGGCGCGCGAACACTTCAGCAGGCGCCGGAGACGAGCCGCACTCCCACCACCGGCGATAAATACTCTGGATTCCTTTCCACGAAAGGGCTAAAATCAGCCACCTGTTGATGGCGAGGATTGCCGTCCGGCGGGGGCATCTCGCTAAAAAATCGCTACTTTAGGCCATTATCCATATCTATCTCAGCAAAAAGCAGTGGAGCATGAACGTCGCAAAATGCTTGGTGAAGACCGCCGAAAAGCATCCTGATAAAGTCGCCCTGATCTGGGGGGAAAGGAGTCAGACGTTCTCAGAGCTGCTTTCCCGCAGCCGGATGGCCGCAGGTGCCTTTCGCGCTCGGGGAGTCCAGAAGGGAACACCCGTTGCGGTGATCCTGCCGAATTCAATTGAATTCGTCGAGGTCTATTTCGGCACGTTTCTTCTTGGTGGAGTTTCGGTGCCGATTGACGTGCGCCTGCGAGGCCCGGCTCTGGCATCCATCCTCGCCGATTCCCGCAGCCGCGTGGCTGTTGTAGACGCCTCTGTTGCAGAATTCGTCAAGGAGGCAGCCCGCGGAACACGGCTCAAGGAGAACATCATCGTGGTCTCTCAGTCGGAGGCGGAAGACACTTACAACAAGACGCTGCGCGAAGCCCAGCCCGTTAAAGCCCTGCCGGATGACGATGAACCAGCGGATGCTCTATACCTGTTCACCTCCGGTACCACAGCGAGGCCGAAGGGCATCGTGTTGACCAACGCCCACCAGGACCTTTTCCCCGAACAAATGGCGCAAATCGTCAACTCCGGCCCTGACGATGTCGGGGGGATAGTTCTCCCCATGTCGCACATTTCCGGCCCCATCCTCTGCAACCTCGTAGCTGCGCACGGTTCCAGTTTGGTCATCTTCAAAAGCCTTGCTCCCAACGACATCTTGGCCGATGTGCAAAAGCACAGGATCAACTGGTTCCATACCGTGCCACCCATTTGCGCCGCAATGCTCCAAATGCCCTATCCCTGGCCTTTCGACACCTCCAGCCTGCGGTTCATTGCTCTGATGGGGATGGCGGTTCCGGTCCAGATGATGCACGCTCTCGCACAACGCTTCCCCGGCACGAAGATCATCCAGGGATATGGCTTGACTGAGACCTCCCCCATCATCACACTCATGCCGCTGGATTGGGCTGAACGCAAATACGGCAGCATGGGGCGTGCCGTCCCCAACGCTGAGATAAGACTTGTGGACGACGGAAACGAAGTCAACCAGGGTGAAGCGGGAGAGCTCTTAGTGCGTGGACCGCACGTCATGAAGGGTTACCTCGGCCGCGACGACCTTACCCGAGAGGTCGTCCAGGACGGCTGGTTCAAGACCGGCAACATGGCGCGGGTGGATGAGGACGGCTTTTTCTATCACCTGGGACGAAAGGATAGCGTTCTCAACGTTGGCGGCTTAAAGGTATATCCGCCGGATGTGGAGGCCATCTTGCGCGAGCATCCGGACATCCGCGTCGTCGTCTACGGCAAGGAAGGCGGGCCCCGTGGATACCAGGTCGCCGCTCTGGTCGTTCCTAATCCCGGTCGCACCGTGGACCGGCAGAGCGTGGTCCACTTCTGTCGCTCAAGACTCGGCGATTACCATATCCCGCACTTCCTGACTACCGTCGAGAGCATCCAGAGAACGCCCACCGGAAAGCCCATCATCCCTAAAGGGGATGATGCCGGCCGCTGAGTGAGAGGTGCTGATGGGAGGTTTCCAACGGTTCAAGAGCGATGCGGGATGGACTCTCATTTGCTTGCTCCTGGCGGTCATCCGGCGCCTCGACATTGCCGGTGTGGTCAGGCTTGGACGTTCCCTGGGCTGGATAGCGTCCCATTTCCTGAGCCTCAGGAAATCGGTGGCTCTCCTCAATCTGGATGTGGCTTTCGGGGATCGCATCAGCCCCCGGCGAAAACGGCAGATTTTCCGAAGAGCAGTTGGCTATGTAACAACGATCGGGCTGGAGACCCTCCGCTACTGCTTTGGGTCCCCTGATGCGCTTCTTAAGAACGTCGAGGTTTCCGGGTTGGAGCATCTCGCCAGAGCGAAAGAGACCGGCCGGGGTGTGGTTCTTGCGGGGGGGCATGTCGGCACCTTCACGCTCGTCGCCGTTCGGCTCACCCGCGAGGAGTATCCCACCTGGGTCATCATCCGCTTTGCGCACGATCCGCGAGTGGCAAGACTGTACCGAGACATGATGGCCCGCCTCGGTGTCAACTGGATCGCCGACCGACCACGATCCAGATGCATCAGAGAATGCCTCGCTCACCTTCGCTCCAATGACATCCTCCATGTGCTAATTGACCAAAAGCCGTCCAGGGGGAAGGGGTGTGTCGTGCCGTTCTTCGGAATACCTACCGAGATGTTCCCCGGCGCCATCAGTATGGCGCTAAAAACCGGCGCCGCGGTTCTACCAGTAACCATCCATAGGAGAGGACTGACAAGACACGTCATCGAGATAGGCCCTCCCATAGAAATCGTCCGCACGGGTGATCGGCAAAAGGACGTGGAATTGAATCTAACAAACGTCGTCAAAACCCTCGAAGATGCCATCAGGAAGTACCCCCAGGAGTGGTGGGTCATCAGCCGCCGCTGGAGCCCTAAGCAGGCAGCCGACCTGCGAAGGAAACGCATGGCCTGAGCCGCCGCAGCCGGATTCCGCCTTCGACTGCGATTTCCTTTCGCTCCGCAGGCAACTGCCAGAGAGCACACAGTCACAGCAGCAGAGAAAAACGTTTGACTCCCGACACAGCACGAGGTATTAGAGAGAGGACGGGCGAATGATCGGCCTATTGCTACCCGGCTTGGCATTCTTCCGCCACGCATCCACGGGAAGACGGCTACAACATCCGTGTCGGGTCCTGCGAGCACACGAGAATGCTGAGACCGCAGTGGTCCGTGAGCACGTCCCATATCGTGGCGCGAAAGCACCGTGAAGCCGATCGGAGAGAGTCACCGAATGACGGAAGAACACGATAAAGACATGCGCAGGAGACGCCAAAAGGGAAAAGAAACCTCTGGTCCCACAAAGGGGGAGTTTATCGCGCCGCCCCAGATGAACGATGCGGATGAGCCAGAGGATGCGCTGCCCGCACAGGAGGAGTTCTGGCGGCCGCCGACCGCCTCCCCGAGCTGGAACACACCGATCTTGACTTCATCCGCTTAGAGCAAATCCGAATTGATTCGTCGCGGTTCAGGGAACACGTCTCCGCCCTCACCACGGAAAAAGCGGACTACGCAAACTTCCTGACTTTTGTGCAGCCGCCCAGGGTTGAGGTGGGCTGGAAGCGCATCGCCCCCCGAACCTACAAATTCGACGTGAGCGAGAGCATCGTCATGAATCCAGGTGCCAGGATTATCAACGTGCAATGGGACTTTGATTACCGCGAACGGTTCAGCAGCACGCCGGGCTACTCATTCACCCGGAGCGCCAAAAAGGAGCCCCTGCTCCAGGCGCAGTACGAGTTTCCCCGGACCGGGAAGTTCCGCATCGCCTGCAAGGTGCAGGACGACATGGGCGGCGAGGGGCTGTGGAGCGCCGAGATCGAAGGGAACTAAGGGCAGGAAGCGAGGGACGTCATGAGCCGAACAGTGCAGAAATGGGTGGAACAAGCGCGATACGATTTGGAGACGGCGCGCGCAATGCTCGCTTCAGAGCGATATCTGTATGTCCTGTTCTACTGCCAGCAGGCGGTGGAAAAGGCCCTGAAGGCTCTGATTGTGGAACGAACCGGCGAATTCCCCCCGGCGCATTCACAGCTTGCCCCGGCTGGCGGAAGCGGTAGAATTGGAGCCCGAAGCGGAGCAGATGGATTTTCTGGCTGAACTGTCGGTATTTTATATCCAGACGCGGTATCCGGAAGAACTCGATCCGCTTGCCGCCGCGGCTACCCCTGGGAAGGCGGATGCAACCCTGCGGAAGACCGAGGACACAGTGAAATGGCTGCTCTCGATGCTAAAGTAAAACGCCGCGCGCTGGCGGCGGCGAGGGCGCTGGCGCGCCAAGGGGTGGTGCGGGCGGCATATGTCTTTGGCTCTCATGTGGAACGGCGGGACGATCGCTGGAGCGATATTGACGTGGCGGCATTCATGGAAGGGGTGGAATCCTGGGACCTTTGGCGGCGGGCGCGGGTGATCGTGCAGGTCCAGAAGGAGGTGGGCTTTGACATCGAAGCTCATTTATTTCCGGCCTCATGCCTCCAACACGCGGAAGCGGGCAGCTTTGCGGACAATGTGCTCCGTCATGGAGTTCGCATTTTGTGAAGCGAACCGCGGCCATGGAATTGGACGGCATCACCGCGGAGAAAAATAATCCATGTTTAACCAGTTTGCCCGATACGAGGACGCGTTCCGCGACTGGCGGCGGGACGGGCTCGCGGGCCTCAACGCGGAATCGTACAAGTATATCGAATTCCTGAGTTCGCCGGATGACGACCAACAGCCCCGCGAGGGGACCCTTTGGCCCCACCAGTGGGAGGCTTTCCTGCGCGTGGTATATGCGCACGAAATCCTCGGGAACCGGGAAATCGGGTCGGATGGCTTCCTGCTGAATATCGTGACCGGCGGCGGGAGAACGGCTGAGATCGCCGAGCAAACGCTGAACAAGTTCTTCAAGGTCAAAACGCTTCTGGTCACAGAAGACAGCGATGAGGACGACCGCCGCAAGGCGCGCAAGCTGGGCAAGGAACAGAAAACCGCAAATCCGTACAAGGCGGTTGTGAGCGTCCTGATGCTTCGCGAGGGCTGGGACGTGCCGGAGGTGGGCGTGATCCTTCTCCTCCGCAAGTTCAGCAGCAGGGTGTAGGGGCAGCAAGTAGTGGGGCGCGGCTTGCGGCGGGTGCGCGGGAAGGGGATCGCCCCGGACGAGCCGCAGATTTGCTCGGTGGTAGACCATCCAAAGCTGGAGCATCAATGGCTCTGGGATATCTTCGGCCGCGACACCAGAATCAGGTCAAACGTCAAGATTGATGATCTCTTTGACGAGACCGAAGATTTGCCGGAGCCACCACCCAAGCAGCAGTTGGTGAAGCCGCAGAATGTCATTGACGTGCCTGACCCGGACCCGGCCCTTATAGATGAAGGCGAGTTCGATCTTGGCGAATTCGAGAAGCCTCCTGAACCCATCCAAAACTGGCGGGAGGTGTTAGCAGCGCTAAAATATGACCCCACCGTAGTTGAAATCACAAGAGTGGATATTGCCGGCGTCGTCGGCAAAGAACTTACCGGCGAACAGTGGAAGCAGCTCTACAGCGCGCCGGAACTCCCGGACTCCGGGCAGACCCCGCGACTGGAACTTTCCGAGGAGACTATCCGCGAGGCCATCAAGGAAACGGTGCTCCAGATGGCGGAAGAGCTGACGGTTGAAGCAGGTTATGCCACCGTGTTCAAGGGCGACGTCTATAGCGCCCTTATGGGGCATATTCGCGAGAAATTTCTGAACGGCTCGTCGCTGGGCCTGGCGGAGCGGGCTGACCCACTGTTCGCTTGGAAGACGCTCCCCCAGGTGAAAAAGACTGTCTCGGCGGTTCCAGGCCTGATCGCGGGAATTATTGAGTATGGCAATCAGTAAACACGGAGTGCTTCCGGATCCGGAGAAAGAACCCGACCGGGAGCTGAACAAAAGCCCTTACAACTTCGAGCGCTACCATAGCGACCTCGAAAGACGCATGATGGAGCGCCTGGAAGCGGATCTTACCGTCAAGAAGTGGATGAAGCGGCACGGGATTTCCATCCCGTGGATCGACGGACAGAAGCACCAGCGCCGATATGTGCCGGATTTCCTTGTGGAATATGAGGACGGACGAAAGACGCTCATCGAAGTCAAGGATCCTAGCCGCCTTGATTCAAAAGACCTCCAGCGGAAGCGCAAAGCTGCCGAAATCTGGTGCAAGCAGCGACGCATGGAGTACATCATCGCCACGATGTGACGGGACAACACACCCTTGGGACTACCGCTCGCACCCCGCCGCCCCACTGCGTGCAGGAGTCCGGCCGAAAGGTGGCATATGTGGTTCCATAATTAACCTGGGCCTGGTATGCTGATTTTGGAGAGAGACAGGCTGATTGATATATTGGGTATGGAGGTTTGGGAGAGGCCAGATGCTTGGAAAGCGGTCGCCGCGGCGAGGGCTTTTTGATGCGGACAACATGTATCTGGACCTTGTGAGGCGGGAGACGTTTTTTTTGCGGTATCTGGCTGTGAACGCCAGGGGGCATTTTGACAGGATAACAGGATGAGGAGGGTTTGCGGACCAGCAGTTTGTCCCGTCCTGGCGGGGTGGCGGCAGCGGTGGCCAAGCTGACCCTGACAGCTATTGCAACCAGTTCACTGGGGGCTTTTGTCTGTGGCTCTGATGTCATCAGAATGTTTTTTTGGCTTATATCGGCACCGAGGAAACAGGAAGAACGGGATAACAAACCATTCGCCGCCTGACTTTCTCCCCTGGGGGAACCCCCGAACAGATCAGAAGCCGCCTTCAAATTCAGGGCTTTTCGCCTGAGTCTTTAGAAGATCATCCCGCCTCAGGCGGGACAAGACCTTTGTGCTCCGAACCCGCACCAGGGGGGATGCGGGAAAACCGCCCCGGCTGTCGGTGTCGCGCTGGGCCCACTGTCCGGCTATCCCAGGGGAACGCCGCCCGACAATCAGGAGATCGAGTCGAAAGGCGAAACGTGGCGCCAAGAGAGAAATCGAAAGACGCAACTACCGCATAGCCAGTAAATTTCTCAACCTTAGTTACAGATGGAGCAAACAGAAGATAGCGAACGCATTGAGGCGCTTCGCCGAAGGGGTGTCTCACCGGCTTGCCCCCATCGGGGGATGAGCAAGGTTTCTCGTCCATTTTGGGGGGACAACAAAGTCCGTCCCTGATCGGCGATACCGCGACCCGATGTGCAAGTCGGCTGGCTTGACTTATGCTCAACCGGGCTTGTGCTTCCCCAAATGCCGATCCTTATCCCAGGGCCTTGTTTACCGCCGCTTTCATTTTTTCCAGACCTGTTCTGGCCACCAAGAGAGCGTCCTGTTGCCAGTAGGTAGGATTGAAAAGCTCCAGCGACAGCACCGTTCCGCCGCCATTGTCGTGCAAATCACTCAGAATTTGCGACAGCGGTGCGACGCCGTCGCCGGGGAGGACGCGGTCTCTGTCCCGAATCCGGTCGCGCGGAGGATCGGCTGGATAGTCGTTGAGATGAAAAACCGGAATCATCCGGCTGCTGAGGAGCTTGAGACCGTGGAAGCTCGAGCCGCCCTTGTAAATGTGATAGACGTCAGGCAGCAGGCACGCGTTGGGATGTCCGCTTTCGATTGCCACAAACGCCGCCTCCCCCAACCGGCTGAGGTTTCTGGAGGAGCCCCAGATCTCGAGAGCGGGCGTCACGCCGGTTTGATCGCCCACTTCCAGCAGCGCTCGGTAGCGCTCGGCCGCCTTCATCAGGTCCAGGCCGGGCTGCCGATTTGCTCCGGCTGGCGGGGCGGCGATCCGCTTGCCGCCAATCTCGGCTAACATGGACATCTCTCGCTTCATCTGCTCCAGTGCCTGCGCTCGTACAGTATCGTCATCCACCACCCAACGTGGAAACGCCATAGCACTTTCCACGGTCAGCCCCAGGTCGGCGATCCGTTTCCTCAGGTCTCTCAGTGACCCGCCGCGCTTGCGGAACTCCTCGATCTTGCGAGTCCAGGGTTCAACGGCGTCGTAGCCTGCCTTAGCAGCAATTTCGATTTCCTGCTCCAAGTTCAGCCTTTGCCCCATGATGGTGCCCATGTTCAGGCAGTAGCGGAAAGGGGCCGGCGATCCTGCGCCTTTGGACTCGCCTCGGGCCGCCAGCGGCGTCAATCCCGCAGCCACTAGGCCGGAAGTACCAGCGGCCAGGAATCTCCGTCTCGATATACAATGATCGCTCATCATCTGTTTCAGTTCCTCCTTGGGGCTTCATTGAGAGAAATCCAAGCGGTGAGGGTTCGACACATTCCCGCTTGGAGCAGATGCGCCTGAAGAACGCATGCGCGACATCGCGCTGCATGATTCTAACAGCAAATCTTCTTTGGTTCAGCGGTTTTGTTACGGCTCAGGATGATGGACTATCTGCGAAGGCGCGGGATGACGCGGCCGGTTCGGTTCATGTACAAACGGTACTCTTCCCCAAAATGCTCAAGCATCATCTGTTCCTCAGGCGCGACTCGCAGCAGGTATATGGGAAGGAAAGCCGCCAGAAAGGCAGGACCTGCAATCCAGTTGTGTAGTAACAACGCTTGAGCGATTCCCCACAGCCCGTGTGCGGCGTACATCGGATGCCGGATATACCGGAAAACGCCGCCCGTCACGAGCGAGTGTCCCTCCCTGATTTGAAGCGTTACCGTCCAGTTTCGCCCGAGGTCCACGTGTGACCTCCAGAGCAGCCACAGCGCGAATGCAAAGACCGCCACGCCAACCCACCCAGCCCATGTTGGCAAATGATAATCTGCAGCGTCCAGCCAAGACGTGCACAAATAGATGAGAGGGATGACCAGCAGACCCAGGAATGCAAGAATCATCGGCAGCCACTCCAACCGCGGCGTCCGGTCATCCACAACCTTGTTCCGCCTTCTCCGGCTCGTATACACCCCCCGAATCACCGATCCCACAACCAGACCGATTAAGTAAAGAACCTGGGAGGTATTGAGTGGCATATGTCAACCGCGCGTTTTCCTTCGAGCCGGAGAGTTTCAGGTCAGGGGTCCACCAGCGTAGCGTGGCTGCAGGCGGCCCAGGTGAACGCTCGCATTTCACATGCTATCCACTCTCACGTCGTCGACTTGAATTATGAAGAAATACGCCCATTCTAACTCAGTCTCAGCCCACTCCTTCGTGATGCAGTATTCTTTGAAAACTGCAGCGTCTTCGGGGGTGTCAAAAAGCAAGTTCTCGTTCAGCGCTGCAAGCTTGCTGGCCAGCTCCCCGTAGACTTCCGCGTCGGGCACATGCCACGTCGGTATCACAATGGTATCAGCGATGAGTGAGAAGTGGTCGCTGTACCAATGGCCAATGTCGAGTCCCAACGTGCTCGGGCTCCTCGTGAACTCAACGCGACGGACCTCGATGATCTCGTAGTCGGACGGCTTTTCAAGTAGGCTGTATACTTCCGTGGCTTCCTCGATTCTGCCGAGGAGGTCCTCGTCCTCGTTGGAGAGATAGGCAAGCCTCTCGATCCTATCCCTGTGCAACTCGTACATGCGCATGCGAGCCTCTCGGTTGGCATCCATATCGACACCAGCTTTCCTGTATTCCTCAATTTGCTTCGGGTCAAGCGAGTCATACGCCTCGAGCGGCTCCCTTGCTATACCCCGATATGCCTTCGGGTCGAATCGCGAAAAAGCCCTCCGAAGCGCCGGCCGGGCTTCCGGGTACTTTTCCATCCGCTCCTTGACCCACGGGGAGGTCTCGTAATTGCGCAAAACCAGTTCGGGTTTCAGGACTATCAGGTACCCTTGCGTCTCCATAATACCTCCTGAGGCCAGGCGACGTATAAGCCGGCCCAGGCAGGAAGCGAGTGGTCCAGTCGGCTCGAGGAACTTGTTCACCCTGCAGGTCGCCGGTCATCATCTACTTCTCGCCATGCTCCCTCATGGTTGGCATCAAGTTCCCGCGATACGGTAGACGAGACATGGCATGCTTATGGGGGCTGCTCATCTCCGTTTTACGGTTCAGCCCCGCCTGCGTTTTGCCTGCCGGCGCAACGCCTCTTGGCTCTTGCGACGCCAGTAATCAACCTTCTGTTCAAAACTCAGGTCCTTGGTTTCGCGGTAAATCCGCAAAGACCCTTCGCGTTTCATTTGTACACAATCAAACGTCTTCGTCTTCATATTCGATTACCTCTTGAGGGCTGTGTATTCCAATGGAGGAGTAGCCCTGCCGGATATTGACAGCATTATAAAGGGGTATTCTCCTGTAATGAACAATGTGCTGAAAGTTCCAACTGACGACGATTTGGCATCCGCTGACTGTCGCATGCGCCACATGAAGAGCATCGGCGGCCCACTGGGCGCTTACGATTCCTGCCCCCAGATACGCCTCTTGCAGGCGAAGTGCCTCCTCCGCGAGGGGGATCATTTCGCCAAACGACGCAACCGATCCATAGAGATCGCGGACTTTTTCGGGGGCCTGTGCGAGCTCCTCCTCAATGAGCGGTGAGAGGATCAGGTCGAATTTACCCTCCTGGACTTGAGCAATGAAGGCGAGAGTGGCTGCCCTGAACTCTTCGTCAAATGCACCGCCAAAAACCGATGTATCCGCGTATACGCGAATTCGCTTCTTTGCCATCGCTTCATCCCTCGCTCGGTTCCAAGATTTTGAAGGGACTGTCTATTCTCCTGCTCTCATAACCTTTCCTGGCTTGCGGGCCCTCGCGCCGTTAGGCGGTCTTCGGGTATTTCCACGGGGCTCGGTATTTGCGATCGAGGAGCTTGTTGGCCTCGGGATTGTCGGGAATGATTTCTTTCTCGCCATCCCAGAGCGCTTTGGCTGCACGTTGCGTCTACTCTTGTGGCGCTACCCCTTCCAGGAACGTAAGGAGTTCAGGGAGATCATGCTGAATAGTCTCCCAGATGACTTCGAGATTCAACTCATCGTACCTGTGGATGACTCGATCCCCCAGACCCGCGATCCGCTTCCACGAATTTCAGAGTAGCGGTTTCGAAAGCTGTCAGACAACCGCTTGACAGCCTCACCGAGCACGAGTAATTGGAAAGGCACTGCCGACTGAAGTTGCGCATCTCTCTCGAGCGCGGCGAAGTCCTTGTCTTGCGTGAATTCCGTAACGAGGTGCACGGCCCTGAGCATATCCAACACGGTCGCATCATCTCTGGACATAGATTGGCTCCATACCCGTCAAGATTGCCTTGCGGCGGATCCAATTTGGGCTTCGCTCGATGGCCCGGCGGCTGACCAAGTCCGCTTTCCGCCCAAGGAGTTGCGACAACTCCTCTTCCATGCCGATAACATCGAAGATGCCCCAGTGAGCTTCAGGATCAAAGGTCACCAGGACATCAACATCGCTTTCGGCACCGAAATCATCCCGCAAGACTGAGCCAAACAGAGCGAACTCGGCGATCTTCCAGCGACGGCAAAACTCGGCAATTCTTTCTTGGTCAATCCCGAATATGTTTCGGTTGTTCACTCAGTCCTCTCCGAATTCCAGCGAGCTGTGCGCGCCCCATGTGAATGTACAAGTCCTGGGATTCCAGCACAATGGGATCCCTTCGCGCGCGCCTTTCTATGCGCTCACCTCAACCGGTCTGTTAAGGCCGCGGACAGTGGCAGCAGTCAGCCGACATTCGGATACTTCCACGGGGCGCGGTATTCGCCCTCCAGGAGCTTATTCGCCCGCGATCGCCGAGGATCAGGTCCTTCTCCCCGCCGCACTGTGTTCATCGTCTTGATCGAACTCACTGGCTGCGATGGCGATTCCCTCTCGGCGCGCGATTTCGAGAATGGGTCGAGTGTCATCGGTCTCCCATTCCCGCTCGCCGCACGGAATCGGTTCGATCCGGACGTCAGCGGCGAGGGTCGCGCGCCAAAGCGCTTCGACCTGAGCAAGATCACGAGGCCCGTCAAACTCGGGGGCGATCACAATCAGGTCAATATCACTCCACTCGTCGTCCCGGTCCCGGGCAAACGAGCCAAACAGAACAGCCCGGTGCGCATGAATCCCTTCAGAAGGGAGTGCGGAAAGGTAGCGCCGCACACTTGTCACAATTGCGCTGTCAACCATCTCACCATTTCCTCCGCTGATGAGAGTCTCTCCCTCGCGGTATCAAGATCGAGCGTGATCTGAGCGGAATCAGGATAGCGTCCTTCGCTCTGGTAGATATCGAACTGGCGCAGGGAGACTCTCTGCTCCGGGGACAGTGGCAAACGCGCGATTTCCGCGAGGCGCACCAGGTTATGGATGCGCGGCGGGATACTTCTCGTTTCGCGGGTCACATGCGCCTTCAGCATCTTTTCCATGCCCAGGTGCGCGAAGAAAAGTGCATGGCGCAAATGCCCCTTTTCCAGCAAGGCACGCGCTGCCGCAAGATCCTCCTCGGCGCCGGACCGCCAGTAGCTGATTTGTTTCTGTACGTCTATCGCCATGGCAAAGCGACCCTATTAGGTGCGCGCGTCGTCATCACGCGATCTTCGGATATTTCCACGGGGCGCGGTACTCGCGCTTCAGTAGCTTGTTGGCATTGGGGTCGTCGAGGATGACTTCCTTCTCGCCGTCCCACTTCACGCTGCGGCCGAGCTTGAGCGAGAGCATCCCTAACAGGCTCATGACCGTGGAGCGGTGGCCGATCTCGATGTCGCAGATGGGTCGTCCACCCGTCCTGATGCACTTGAGGAAATCGGCCCAAAGCTCGCGGATGTTCTGGTCGTCCGGCTGGTGCAACTGCGGGTCCTCGTGGACGGGCGACTGCCTCCCATCCGTCGGGTAAAATGTCCAACCGTTCAGCCAGCCCATGTGAAAAGTGCCTGCCGTGCCGTAGAAGTAGCAACCGACGTTGTGTTTCTCGGCATTGTTGGCGGCGTAGTAGCGGTGTTCCCAGACCGCGGAGAATGACTCGAACTCAAAGTTGACGACCTGGGTATCCGGAGCGTCGGTATTGTCTCGCCTGATGAACCGCCCGCCGGTGGAATGGACGCTCCTGGGATACTTCTCTTCGGTCCACCACAGGATTTGGTCCATCCAGTGGATGCCCCAGTCACCCAGTTGCCCGTTGGCGTAATCGAGGAACTGGCGGAAGCCGCGAGGATGCATCTTTTTGTTAAAGGGCCGGTACGGCGCCGGACCGCACCACATATCCCAGTCCAGTCCCTTTGGCGGATCGGAGTCAGGCTCGGGTCTGCCGGGTCCACCGCCGTAGTGGACAAAAGCTCGCACCATGCCGATCTTGCCCGCCTTTCCACCCTTGAGGAACTTCATGCCTGATATGTTGTGCGGCGACGCGCGGCGGTGCGTGCCGATCTGGACCACGCGGTCGGCGGCGCGAGCGGCCTGGACCATCGCTCGCCCTTCCCTGATTGTGTGGCTGATCGGCTTCTCCACGTAAACGTGAGCACCGGCTTTAACAGCGGCGATCATGGCCAGCGGATGCCAGTGATCCGGCGTGGCGACAATGACGATCTCGGGCTTCTCCTTTTCGAGCAACTCCCGGTAGTCCTTGTACTTCTTCGGCGCGGAGCCGGTCTTCTTTTCCACACCGGCGGCGGCCGCGTCCAGGATATTGCGGTCCACGTCGCACATGGCCACAACCTTGGACTCGCCCGCCTCGATGGCGGTGTTGAGAATGTTCATCCCCCACCAGCCACTGCCGATGATGGCGGTTCGGTACTTCTTGTTTCTCGGCGCGGAACGTACAGCCGGTGCCGCGAGGACCAGGGCGCTTGCCGCGGCTCCCGCAAGAAAGTCTCGACGATTCACATTCATGATGTCCCTCCCTTAGGTTCTATGTACGGTACGTTAGAGTTCTGGATGGTCCGTACTGCACCCCACCCACATTACGACACGGAGTGCAACGTGGAAGCCGCTCACCCGTTTCAGCCGGATGCTGAGCAGCTTGCCCACGCCGGACAACTTTGATTGTAGCTGTGGGAAAAACCCTGTCAACGATTTTGAGCTTGCCGCCAGGACATAGGAGAAGGCTATGGCCTTGCGGATGACTCTGGAGGGGATCACTGGTAAATCGTCTCGACTGTGGCAACACGCTCGAGAGTTAGGCTCCAATTCCGGAGAGGGCGAGATGCAGTAGGGAAGAGCGGCGCTCAACAGAGAAGTGTTTGGGGCGACTTCCTATGATCACGCACCCCGGGCGAGCTGCTGGAATTTGCTTTTCTCCACCGCCCTAATTGTTGTGCTGCGTTCCACGACACTGTTAACACTTTTGTGGCCCCCCATATTCACCTTGCACACCACCAACTCACCCATTGTGACCTTTCTCACCCACCTCGACTCGAGTTCGATATAGAGGTCTCCCCAATAATGTGAGGCGCCGACCGTCTTGACTTCCAGGTCGGGTGTTGGCTTAACAAGCATGACAAACGAACTGTCGCCCGAATCAAAGCCCACGAGGGCACAGGGCACCCCCTCCACGACACTCAATCCCTTGAATTCTAACGTGACCTCCCCGTTCACGAACTTCGACCCTTCCTCAATGTTGTCAGACAATTCAGTGGACGGCTCGGAGAAAGCGGCTGCGTGGACGATTTTTTGCCCAATCCTCTTCAAGTCCTGGATGCCTTTTCCGCTCGCTGTTCTTTGCGCGAAGTCATTGCAGAAGGCGTGAAAATCAATGAACATGTTGTAGATCATGTAGGCCATTTCCGGTGGCAGGGCATTGCCGTTGCTGTCTTTCAGGCCCTGGAACTTCCCGTGGTCAATGCCCAGTACCACGCCTCCTTGGTCGAATCCACCATTCTTTGTCCGCTTGAACAGATAGGACCATCCGTCGAGAGAGGGGATGCGTACTTCAGCTCCGTCACCTTTTTGATATGTGACCTTCGCGCAGGTGTACTTGTACCCATCCTGAGGAGACCGACCGGCCGGCGCGCACGTCAGATGCAGCCTGAACGTGAAAGGGGGCTGGCGTGTGCCGTCTTCTTCAAAATAGACCACCTTCGTCTCCATGTGGTAATAGCGCGCCTCCAGTGACCGCTCCTCCGCCAGGTCGTACTCCCTTTGAAGGATCGGTTCAGCCATTGCCTGTTTGCAGCCCCATGTGAACACTGCGGACAGCAAGGCCATGGCGGTTATAGAAGCAAGAACCTTTTTTGACATTTTCGACCTCCTTATTTTTTAAACTAACCTGCTTCAGAATCCTAATTCGTCTGGACAGAATGAGAATTTTCCTGTGGCGATTGGGCCGCTGGCCAGCCCCCTTTCTATTCGCGGCGTTGACTTGCTTTCCTTCCCTTTAGCTCCTCGATGACACGCCTCGCCCAGCGGGCATTCATCTTGTAGTGCTCGATTCCGTTCTCCATCGCAAACCTTCCATTTGGAGGCATGCTTTCTCTAACCGCCTCCAGATGTTGCTTCAGAGCTGAAACGTAGGATTCTATTCCTGAGAGAAAGGCATGCAGAAACCGTAGGGTCTCTTCCCGGCCAAGGATCTCACCCATGAATGCGAAACGCAGCATCAGGTCGTCAAAATGCCATACGACGTCCTCATGCGTGACGGGCTGTGAGAGGTGCTGTCTCAACACCTCCTCGCCCTTCTTGGTCAGCCTGTAAACCTGCCTGGGGCGAAGTGTTTGCTTTTTCTCAATCGTTCCAGTGATCCAGCCCTGCTCCTGGATACGTTTCAGCGCCGGGTAAATTGCGCCCGGGCTGCTGCTGAAGTGCCCCATGGGCGTTGTAGAAAAGACCTTCCGAAGGTCATAGCCCGATCGTGCCTTCTGCGAGATCAATCCCAGAATTGCTAAAGAAAATGTTGACATAGAAGCGGTCCTCCTCATAATACGCATCATAATAATACGATTCGTATTACCTGTCAAGAACTTTTTTTCACTTTTTTCTAAGGGCGTTTCGGTCCTCCCTGCTATCCCCCGACTCCCATTCACACGCCCTTCTGGTTTCCCAAGGACAGGGCGGGCATTGTTTCTCGTCCAACCGACGGCCCTTCGTTCCGTCCCCTTTTTCTTGACAAGTATGGGCATTTTTGGTTTAACAGCTTTCGACGAAGGAGAGCAATCAGAATTTCGTGAAAGCGAAAGGCTCAGGACTGTAGTTCCGTATCTAAAAGAAAGGCATGGGTGTTATGGACGGTAAGAACAAGATTGATCGTCGTCAGTTTCTGAAGCGAACGGGAGCAGTTGCAGCCGGCGCCATGGCACTCCCTCATGTCATCAGTTCCTCTGCGTTCGGTGCAGCTGGGCGTGTGTCTCCGAGCAACCGGATCACCATGGGCGCGATTGGCGTGGGCGAAATGGGCACCGGCGACATGCGCGGCTTCATGAGCAAAAGGGAAATTCAGATGCTGGCGGTGTGCGACGTTGACAAGAGGCATCGCGACAGAGCCAAAGCGATCGTTGATGCCAAATATGGCAATAAGGACTGTGCCGCGTACAACGATTTCCGTGAGATCATTGCTCGCAAGGATATTGACGCCGTTATGATTGCGACAATTGACCACTGGCACGCCATACCGGCGATTATGGCGGCAAAGGCAAAAAAGGATATCCATTGCCAGAAGCCTCTCGCATACACCATTGACGAGGGCAAGGCCATTGTCGAGGCAGTGAAAAAACATAACGTAGTGTGGCTGACGGGCAGCCAGCAGCGGTCTGACCGGCGTTTCCGCTTCGCCTGCGAGCTGGCGCGTAACGGCTGCCTGGGAAAGGTGCATACCGTGGAGGTCGGTCTTCCCAATACAAACAGCGTTCGGGGAGGTAGCATCGAGCCCACCGATCCGCCCGAAGGCTTTGACTACAACATGTGGCTCGGTCCGGCTCCCTGGGTGCCGTACACGCCGACGCGATGCCACTGGAACTTCCGCTGGATCAAGGATTACTCGGGCGGGCAAATCACCGACTGGGCGGGACATCACTGCGACATCGCTCAGTGGGGGATGAACACCGAGCACACCGGGCCCATTGAGGTCGAAGGCACGGGCGTTTGGCCCAAACATCTGCTGTTTAATACGGTCGAGCACTGGCGTTTCACCTGCAAGTACAAGGAAGGATTCACGATGGATGTGAGGGGCACCTACCCGAATGGTCTTCGGTTCGTGGGAGAGAAAGGCTGGGTGTTTGTGGATCGCGGCAGAATCAATGCGGAGCCCAAGTCGCTCCTGAAGACCGAGTTCGGCCCGAATGACAGTCGCCTCTACAAGAGCAATGACCATAAGCAGAACTTCGTGGATTGCGTCAAGACGCGTAAGAGGACGGTTGCGCCGGCTGACGTGGCACATCGTTCGATCGCCGTCGGGCATCTGGGCGTGATTTCGATCAAGCTCGAACGAAAGGTCCACTGGGATCCCGTGAAGGAGCAGTTCATCAACGATCCCGGGGCCAACGATTTGCTGTCCAGGGAAATGCGCGGTCCATGGCAGAAGATATTCATGGACTCCATGGCGTGAGGACAGGTCGGGCCTCCGACTTGGGGCGCGTTTCCTTGTCCCAGGGATGATCCCGAACACCATACTGTCGAGCCTGACCCCGCTCACATGAGCGGGGTCGGTTGTCTTGAGTCCCGCGAGCTTGTAGGGTATTCTATTTTGGATGAACTTGGACCGCATGTGAGCATGTCTACGTTCCAAATCTCGGACAGGATAAGGAGATGCGAGCAATGAAAATGAATCGTCGTGAATTCTTAGCCAGGTCGCTTGCGGGGGTGGGCGGCATTTTAGTCGGCCCAAGGCTCACCGCCGCCCCGGCAGAGAAGGCCAAAATGTTCGATCCCTACGAGCTTGTGCCACTGGGAAAGACGGGCGTCAAAGTCACCCGTGTCGGCTTTGGCACGGGCATGAGCGGCGGCGGAAGGCAGTCAAACCAGACCCGCATGGGGAAAGAGAAGTTTGAAGCGCTGTTGAAGGCAGCGTTCGAGCGCGGCGTGCGGTTGTTCGATATGGCCGATCTCTATGGCACGCACCCGTACCTGGCCAGTGCACTCCGCAAGATACCTCGGAAGGAATACGCAATCTCGACGAAGATCTGGTGGCGGCGCGGTGGCATCCCGGAGAACGAACGCCCCGACGCCGATGTGGTTGTGCAGCGGTTCCTCAAGGAACTGAAGAGCGACTACATTGACGTAATACTCCTTCATTGCGTTTCGTCCGCGGACTGGCCCGGCAAACTTCCGAAACAGATGGAGATTCTGGCGAAGCTCAAGAAGAAAGGTGTCGTCCGGGCCCACGGGGTATCGTGCCACTCGCTGGATGCACTGGAGGCGGCTGCCAACGAGCCCTGGGTTGACTCAGTGCATGCGAGGATCAATGCCTACGGCACGAAGATGGACGGCCCGCCGGAGAAGGTTGCCCCGGTTCTGAAGAAGCTCCATCAGGCTGGAAAGGGCGTGGTCGGGATGAAGCTCATCGGCGAAGGGGAGTTCCGACACTCCGACGAAAAGCGCGACAATTCAGTGCGGTACGTTCTCAGCCTGGGCTGTGTGGATACCATGGTCGTCGGTTTCGAAAACGCCTGGGAAATAGACGACTTCGCCGCGCGCGTCCGCAAGGTCCCCGTTGGAATCAGGGTCACCGATTTACGGGCTACAGCCTTGGTGGGGTAGCGCGGCGATGAGAAAGAGGTAGCCGCGACCTGGGCAGTTTCCGCTGAGCAGATGGAAGCCCTTAGTGCTGTGATTCGTAAGTTCGGTGACGTATTATTGGACGGGATGACAGGATAAAGGGATGCTGCGCAGGTGATTCAGTCTGGGCTGAAGTCGCCGTGGCTTCGCCACTTGGCGATCAAATCCTGCGCATCCTGTTGATGCTGTCAAAAAGTTCCCCTTGCTCTCCGGCACATCATCGTAATTGTGAATTCATGCCCTTAGCGGCCCGTAGACGTTTGCGCCTGTCTACGGCTGGCGAGCCTGAACGCCGCGCTCCAGAATTGGTTGTGTCCCCGGGAATTCGTGGCGTTATTTGTGGCCTTGGAAGCTCACAACAATGAATCTTGACGCTGCCGCACCGTCGTCAGACCTTGTAGCGGCACCAGCCAGCACGAAATTGACATGCGGTACCAGGACGCTCTCAACATGGCGGATCACGTCATCACGTATCGGGTGGTGGTAAAAGAGATCGCCTCCAAGCACGGAGTGTACGCGACGTTCATGCCGAAGCCGATCTTCGGACAGAACGGGAGCGGGATGCATACTCACCAGTCGCTTTTCAAGTGCGACAAAAACGCCTTCTTCTCCGCAGACGACAAGGACAACCTGAGCGACGTCGCCAAGAAATTCATGGCGGGATTGCTCAAACATGCACGGGAGATGTCCTCGATATTCGCCCAATGGGTGAATTCCTACAAGAGGTTGGTTCCAGGGTACGAAGCCCCAGTCTACGTCGCCTGGTCGAAGAGAAACCGCTCCGCCCTCATAAGGGTGCCTCAGTATCACCCGGGCAAAGAAAAGGCTGTCAGAGCCGAATTCAGACCCCCTGACCCCGCCTGCAACCCTTACCTCACTTTCGCGGTCATGCTTCACGCGGGACTCGACGGAATCGAAAACAACTACGAGCTCGCCGCCCCGTTGGACAAGAACCTCTATGACCTCTCGGCGGAAGAAAGAAAAGCGGCGGGAATCGAGTCCCTCCCAGATAGTCTGGGTGAGGCGATCTCTATCACCGAGAACAGCGAGTTCGTCAGAAAGGCTCTTGGCGATCACATCTTCACCCGCTTTGTGGAGCTGAAGAAGAAAGAATGGGAGGACTATCGAATTCAGGTGACGCCTGGGTGCGGCCGTATTTGCGTGGCACTATTTCGCCCTTACAGGGCTGCCCTCTCCTTTTGCTTCCTGTCCCAGAGCTGCGCCCTGGGCTATCCTATTGCGCCCCGTTGGGGCTTCGCAGGTTCTCGGCACGCAAGCCCCGAAGGGGCGGGATCTCCTCAGCCCTGGGCAACGCCCAGGGGCGCCTGCGACCCAACGATTCAAGCTCTGAAAGAGCGGAATGATGCGACACCACTGAGACGCGGCCGCACCCTGACGCCTGATGAGCTGGACAATCTTCTGCCGGTGCTGTAGTGGTCGGAGGAGTTCCGGGCAAAGGGAACGATGATCCTTATCGTGCAAAATGTGGCATGTGAGGGCCCGGGGACCATCTCGTCCTACCTGTCCTCACATGCCGCCCCATACAGCGTATGACCCTTGTTCGAAAGGTCCTCGGCAAAGACATGAGAATGCCCATAACAAACAAATTCGGCTCACACTAATTGACTTCGCTGTTGGCATCATTTACAGTACAGCGATTCAACGCCCGAACGTTCGCGAAGAAGGGAGATCGTTGCCTGGGAAGGAAGGTTTGGAGGCTAAGGTTTTTATCTGTCATAACGCCCTGGCGGATCCTCTTGCAAGCAGGGACCTCCAGGAGTTCTGTCTGCCGGAAGCAGTTCACATCGAGAAAGTGCCCTGCCTGGGCAAGACTGATCCCAGATACCTCCTCAAGGCGTTCGAGGGCGGTTGCGACGCCGTCTGTCTGATCGGTTGTGCGATTGGGAAATGTCGGACGATGGACGGTAACCTCCGCGCCCAGAAACGGGTCGGCTTCGTCCGCGGCATTCTCGAGGAAATCGGCTTGAAGGGGAAACGTCTCTTTCTTTTCCTCCGGGAGCCGATGAATGAGCAAGAGGCGCAGGAGCTCTTAAGCGAATTCGTGTCGAGTGCGCAGGCTTTAGGCCCGAGCGGGTTAAGGACAGGAAAGGGAGGAAGGACGACACAGGAATCGCCATCAGTTCAATGAGCAAATTGTCGGAGGCGATCAAGGGAGGCAAGTTCGTCGTTACCGCGGAGGTCACGCCTCCGTGCGGTCCCAATCCGGAAAAGATCAAAGCTCTTGCCCCGATTCTCAAAGGGAAGGTTCATGCAGTCGTCGTCGAGGAGAATCGAGATGGAGTCCACCTGAGCGGTCTTGTGGCGGGCGCCCACCTGAAATCGGCCGGGCTGGAACCGGTGGTCACCATGTTGACGCGGGATACGAACCGCATCGGGCTTCAGTCCATGTTTCTGGGAGCGGTTTCCCTCGGGATCAGCGACGTTCTGGTTCTGTCAGGCTATCATCAAGCCCTGACGGCCGAGAAGCAAGCTCGCGGTGTTTATGACGTGGATTCTGTGCAGGCGATAGACATCTTTCGGGCAATGCGGGACGACGGATTTCTGGCGTGCGGGCAGGAGGTAGAGATGCCCGAATCAGTTTCCATCGGCGGCGCCGCTAACCCTTTTGCCGGACCGATTGAATTGCGAGCCTTGCGTGCAGAGAAAAAGGTCAAAGCCGGAGCCGATTTCATTATCACGCATCCAGTGTTCGATCTCGCCCGCTTCCGCGAATGGCTCGACCTGCTCCGGAAAAAGGGTGTTCCGGAGAAGGTCTGCCTGATCGCCGGTATCATGTGGCTCGGCTCTGCCGAAGAGGCGAAAGAACTCGACGAGACCTACCGCGGGATGAATATCCCCGAGGCGGTCATCCAGCGACTAAGCCAGGCGGCCGATCCGCAACGTGAGGGCCTGACCATCGCCGCCGAGATGGTTGACCGGGTCAAAGTGCTCGATGGCGTGCGAGGGCTTCACTTCTGGGCCAGAGGCAGAGAGGAATCGCTGCCGCAGCTTCTGAGGACCTCCGGAATATCAATTTCCTGAGTCAGAAGAGGTCAAGCCCGAATCCTGGTGATGATCTCCGGGGGAACATCTTATCTGTTCCCGCTGTTACACTACGGGCTTGCCTGCATACTTTCTGCAACGCGAAAGAGCGAGGAAGCTGCAACAGTGCCGAAAAAATACCACGTACCAGTCAAATCCGCGCCACCGAAGTTCCGGCGCATCGGCAAGTATGGAATCATTGATCGTCGCGAAGACTGTTCCGCATGCCACAATTGCGTCAAGCGGGAGTGTATCTATGATTGTTACAAAGAGGAAGATGACCGCCTCCGCAAGGTGGATGGCTACGTGGATTACCTGTACGAGTGCAAGAGCTGTCTTTCGTGCGTGCAGAGCTGCACGAAGGGACTTCTTTCAAGGAAGGTCAACCCGGAGTTCGAGGCGCTTGGCGACGACTTCTGGACGCCTGACATCATATCCAGAACCTGGTATCAGGCTGAAACCGGTAAAATCCCCGTCTCAGGAGCGGGCTACGGCGGTCCTTTCGTGGGTCCGGGTTTCGACTCCATGTGGACAGACATGTCGGAGATCGTCCGCCCCACACGGGATGGCATCCACGGGCGGGAATACATCAGCACGTCCGTGGACATAGGGCGGAAGTTGTCTAATCTATCTTTCGATGAGAATGGGGAGCTGCGAGAGACTCCTCCTCCGTTAATCGAAATTCCCGTGCCGGTTGTCTTCGATACCCTTCACGAGCTCGAAGTTCCGGAATCGGTTGTTCTGGCTTCTGCCAGCGCCGCCAAGCGGCTCGGCAATCTCTGTGTTATTCGCTCGGCTGACCTAACGGCTTCCTTCGGGCCTTTTACGAAGGCTATCGTGCCTCTGGCTGACGAGACACTCAGGCCGGAAGATCCGTGGCTGAAAAAGGTCAGGTTGGTTGAGATCGAGGACGGCGAAAACGTCACTGAGAGCATAGGCGCCATCAAGAAGTCCCATCCTTCGTTGGTGATAGCGGTGCGGGTCAGATTCGGTCGTGGCTCCGCTCAGCGTGTTCTTCAACTGACGAAGCAGGGCGTTGAGGTTATCCATCTGTACGCGGATCAGACAGGGCAGGAATGGGAAGAGACGAGTTCTCGGCACATCAGTCGCGTCACTCGCGAGGTCCATTTGGCGCTTGTCGAAGAGCGCATCCGCGATGAGGTTACGCTTATCGCCTCGGGCGGAATCGCCATGGCTGAGCACATGGCGAAAGAGATCATCTGCGGAGCTGATCTGGTCGGGATTGACATGTCTATCCCGATTGCCCTGGAATGCCGCGTCTGCGGTTCCTGTAAGACGGGGCTTGCTTGCCCCGTGGGGCTCGACGGCATTGATCGGGATTACGCCACTCAGCGCCTGATGAATCTCATCGGCGCGTGGAGAAGCCAGCTCCTTGAGGTTCTCGGCGCCATGGGAATAAGAGACGTACGAAGATTGAGAGGCGAAGTCGGCCGCGCCATGTTTTTCGAAGACCTGGAACGAGAGAGCTTCGGGCCGATTTTCGGCCATCGAAAGACGGAAGCGGAAGTATCGGTCACCGCTTGAGACCATGAAAACTGGACAACTAGAAGTCATAACCCCGCCTGTGGCGGGGCTCGACGCCATACCGGAACGAAAAGTCCGGCGGATAGAGGGGCGCTATCGCAACCCCGTCGGGAAGTACAAGGTCTGGCGGAGCAACGCCTGCAAGGTGTGCGGCAAGTGCATCGAGGTCTGCCCCTGCGGCGTGCACGTCAAGCCGGAGGGATACAGCCGCTTCCTGCCGCCGCGAGATGACTTGTGCCAGGGCTTCAAGTGCAAGGAGATCGGCCGATTCTGTCCCGACCACTGTCCCGCAGGTGCTCTGCGGGTTGAGCTTAGCCCCATCTACGAATCCCTTGGGGACTATCGCTGGACGGCCGACCTGATCCTCAGCACCTGGCGAATGGCGGAGACCGGACAGGCCCCTGATGGCGATCTCGAATACAAAATCGGGGCTTCCGGAGGCGGATTCGATCGCATCCGTTTCCGCTTCCCCGAAACCGCGCCTCAGGTTGATGGAAACGAAATTTCCACCGCCATTGAACTCAATAGACGAAAGGACGATGAACGGCCACGGGTGCAGATTGACATTCCTGTATACGGCGGGGGCATGTCTTTTGGCTCTGTGAGTCCCATAACCATGCTCTCGCGAGCGCGAGCCTGCGCCGCGTGGAACACGTTTACCTGCACCGGTGAGGGCGGGTATCCCGAGCGGCTCATCCCTTTCAAAGACTACATTATCACCCAGGTTGCCACCGGGCTATTCGGCGTCCGCGAGGAGACGATCCAGAGGGCGAGGGTCGTCGAATTCAAATATGCTCAAGGTGCCAAGCCGGGGCTTGGCGGTCATCTCCTTGGAGACAAGGTGACTCCGGCAGTTGCCGCCATGCGGGAAACGGTCACGGGCACCGCCCTGTTCTCTCCCTTCCCCTTCCACAGCGTTTACTCCGTCGAGGATCACAAGAAACACGTTGACTGGATCAAACAGATCAACCCACCGGCGCTCATCGCCGTGAAGGTTTCGACACCCGTGGATGTGGACATGGTGGCGGTGGGGAGTTACTACGCCGGCGCGCACATCATCCATCTCGATGGAAGCTACGGCGGGACGGGCGCGGCGCCGGATATCGCCAAGAAGAACATCGCCATGCCCATAGAATACGCCATTCCCAGAGTGCATGCTTTCCTCCAGTCGGAGGGCATTCGCGATGAGGTCACTCTCATCGCCAGCGGGGGGATTCGTACCGCCTATGACGCCGCCAAAGCGATCGCCCTCGGGGCTGACGGTGTGGTCATCGGAACAACGGAGCTTGTTGCCCTGGGCTGCGTGCGCTGTGGAAACTGTGAGAGCGGTAGGGGGTGTGCTCGCGGGATTGCCACGACGGACGATAAGCTTGTCAGCAAGATGACGTTGCCCTGGGCGACGCAGCGGCTCGTCAATCTCTTCAACGCATGGCACGAGCAGTTCGTGGACATCCTGCGGCGATTCGGGATGACAAGTATAACGGAGCTACGAGGGCGGACAGACCTCCTTATGCATTTGGATTATGAGGACCAGCCGGAGAAATGATGGGCCGTAACCTCATTGCAGAACGCATTATCAGCAGCCGGAAGAGGCTGTCATCGGACTTGTCTATCTCACGGACTCGAGTGGAAGCCGCTGAGGGAGGCTGTGGCGTAACCGGATTCGCTTGCAGCATACCCGTCGCCGGAAAGCACATCTATGCGCCCTCTGTCCAGATGCACAACCGGGGGAACGGCAAAGGAGGCGGGATCGCCGCGGCGGGTTTAGTCCCGGAAAAGTTGGGGGTGTCTCAGGAGATCCTCGAACAGGATTACCTGATCCAGATTGCTCTTCTCGATCCTTCCGCAAAGGGCGAAGTCGAGAAGGAATTCATTGAGCCTGTCTTCGATGTCCATGCCGGCGGAGACGTCGAGACCGTCCAGGACTATCGAGATGTTGAGGGGCTGGAGGTTCAGCCGCCTGATGTCCGGAGGTACTTTGTTCGTGTCAAGCCGGCTCTTCTCGAGAAGTTCGCCGCCGAGCACGGGCTGAACGATGCCTCGCCCCGGGATATTGAAGACGAACTTGTTTATCAGAACAGTGTTCGACTGAATGTGAAGTTTTACGCGTCGCTGGGAGAGAAGAGGGCGTTCGTCCTTTCGCATGGCCGCGACATGTGCCTGTTCAAGATCGTCGGGTATGCGGAGCAGGCAGCGCAGTATTATCAGCTTGAGGATCTGGAAGCTCACGTCTGGATCGCCCACCAGCGCTATCCCACCAAAGGACGCGTCTGGCATCCAGGAGGAGCGCATCCCTTCTGCGGCATGCACGAAGCCCTCGTCCACAATGGCGATTTCGCGAACTACTATTCGGTCTGCGAGTACCTCGGACAGCGCAACATCAAACCGCTCTTCCTCACTGATACCGAGGTGTCCGTCCTGCTTTTCGACTTCTGGAACCGTGTGTACAAGTACCCTCTTGAGTACATCATCGAGGCCCTCGCGCCGACCGCAGAGAGAGACTTCGACCATCTTCCGCTCGATAAGCAGCGAGTCTATCGCCAGATTCAGGCCACCCATATTCACGCCTCTCCGGATGGCCCCTGGTTTTTCATCATTGCCCGGAACGATCCGGAGAGAAACCGCCTGCAATTGATCGGTATCACTGATACCGCCATGCTCCGTCCCCAGGTCTTCGCCCTCCAGGAAGGCGAAGTACAGATCGGACTGATCTGCTCGGAGAAGCAAGCGATTGACGCCACGCTCCAGAGTCTGGCTGAAGACGATAGCCGGTTTTGTCCGATTGCCGACCGTTACTGGAACGCTCGCGGTGGCAGCCACACCGACGGCGGCGCGTTCATGTTTACGATCAACTCGAACGGCAACGGCGATAGGAAGTTCACCTGCACCGACAAGTTCGGTCGCGTCATCTCGACGACGCCGAACCAAAAACATGCTGACTTGACTTTACCGATTCGTGAAGCAGAAGGTTCGGAGAATGATCTGCGCCAGATCGAGCTTCGCCTTAGCGAGGGACGCGCGAGGGACGTTTACCAATTCTGTCGCAGCAAAATGCCGTCCTGGTCGTTCGATGACTTCAGGCGGGCGTGTCGGCACATTGTTGAAATCGCTTCCCGCGACGATCAAAACCGCGCTGCGGCTATCAAAGCGCTGACTCTTCTCAACGACCGGCGTTATCCGACGGGAGAGAAAAAGCGGAGTTCCATTCTCGATATTGTCCACCGTTCTCTCCATGAGATTTTCGGCGCAGTCCCGCCGATCACGGAAAGCCCATCCTCGCGGTATGCATACATTGATTGGGAAAGCCGCTCCGAGCTCCGGCCGCCCTCCGGCGGCGAAGAGGTTCTTGTCCTCAATGCTGGCGAGTTCCCACCCGAAGGCGACGAATGTGACGCCCGGTTGGTTGCGCGAGCCTGCAAGCTCGGCTGGAAGCGGTTCATCTCCTACGGCTATGTGGGACAGCGATTCCTCGGCTGCGGGGTAGGGCCCGATACGCATGATGTTGTGATTGACGCCTACGACAGCACCGGCGATTACCTCGGTTCTGGCATTGACGGGATGACCATCAACGTCCACTGGAACGGGCAGGATCAGATCGGGCAAATTCTGAGGCAGGGCAAGCTCGTCGTGCACGGCGACGTCGGGCAAACGTTTCTCTACGGAGCGAAGGGTGGGCGGATTTTCGTTCTGGGGAACGCTGCCGGAAGACCGCTGATCAACGCCGTTGGCCGCCCTCGCGTCGTCATCAACGGCACGTGCCTCGATTATCTGGCGGAGTCATTCATGGCGGGCGACCCTCTGCGAGGAGGCGGCTTCGTGGTCCTCAATGGCATCGAAATGGACGATCAAGGGCGGATCGTCGAGATGGAAACGCCGTATCCCGGGGGCAACCTCTTCTCCCTCGCTTCGGGCGGCGCCATATACGTCCGCGATCCGCATCGTCGCCTGACCGAGGATCAGCTCAACGGCGGACAGTTCTTCGACCTCGCGCCCGAGGATTGGGCGTTGGTGGAGGAAATGCTGAGGGAGAACGAGCGAGAATTCGACATCACCGTCGAACAGCTCCTGACAGTTGGTGGCGCCGTGCAGGCGCCGGAGAAGGTGTACCGGAAGGTGGGGGCGGTGAAGCTGGCGGTGCTGACAGAATTGCCCGACGAAGGTGAGTAGGAATTCCTCGAACGCGGAAGCGCAAAAGAATGGTTCGGTCCACGATAAAAGAAAAGTCAGAATGGCAGGAGATTGATACACGATTCGCTCGGGAGCTTGACCCGAGCGGAGCGTGGCAGATTTTCTCATGCTATCAGTGCAAGAAGTGTTCCTCTGGCTGCCCTATGGAGCGAGATAGCGACCTTCATCCGCACGAGATTGTTCGGATGGTGCAGATGGGGCGGAAAGAACAAGCTCTTCGCAGCAAGGGAATCTGGATGTGCGTGTCCTGCCAGACCTGCGTGACGCGTTGCCCGATGAACGTCAATACGCCTGCCGTCATTGACGCCCTGAGAGCTATGGCGACCCGCGCAGACACTCCGAGATCCGCTCGGCAGGTACGGATTTTCAATCGCGTTTTTCTTGAATGTATCAAGCGGTTGGGGCGGATTTACGAACTGGGCATGATGGGAGCGTTCAAGGTCGGGTCGCAGGACCTGTTCTCGGATGTAGATAAGTTCCCCATGATGCTTCGCAAGGGCAAACTGCGGCTGATTCCTTCGCTGCCCCGCAAGCGGAGAAATCTCAAGAAGATTTTCCGGGAGACGAAGAAGACTTCGAGATAATGGAGAAAACGAGATACACATTTTATCCCGGCTGCTCCCTCGACTCGACTGCGCGGGACTTCCGTGAATCCATGGAAGCTGTGTGCGATGCTCTGGGGATTGAGCTCATCGAGCTGCCGGATTGGATTTGCTGCGGGGCGACGGCGGCTCACGCTACCAGTGAGAAGCTTGCACTCGCTCTTGCCATCGAGAATCTGTCCCGAGCTGTGGCACCGGGCTATGACGTGGTCGTTCCGTGTGCCGCTTGCTACAACCGCTTGCAGGTGGCGAACCTCGCCGTGCAAAACGACCCTGCCGTTCGTCAGGTGATGGAGGAAGTGACCGGTCGGTCCTACGACGGCTCGATAACCGTTCGGCATATCCTTGACGTCCTGGTCCGCGACGTCGGGCTGGAGACTATTCCTCAGTTCGTGCGCAATGAACTCAGCGGTTTGAAAGTCGCCTGTTATTACGGCTGCCTCCTGGCGAGACCGCGGGAGGTAAGCATCTTCGATGACCCGGAGAACCCCCGCCTGATGGACAATTGCATGGAGGCGATTGGGGCAAAGCCTATCGAGTGGCCGCACAGAACCGAATGCTGCGGCGCCGCGTACTCGTTGACAAATCCGGGGATGACGATGCGCCTCACTGGTGAGATTCTTTCGATGGCGAAGGAAGCCGGCGCCGACTGTGTTGCCGTCGCTTGCCCACTCTGCCAGAGCAATCTCGACCTCCGACAGAAGGACATCGAGTCGCTGCGGAACGAAACCTTCCAGTTGCCTGTTTTCTATTTTACGCAGTTGATGGGACTCTCATTTGGACTGCCGGATCGCTCTCTTGGACTGCATCGTCTCGTCGTGAATCCGGAGGAAATTCTCAGACGCTTCACTGGACAAAAGGGCAGTGTCGCGTTGCGGCAGGGCCGAAGGAAAAAGCTATGACCAATCAAGGCCTGAAAATAAAGGACGCTGGTGCGAAGAACACGATGGTCGGGGCCGCCCTTGTGGTCGGGGCAGGCATCGGCGGAATGCAGGCTGCGCTGGACCTCGCCGAGTCCGGGATCAAAGTCTACCTTCTGGACAAGAGTCCCGCCATTGGCGGCACCATGACTGAGCTGGACAAGACGTTCCCGACCAACGACTGCGCCATGTGCATTATGGCGCCGAAACTGGTGGAGTGCGCCAGACACAGGAACATCGAGCTTCTCACCTACTCCGAGATCGAAGATGTTGAGGGCGCTGCCGGACACTTCAAGGTTCACATCACCAAAAAGCCGAGGTTTATTGACGAAGAAAAGTGCACCGGGTGTGGGGAATGCATGATCAACTGCCCGGTGAGAAACGAAATCTATGTGTTGGAACCGGAAGAGCAAACGAGGATTGATCTTCCCGCTGAGGACCGGGTGAGAATAGACGACATCCTCCACCAACACAACGGAGAGAAAGGAGGGCTGGTCTCCATCCTGCAGAGCATCAATGCGTCCTACAACTACCTTCCCGAAAAGGTGTTGCGCTACTTGTCCCGGCAGCTCGATGTTACCTTGAGCTTGATTTATCGGATGGCCACTTTCTACACGGCGTTCAGCCTCAAGCCCAGAGGGAGACACATCATCAGCGTGTGCGTGGGGACCACCTGCCATGTGAAAGGAGCGCCCCTGATCATCGAGACGTTCGAGCGAGAGCTGGGCATTAAGCGAGGTGAGACCACCGAGGACATGGCTTTTACTCTTGAGGAGGTGGCGTGCCTCGGATGCTGTGGCCTGGCGCCGGTGATCACGGTGGGTGACCACCTCTATGGGAAGATAAGTCAAGCGGAGGTCACAAAGGTCCTGCGCAAATACAGGTAGCCGGACGGTGAGTTATGCCGAGAATAACCGTCGAGGACTTAGACAAGATTGCTGAGAGGGCAAGAAAAGCCACTCTCCTCAGCGAAGGAGCTGGCCGGGCGAGGATCACCATGCACATGGGGTCCTGTGGTTTGGCAGCGGGAGCCCAGAAGGTCATGGAGGCGCTCCTGGAAGAATGCGAACGGAAAGGTATCCAGGACGTGATTTTGACCCGGTCCGGTTGCGCAGGATTGTGCAGTCGGGAGCCGATGGCCACCGTGGAGCTGAGGGGAGAGGCGCCGATTAAGTACGTGGAACTGACTCCGGAGAGAATTCGCAAAATCCTCGAGGAACACGTTCTTGGGGGGAAGGTCGTCGAGGAGTATTTCCTGCGAGAGCAACCCGTTCAACCACCGATGGAACCGATCTCCGAGGAGGAGCCGATCTCCGGCGTAACGGACAACGGCTTTTTCGCACGCCAGACCCTGATCGCCCTGCGGAACAGGGGGCTTATTGATCCGGAAAAAATTGACGAATACATCGCCAGAGACGGGTACAGGGCTCTGCTCAAAGCCCTGACATCCATGACGCCCGAGGAGATCATCCAGACGATCAAGGACTCGGGGCTTCGCGGGAGAGGAGGGGCTGGCTTTCCCACCGGCCTCAAGTGGGAGTTGTGCAGAACAGCAGCGGGGGAGCCAAAATACATCATCTGCAATGGAGACGAGGGCGATCCGGGCGCTTTCATGGATCGGAGCATCGTGGAGGCAGACCCGCACTCGGTGCTCGAGGGAATGATCATCGGCGCTTTTGCCATAGGGGCTCACCAGGGATATATCTACATCAGGAACGAGTATCCTTTGGCCTTGGAGAAGCTTCTCACAGCGATCGAACAGGCGAGGGATTACGGCCTTCTTGGCGGCAACATCCTGGGCAGCGGCTTCAGTTTCGACGTGAAGGTCCAGAGAGGGGCTGGGGCGTTTGTTTGCGGAGAGGAGACTGCTTTGATCGCGGCCATTGAGGGACGACCACCTGAGCCAAGACAGCGGCCTCCATTCCCTGCGCAATGCGGGCTGTGGGATAAGCCCACGAACATCAACAACGTCGAGACCTGGGCGAACGTCCCTCCGATCATTCTCAGAGGGTCTGAATGGTTTTCCTCCATGGGAACGGAGAAGAGCAAGGGTACGAAGGTGTTCTGTCTTGTGGGCAAGATTAAGAACACGGGGTTGGTCGAAGTGCCCATGGGGATTACCTTGAGGGAGGTCATCTTTGAGATCGGCGGTGGCATGCCCAACGGGAAGCAGTTCAAAGCGGTGCAAACCGGAGGACCGTCGGGCGGGTGCATCCCCGCGGAGCTTATAGACCTGCCCATTGACTACGAGCGGCTGACGGAAGCGGGTTCGATCATGGGCTCCGGCGGAATGATCGTCATGGACGAAGACACCTGTGTCGTGGATGTTGCTCGGTATTTTACGCGATTCACCAACAGGGAGTCGTGTGGGAAGTGCAGCGCTTGTCGCGACGGTTCCGAAGCCCTCCTGGAGATTCTCGACCGGGTTTGCGAAGGAGAAGGGAAAGACGAAGATATCGCCCTCCTCGAGAAGCTGGTGAAGGCGATCAAGCTCGGGTCTATGTGCGGATTGGGTCAGACGCTTCCCACCCCGGTGGTCACCACGTTGAAGTATTTTCGGCCTGAGTACGAGGCGCACATAAGGGAGAAGAGGTGCCCGGCAGGGGTCTGCAAGAGTCTGATTCGATATCTCGTTGACGAGGAAGCATGCACAGGCTGCATGCTCTGCGTGAAGGAATGCCCCGTAGAAGCGATCAGCGGAGAAACCAAACAACCACAAACGATTGACCAGTCAAAATGCATTAAGTGCGGACTGTGCTACGCGGTGTGCAAGTTCGATGCCGTGAGCAGAACGTGAAGTTGATCGAGTGACTGAGACTGACGGGCCGCAGGTTTAGAAGGTGTGGACGTGATCAGCCTGACCATTGATGGACAGAGAGTTGAGGTCGAAGAAGGCAGCACCGTCCTGGAGGCTGCTCAGAAGGCCGGTATCAAGATACCGACTCTCTGCCACCACAAGGCGCTGAGACCGTATGGGTCGTGCAGGGTTTGTCTGGTGGAGATTGAGAGACAAAACGGCTCCACCGTGCAAACTTCCTGCACGTATCCTGCGCAAGAGGGCCTGGTTGTCCGCACAAATACTGAGGATGTTCTCGAAGCACGCGAGACCATATTCGAGCTGCTCCTGGCCAGGTGTCCCGATTCGGAGGAAGTTCGACGAGTGGCGGCGGAGTGGGGAGTTTCCGAAACGGGATTTACAAAGAAAAACAGGGATTGCATCCTGTGCGGCAAATGCGTACGCATGTGCGAAGAGCGCATGGGGCGGGCGGCGATCGGCTTCGTCGGCCGCGGCTCCAACAAAGAGGTCACGCCACCCTTCGGGACTCCCAGCGAGGTTTGCCAGGTGTGCGGCGCATGCGATTTCATCTGTCCCACCGGCAGAATTGATCTTTCAGAAGTGACTTCGAGGAAGCCGAGACCAATTCTGTCGGAATACAATAAGGGGTTGGTTTCTCGACCGGCCGTTTACATCCCCAGTCCCCAAGCCGTTCCAAATCTTGCGCTCATTGATCGGGAACATTGTGCCCGGATGCTCGGACGCTCCTGCGAGGTATGCAAAGAATTCTGTGAAGCGGACGCGATCCGATTTGATCAACAGGAAGAAAGGCAAACGCTGGACGTGGGAGCGATGATTCTTGCCCCTGGCGTCGAGCACTTTGACGGGGCCAAAAGAGGCGAGTATGGATTTTCGCACTATGAGAACGTGGTCAGCAACATCCAGTTCGAGCGGATGCTCAGCGCCTCCGGTCCCACCGAGGGGAAGGTGCTGCGTCTGTCTGACGGACACCATCCGAAAAGCATTGCGTTTATCCAGTGCGTGGGATCGCGCGATGCGGTCACCGGCAACAAGTATTGCTCGTCATTCTGCTGCATGGCAGCCATCAAGGAGGCAATCCTCGCCCGCGAGCACAATCCGGACGCGCAGATCACGATCTTCTGCATGGACGTCCGAGCGTTCGGAAAGGGATTTGATCGCTTCTACCAGAGGGCGAAGGAGGAGTACGGCATCGAGTTCGTTCAGGGAATGATCTCACGGATCGTGGGGCTTCCTCGCAGCAAGAATCTCCGCGTCTCCTATGTTCCTGAAAAGGGCGAGCGCGTGGATCGAGAGGTGGACATGGTCGTCCTCTCCACAGGGTTTCAGCCCGACGAGGACCTTCGCCGCACCGCGGGGAAGTTAAATGTCCAGCTCGATGCGTTCGGTTTCTGCCGCACAAATCCGCTGGAGCCTGTCCAGACATCCCGCGAGGGAGTCTTCGTTGCTGGGGTCTTCCAGGAGCCAAAGGACATCCCGGAAACCGTCATGCAGGGAAGCGGCGCCGCTGCGTGTGCCTTGGCGCTGCTCTCTGATGTGCGCGGCACCATGATCACAGAGAAGACCTATCCCCCGGAGCATGATTTTACCGATGCCACGCCGAGGATTGGAGTCTTCGTTTGCCATTGCGGCACGAACATCGCCTCCGTGGTTGATGTGGAACGCGTTGTCGAGGCAGCAAAGCAATTGCCTTTCGTCGGGCACGCTGAAGCCAACATCTACACCTGCGCTGATAACTCTCAGGACCACATGAGGGAAGTCGTCGAGGAAAGAGACTTGAATCGGATTCTCGTGGCTTCGTGCACGCCTCGCACGCACCTGGCCCTTTTCCGCGAGACGGCCCGGGAAGTCGGCATCAACCCGTTCCTGGTGGAGATGGCGAACATCCGCGAGCAGTGCTCCTGGGTTCACGCTGCGGAACCGGAGGCGGCCACGGGAAAAGCGATTGACCTGATGCGCATGGCGGCTGCGCGCACGGCGCGGCTTACACCTGCCGCGCCTGAAGAGCTTCCCGTAGTCAAATCGGCTCTCGTTCTCGGCGGAGGGCCGTCCGGAATGACCGCCGCACTCTCGCTCGCGGCACAGGGGTTCGATGTTCATCTCGTTGAGAAGGAACAGGAGCTTGGCGGCGGGCTCCGTGACCTCCATTACACGCTGGAGGGGGACGACATTCAGGCATTTCGGGAGAACCTGATTGCAGCCGTCACAAACAGCGGGAGAATCGAGGTTCATCTCGGCACCAACTTGGTGGACATCGAGGGGCACGCGGGCGACTTTCTGAGCACAATAGCCACATCCCGCGGAGCAAAGCTCGAGATCAAGCACGGCGTCTTAATCGTCGCCACCGGCGGCAGGGAATTCAAGCCGCAGCAGTTCCTGTATGGCGAAGACCCGCGAGTTGTCACCCAGAGAGAGCTGGAGGATGCGATAGCGAATGGGGAACCGGTCGTCGGCGACCGCGACACTGTCGTCATGATCCAGTGCGTCGGCTCCCGCGATGAAGAGCGCCCCTATTGCAGCCGCGTCTGCTGTGCTCAGGCGGTCAAGAACGCCCTCAAGATCAAGGAGAAGAATCCGGACGCCACGGTCGTCGTCCTCTACCGGGACATGCGGACCTATGGTTTTCAGGAGATCGAGTACCAGAGAGCGAGGGAGGCGGGCGTGCTCTTTTTCCGTTACGATCCGGAAATGCCCCCAACGGTCTCGGGGCGTGAGGATCTGGTGGTCAAGTTCGATGACCCGATCACGGGGCAGCGCAAGCCACTTCGCACCGATCTGCTTGTTCTCTCGACTGGAATTGTTCCCGCCGAGGATAATCCGCACATCTCAGAGCTTGCCAAGCTTCCACTGGATGAGGACGGCTTTTTTCTCGAGGCGCATGTCAAGCTGCGTCCAGTGGATTTCGCGTCGGAAGGGATTTTCCTCTGTGGACTGGCTCACTCGCCCAAGTTTCTCAAAGAAAACATTTTTCAGGCGATGGCTGCGGCCGGGCGCGCCGCCACAATTCTTTCAAAGGATTCGCTGCTGGTTGGTGGTGAGATCGCCTGGGTGGACGGCACGAAATGCGTCTCTTGCTTAACGTGCACGAGAGTCTGCCCCTATGGCGCCCCGACCATCAGCTTCAGCGATCCCCACAGGCGGATCGAGATTGACCCGGTCAAGTGCATGGGCTGCGGGAGTTGCGCTGCCGAGTGCCCCGCCATGGCAATCCAGTTGCATAACTTCGTGGACTCTCAGATTTCCGCTGCCATCGCGGCCATGATGGGAGCAAGATAGGAATTCAGATGTCGGAATTCGAACCGCAAATACTGGCTTTTTGCTGCCATTACTGCGCGTACGCCGCCGCAGACCTCGCGGGCACGTTTCGCGCACAATACCCCACGAACGTGCGAATCATTCGAGTCCCCTGTTCTGGGAAAGTGGACCCTCTACACATCATGCAGGCCTTCGAGAGCGGAGCGGACGGTGTTCTTGTTGCTGGCTGCTTGGAAGGCGGATGCCATTTTCAGGAAGGAAATCTTCGTGCGAAACGCCGGGTGGCTCACGTCAGTCAGATCCTTGATGAAATCGGCATCGAACCCGACAGGCTGCGCATGGTGAATCTCTCATCCGCCATGGGACAGGCTTTCGCCAACACCATCACCCAGTTCACGGAGCAGATCAGGAAGTTGGGTCCAAGCCCTGTTACGAACAGCGTCTTTATGGAGAAGACAAAATGATCGTCGCAAGCCGGAAGAACATCCAAGAGCTCAAGGAACTTCTCACCCCCTACCAGCGGATCGCGATCCTTGGATGCGGGACCTGCGTAACCGTTTGCCTTGCCGGTGGGGAGCGAGAGGCGGGCATGGCCGCGTCCGCCCTTCGCATGACCTACCGCCTCGATGGAGTCCAAAAAGACATCCGCGATTTGACGATCGAACGCCAATGCGACGATGCGTTCATTGACGAAGCCTGGAAAAGCCTCGACGAAGCGGACGCCATTTTGTCCCTCGCCTGCGGCGCGGGCGTCCAGGCCATCGCTGAGCGATTTCCGAATAAGCCCGTCTTTCCCGGGGTGGATACCCAGTTCATCGGCATTCTCGAGGAACAGGGAATCTGGACGGAAAAATGCATCGCGTGCGGGCAGTGCCGGATCGGTCCTTTCGGGGGAATTTGCCCAGTCACCCGCTGTGCCAAACACCTGCTCAATGGCCCGTGCGGCGGCTCTGACGACGGCAAATGCGAGGTGAATCCCGACGCCGATTGCGCCTGGCAGCTCATCTACGACCGGCTGAAAGCCATCGGAGAAGAATACCGCCTGACGGAGATTGCACCCCTGCCGGATTGGTCGCTGAGCAACGAGGGAGGCTGCCGCAAAATCATCCGCGAGGACCAGCGGATTTAACGGCTCGCGCCGGGCGCTTCCACACCATTTCCCAACCATGCCGGGGTTCTCGGATGTTTTCCGGTAATGTGCGGCAACGTGGTCCGTGCTCACCGCGCTACATGTCGCCCGCAGTCCGATTGGGAATGGAATCCCACTTTCCCCGGCCGTAATAGAAAACACTCCCTCCCCCTCCGATCCTGTGTTAGATTCAAAGCAGAACTGCTCAACCCGGTTCCTGCTTTTTTAGTTTATCCAGCAGACCCGCAACCGCAGAGCTTGTATCCCAGAGCGAGCACAACAAGGAGTGACCCTCTGAGCAATGCACACAACATGCTTCGTGCAACTGATGCGACATTTCGCCGCTATGCTCTTGGCTGCATTGTTTCTTCAGCCCGACGCCGATGCCGCGCGCCGAATCGCTGTTCGTTCCACCGACTACGTCGAGGAAGGGCAGGACTTCTCCACGCGAGCAAAAGTTGCCCTGTATCGTGATTTTCTTGCTCGCCATCCCGATGTGGTTCTGGTTCCGTTCCAGACACAACATCTCCCTCGGGGGATTTTGCCTACCGAACGGTCGCGCTTGTTCTTCGCCATGCTTGGAGAATCCGGTCCCGACCACATCGTCTCCCATCCGGAGGACTTCCAGCTTCACCTCCAGCAAAACTTCCTCTATCCGCTGGATGAATACGTTTTCGACGTTCTCAAGGACAGAGACGGATACCCTGTTCACCCCGAAGGACATCGTCTCAGCCCGAAGAAAGACGATCTGTTTTACAGGGATCGCCAGACAGACAAATATAGCGTCGCAGTGCCAATGGCGAGGCGAATCTCGATTTGTCCCGAATGGGACAAACTGTCTCCGTTGTTGCGCGAACTTTCCACTCGAGACGGCAAAATCTACGGCATTTCCATCGTCCGTGGTTTCACCTGCCTGATTTACCGTAGAGACCTTTTCGTCGCGGCCGGGCTGAACCCTGACTCCCCGCCGAAGAACTGGGATGAGCTCGTCTATTTTGCACAGAAACTCACCGAACCAGACAAGCCAATCCGTGGGGCACGCGTTCAGAAGGGCCAGGCAGGCCTGGCTTGTGCGATTGACGCTCCGTCCGAATGGCTCAACTACCTCTGGCAGGGGGGTGGGGACGCCGTGCACAAGCTGAAATTCTGTCCCGACGGACACCGCCTCGAGGTCAGAAAGGAAGTTGACTTTCCGCAGAAGTGCCCTCTTTGCAGAAGGGGGCTTCTTCATGCCCGGCGCTCACGGGCCCCCGCCTTCGACTCCAATGCGGGCCTGCTGGCTTTACAGTACTATCAGATTCTGCGATCGCTTCGCTGGACACGCTGCCCTCGCTGCGGTGAGCCTGTGAGTATTTCGCCGGAGGCTGAGAAGACCGCCGCGCTTACCTGTAATGGCCCCAAGGGCTGTGAACATACCTTTCCCTTTCCCCCTGCGAATCGCATTTACCGCGGACTCGTTCGAGAGATCGAGCCGTACGACGCCCCCGACCGCGGCGAGCGCGCGGCAGAACTCTTCATAAGGGGTGAGGCCGCCATGCTCATGGTCTCGCAGCCTTACGCGTTCGTCGCCAAGCTGCCCCTTTCCCATGAGAAGGTCGGCATGATGCCCCTGCCCGCCGGTTGGGAGTGGGTCAGGTGCCCGCGCTGCCGTCTTCCCATAATTCTGACCAGCGACATGAAAGAGGCTGGCAAAGCGGTCTGTTCGCATGACTCGGTCCCGGTTGATCTCTCCACAGCCAGAGTCCACGGCGGTATATCCGCGAACCTCATTCGTGTCAAGGTGTGGGGGATCAATTCCTCCTCCACCAAAGCTGCGAGAGATGCCCTCTGGCGGCTGATCGAGTACCGCATGAGTGATCATGCGAAGGTCGCCATCACCGAATCGCTGATTGACCAGGGCCATTACGAAGCCGCTCCCCCTTCACATCTGCTGCTTGCTGGTTACCGCCAACTACACCAGACCCTCCCTGAAAGCTGGGTGTTCACCGAGCAGCAGAGCCTCGCCTCGGGGCGAATTTCTCCCCACGCGCCAAATTGGAGCGCTTTCATGACCGATGACATCGCAACGCTGTTGAGAGACGTCGGCTTAGGCGAGGACACAGATCTGAAGGCATCGCTTCACGAAACCGCTAAGAAGTGTGCTGTGGCCATTCGCACCGAAAGCCTCACCGCGGAAACAAAACACAGCAAGGGCATCGCTGGAATCCTTATCCCCGCTGCGATCCTCCTGCTTGTCGCTCTTTGGTGGTTGTACCGGGCTGTGCCACGATACAGACTTCCTTCAGCAGGCGCGCCTGCAACCGTGGGCAGAAGGCGCTCATGGGCTTGGCTTCTCCTGGCACCGGCCTTAGTTTCCTTGCTCTTGTGGGTCTGCCTTCCTCTTCTGAAGGGCGGCCAGATGGCGTTGTTCGATTGGCGGGCCGGGGGAGGGGAGAGATTCATCGGCGTTCTCAACTTCGCTGACATCCTCTCGTCTCCGGGATTTTGGCGAGTCCTTTTCCAGACGTTTCTCTTCGTCCTGCTGACGGTCGTTCTCGGTGTTGCGGCGCCGATCGTGCTCGCTCTGCTTCTGAGCGAAGTGCCCCGAGGAAAACACTTCTTTCGGACCATCTTTTACCTTCCCGCCCTTACGACCGGCCTCGCTGTCGCGCTGTTATGGAAGTTGATCTACGATCCCACAGAAAACGGTTTCCTGAACTGGCTTCTTCTCCACATGCCACGACCAACTTACCTCATCCTTCCTTTCCTACTCATGGTCGCTTGCGCCGCCTTATCGGCTCTTTTCTTTACACGACGCGAATTCATCCCCGGCACGGTCCTCCTCGCATTTTCAATCGGTCTGCTCCTTCTGATCCCCCGAATTCGGCCGCTCAGTCGCCCGATCAACTGGCTGGGGAATCCGGACGCAGGTGGATTGTGGTCAATGGTCTGCATTGTCGTTATCGGAGTGTGGGCGTCCGCAGGGCTTGCCAGCATCGTTTATCTTGCCGCGCTCCGAAGCATCCCCGAGGAACTGTACGAATCCGCCGAGCTGGATGGCGCCGGCGCCTTTGCCAAGATTCGGCATGTCACGCTCGCCGAGCTGAGACCTCTGATCACGGTCAATCTCGTCGGCGCCGTTGTGGGGACTTTCCAGGCGATCCGCAACATCTTCGTCATGACCGGAGGAGAGCCCCAGGGCAAAACGAAAGTCCTGGCGCTCGACCTCTGGTACAACGCATTTGTATATCTAAGGTTTGGATACGCCACTGCTCTGGCTTGGATTTTGGTCAGTCTGGTCATCGCCTTTGCCGTTTACCATCTCAAGCGGCTTTCTCTCACGGAGTTCCGCCACGTGCCGATGCCGCCCCGAGTGCGAGGCTTGGGCAAGTTGAAGCCACCGGCGACCCTTCAGGAAAGGACTTAAGGAGAACCGATGCTTATCTCCAGGGTCGGACACAACCGCTTGCTCGTACACGTAGCCTTCGCGGCTGTCTATCTCCTGCTGATTGCCGGGGCCGTCATCATCACCTATCCATTCCTCCTGATGGTCACATCTTCCGTGACTACACTTGAGTACGATCGGTTCTATCCCCTGCCCGTTTTCCTCTGGGATGACAGTGCGCTTCTGGGAAAATATCTCCACGAGAAGTACGAGGGTCCTTCCAGCAGCATTGCCAACATGGCGGCGAAGTACGGAGTGCCGATCAACTCCACATCCGACTTGAAGAGAGCGATGCTTGACGGGGACCTGTTCAGAGACGTTTATCGCGGCATGAAACCGGACGACCCTCAATGGATGAAGGCTGCCAAACAAAGGGTGCAAGATTGGCTGGATTTCAAGAAGACTCTCCCCATCGAGCTGTGCGGGGTGTATTTCTGCAACGAATCCCCGGCGTCCCGCTCGAAAGTGAAAGCCGGCTTCATCAAGTTTCTTCGCCACAGGTATGCCGGGCAGATCGAACGCCGCTACAAGGACCGCGTCCGCAACTTCAATACCGAGAGAGGATTTGAGCTCAAATCGTTGGACCGCTTGGAGAAGAACGACGCGGTTATCGCGGATGCCATAAGCAGGGCGTACCGCATCTATCTCCCCAGCCTTCGGCAGCTACGCATTCCCCGCGAGGAGCTTCAAAGGCATGACTGGGCGCCTGAAGATGCCCCCCGAATGAACGACTGGCTCGACTACAAGAAGTCACTTCAGCCTGAACAGGTCCAGGCTCTTTGCCTCTCCAAAATCTACCAGGATTTTCTAGCGGAGAAATATTCTCTTGAGACGTTCAATTCCATCTATCATCGTCGAATCTCGTCTTTCAGAGAATTACTCTTTCGTCCTGAGCGTCTGGCCTCGCCTGGTGAAATCTCCGACTGGGCGGAGTTCTTGAAAAGCGTCAAAGACCTCAGCACCATCACACTGGTTGTCAACCCTGTCGTGCACATCCTGTATGAACGAGCTTTACAGCGGCGGTTTGAGACCATCGCCAAGTACAACGCCGAGTTCTCAACCCGGAAGAGAGCGTTCTTCGAGTTGAAACCCGCCGCACGCCTGCCAGAGAATCCCAAAGAAGCAGCGCTGTGGGTCTCTTTCATCAGGCAATACACGCCGCCTCACCTCGTCGTGCCAATCCCTGACAGGGAATACCACAACGAGATGCTCCGAAGCACATACGTTGCCGAGTTGAAAAGACAATACCTGACCATCGAAAACTTCAATGAACAAAAAGGCACCAGCTTCCCGGACTTCCAGGAAGCCTATGACAGGAAGGAAGCCGCTCAATTCCTCGTCAGACAGCTCGTCGAGCAATACGGATCGCTCGATGAATATAACAAGGCCAACGGTTCAGCCTGGAAAACCTGGCAAGACGTTGTCATCCCTAATCCCCTTCACCAAGCCTGGCAGCGATTCCTTTCCGGCAAGTATGGCGAGCTCGCGCTACTGAACGCAGCGCACAAAAGGGAATACGCCTCTTTCCGTGACGTGCCCCTTCCGGCTGTTCTCCCGGACCATGACATCGTTGAATTCGTGAAGACCTCTCTGCCCCTTCGCCTCATCGCCATCCAGGACACACAAGAGACCCGTCTTCTCTGGCACGATCATCTGAGAAACTCCTTCGGCGGGTTCGTCGAGAGGCTCTCTGAGGCCCTCGGCGAAACGTATGTCGCTTTCGAGCAAGTTCCTTTTTACTTCGCCCTGCCAGTCAACAAAAAAGTGCGGCCGTATTGGATACGATTTATCGAGAAAGTCCTTCCATTCGAGGCCATCCGCATCCTGGACCCTGAAAAAAGCTTTCGCGACTACCTCCGTGAGAAATACGTGGCGATTGAGAAACTGAACGAGGCGCACGGCATGGAGTATCAGTCTTTCGACGCCATCCGGCCCCCGTACAAAGAAGTTGACCTGTTGGAGTTTCGGGACAGGAAAGCCGCCATCCGCATAAGCTTCCTGTTTAGAAACTTCATCGCCGTTATCAAAGCCATCACCCTGGGAAGCCGCTCGCTGCTCAATACGGCTGTCCTGTGCGCACTGTCCGTTCTGGGCGCCCTGATGGTCAACCCGTTGGCCGCTTACGCTCTGAGCCGGTTTCGCTCGATCCTCAGTCGCCGGCTTCAATTCTTCCTGCTGGCCGCTTCGGCCTTTCCTGCCGCCCTGATTATGATCCCCAACTTCCTGCTCCTGAAAAGCATCGGCCTGCTTAACACCTACTGGGCAATTGTCCTCCCCACTCTCGCCAGCGGACTGGGGATATTGATTTTGAAGAGCTTCTTCGACAGAGTCCCCTCAGAGCTTTACGATGCCGCAGCCCTCGACGGAGCGGGAGAGGTCAGAACCTTCGCCCACGTCTGCTTGCCTCTCTCCAAGCCGATCCTCGCCGTCGTCGCCCTTCATGCGTTCATATTCGCATACGGGAGGTTCATGTGGCCGCTCTTAACCTGTCAGAGGGAAAGGATGTGGCCCCTGATGGTCTGGCTATACCAGTTTCACTCGCGGCATTCGGCAGCCCACCCCGAACTCGCCATGGCAGCCCTCGTCATCACCACGATCCCACTCGTCCTCGTTTTCTTCCTGTGCCAGCGCAGTGTTGATAAAGGAATCAACCTCCCCGCCTTCTCGTAAGGAATAGCCCGGCGGTGTTAGGGCACGTGGCGCAATTGGGCGCTCATGTAAGGTAAAACCGTCTCTCCGCGTAGTGTGGATTGGTGAGTCTCAGCCAGCCGAGAACCCGGACAAAAAGCAGTAGCAGGTAAGGGAGCAGCCTGTCTGTTTCCTCCGCCCTCCCAGGTGAAAGGGACAGAATAGTTGCTTTGTCCGCCGGGTTTCGGCCCCGCTGCATACCTTCTGAATTCGCCGGACTATCGTGCGAAGCTGGCAAGCGCTCGGAGGTAAGTCTCGTAGCCCCTCTCATAGAAGGGCGCATTCTCCGACGGCTGGAAGACCTCCTCGCCGAGGTCAACGCCTGCGATGAATTCCTCCGGCGAAGCGAACAGCCCCGCTCCTTTGAACGCGAACGCTGCCGCCCCGAGAACAGTTGCCTCCTTGGTGCTTGCGACCGCGGCAGGAAGGCCCGTCACATCCGCGCGTGTCTGGTTCCATAGGTCGTTTTTCGCCCCGCCACCCACAACCCGAATCCCCGTCGGCTTGAAGTCCGTCGCTTCGGAAAGAATCTCGAGCGCCTGCCGCAACTGGTAGCACAGACCCTCGATCACCGCGCGATAGACCTGCCCCCGGTTTGTGGAGAGGCTCAGGCCGGCAATGCAGCCGGGAACGCCATATTTTTTCGCTGGACCCGTTCCTTCCACGAATGCCGGCACGACTGAAACGCCTCCCGCACCAGCTTCAGCCTTCCGCCCTTCCTCGATCATCAGGGGATGGATATCCTCGCGGTCGCCCTCAGCCGCAAAGAAGTTCCGCCTCACCCACTCGATTACCCCCGACGCAATCATCAGAACTTGTGGATTCCACCAGCCGGGCTTCGCGTCGCACTCGATAATCAGTCCGTCCTCAAACCCTACCGCTTTTGGCTCGTACCGCTGCGTTCTCAGCAACGCGATCTCCCATGTGCCTGTGCTGAGTATCGCGTCGCCCGGCTTCGCGCCTGAGCCGAATGGAGCGAACTGAGTGTCATGCCCGCCCGCTATGACCGGGATTCCCTCCGGGAGACCAGTCTCCTCGCTCGCCTTCCCGGTGACTTTGCCCACGACATCCCCCGGCTGCGACCATGGCGGGAAGAACCTGCGGTCAAGCCCCGCCAGCGAGAGCATCTTCTCCGACCAATCTCGCCGCTGAATATCCATCGCCATCGTGGTGCAGGCTGCCGTGGGCTCGATCATCATCTCACCCGAAAGCCTGTGCGACAGCAGCCCCGACATCATCACCCACCGGTTTCCTTCGGCGAGAGCCTCCGGTGCGTGCCTCCTCAGCCACATCCACTTGAGCAATGTGTTGAAGCCGATGATCTGATAGCCCGTTATCTCGTATATCTCTTGCGGGGTGAGTATCTCCTTGACGCCTTCGACGAACTCCTTTGTCCGCTGGCATTGCCAGGAGATGACCGGATAGGCGAGAGACCCATCATCTTTCAGCGGGGCGCCATCTGCCCCGAAGGTGACCACCGTGACCCCTTTGATCCTCTCAGAACCGACCGACTGACAGACTTCCCGGCACGCCTCGCAAAGCTTTCCCCACACCTCGTCGAGGTCCCAGATGCGCCAATCGGTCGGCGCGTCGGGCTGGGGAGCTGGCGAGCTCGGACGGCCGGCACTCGCCACGAGATTCCCGTGAGTGTCAACCGCCACTGCTCGAGTCGTGGTTGACCCGCAGTCCATCACCACAACGCAGTCTTCGCTCATGTTCGCGTCTCCTTCGTCAGAGGATTTTACCGCAGAGGACGCACAGTTCGCAGAGAAGACTCTCTTCGCGTCCTGCGGGCTGTTCACAGCCGGAATTCTACCTCCTCCTTTTCGATCACCGCCAATCCTATCACAGTATCCGCGCCAGCGTAATACACGTAGTAACAATTGCCCGCGTCCACCTGTTTCTACAATTCTGTCACAACTGCGTTCTTTTATTGACAAAGAGAAGGAAATATGGCATAATGGTTCCGGAAATGCGAGAGAAGGTGCATACTGGATCGCGCACTGCTCTCCTATCAGCATTCCAGTATCCCTTCTCGTCGAGAACTTACAGCAAAATACTGGAATTTCAACCCGTTTTTGGGTTTAAAAGAGAAGGAGCTTACCGCTTCCTTCGCAGCGAGTTACGATGCAAAAATGACTACTTTCCACGCACAAAAAGCCTATAGCACGACCAAGATGCATTCACCCTGCCCCCGCCACCTCTCTGCGCTCTCCGCGATCTCCGCGGCTCCTCTTCCATCTTTTCCCAACCCGGTTGGGATTTTTTCGTGCTCAAATCGCCCCAAAATCCCAACTTTTCGGGGGGCTCCCCCTTTTTTTAGAAATGGCAGTCCCTCAGTCTTGGGCGGCAGTCGCCCAACTCCGCTTGGCGTCTTAGCGTCTTGGCGAGAAAAGACAGAATTGGCAAAAAGCAGACCTCTCGCAAAGGCGTGTTGGCGGTGGCTCCGGGGGACGGCGTCGGCAAGCGTTCCTCTGGAGTGCGGAAGCGGCGCTACCGCCTTCGAACGCTGGAGCAAGCTCCAGCTCTCCACGGCGACAGGTTGCGCCATTCGTTGGCATTGCCACCACGGGCGTCCAGCCCCGCGCGTGAGCCCAATCCCATCTATAACTGAGCTCTTAAGGCTGCAAACAGTTTTTCAGAGACTTCCAACGTTGGATGCGGTAGAATCTCAGCGGTTTCCCTGTCTTGCATTCGGGGGAGGTAAAATGGCTTCACCGCCAACAGAACCAGTCTCGCCGACACCTTCTCAGGAGGGACGAAAAATGCAGAAGACTCTGGGGATAATCGCTATTGGGTTCTGCCTTTCTCTCTGCCAACTCGCCACCGCCGCCACATGGTACGTGGACGACTCCGTCCCTTCCTCCGGGGACGGCACAACCTGGGAAACGGCATTCGAAACGATCCAGCAGGGCATTGACGCGGCATCGGATGGGGATACCGTCGTTGTCGCCGAAGGTACCTACGTCGAAAACATCCACTTCCACGGCAAGAACATCATTCTCCAGAGCACCGACCCACAAGACCCAGACTGTGTCGCCAACACCATCATAGACGGCAACAAATCCCGCTCCGTCGTCACCTTCTCAGGCACAGAAGACGAGACCTGCATCCTCTCCGGCTTCACCATGCGGAATGGCTCCGCTGAGGATGGCGGGGGAATCTGCGGCGGTACGGAGGATACCTGGGCTCACGCCACGATCCAAAACAGCGTGATCAATGGCAATTCGGCTCATGGCTACGGCGGCGGGTTGGCTTATTGCGACGGCGCGATCAGGAACAACAGAATTACGGGAAACTCGGCGGTAGTTCATGGCGGCGGCGTAGCTTATAGCGATGGCCCCATCGAGAACAACACGATCGCCGGAAACTCAGCGGAGGTGGGCGGGGGGCTTTGCGGTTGCAACGGAACCATCCGAAGCACTGTCGTTTCTCACAACTCAGCCGGACTGGGTGGCGGCCTGTGCTGGTGCAGCGGCACCATCGAGAACTGCACGATCACTGGAAACTCTGGCCAGCACGGCGGTGGGCTCTCGGAATGTGTAGGGGGCCCGATCCGAAACTGCATCATCTGGCGAAACAGGGCGCCCGAAGACGCCCAGATTCGCTACTCAGTTCAGCCCACGTATTCGTGCATCCAGGATTGGACCCGCGGCGGCCTGCGGAATATTCTCAAGGACCCACGGTTCCTGGACATGGATGGGCCCGATGACGATTCCGCAACGTATGAGGACAATGACTACCGTCTCATAGCAGACTCGCCATGCATTGACGCAGGGAAGAATGAGGAATGGATGCGGGAGGCGGTTGACCTGGACGGCAATCCGCGCATCTCCTACGGGACTTCCTCTCGGACAGTGGATATGGGCGCCTACGAGTTCCTTGGCACCTACGTCTGGTACGTTGATGATGACGCACCGGCCGACCCGGGTCCTGGCATTCCCACCGTGAGTGACCCCCACGAAGATGGAACGAAAGCCCACCCCTTTGACTTCATCCAGGAGGCCATAGACGCTGCGGAGGACCGGGATGTGATCGTCGTTGCCGATGGCACCTACGAGAGCGATGGCTGGCTTAACAACGCCGTAGCGGACTTCCGCGGCAAAGCCGTTACGCTCCGCAGCGAGAACGGGCCGGAAAAGTGCATATTGTCTCGAGGCGACTATGTGGTCCGTTTCCGGAGCGGCGAGACGCCCGCATCGGTCCTTTCGGGGTTCACCATCACGGGGGCCGATCCAGGCGGCGGCATTTGCTGTTCGGACAGCAGCCCCACGATCATGAACAACATCATCACCGAGAACTGGTCGGAATACGGCCTGGGGGCCATCCTCGTCCACAATTCCTCGGCGGTCATTGTCGGGAACATCATCTGCCGAAACGAAGTTTATGGCGAATGCGCGGGGATAGTCGTCTGTCACGGCTCGTCCGCCACGATCACGAATAACACCATCGTCGGCAACGGATCCCCCGGCCATCAGAATAATGGCGGCGTTTATTGTACGGAAGGCGGAACCGCCACGATCACTAACTGCATCTTCTGGGGCAACGGCGAGTACGACCTCTACGGCTGTAGCGCCACGTTCTCGTGCCTGGAGCACGCCGTTCCAGGCGATGGCAACATCAACACCGACCCACTGTTCGCTGAACCGGCTTATTGGGATGATCGCGGGACGCCGGATAAGCGGTGGGACGATGTCTGGGTCGGTGGCGACTATCGCCTGCAAGGCGACTCCCCATGTATTGACGCTGGTGACAACTCGCCACTCGACTCGCTACGGTTCGATATGGATGGAAAATTGCGGGTTGCCTTCGGGAAGAAGTCCCTGACAGTCGATATGGGCGCCTACGAGTATAATTCCCCCGCCTTCGCGGTGAGCCAGGTGGCGCTGACAGAGGGCGGCTGCAAACTCATCTGGAACAGCCAGCCCCTCGATTACTATATTATCTGGTCGTGCGATGACCTGCTGACCGGGGAATGGACTCCCGGTCTGGCCGTAGTAACGCGGGGCAAATCAACCGTGTGGATCGCCCCTGACACTCCATCTCCCTGCAGGTTCTACAGAATCGAAATGAGGTGAGCATGCAGCAGGCGAGAGGACACGTCGGGTAATCGCGGCACCGAAAGAAGAAAGTGGTTTTGCTTGATGGGCGAGTTTGAGATTGTGACAGATTTTGTTCCGAAGGGCGATCAGCCCAAGGCCATCGGTGAGCTGACCGAGGGCGTTCTCGCGAGAACAAGAGCGCAGGTTCTCTTAGGCGTAACCGGCTCCGGCAAGACTTTCACCATGGCGCACGTCATCGCCAACCTCCAGAAACCGACTCTGGTCATCGCCCACAACAAGACCCTCGCCGCACAACTGTACAGCGAGTTCAAGCAGCTTTTCCCCCACAACGCCGTCGAGTACTTCGTCAGCTACTACGACTACTACCAGCCGGAAGCCTACATCCCCCATACCGACACCTACATCGCCAAGGACGCGTCCATCAACGAGACCATTGACAAGCTCCGCCACTCGGCGACGCGTTCGCTCCTCGAGAGAAGGGACGTTATCATCGTCGCCAGCGTCTCCTGCATCTTTGCCCTGGGCTCGCCGGAGACCTACCGTGCGATGACGGTGCCCCTCGAGCAAGGCGCCACCATCCCCCGGGAAGAAGTTCTCAATGATCTCGTGAGGATTCAGTACCAGCGAAACGACGTTGACTTTCATCGCGGGACCTTCCGCGTCAGGGGCGATGTGGTTGAGGTTTTTCCCGCGTACGAAGGAGAGATGGCCGTGCGGGTCGAGTTCTTTGGCGACGAGATCGAATCCATTTCCGAAATTGATCCGCTCCGAGGAAAGGCACTTCGCAAAGTAGATCGGGTGACGATCTATCCCGGTAGCCACTACGTCACCTCTGAACGAACCATGCAGGAAGCGCTGGAGACCATCCGCGAGGAGCTGAAAGAGCGGCTCGAGTTCTTCCGCAAGCGAAACCGCCTCCTCGAAATGCAGAGGCTGGAGCAGAGGACCAACTACGACCTCGAGCTGCTCACTGAGATCGGCTACTGCCCCGGCATCGAGAACTATTCTCGTCACTTCACGGGACAGAAGCCGGGCGAGCCTCCCCCGACGCTTGTGGATTACTTCCCTCGCGATTTCCTCCTCTTCATTGACGAGAGCCACGTCACCCTTCCCCAGATAAGGGGAATGTACCGCGGCGACCGCTCGCGCAAGCAAACCCTCATCGAGCACGGCTTTCGTCTGCCGTCGGCTCTGGACAATCGTCCCCTCCGCTTCGAGGAGTTCAATAAGCTTGTCAACCAGGTGGTCTGCGTCTCGGCTACGCCGGCTGAATTTGAGATCGAACAGGCCGGAGGGATCGTCACCGAGCAGCTTGTCCGCCCCACCGGCTTGATTGATCCGGAAGTCGAGCTGAGGCCGGCGTCTCAGCAGGTTGACGACCTTCTGGAAGAAATTCGGAAAAGGGTTGCAGCGGGCCAGAGGGTTCTCGTCACGACGCTCACCAAACGAATGGCAGAGGACCTCACCGAGTACTACCTCGACCTCGGCCTCAAGGTCAAATACCTCCACGCCGACGTGGAGACGCTCAAGCGGGTGGAGATCATACGCGATTTGCGCCAGGGCGTGTTCGACGTGCTGATCGGCATCAATCTGCTGAGGGAAGGTCTCGACATCCCCGAGGTCTCGCTGGTGGCGATTCTCGATGCGGACAAGGAGGGTTTCCTGCGATCCAGGATTTCCCTGATCCAGACAATTGGCCGCGCCGCACGGAACATTGATGGAAAGGTCATCTTGTACTGCGATGCGCTCACCAACTCCATTCAGAAAGCCGTCAGCGAGACCAATCGCCGGAGGGAAGTCCAGGAGGAGTACAACCGCAAGAATCATATCACCCCGGAGAGCGTCAAGAAGGAGATCACCAACGTGCTCGCCTCCGTCTACGAGGCGGATTACGTTACCGTCCCCATTGTGGCGGAGGAAGTGATCAGGTATTCCTCCCCGGACCAACTGAAAGGAACGATCAGACAACTGCGGAAAGAAATGGTTCGCGCCGCCAAGGAACTCCGCTTCGAGGATGCCGCCAGACTTCGCGACCAGATAAAGGAGCTGGAAGAAGTCGAAGTCGCCTACGGATAGACGGCACGATCCACGTTTCGGAGGGGGGCACGGCGTTGACTCCGTGCGCGGCCACAGTTTCTCCGTTGGGTTACCCGGGGGGCGTAAGTCGGAAGCCCGATGATCTTCAGAGAGGGCTGCGTGTGCAGAGCCTCATGGTGACTGCAACGGGACGTCGGGAACCCCGATCCCGCGCCAAAGAATACTCCCGGGGCCGGACTCGAACCAGCGACAAGGTGGTTAACAGCCACCCGCTCTACCAACTGAGCTACCGGGGAATATGAAAATCTGATCCTCTCTGGACCAGCGGGCTGGGCCAATCAGTGCACCTTCGGATCTCGCGGCACGAAGAGGTTTTTGCCCTTAAGGTACAGGCTCAATTCCCTTCTCAAGTCCGCCTGCTCTTCAAACGGCATATCGGACTCATCAATGGCGGAGAAATAGAACGACAGCAGGTCCTTGATCCGCTCTAAAACGTCTTCAAGCGACCGTCCCCGACATGAAACCCCCATGTCGGGACAGTATGCTTGATACTCTCCATCATCGTATCTTCGGACTTCGATCTTGAACTGCATCCTTATCCTCACGAAAGCCGCAACGTCTCGCAGCCGAAACTTGAAGCTGTACATCAGCAGCCGTGGCTAAGAGGTTAAGGTCGAAGAATAGTCTGATTTTTGCCGCAAATGTACCCATAGTGTTTTGCTGCCACGAAAGGGCCATCTCTTCCGGGCGAAGCGTAGTATCTTCCCACAGGACAGTCTGCTACAAGGAGGAGCGAGCGGAGCAGGAAACACGCGGGGAGAAAATGGAGAAAGTGCCACCGGAGCTTGAACCTCCGGTAGCCATCGTCAAGTGCTGTGGAATTTGGGCTAAAGCTTCTGCAAACGCCTCTGGAATTCCTTGACTTTCGGCGGCTTCTTGCCCCTTCCCGGCTCGATGGCGTGCCCCTCTTCCTGCAGGTGTGCCGATTGCGCCTCCACGCCGCCTGGGAATTTCGGATTTAGACTGCCGTCGTCCTTGATGACCCGCCAGTAAGGAGTGATCCGCTTCTTCCCATTCGCCCGATCCTCTTCCGCCGCTTCGGAGGCAATTCGGACGAAGATTCCCGTTGTGAGGGGGCACGTTGCCTCGGCGTTGAAATCCTTCGCCAGGCGCTCCCTGATCTGCCTTACCGTAACGAGCTTTCCCTTTGGGACCTTCCGGATCAACCCGTCAACAAGAAGCGGTGTCGGAACGAGCACCCTCCTCCCTCCAAACCTCTTCTCCCACTTCGCCGGCCCATCCACAACCTTCGGCAATCCCTTCCCCGGATTCTCCAACTTCTCCCGCCAACTCTTCTTCGATCTCCATTTAGTACCCATTTCTTTAGGTTACTTTCCGAAGTCAATCTTTCTGTGTTTGGCTTGTGCTCCCTCGAAGCACATCACAACCGCCCGGGCACATCACCGACGAACCACAGGGCCGCGGAGTCGTTTTCGTCCAGCCCCCGCGAACTCACGGTAGCGGAGGAACACCAAGCTGTTTCCAGATTCGCCTCGCGGTATAAGCAGGGATTTCCGTATGACGTGGCACCGACACGCGGCGCCTTATCTCCGGGTTCTCCCAGATCGAGTGTTCTGCTCCTTCACGCACGAATTGGCACCCGTTCTCCCGCAGATGTCGTAACAGATTCTCGCCGTTTCATGGAGCCGCGTCCTGGGGCGTCAGGACAATACGCGATGCTGCTTTCAGGAGTAAGTGAATCGGTTCTTCCAGATCCGCTTCAGCATCCGTGCGAGAGGGATCCGGCGGAGGAAGGGGATCACCTTGAATCAAATTGGTTTCCGCCATGTCCACCAAAGCGCTCGCGAGGTGCCGGCGTGCCTCCTCCAGGTCTGCGCCGCAGGAGATAACACCCGGAAAGTCCAGCACCTCGGCGTGGACCCCCTCGTCTAAGAATTTGTACATAGCCTTGTAGGTCAACATAATTTCAGCCTCATCTTCATCGGTGCCCCTCGGGTGTTCTCCAACTTCTCCCGCCAACTCTTCCTCGATCTCCACTTCGCGCTCATCCTTCACGCCCCTTTCAAAGAGTCAGAATTGACCGTGACGCTGTCCCCTCTTTCGCGTGCCAGTGGGGGAGATAACCCGCCGTCTCCATCCAAAACCAGGCTGTACGCCGCGCTGTGTCCGGCCGGTCAGGCGTGGACCCGGACCTTCTCATAGAGAAACTCGGGGGCGAAGTCCGCCCCGTTTGGCCACACGAGGGTGCGCAATTCTGGATGGACAGTGAATTTCTTGAAATATGCTGGGTCCCTCAGCGGCTCAAATATCGGCCCCTCCAGCTCATACCGCAGATCAACTTCGCCTTCCGTGCCATCCGCGAACCTCAGCCATATAACGAAATCGCCTACGAGTTTCGCCTCTTTGACATTAAACATCATGATGACTACTCCAAAGGTGCTATCTTCTTCAGCGGCTGACCCGCCGCAGCCAGATGCCAGTCTTCAAGTAACTCTGCCTTGTGAAGCTCGTTCCATTCAAGAACGTGACCGAGAGCTCGCTTGGGAAATCTTCCGGTCGCGATGCCACTCTCTATCTGCACAGTGATTTCGTATTCGCCATAGACCGCGTGAAAATGCGGGGGAGCGTGCTCCTGGTAGTACATCGCAATAACGATACCTAAAAAGCGGCTGATTTCCGGCATCTCTGCACTATGTCCCGTGTTCAGATGAGGATCAATCGCCCGGGCCTACAGCGCTGCACCCGGGACCGCGAAAATCTCCTGTCTTATCGCGGCGGATTCTCTAGCTTCTCCCCCCAACTCTTCCGTGATTTCCATTCGCTGGTCAGCCTTCTCTGTGGGTCGATTAATCATCTGCCCAACCCCGTTTCCGCCTCCCGCGCTCCTTGTCTGACGCTGTCGGTCGTGTATCCACGCTATTCCCTCAGCAAGTGGGCTGTCGCGCCAGCGCTCGCGGCTTGAAGCGCCCCGAGCACCGCGCCGTCAGAGCTGGGGGCTAGGGCATGGCCTACGGATAACCTTCATCAGTCGTGCTGTATAAGGCACTTCCAACATTTCCCGCACATCGGCATGTAGTCCTCCTTTCCCCCGGGATCATAAAGCTCGCCGCACCGCGGGCACTCTTCGAAGCTTCCAGAGATGCCGCACCAGAAGCAGACGTGGTTTGGTCCTGTTGTTGCATCGTACCTCTCGACGAGCGCATACGTCTCACATTCGGGGCACAGACGCACAGAATCTCCGGTGATCATCCGGTCCTTCGGACTCATCCAGTCGCCGAAAGCCGACGCGTACGCATCCGCTGTTGACTCGGGATCTGAGCTGAAATGGCAGAACAGGCATCTGGGGTCCCCGTCGCCCAACAGAAGAGCCTCTTGCAAACATTCAGGGCAAAAAGAAACCAGGAACTCGGCTCGGGGGCCGGACAGCTCCGCCTCCAGCTCTGAAAGGCGAGTCGCCACGAACTTTTCGTTCTTGGACATCAGCTGCTTGATGTTCTCGATTTCATCTGCGAGCGCCCCGGTGAGCTCATCAGAGAGTTCTTTGTGGATAAAGTCCAGAACCCAAGACCATGCCCGCAAAACCACGCCGAGAACTTGGTCCTTGTTGCCCTCGAAGGCGAAATGGGAGATCCTGTTTCGGCAATCACGAATCTTCTTGAGCAGGGACAGCGTTTTGCGGTTTAGCTCCAGACCGGCGATTTTCCCAACACGGTTGAGGGCCGGCCAGAAGCCTACGGAGGTAAAATCTCCCGCCGCTAAGGAGACTGGGTCCGCTTTGTCAACGTCCGAAAACAGCAGACTCCAGTGTTCTCTCCGAAGTCTCTCCTTAAGAAGCAGTTCGATTCCATTGCAGAGATGCAGGATGGCGTATTTGAGGTCGCGATTGGTCTCACCTTGGCTTTCCTCAGCGGCTGAAAGCATGAAATCGATGGCGTTCTCCAGCAAGGTTAGACGCATGTGTTGCGCTTCTTTCTGTGACATCTCTTCGGGCCTCCCACTCAACGAAGATTCCTTTTGGTTCGCGGGCGCCACTTTGCTCCTACCACCCCATTTTCTCAAGGCCCTTCCATGCTCGCCCGGACGCAATTATACCAACGCGTCCCGACCGTAACAAGACCGAAGTGCGCCTACACGTCCGGTGAGGACCCATGGCTTCGGAACACGGCATAGGGTGACAACAAAAGGCAAGGCGAGGGGCGGGTGGGCCCCTCGCCTGTTGGCGTGACGGGCGTTTGGGGGGTATTGGACGTGTGTCACGCTTTCTTCAGTGCTTTCTCCAGTTCCTCGACGCTGACAGGGTCTTTGACGTCCTCGGAGATGAGGATGGCTTTGCCGTCAACGGTCACGATGAGCCGGTCACCGAGAGTGAGGATGTCCTTCAGCTCAGGCTTCAGCTCGAACAGCTTGAAGTAGGTGTCTGAGCCGAACTGGATGTTGATCGTGTCCATCTTCTCGGTGAACTCACTGTCCACCCAGACGCCCCGGATGCGGTAGAAGTTCCTCTTGTTGATGTTCCTGATCGGGAACGCTTTCTCGCCGTAAGTGTCCAGTTCCGCCTTTTTCAGCCCAAGGACAGCCTTGCTCATGAGCACGCCCATGTCGCCATCAATGCTTTTGATATCTTCAGCCAGAGCCTCGCCCGCGTACTCGTAGGAGCCATTCGTGACCTTCACTCCTTCCTTACTCCAGGCAAGTGCGTCCGCAGCATCTGTGAACGCTTTCAGTCTCTTCTCCGCGTCATCCGGTTTTCCAGTTGGCGCACCGAGAAGCGGGACGAACTTCGCGGCTTCTTCCTTTTCTTCAACTCTCTTGCCTGCCACAGCGCCTGTCGTTTCCGTTGCGCCGGGCGGCAAAGCCGCGGCCCCATGTCTCAAAGTGGGCTCAGCCAATCTTCTGGCGGCATCCCTGGCCACGGAATAGTCCGTGCCGGCGCCCCGAACGCCAGAGGCAACCCCGGTCCCAGCGCGGCTTTCCTCTGTTACTGCCGGACGACCTGTGCTGCCCGCGGGGGCACGTCCCAACTCGCCGCGGAGGCGGGTCTCGCCGAGATGGCGAACTGGCCGGCGCGCTATCTGCCTTTCATCCTCGACGATGAGATACGACGTGTACGGCGTGACGATGCCGTAGTCCTTGCTGAGCCGCAGCACCTCGTCCTTCAGCTCCTTCTCCTCCCCGTGAAGCCGAATCTGCTCCAGGAGATAGCCCACCTTTCTCGTCGCCCAGAGCCTCTCGACGAAATCGTTCTTCTCATTCTTCTCCGGGAAAGTCGTCTCGTAGACGAAGCTCCTCTTATCGTCGTTGACTTTCCCGGTCAGGGTCACGGCAATGTCTCCGTCTCCCTCGTATTTCCCGAGGATGAGGACCTGGCTGCCCTTGAACAGGTCGGGAAGCTCCTTCGGGTAGACCTCAAACGTGTGCACTTTGTCGCCGAAGGCCAGTTCCGGAGACGCAAGAACTGGGTTGCTCGCCTTGGCATAGAAGCTCGAGATTTTCATCTCGATGTCCTCTTTCGGCTCGACGTACTCCGCGACGCCCTTGTTCTCCGCGGCGAGCGTATCCAGAAGCCTGGTGTTCACCTTATAGCCCGCCCCGAAAACGAAGAGCCGGACACCGCCCTTATTCTTCTCCGCAACGGTTCTGATGATCTGCTTCTCATCGGTCATGCCCACCGTCGGCTTGCCATCTGTCAGAAAGACGATCAGATACGGCCGGTCCTCTTTCCTCTCCACGGACAGGGTTTTCTCCAGGGCAGACCCAATGTCCGTCCCACCGCTGGCCTTCATTTTCTCGACGTATTCCTTCGCCTTCTCAATCGTCTCGTCGTTGACCTTTACCAGTTCTTCCCTGAACGGATTGACGACCGTGGCGAAGCGGATGATGTTGAACCGATCGCCCTTGTTGAGGTTGTTCAGGCAGAAGAGCAGCGCCGCTTTCGTCTGCTTGATTTTGTCGCCGGACATGCTTCCCGACGTGTCCATCACGAAGCACACGTCTTTTTTGACAATCTGCGACTCGTCCACGACATTCTTCGGCGAAAGCATCAACATGAAATAACCGTCGCGACCCGTCCGATGCGACATCAAGCTCAGGCCGAATTCCTTCTCGGTCAGAGCGTAATACACGACAAAATCGCGGTCGAGGGACATCCTTTCCTCCTCGCACCCGACCGTCGCCTCGTTGTCGCCCTTCCGGCTCGTGCTGATCGCGTGAGAGGGCGAGTAAATGCTCCCGATCGGAGAGACTGAAGAGGAAATGTGCGCCGTCACGGCGAAATCCTGAAGCGTCTTAGAGAACTTCTCCCCGATGCGCATCGGGAAAATATATCGCCGCATGCCCGAATCGAACTCAACCGCCTGCGAGTAATCCAGCTCGATCTTCTGTAGTCCCTTTGCCGGAACGGGGAAGACGCTGACCCTGAAAACCTTCCCGCCGACGTACTCTAACAGCGCCGGGTCCTTTGCCCGACGGACGATGTCCTGATAGATCTGCTTCGCCTTGGCCGCGTCGAGGAGTTCCGCGGTCATTCTCTTCCCGCCGATGTACATGGCGAATTCCTTGATCGCGGCGCCCTTCGGCATGGGAAAGACGTACGTCGCCTCGAGAGGCCTGCCGGTAGTGTTTCGGAAGGCCTGTTCTACATGTGTCTCCGCTGCCCCTTCCGTAATCTCCGCCTTCACTCGCAGGTACTCGATTCCCAACGGCGGCAGCGACTTATCCTTGGGAATCAGCATCCCCGCCGAGAAAGCCACGGCCGGCAGCAAAACAACTCCTGCCGCCACAAACAGTGCCAGTAACCATTTTCCCTTCTTCATTTCCCGTCCTCCTTTCAACTTCTTGTTTGCATTGCTTTGAGACACTTGGGATTACAACATTAAGCAGCCTCAACCACTGCTCAAAAATGGTCTTAGAATCTCACTTCCCGCCGGGGGTTGAGGTGCACGTGAACGACATCCCGGCGAAAGATCAGTCCCTCACCCTCGATGCCCCCGCCGGCGATCTCCACGATTCTTCCAATATCTCTCGCACTTCTCTCCCGGAAGGATGCCCGGAAAACACGGTCCAAAAACCTCCTGACCTCGCCTTCAGGGGGCGGCGCGGGCCATCGGCGGGATCGCCCGTGCCGTGTTATTGCATCCACGGCGTAGCTATCGAGGAGCTTCGGCCAGAGTTTCCTCAAAAGTTCCGGCGAGCCGAAGATGTCGCTGCCCACAATCCGACCGTTCACAACAACCACGCATCCGACCGTCTCCCGAAAGGGAATCCCGATTTCCCGCCGATAGTGGGCGATTTTGGCGGCGACCTCTTCATTTTTGTACACGGCCCCCAGATCCTCATTCTCGGAGCGAGTCCCGGATTCCTCGAGAACGCCACTGACCGCGTCCCAGAGGGCCCTTTGACTTACTTTTTCCCTGGCGAGCTTACGCATTGGAGTCGGCGCCATGAACGCCCCGGAGCTGAACTTATCCCGCCCTGGCGACCACCGCCCCTTCTCAATGCAATACACCGGCACGCGAACGACCCTTCCGTGCGGGCGGAGGAGCACGTCCTCTGAGATAAGCCGATTCTGTTTTCCTCCCCCGAGGGCTTCCCCAGCCATGAGAAAGACATGGTGTCGCGAGTTGTTACGGACCAGAACGTGCCTGACATCTGGGGATTTTTCCTCAAGAATCTCGATGTAACCTCTGGACAGGCTCTCACCAAGTGTTTTGTAATCGAGCCGACTCCAGGGAGGTGAGAGTGTCAGGGGGAAAATGGTCAAATTCCTTGTCGTGTAGGGCCTTCCGACTCGAACCCGTGAGATCAAGTCGGCGATCTCGTTGCGAGGGGGTGGCGGCGGAATGACACGTTCGGGGCGAGGGGTCGGTTCTCTCTCATGGTCTTGCTCGAGGTAAGAGCCTCTCGCAGAAGAAATTGCGCCGAGAACAATCACGGCGGCAAGAACCCTGGTTACCATCAATTGGCGCGCTTTCACTGGCAGCCTCCTTCGATTTCCTGATGACCGGCGTGCGTAACTTCTTCTCACTTCTCTTAGACAACGAGGTGGAAGAAGGGTTCCAAAGAAAATTCCGAATCAGGGGCACATTTCTTGCTCCCCTTCCCCTGGGAGTCTCTCCTATCCTCGCTTCTCTGGAGATTTATTACATCGGCACTCTTGAACATTAGTACACTCGCCCGGCAATTGGAGGAAAGAAGATGATCAGGAAGATTGCTGTCCTGCTTGCCTTATGCCTTATCCTTTTTGCGAATGCAGTCTGCGCTCAAACCGCCAGCCAGCTCTTAAGCCAGGCCAAGGCGGAAGAGGCTGCCGGAAGGAGAGACATGGCGTTTCTGCTTCTCAGGCAAATTGTCAGACAGTACAAAGACTCGCCGCAGGCGGAGGAATCGCTTTTTCTTATCGGGCAGTATTACTATAACGCCCGCAATTACCTTGACGCCGATCACACGTTTCGTGCTCACCTCCGCAGGTTTCCTCAGTCCCGGTTCAAGAAGGACATTCGAGATTACCTGGCTAAAATTCACCTGCGCTCCCTGAAGGACCGCGCGGACGCTTTTTTCGAGGAAGGCAAGCTCGGTCCCGCAAGCGTCCTCTACAAGCAGTATCTTCAGATTGACCCGGAAAACGCAGAGGTCAAAGAGCACCTCGAGCAGATAACTAACACCATGAAACAAGTCCATTTCGGTTTCGAGCAATTGGAGAAGGATCGCAAGAAACTGGACCTCGAAAAAGCTGACCTCAATCGCAAGCTCGAAATGCTGGAGGAGCAGCAGAAACAGGTCCTGGCCTTACAGAAGAAGGCAGAGGAGTTGAATCAGGTCACGGTCCAGAAGTACGAGAAACAGCTTGCCGAGGCGAACAGCCGGCTCCAGCCGCTCGAACAAGGGATGTCCAAGTTGCAGGATAAAGTGAAGGAGTGGCGGCAGCGAGCGGTGATTCAGGAAGCCGCTAAGCTCTCCCAGCCCCTCCCCAAAGAATTCAAGCCGACACTCGAACACAGATTTCTTCCCCGGGTCATGGTTGAGGGTGTTCCGACAAACCCCTCCCTTGAGGAAGGTGAGGTGCAGGTTTCAGATGTGCTCCGAGAAGGCTTTCCAGTAGTTGTCATTACCGCGTCCAAGCTTGATGCCAGGAAGAATGTCCGTCATGTCGAAGCCGTCGTCAGCGCCGAGCTGACCTCCCAATGGCCGAAGGGAGCGAAACTCAAGTTTCGCGTTGACTTCATCGGCAGAGAGGGACAACCCGAGCCCGATCCCAAGTCCGTCGTGAGGTATTATGATCAGTTTGATATGGATGAGATTGATGACGCCAGGAGGGCTTACAGAAAAAGGGTGGTTTTTACTGTCGAAGAGGATAAAATAGCCAAGTACAAAATAGATGCTTACCTGGTCAAGAGCCAGTGATCTTGTCAACCGCCCTGCTGAGGGGGTCCCGGCCAACAGATGCTTATTCCTCTCAAGGATAGGAATCCCACCCGGACCTTTCCCTACGTCACCATCGCCCTCATCATCGTCAACATCTACATTTTCATGCTTCAGGGCCCCCTCGGTAATGAACGAGCAACGTTCAATCTCTGGTATCAGTTCGGCTTTATTCCTGAGCTGTTTGTGAATCAGTTCCACGAAGCCGAGTACGCCAAGTCGTGGGACCGGCTGAAAGGGGAGTTCTGGAAGAGGCCCGCGCGAAGCCGAAGTTTCCACGAGGGGCTGAGGGACTTTCACAAACGCGCAGTTCTGCTGAAAGACCTTGAGGACATCCAGCGTTCAGGACGCCGGGTGGAATGGTTGACGCTCCTGACGTGTATTCTCTTCCATGGGAGCCTGTGGCACGTCCTGGCCAACATGTGGTTTCTGTGGGTCTTCGGGAACAACATCGAGGACGCCTGCGGCCACGCGAAGTTCCTGCTGTTTTACCTTTTCTGCGGGGTCCTCGCCTCTTTTGCTCACATGGGAGTCGACACTCACTCTCTCATCCCCACCATCGGCGCCAGCGGTGCCATCTCCGCTGTCATGGGGGCATACATGGTCCTCTATCCCCGGGTGAGAGTGGTGACCATCATACCCATTTTCTATTTCCTGTGGTATCCGATTGAGCTGCCTGCGTACCTCTACCTGGGCTACTGGATTCTGATCCAGGTTGTTCTCGGACAGTTGAGCCTGATTCAGCCGGGTACCGGCGGCACCGCCTGGTTCGCCCATGTCGGCGGCTTCGTCGCCGGGCTGTTCCTGATCTTTCTGTTCAAGAAGCGCGAAATCCGCAGCGCCGTCCGCTTCTTCGAGGACTGAGCCCCTGTGGCGAGTCCCCAAGGCCGGCGTATCCTACCCGAGCGTTCGGCCTCTTTCACTCCATCCCGTTCCTGAGAGTACGCGTCGTCTCCCCGATTGGGGTGCGGCTGTGTTTCAGTGGCTGGTCCGTTCATCCTCGATCCTCGTGGATGGTGTCCGCCGATTACGTCGGTTCGATACGCTCCCAGAGATCGTATCGCTGGCATCCTTGCCGGCCGTGTTGCGGGCATCTTGCCCGCAAATCGGGAAGCGAGACGCTCCCGGGACAGCTCCGCAAGGCGGGGCGGCGTTACTCTCCGTCACGCGTTGCCAGTCAAATACAGCCGCACCCCCGGCACACGGGTGCGGCTGTATTTGAGTGGGAGGGTTGGTGCGGGGGTTGGGCTTCAGGGTAGGTCGAGCGGCGGAAGAGGAATGAAGGCCTCTTGTAGCATGGGCGGGGTGCCGGGGCCGCCTTTTGCAGTATGCTCCGGCCTCCTCCGATCCCCGGTAAAAGGGCAGATACTCCTTCGGAGTGCGGCGGCAACGCTTCAGCACTGCAGAGGTTGGGGTTTGCCCCGTGCGACGGGTTTCGTGAGGCCCACGCGCGAGGCCAACTGGGCCCAAGGCAATCTCTCCGCATGGTAGAAGCGAAGTCCAGGCAACAAAACCAGCAATCCCGGCCCCAGCAATCGGATACCCCTCAAACGCAGCGACACCCCACGGGATGCAGGGGGCTGCCACGGGCAGGTTAGGAGGTCTTTCGAGGGCTTGAAGAAGATGCGCCGACAGGCTGGGAGGACCGGCCAGGCGCCAAGGATAGACCTCTGACGCACTTGTTCTGTGCCAACTCGCCGGGGAGAGGACGCCGCCCGGCTTCATCCTGAACGGTGTGAATTACTGTTTGCCTTTTCGTGGCTACGGGCTTTATTATCAGTTCGCGCCAGGACCGTTTATGGCTATCATGGGGTCTTTGGTTTTGTCGGCCGCCGGACGGCTGCTGCTTAGGAGTTCAGCGTTTGCAGGAAAGCCAAGGTGTTTTTGAACTGGACATCGAAGAATGATCGGTTTGGGAATTGATACTTCGACGAAGGTGGGAACCCTCGCTCTGGTTCGGGATGAAGAACTGCTGGTCGAGCACACGATTGACGCGGAGCTCGATCATTCGGCGAGGCTTCTGCCGACGCTGGAATCCGCTCTGGCGAAAGCAGGGCTTTCGCGGACCGATCTCGATTGCATCGGCGTGGGGATTGGCCCGGGGTCGCTGACGGGAGTGCGGGTAGGAATCGCGTTTGCGAAGGGTCTGGTTTTTGCCGTTGGCAAGCCTCTTATCGGGGTTTGCTCTCTTGAGGCGATTGCCTACCGGCGAAGAGATTCGGCTGAAATCGTGTCTGTTATTGTTGACGCCAAGCTGGGAGGATATTACTACGTCGGCTACATGTGGAACGGGCAGGGAATGGAAGAAGTAAGCCCCCTGTCCGTCTTTGCAGTTCAGGAGCTTCCGGAACACGTTCTCCCTGGCTCGCTCGTGGTGAGTCCTGATGAAAGTGGGCTTTCGTCGGAGCTTGCGGACCGGCTTCCGGAAGATTGCAGGATTGAGCCGAGCCCGGTTTTCCCAAGCGCAGAATACAGCGCTCACCGAGCGATTATCGAAGTGAGAAGCGAGGCGTTCGATCCCAAGAAGATGGTCGAGCCGATCTATCTCCGCCCCGGCGTGCCACAGAAGGCAAAGCTTGGCTGACCGGTCACTGCGGCCTTCCGGGTAGGCATTGCGCGGTGTGCTGTCCTGGCGCCTCGCGTATGCGTTATGATTCGGGTACTGCGTTTACAAAGCATTTGCGGCAAATAGAGACACGGCGCTTATGTCCAGAGAAATGAAACCGAGAATTGCGTTCGTTCTGCCCAGGTTCGATCCGGACATGGCGGGGGGGGCTGAGGTTCTGGCGAAGGGGCTGGCGACGCAGCTCGTTCAGCGCGGCTACCGCGTGACCGTTTTCACGACCTGCGCGAGAGACCATTTCACCTGGAAGAACTATTTCCCTCCGGGAGACTCTGAGTCAAACGGCATTCGGGTAAGCCGCTTTCCCGTGAACGAGAGCAGGAACATTTCCCGTTTCCTCGAAATCCAGGAGAAGATCGTCAAATATCAAGACCTCTCCTTTGAGGAAGAGAAAGAGTGGATCAGCCAGAGTGTGGTCAGCGACCCGCTCTTCAAGCACCTCGAACAAGTTAGGAACGAACACGACCTTTTCATCTTCGTACCTTATCTATTTGGGACGACCTATTGGGGCGCGCAGATCGTCGCCGAAAAAGCCGTCCTCATCCCCTGCCTGCACGATGAACCGTACGCTCATTTGAGAATCTTCAAGGAGCTGTTCGACAACGTCAAAGCCGTTATGTTCAATAGCGAAGCGGAAAAGCGGCTGGGTGAGGAGCTGTACGACCTGCCGGAGAGGAAAACGTGCATCGTGGGGATGGGCTTCGAGCCTCCCCGTCTGCACTATCCCGATCGCTTCCGGGAGAAATTTCGCGTGTCAGAGCCGTTCCTCCTCTACGCCGGGCGGAGAGAGGGCGCGAAGAACAGCGATTTGCTGATCGAGTATTTCCGCGTCTTCAAGCGGCACATTGGCCTCGACGTCAAGCTGGCGATGATGGGGACCGGCCCGCTCCCGCTTCAGCCGATTGACAAGAAATACGTTATTGACTTGGGCTATTTGTCCGAGGAGGACAAGCGGGACGCCTTCGCCGCCGCGACAATTTTCTGCCAACCGTCACTCAACGAAAGCCTTTCCATCGTGCTGATGGAGGCGTGGCTCGCCGAGACGCCTGCCCTGGTCCACGCCCGATGTCCCGTCACCGTCCAGCACTGCACTAAGAGCAAGGCGGGGTTATACTTCGACAACTACTACGAGTTCGAGGAAATCCTGACGTTGTTTCTCACCAATCCTGCGCTTGCGGAGGGCTTTGGCAAGAATGGAGCGGAGTACGTCCGAAAAGAGTACACCTGGGAGGCTGTGATCGGGAGATTCGAGAGTGGATTGGCGAAATTTGGCCTTGCTTGATCGAATTAGTTTGTTAGCTGCGTCTCGCCTCCATTATGGTGACGCCAGCAGATGCCAGCAGGAGATCGCACGGAAGTGAAGCTACTCGATTTCATCCGCAAGGAGATTCAGAGCGATAAGCAGGTCGTGCATGTTCAGACGATGCCGCCGCGACCCGCCCGTCACAGCGACTTGAGCAGCGCGGTTGATCCGAGAGTCACCGCTTCCCTGAAAGCGATGGGCATCGAGAAGCTGTACTCGCATCAGGTCGGAGCGGTGGACAATATCCTCGCTGGGAAGAACGTCGCCATCTGCACCGGCACAGCGAGCGGCAAGACTCTCTGCTACACGATTCCGCTTATCAACGAGCTTCTTCAGAACCCCTCCTCCAGCGGTCTCCTGATCTATCCGACCAAGGCCCTGAGCCGAGACCAGCTTCGCATCATTCAGAGGTTCCGGGAGATTGATTCTTCCATAGATTTTCGAGCGGGCGCCTACGACGGGGATACGCCGGAGGACCTGCGGCGAAGGCTCCGCGATGAAGGGAGGCTCATCCTCACCAACCCCGACATGCTCCATCAGGGCATCTTGCCGAACCACTCCCGCTGGAATCGCTTCTTCTCCAACCTGAAATACGTCGTCATAGACGAGATTCACATTTACCGCGGCATCTTCGGCTCGAACGTCGCCAACGTCATCCGCCGGTTGAAACGCATCGCGCGGCATTACGGGTCGCAGCCGATCTTCATCTGCTGCAGCGCAACCATCAGCAATCCGGAGGAGCTTTCGGAGAAGATTATTGGCGAGCCAGTGGTCACGATTCGTGAAGACGGCGCCCCTCGCGGGCCGAAGAAGTTCGCCCTACTCAACCCTCGCCTGATCAGCCCGGAGACGGGTGACCGGATCGGCCCCAACAGCGAAGCGAAGCGCCTCATGGCGGAGTTGATCAAAAGCCGCATTCAAACCATCGCTTTCACGCGGACTCGCCTCAGCGCCGAGATCATTTACCGATATTGCCAGGAGGAGCTGGCGAAGGTTGATTCTTCTCTGGCGAATTCGATCAAGGCGTATCGGGGGGGATACCTTCCGCAGGAGCGGAGGGAGATTGAGAGGGGGCTTGCAACCGGCGAGCTGCTCGGCGTCGCCAGCACGACCGCCCTCGAACTGGGGATAGATATCGGCGGGCTCGACGCGGCCCTCATCGTGGGCTACCCAGGGACCATCGCCAGCCTCTGGCAGCAAGCCGGACGCGCCGGAAGGGGAGATCAGCAATCCCTCGTCGTCCTCATCGCCCAGAACTCGCCGATAGACCAGTTCCTGATGAAGAATCCGGAGTACCTCTACGCCCAATCCCCCGAGAACGCCATCGTTGATCCGGACAACCCGCAGCTCGCCGTCGCCCACCTCATGTGCGCCCTCTACGAGCTGCCCATCACGCCCGATGAGCTGGACCTCTTCGGCGAGTACATGGGCGCCATCCTTCAGGAACTGATGAACGAGAACCTGGTCAAGGACATCAACGGGAACTGGCACTGGGCGAACCCCAAATTCCCGGCTGCGGAAACGAGCCTTCGCAGCATGAACAACGTCGTCTATACCATCATTGACACGGCCGCGGGAAACAAAGCCATCGGAACGATTGACGAGTCCACCGCCTACCTTCAGGTCCATCCCCACGCCATCTACCTCCACGGCGCCGAGACCTACTTCGTCAACGACCTCAATATCGAGAAGAAAATCGCCTTCGTCGAGAAGAAGGCGGTTGATTACTACACCATGGCGGTCTCCGAATCACACATTAAGATTGATTCCACGGCGGAGCAGAAGACCTGGCACAAGAATCAGGTCTGCCTCGGCGACACGACCGTCACCTCCATCGTGACCATGTTTCGCAAGATCAAGTTCCACACGCGCGAAAGCCTCGGCTTCGAAAATCTCGACCTCCCGCCGCAAACCCTCGAGACCATCGCCTTTTGGCTCGTTCCCAGCGAGTGGGCGTTTGCGGCAGTAAAACAGTTCAAGCGAATTCCCGCCGAAGGACTCATCGGCATCGCCAACGTCGTCTCCGAAGTCATGTCTCTTTACGTCATGTGCGACACCATGGACATCGGCACCGTCGTCGAATCCTCCAACACCGGCCTGCCCACCCTTTTCGTCTACGACCGCTACCCCGGCGGAATGGGCTTCGCCGCCAGAGGCTTCGACCTCATTGACAAAATCATGCAAGCCACCCTGAAACTCATCAAGCAGTGCGAGTGCTACAACGGCTGCCCCTCCTGCGTCGGCTCGCCCATTCCTCCCTTCGCCTTCACCAGCATAGACGCCGGCACACGCGGCACCATCCCCGATAAAGAAGCCGCCCTCATCCTCCTCCACGCCCTCCTCGAAAAGGCCCCTTACATCCCCCGTCATCCCCTTCCGGCAAGACCTGTCCCTCAGCAACCCCGCCGCAAACTCGACATCAAGCCCCTCCCACCCAACCTCGAACAAAAAATCCGCCGCCGCCTCAAAGGCTTCCGGCGATAGAGCTATTCTCCCGATTCGCCCTGCAGGCCGTCTTCCTCACACGGACACGGCCTTGACCGCTGACCGATGCTGTAGTAGATTCTCTCGACCCTTCCGGACGTTGACTTTGATAAGTGGGGCGCCAGACCCCACGTGGCCAGAATAAACAGATGTTCACATGCGCACGAATGCACCCGATCAACTGAGTCTTTTCCCGGCACTGACCGGGGGCTTCCCGTCAACCCGCTGCCAGGGAAGCAAAGCGAAGCTCGCTGACTGGATATGGGGGCAAATGGCGGACCTCGATTTCGTGACTTGCCTTGATGCTTTTGGCGGGACAGCTTCTGTGGCCTACCGCCTAAAACAGGCAGGCAAGCATGTCACGTACAATGACGTGCTCCGCTTCAATTATTACTTCGGGCTGGCACTGATTGAGAATAGCCTGGTCCGCCTCGGTGCCGAAGAGGTTGAGTGGATCTTGCAGAGGCACTCCGACATCATATATCCGCGTTTCGTGCAAGATACTTTCCGCGACATCTAGTTCACCGACGAAGAAAATGCCTGGATTGATCAGACTATCACCAACATTCGGAAGCTTGGCGACCCGTACAAGTTCGCCATTGCCTTCTTCGCCTTGTGTCAGGCCTGCATCATCAAACGTCCCTACAACCTCTTCCACCGCAAGAACCTTTACATTCGCTTCGCAGAGGTTGAGCGCTCGTTCGGAAACAAGACCACATGGGACAAACCCTTCGGCAATTGGTTTCGGGCCTTCGTGGCGGAGGCTAACAGCGCCGTGTTCGACAACGGCCTCCAGAACCGCGCGCTGAACCTCGACGCGATCCAAGTGCCCGGAGAGTTTGATCTCGTCTACGTGGATACGCCGTACATCTCCAGCCGGGGCGTAGCGCTCGACTATCTGAGCTTTTACCATTTCTTAGAGGCCTGACGATGTACGACGAGTGGGGCATGCACATAGACCACAGGTCAAAACAGCGGCCCTTGAAGTCCCGACCCAGCGAATGGACGGACAGGGGCCGAATTCGCGTGGCCTTCGATCAGCTTTTCCGTCGATAGCGCAGCAGCATCATTGTAGTATCATACCGAAGCGATGGCATCCCGTCCGAGTCACAACTGACCTCCTTGCTTAAAAAATACAAGCGCCATGTCCGCGTTGCACACTTTGGCCCCTACAAGTACGTGCTATCCAAGAACTCGCGGTCCAAGGAGGTCCTGCTCATTGGCACGTAGCTTCTGTTCAGGAGCGAGATAATGAGGACAGAGGAATTCAGGGACAATCTCTTGGGTCACCTCGGCGATCTAAGACGGTCTCTGGCCACCGATACCGGCGACTGGGTTGTGAAAGGGTTCATTGATGTGTATAGGAACATCTACACTATATCGGTCGACACGAAAGTAATCTCCAAAATAATTGAGCTGCTTTTGTTCCCCGTTATTTCGCGATTTGGGGTAGAACACGACTACAAAATGGTCCTCAGCGAACATCAGAATCATTACCCGGATATAACTTTCATCGTCCCAGATGGCACGAAAATCGCGCTCGACCTGAAAAGCACATACCGCACTGGTCCCCAAACCGTCAACGGCTTCACCCTCGGGGCCTTTACTGGTTACTTTCGCCAACGCAAGTCCACAAAAAACATCACTTTTCCGTAATCGCTCAGTCTCGGGGGGAAGGTCAAAATTTTTGTGATTTTTTTATTTTTTTCTTGGCATCCTGTATTGGATATTGTATACATGAGGCATGAAGAAAAAGAAAGCAGAAAAGGATGATGGGAAAGCCAGATTTCTGGCAGAGGTGTCGAAGCTGTGGCCAGTGGCCAGGGGGTCGTTGTCGTACGTGCGCAAGCCGTGCATCCACCCCAACTGTCAGGCCTGTGCTCGTGGTGACAAGCACCCCTCGTGGATCTTTTCGCTCTACCACGAGGGGAAACAGCGGTGTTTGTACGTCCCTGAGGACTTGGTTGCCACCTTACGGCAGGCCATCGGCAATGGGCGCAAGGTGGAGCAACTCCTGGCAGAGTGTGGCGCCGGGTTGGTTTATGAGCACCGAGCACGGCGCAAGGGAAAGGGAAGCTCAAGGAAGAAGGAAGAATGAGGGTGGTTTACTGCCAGGGTTGCCTGCAGAAGCAGCGTCGGATTGACGAACTGGAGGAAGAGGTGCGACGGCTGAAGGCGCGGCTGCGGTATCAGCAGCGCACGGCGGCCGAGGGACCTTTCGGGTCTTCGACCCCTTCTTCCAAGATACCGGTGAAGCCCAATTCCCTGCAGGAGCGGCAGGAGAAGCGGGGAGGAGCCAAGCCCGGGCACGCCGGTCATGGGCGTCAGGCTGTGGAGCCGAAAGAGGCCGATGGGGTGGAGGTCATGGAGGTTGACGAGGCGTGTCCCTGCTGCGGCGGGAAGCTGCAGGAGAAAGGGGTGCGGTGGCGGACGGTGATCGATGGGCAGCCTCTCAAGAAGGAGACGGTGGTCTACGGTCTTGAGCGAAAGTGGTGTCCCCGCTGTCGGCGAGGCTTCCAGGCCCAAGCGCCCGGGGTTCTGCCCAAGAGCCTGTACGGCAATGACCTCATCACCCATGTGGTGATGCAGCACTACGGGTATGGTGTCCCCCTGGGGCGCATGGAAGCCCAACTGGGGATCGGGTACGGGAGTCTCATGGCTCCTTTGCACCGGGTGTCGGGTTTGTTGCGACCCGCGATTGACAAACTGATCGAGGAGTACCGCCAGGCTCCGGTGAAGCACGCCGATGAGACGTCCTGGCGCACGGATGGTCAGAACGGGTACGTGTGGCTGTTCTGTACGCCACGCACCAGCCTGTTTCGTTTTCGCAAGACCCGCTCGGCATCGGTGGTCAAAGAGGTGTTCGGCGAGGAACCTCTCCCTGGAGACTTGGTGGTAGACCGCTACCAGGCCTACAACAAGGCCCCCTGTCGCCTGCAATACTGCTACTCCCACCTTTCGCGAGAAGTCAAAGACCTCCACAAGGAATTCCCCCAGGATGCCGAAGTGCAGACTTTTGTAGGCCGCTTTGCTCCCCTTCTTTCGCAAGCCATGAGCCCGCGGGGTCTGCCCATCTCAGACAGACAATTTTACAGGCGTGCCAAAACGACCAAGCAGGCCATCTTGGAGGTCGTGGAGCATTCCGCCCGTCATCCCGTCATCCAGCGCATCCAGGACATCTTCCGCCGAACCCCCAAAAGGATGTATCGCTGGTCCGAAGATCGCAACATCCCTGCCGAGAACAACTTCGCCGAACGAGACCTGCGCGGCCTGGTCATCGCACGCAAAGTCAGCTTCGGCTCGCAATCCGATGCCGGTGCACGAACCCGCGAAATCCTTATGAGCATCGTCCTGACCCTCAAGCAGCGCTTCGACGACTTCCAAACCCGCTTCAAAAACGCCCTCGATCAACTCGCCGAAGATCCCACCCTCGACCCCTACAACATCCTCTTCCAGCAAAACTCGTCACAATACGCTCATAACTGAGACATTACTCTTTACCCGAAAAAAATCTTGACAAGGACATGCTGAACGGGCAAAATCCGTAGCACATTTCATGCAATCGTGTTATTACCATCACAAAGGGAAAGGAGCAATCATGCGATACCAAATCATCATTCTCTGCCTTGGTTTTGCCATTGCTTCAGTCTCCGTGGCCCCCTGCGCCACTCTGTATACCGCGTGGGACCTCGAGGCGGTTGACGAGGAGGGTCTGGGAACTCATCCTCTGGTCGGGGCCGCGCCTTTACCCGAAAACCGTGTCACCGTCGAGGGCATCGCCCTTAACACCACCGGCGATATTCTCCCCCTGTACGGCGATAGAGGGATGTACACGATCTTCCTTCAGGATCAAACCGGCGGCCTTCAGGTCTGGGCTGGGAGCTGGTGGTATGTCGGGGAGTGGCTCCCACCGGAATATATCCCCGTTGAGGCGGGGGATCTGGTGAGAGTGGAGGGATTCCTCATGAATCACAATGGCAAGGTGTTCATCAACCACCGTCACACCTCCGCCCCGGAGCTGCGCTTCATCGTCACCATCCCTGAAAAGGGCGTCGGTATGCCCGAACCGAAGCTCATCCCGAGCGTTTCGGCGTGCAACTACTTCGACCAAACCCGCGCCGGCGGCGGGGAGAAATATCAGACCCAATGGTGCCGCCTGAACGACGTGGAGATCGTGTCCGGGACCTGGGGCAACGGAGAGGAGCTAACGATCTCCGACGGGACCGGCGAGCTTACCATGCTCCTGTCCTCCCAGGGAGACTTCGACAGTTATGTCGCCCCCACAGGCAAATTCGCTGTCATCGGGATATTCGATCAAGAGGACCCTGCGGACGACCCCAACCCTCCCTTCCACGACCATTACCGCATCTGGGTCAAGAAGTCCAAATACATCATCCCAGCGATCGAGGTCCCAACGGTCGAGATTCGCAAGGTCGTCAAGATCCAATGGATGTCTGCTGAAGGTGTGACCTACCAGGTCTATCGCAGCGATGATCTTGCAACGTGGCATGCGGTCGGCGACCCTGTTGTCGGTGACGGCACGGCCATGTTCATCTTCGACGATGTCGAAAGCGTGTGGAAGAAGTTTTACAAAATCGAGATTCAATAGGACAGCGGTTCGTTTTGGAGGAAGGCCTCGTTCACGTGGCTCTCGTGTAATGCCGTTTGAATGTTGCTTTCAGGCCCGGAGGCCGAGGCAAGAGCATCATGGCTCATGAAAGGTTCACAAGCCAAGTCACAACGTGAAGAGGATGCAGCGGTGAAGCGCCCCAGTTGCGGCTTCACCCTTCTTGAGTTGCTGGTGGTCGTCGCCATCATCAGCGTGCTCGCCGCCCTCTTGCTGCCCGTCCTTCGAGCAGCGAGGATCAAAGCGAAAGTTGTTCGTGCCCATGCCGACCTGCGGAGCATCGGAACGGCGATTGAATCCTACCGCCTGGATCAGGGAGCTTATCCTCCCCCTCGCGCTTTCTGTGCTGGCGGGGGCATGAAAGTTGACGATTATAACGAGTGTCCGTCGGAATTGCTCTCCTGCGGCTATCTGGGGGCTTTTCCGGAAGATATCTTCAACAAGGGCCGCGCCTACAAATACATCGCCCCGGGGTTGGGTTATGCCAACGGCGTCTTGACCATTCTTGCCATCTGGGTCCCGAAGAAGTTTCCCGGCGACGATGGCAATGATGTTCCCTACTTCAACTCCAATGATTCACCTGTGAAATGGGCCATATGGAGCGTCGGACCCTCCCGGCCCAAGGAGTTCTGGGAGTCCGAAGTATTGCACTATCCGGTCCCACGGCGAAACTGGTACAACTTCAAGAACGGACCGGAGAGCGAAGGAGTGATCGTTCACCTGAGCACAGGGCATAGCTCTCCGTGAAGGGGAATTTTCCCGGCGGCTCTGAGATTTGGTGGCAGCAAACTGGTTGCGGAACAGAGGTGAGGTGACCGATGAGTGCAAAGCGATTGTTTCTCTTGATCCTCGTGGCTATCGGTGGCATTGATGGATGTGTGGAGACACCGATGACTGAGAAGCCTGATAATCAATCAAATGCTGTTGCAGACTATTTCGATCGCTGTGCCGATGAAGGGATTTTCGACGAGTTCTCACCGGAGGAGCTTCCCGCAGCCAAACAGCTCCTCGAGCAGATCAATATACAGCCCGGCGATAAGATCCTTGAGCCGGGCTGTGGGGCCGGCCGGTTGACAGAAATGCTCGCGGAACTCGTCGGGCCCCAGGGGAAGGTGTTTGCTTTCGACATCTCCCCTCGCATGGTCGAGAGGTGTCAGAAGAGAGGACTGCCATCGCAGGTTCAAATTGCCCGCGCCTGTGCCACCGATATTCCTGTCCCCAACGGAGAATTCGATGCTATCGTCTGCCACAATACCTTTCCCCACTTCGAGGACAAGCCCGCCGTCTTACGGGAATTCCATCGTGTTCTTCGCGCAGACGGAGTCCTCTGGATCGTACACAGCCGTAGCCGCGAATGGGTCAACTCGCTGCACTCGTCGATCGGCGGCGTCCTGGCTACACATCTCCTCCCCACCCGCGAAGAATTCGAGCGCCTCCTTCGCGAGACCGGCTTCTCTCTCGAATTCCTCCACGACCGCCCCGACCGCTTCCTCCTCAAAGCCACGCCTGTTTCTTAGGCCGATCGCTGTTGTTCCTCCATCCCGGCGCCTATCTTTCGCTCCACCAGCTTTGGGTGCTGATCTTGGGATCGCGATTGTCAGGGTCCGTGCGAAGCTTTTCCTTCCCCGGAATCCACTTGACGTGCCCGTCCGCATAGGCGACGTTCCGCCCCTCCACCCTGTGGTTGGAACGCTTGGTCAGTGTTTTCCCGGCAGGCCTATCGGCAAGGATAATGGTCGTGGAAGGCGCCGCTTCAGTCCAAGGCAGGGTCTTTCCGCCGGCGCCATTGTAGCTGTAAGCGAAGCTGACCTGCCGGGCTTCATCCTTCGGGAAAGGCTTATGGGCATTCACGACCGTCTTCAACCCGGGACGCCACGCTCTATGCCTGGGCATCTTGTCGCCGGAGCTGGGGCACGTGAACACATCGAGAGATGTGCAATATGTCGGGAATATGATGCCAAGGTCCCTGTAGTGCGTGGCCACGTTTATTTCTTTCCCGGGCGCGGCGCTGGTTGGGTAGTATCCGTCGTAGTCCGGCGAGTAGGTCTTGATCGCGGTGATGATCTGCATCAAGTTGCTATGGCAGGCCATCCGCCTCCGCGGCTCTCTGGCTTTTCGGTAGCACGCCGGCACCATCAGGGCGATGGTGAGCAAGACAAACCCCATCATCAAGACGTCCCAAAGCCTCAAACTCCTCCATCAAGTTCTCATGGCCACAGTCCTCTACATGAGCCCTCGCCCCAAGAACGCCACCCTCACTGCAATGAGCCCTCATGAGCAGTTTACACCCAGTCAGATGGAGACGCAAGGAAAAGACAATGACGTGCCTGTCGGAGGGCGTCAGTCTGCGCGCCGCTCTTCGGCGACTGCCGGTACCTTCTTGTGGAAATGGGTGACCTGCTGGTAGGCGTGGCCGATTCCGAGAATGGTCTCTTCGCCGAAGAGCTGCCCGAGCAATTGGAAGCTGATAGGCATCCCCTCTGAATCATAGCCGCAGGGGATGGAGATCCCCGGCAGGCCCGCGAGGTTGGCGGAGATGGTGTATATGTCGGAAAGATACATGGTCAGGGGATCATTGATCTTCTCGCCGATTTTGAACGCGGTGGTCGGCGAAACCGGCGTGATCAGGCAATCCACCTTTTTCAGCGCTTCCTCGAAATCCCTCTTGATGAGCGTGCGCACCTTCAGTGCCTTAAGGTAATAGGCATCGTAATAACCGGAACTCAGCGCGTACGTCCCCATGATAATGCGGCGTTTAACCTCCGCCCCGAACCCCTCGCCCTTGCTTCTCGTGTACATCCGCTCGAGGTCGTCCGGCGACTTCGTGCGGTGGCCATACTGCACACCGTCGTATCTTGCAAGATTGGAGCTGGCTTCCGCCGACGCAATAACGTAGTAGGCGGCAATGGCATACTCTGTGTGAGGCAGGGAAACCTCCACGGTTATCGCCCCAAGAGACTGAAGCGCCTTAATCGTCTCCTCGATCGCCGCGCGGACTTCCTTGCTCAGTCCCTCGCCGAAATACTCTTTCGGGATGCCGATCTTTACATCTTTAATCTCACCATTGAGCGCAGCCGTATAGTCCGGCACTTCCATGTCAGCGGAGGTGGAATCCTTTGGGTCGTGCCCGGCGATTACTTTCAGGACCATCGCGGCGTCCCACACGTCCTTGGCGAAATTGCCGATTTGATCGAGAGAAGAGGCATAGGCGACCAAGCCGTAGCGTGAGACCCTCCCATACGTCGGCTTGATGCCCACGCATCCGCAGAAGGAAGCGGGCATGCGTATAGAGCCGCCGGTGTCGGAGCCGAGGGCCACGATAGCCTCCCGAGCGGCAACCGCTGCCGCCGACCCGCCGCTTGAGCCTCCGGGGATTCTTTCGAGATTCCAGGGGTTGTGCGTTACACCGAAAGCAGAGTTCTCAGTGGTGGACCCCATGGCGAACTCGTCCATATTTGTCCGCCCAACGAAGATCGCCCCGCTGTCTCGCAGCTTCTTGACGACAGTGGCGTCATAGGGTGCGTAGTAGCCCTGGAGGATCTTCGACGCGCAGGTCGTCTCCTCTCCTTCCACACAGAATATGTCCTTCAGCGCGATCGGCAGACCGCCCAGAGGCCCGATCTCCTCCCCCCTCGCGATCTTTTCATCCACCTCTTCCGCCTGCTCCAGAGCGGCTTCCTCGTCAACCCTCAAATAGGCTTTCACATGGGGGTCAACCCGCGAGATGGTTTCCAAGACGTCCCGCACCACTTCCTTGGCGGATACCTCCTTCTCCCGGATCATCCAAACTATGTCTCGCGCGCTCGAAAAATTCAGCCGCATCTGCTTCTCCTATTCCAGGACCCTCGGCACTCGAAGCATTCCGTCCTGGGTTTTCGGCGCGATCTTCAGCACTACCTCCGGCTTCAGAGATTCTGCCCGCTCATCCTGCCGCCACACGTTTTTGATGGGAAGCACGTGCGCTGTCGGCTCCACCTCATCCGTATTCAGCTCATTGAGCTTCGCCATGTATTGGAGCACATCGCGCACCTGAGCGGTCATGGACTCCTTTTCCTCTTCCGTAAGCTCCAACCTCGCCAGCCTCGCCGCGTACTCCACGTCCTCAACACTGATCTCTTTCATACCTTACCTCCTTCGCAAAAACTTCGTGCCACCATACCCTCCCGCAGGTTGCAGGGTCAAGCAATGTTTTCCTCCGCCGCCTCGGACAACGAGTCCGCGAGCCTGGCAAAATCTTCTATAGAAACACGCTCCGGTCGGAGCTTCGGGTCCAGTCCGCTCTCCTCCAGAGCGCGATCTATCTCAGGTTGCGGAAAGCCCAGGCTCAACAGCGAGTTTTTCAACATCTTCCGCCGCTGTCCGAACGCCGCCCGGATCGTTCGAAAGAACAGCTTCTCATCCTTTACCCTCACAGCCGGTCTCGCTCTCGGTGTGATAGAGATGACCGCCCCGTCCACTTCCGGCTTCGGGCGAAAGGCTTCCTTCGATACGGGAAACAGCATCTCCACTTCAGCGTAGTAATTCAAAAACAGAGTGATCGCCCCGTATCGCTTAGAACCGGGCTCAGCCGCGAATCGCTCCGCGACCTCCTTTTGGACCGTCAGCACGCACCCGTCTATCAGTGACCGGTTCTCGATGATTCTCGTAACGATCGGCGTCGTGATATAGAACGGAAGGTTGGACACGATCTTGACTCCCTCAGCTTCCGGGAAGCGTTCTCTCAGCCCCGACACTTCCTCTCCGAGATTCAGGCGGAGGAAATCGGCGTTCCGCACCTCGACGTTCTGCACATCGTGAAGGCGTTGTTGGAGATATTGGCAGAAGCGAGCATCAATCTCGACCGCCACCAGAAACAGCGCTTTTTGGGCCAGAGCAGATGTCAATGCTCCTTTCCCCGGCCCGATCTCGATAACGATGTCCGTCGGCGAGACCAACGCCGCAGCGATGATCCTGTCGCGGACGGCGTTGTCAACCAGCACGTTCTGACCGAGATTTTTTCTGACACGAATAACCGACATGGGAGGCGCGATCGCTCCGAATTATTGGCAACCGGAAAATGAAGCGCTCTTAAGCCTTGTGGCGATTTCAGCCGCGAGCAAGATAGCCGCAGTCATACTGCCCGGATGAGCAATCCCTCTGCCAGCAATATCGTAAGCCGTACCGTGATCGGGCGAGGTTCTCACGAAGGGCAATCCGATGGTGGTGTTCACCCCTTCATCAAACGCCAGAAGCTTCACGGGCAGCAACCCCTGGTCGTGGTACATGGCGATGACAACGTCGAACTCGCCGGCCTTGCACCGATTGAACACCGTATCCGCCGGATAGGGGCCGGACACCGCAATCCCTTCGAACTGGGCCGTGCGAATGGCAGGCAGTATCCTTTCCCGTTCTTCCTCTCCGAACATTCCCTCCTCCCCGGCATGGGGATTGAGTCCACACACGGCTATGCGCGGTTTGTCAACCCCAAACCACCTTCTCAGGTGCCGGTCCGTCAACCCGATCTTCGCCAGAACGGCACACTCTGTGATTTTTTCCGGAACAGCCGCGAGCGCCATATGCACGGTCATCAGCACGACCTTTAATCCCCCACCCACAAACATCATCGCGTAATCCGTCACCCCGCACTTTTCAGCAAGGTATCCGGTATGCCCGTCCAGAGAAAACCCAGCTCGCCGGAGAGCCGCTTTATTGATCGGCGCAGTTACCATTGCGTCTATCTTGGAATAAAGGGCGTCATCTATCGCGCGGTTGATGTAGCCAACAGCATTCACTGCCAGCCTGTCGTCCATCTCACCGTAAATCACATGGGACATCGGATGTTCTGGGCAATGGACAAAGCAAACCGGCGCGTCAAGCTGAGTAGCTTTCTCGACGGACGGGATCGAACGAAGAGGAAGCCTCACCTTTAGACGTTGGAGAAGGGAAGAAAAAACCCTTTCGTCGCCGTACAGGATACAGCGACAGGATTGCACCACCCTCTCGTCGCAAAGCGATTTGGCAATGACCTCCGGCCCAATCCCCGCCGCATCCCCTGTGGTAATACCCAGGAGAGGGAGATCGTCTTTGTCTGTGGGATTACTGCTCAACATCGTAACTCAACCAGGAGAACATGCTATAAGGGGAAAACCCACTCTGGCAGGAATCTCGGCACTCCCCACCTCACCTGCCCAGAATCTCGCTCAGCGGAACCGGGTACGTGATCGCAGCCTTGACTCTGAGCCTCTGGCCCCACCGCCGAATTTCGATCTCCCGCTTCCACGCCCCGATGGCCAGTTCGATCTCGTTCCACACTGCCGATAGAGGCATAACTGATCTCTCTCTCTTCTCCTTCACCCACAAAATCCAATAAGCAGCGTCACCTTCCACGATACCGCTGTACTCCCCTTCCTTGAGGGCAAAAGCGGCTTCGGAAGCTTTATCCTCAAGTGTCCCGGGCTGGACCCATCCCCAGTCCCCTCCCTTTTCGGCGCGCACCGGATCCTCAGAGTACTCCTTCGCCACATCAGGGAAATAAGCCCCTCCACGGACTTTCCTGAGAGCTTCCTTCGCCTTTGTGAGCACAGCCGCTCCCGACTCAGGATTCTCTCTCTTCATGAAGGTTATAGCAAAGCAATGGATCGCAGCTTCTTCTGTATAGTTCTCGATATTCCTCTGGTAGTACTGTTGAACTTCAGCAGGCGAAACGCGGACTTTGGGAAGAACCTCCCCACGGATCATTGCTTTGAAGAGCAGGTGCTCCTCGATGTCCTTACAAAGCTGGTTGTACGTTACGCCCTTCGCCACAAGATACTTGGCAAGGTTGCCTTCGAATACGTTCCTCAACTCCGGCAGGGACAGTATGGCCTCTCGTACACGCGACTCATCAATTCGCGCCCCCAACGCCTTCGCTTTCAACAGAATCAGCTTTCTGTCAATCAGGTTTTCCAGTTGACTTTTGAGAATCCTCTCCCTGGCTCTGGGCCACAGCTCAGGTCCCACCCTCTCCCGCCATGCTGCCAGCAGCATATTGCTTTGCCTCTCAAGATCATCCAGGGTTATCGCCTCTCCATTCACCAGAGCTACCACTGTGTCGAGGGCAAGCATCGGCCTCGGCCCCCCCGGCGGGACGACTATTTCCTCGCCTGGCTCCGCCGCTTTCCGCAACTTCTCCTCCTCGGGCGGAGGAACGGTTGGCTCCTCTGCCCCCGAACTGAAGGCACTCAATGACAGAAAAACCAACAACCTGAAGAGCAACAAGTTACCTGGTCTGCTTTCAAGCATTTTCTTCATACAACCTCTTCCCTGACCCGTCAGCCTATGTGGCATCGCTCACTTTCTTTTCACTGTGAACCCTCACCAATACAGGTCACACCAACTCACATCCGCTGAACTCCAAACACATCCTGTATCTCTTTAGACGGAGGAATACGCATCTTCTTCACGCGTTCCGCAAACACTTGCACTCCCGCAGCCCTCTTCAAGCCCTCCACCCATTTCTTTCGAGATTCCACCCTGACAGACTCCGCATACCCCGTGACCTTTCGCTCGGTTAGTATCTCAACAAGAATACGACGGGTTTCCGTCGCCATCTTTTCCTTCACTGTTTTGTCTTCCTGAAGCTTTCGTCTCCACGCCTCCTGCCTTAGAATCTCTCTATCTATCGCTTTGTCCAGAAGAGCTTTTTGGTCCACCTGCTTTTCACTTTTCTCTTCGGCGGAGAGCGTTTCGCGAAGCATTCTCAAGTCGCCCACCTGTATCGGGACATCATTGACCTCCGCCACAACCGCATCACTCTTTTCCATGTCCTCCAGAGCCTCTTCATAAACGCGGATCGTACTGCCTGCACTTCGTGAAGACAGCCACTCTCGAAGAGCGTGCTCCCTCTTCTCGTCCCGTATGGCTCGCCTCACTCTGCGGAAGCATGAGGAAAGTGGCTCAACATCTTTGACGAAATACCAGGGCATCCCTCCGAGGGGGAATGCCACCACCGTTCTGTTGGGCATCTTCCGAGTAACGTTCGGAATCGGAGCAGGCAACTGGCTGAAGTTCGGCGAGTCAAAAGCCATCGTATCATAAGCGATGGTATACCTCTCCGCAATCTCAGGAAAGGACAGCCCTTCACCAAGCCCCTTTTCCATCAGGCTGATCACTTCCCGAGGCTCCAGATCCTGATAGTTCGAGATGTACAAAATGGATTTGACGATCTCCGACTCCTCCGGACTGGTGACTTCTTTCCCGTATCTCTTCTCTATCTCCTTCTCGCTGACAGTCACCTTTGCATAGATTTCCAGCTCCTTGAGGCGTTCAATCGCAATATCTTCCTCCGCCCACGCCAGACGTTTTTTGGCCTCCGGGTCCTGCGACAGATTCTCTTCCACAGCTTTTTGGTAAATGACCTCTTCCTCAATCATCCGGTTCAAAAAAGCCATGCGATCTTTACGGAACTTGCTCCTGAGACTGGGATCAACTCGCTCCAGCTCCTGTCGAAAGTCGCTCTCCCTGATCTTTGTCTCGCCCACAATGGCCAGAGCTAGGTTCGTTTCCCGCGGCCCCTTCCGCACGCAACCCGTCGCCGCGAAGAGCACTATCAGCGAGACAAAAGCCACATCTCTTATGAATCTCATCTTTCTCTTCTCAGGAAGCTCCCCGGAGCATGCTCTCAAGACTTCTCCTTATCTCACGGGTGACATTCCGTCCTCCGCGCTTTTTCAGGCGAGGGAATCGCCCTTCGACCATCAGTTTTCTTCCTTGTCGTTCGGCGATAATCTTGCCGTCGCTGACTTCAATTCGATTTATCTTCTCATTTTTGGCCCAAATCTTCAAACTTGCGATTTCAATCAGGTTGCCAACTTCTTCAGGAAGAGCGCCGAACCTGTCTTCCATCTCCTCGCCCATATCTCGCACTTCCTCCTCGTGGAGGGCACCAGCCAGGCGCTTGTAGATGTCAATCCGTTGCCTGTCGTCTGAGACGTAATATTTAGGTATGTAAGCATCCATATCTACCTTTATCACAACCTCCATCTCCTCCGGAACGTGCTTTCCCTTCAATCGCTCAATGGTCCTCTTGAGAAGATGGCAATAGAGGGTGAAGCCGACCGCCGCCATGTAGCCGTGTTGTTCCGTCCCCAGGATGTTCCCCGCACCTCGCATCTCCAGGTCCTTCATGGCGATCTGAAACCCGGCGCCAAGTCCCTGCGCATCGAGAAGAGCTTTCAGCCTCTTTCTGGCAGCTTCAAGTATTTCCCGATTCCGAGGAACCATCAGGTAAGCATAGGCTTGATGCTTCCAGCGTCCAACCCGCCCTCGGAGCTGGTACAGATCAGCCAGACCAAACCTGTCCGCTCGGTCAATCATAATCGTGTTGGCATTGGGAATGTCCAGCCCCGACTCGATGATCGTGGTGCAAACCAGCACGTCAATGGAGCCATTTATGAAGTACTCCATGATTGTCTCCAGCTCTTCCTCGTCCATCTGTCCATGGGCAGCCATTATGGTCGCTTCGGGAACGAGCCTTTGCAGATACTCCGTCATCCTGTCTATGGTCTGCACCCGGTTGTGAAGAAAGTAAACCTGTCCATCTCTGTTCAGTTCCCTCAGGATCGCCAGGCGGATAATCTCTGGATCAAATTCCACCAGCAAAGTCTTCACCGGAAGTCTGTCCAGAGGCGGGGTGTCAATGTTGCTCATGTCCCTCGCCCCCACCAGGGACATATAAAGCGTCCTCGGTATGGGCGTGGCGCTCATGGTCAGCACGTCCACCATTCTGCGAAGCTCCTTGAGCCTTTCCTTGTGCTTGACCCCAAAACGCTGTTCCTCGTCAACGACCACCAGCCCCAGGTTCTTGAAGCCAACGTCGCTCTGAATAAGACGGTGCGTTCCTATGACAATATCCACCTTCCCCCACTTCAAGTCTTCCACAATTCTCCTCTGCTGCGCCGGCTTCTTGAAGCGACTGAGAACTTCAACCTTGATCGGATAATCAGCCATTCGTTCGGTGAACGTGTGGTAATGCTGCTGAGCGAGTACGGTCGTCGGCACCAGCACCGCCACCTGCTTGCCATCCATAACCGCCTTGAAACCCGCTCGAATAGCCACTTCGGTTTTTCCATACCCCACATCGCCGCAGATCAGCCGGTCCATTGGTCGCCGATATTCCATATCACGCTTCAATTCTTCGATAGCCTTCACCTGGTCTGTCGTCTCTTCATAGATAAAGGCATCCTCAAATTCGCGCTGCCATTCCGTGTCAGGCGAAAAAGCGGTGCCTTCCGCGGATTGCCTGGCGGCGTACAGTCCCAGCAACTCGCTGGCGTAATCCTGAACCGCGATTTCAACTCTCCTCTTCCTTCTGGACCACCGATTGCCCCCCAGGGCGTCTATCCTGGGCGGACGCTTCGTCGGGCCAACATACTTCGACACCATCTGGGCTTGCGCAACGGGGACATATAGCTTCCCTTCATCGGCATACTCGATCCCAAGAAACTCCTTATTCGGGTCGTACTCTTTGAGAGTCACAATCCCCAGAAAACGCCCGATTCCGTGGTCAACGTGGACCACATAGTCTCTCCTGGAAAGCTCCTCAAAATCGCGAAGGGGCGCGGCGCTGGTGAACTTTCGGGGGGCACGACGCACCTTGTACCTGTGGAAAATCTCATTATCGGGGACAACGATGGTATTGATCTCTTCCAGGAAGAAGCCTGAATGAAGCTGGCCGGTGGCAAACCGCATCTTGGCCGTGACGCCTATCCCCTTTTCTTCCAGCAAGCTTCGCAACCGCTCCTCTTCCCCCACCCTATTGCAGACGAAGTAGATGCGTCGGTCAGCCTTGAGCCACCCCGGAACCGCCTCGAAAACCTCCATCCGCGCTCCCTGGGAGTCATCCGCCACAACCTTGACGCCGCCCACAGAAGTCAGAGGCTTAACCTTCACAGCGAACCGCGATGCCTGAACACTGCGTGCGCTCCTCAAAGGAAGATCATTGAAGAATATCTTCCGCCAACCCTTGGCCTGTTGCTCGAACTCCTCAAAGCTGAGGAATTCCTCCGCTTCAGCAGGAATTTGGGGGTGTAGCTCCTCCGCCCTTTTCCTGATCTCAGAGCGGTCGTCATAAATGAGCGTGGTGGCTGCCCCGTCGAAATAGTCTAAGATACTTGAAAGCTTATCTCTGTTCTCGGTGTTGAGAGCCATCTCATCCGCCGGGAGAACAGTCACGTATTCGACCTTCCGCCTCGACCGCTGAGTGACAGGATCGAATTCCCGTATGGACTCCACAGTGTCTCCAAAGAGCTCCAGTCTCACGGGGCAAGATTCCGTGATCGGAAAAACGTCAACGATCCCTCCCCTCACTGAAAAGCAGCCTTTTCGCTCCACCATCTCCTCTCGCGCGTACGAAAGAGAGACCAGTCGTGCGAGCAGATCCTCCATGGGGACTTCGTCCCCGGCAGCGACCGTGAACACGCATTTCCTGAGCTTCCTGGGAGAGACAATCTTGTGGAGAATGGCCTGGATACTGGTGACCACTACAAACGGCTTCTTTGATGTGCCCCTGTCCACAAGACGCTTCAACACATTGAATCTATCACTGACAATCTCAGGATGAGGCGAGACCTTTTCGTGAGGAAGCGTTTCCCAGGAAGGAAAAAGATGAGCCGCGCCTTTCTGAAAGCCGGTCACATCATCGTAAAGGATCTCCGCTTCTCTCGCCGACCTCGCGACGTACAGAACCGTCCTGCAGCCCTGGTCAACGAGCATCGTCGAAAGCAGAGCCTTGACCGAATCCCACAACCCTTCAACGAGGAGGTCTTCGCCTTTCAGCGCCCTCGAAACAAACTCGTCAAAGACTCCACTCTTCTTTATGTCTTCGAAGAGTCCTTGCATCGCTCACTTGATGGGGGAACACAGCGACAGCCGCGGAAAACGTAAGGCGTGCGCCTTTTCGATGGTGTTTACACCATGAAACCCGCGTCCTTCTTCAGAGCCCCCTGACTGGATTCTTATCAGAAAAGACCTGCTCCGTCAACCTGCTCCACCTCTGGCTGTTGAATGAATGACATCATACGTGCATTATGAAATGAATGCTGTGAAGCACCACTCGATGGCCCCATCACAATACCCTCGTTAGCTCATCCGAATCGTAGCGGGAGAGTGCTTTGAGCATCCCTTCCTCTTCGATTCTTACGCCGTCTCGCTTTGGAACGGCTTTGCCAATGATCGAGCAGCGGATGCCGGCATTTTTCATTGCGGCAGTAAGTTTCCTTGTCTCTTGCGGGTGTGTCGCGACCAGCAACGCTCCGGACGCCAGCAGGCCAAGCGGATCAAGCCCGTAATGCTTGCACACCTTCTCCGTTTCCGAATACACGAACACTCTCTCGCGATGAACCAGAATCCCCACTCCCGAAGCTCGCGCAAGCTCATGGAGTCCAGTTGCCAGGCCCCCCTCAGTAGGATCATGCATTGCATTGAGGCACGCACTCCCTCCTGCCAAAAGGGCCTCCCGCACAACACTTATCCCCGGCTTTGTCAGAAACTTCTTAGCCTTGGCAACGAAGCGATCGCCGAACGTTTGACGCAGCTCTTCCTCCTTCTCACGGGCGATCACGCATGTTCCCTCGACGGCTATTCCACCGATCAGGAGTATGTCGTCCCCAACCTCCATCCGGTCGTTCCTGACAAGGTTCTCTTTTTCGACCTCTCCGAGCATCTGCCCCACAACGATCGGTCGTGGCAAACCCACGGTAACTTCCATATGACCGCCGCAGAGAGATACTCCAAGCTCCTCACACGCGACTTTGATGTCATCGAATATCTCATCAGCAAGTTTGCCAGAAGTCTTTCCTTCGGGCAACAACACCGTGGCAAGGAACCACTTTGGTTCCGCGCCCATAACCGCAACATCGTTGGCGTTGATGTTGACAGCGTACCAGCCGATCCTCTCCGCCGTGAACGTGATGGGATCCGTCTTCGCAACGAGATACTTGTCGCCGAAGTCAATTACCGCGGCATCCTCTCCCACCCTCGGTCCCACCACCACCCTCGGATCAACCGTCTCCACCGAGGACAAAAGCGACTCGAGATGCCTCATATCCAATTTTCCGACGGGAAGGTGCTTCATTTTCGCCAACCTGACCGATCTCTTTCTCCTGTCCGCTCTGTTTACCAAGCCGCCTGCGATCTCCCACTCAACCCGCCACATTCACCTCAGCAACGGCTCCGACGAATCGAGCAGAAGACTCTCGGCTTACAGAGCACACTCAAACAGTACTTGCCAACAACAGCACTCAACCATTATAATAATGAAAAGTTTCTACTTTGTCAGGTTGCGAAAAGGAGAATCGCGGGTTTTCTGGAACGGTTGCAAGAGGAAGTTCTCGTATATGGCGGGGCCATGGGGACGCTTCTATTCGACCGAGGCGTCCCTCTTACCGCCTGCAGTGAAATAGTCAACCCCGGGAAGCCTGACCTGATGAAGCTCCGCTCCGGTTACTCCGCTGGGCAAAAACTCCATCGCTCAAAAGCCAGGCAGGGAACTCAGCTTACGGCACATCGAGAAAGCTACCAGCCGCGACGAGCAAAAAGAAATCGTCCTTGTTCTAATGGCTGGACTTCTTGAGAAATTGGTTACTCTTGATGATAACATGGGCATCAGGTTGATGCAGAACTTCAATGCGGCCCTGACATTATTGTCGGGATTGAGGGGGAAAGAGCGTGGGGAAAGGCAGGCGATTACATGAGCAGCAAGCTCTCCCGAAGGGCTTTTGTCTACCGACTGGCTTCCCTCGCATGCGGGGCAGCCATTTCTTCGATTGCCACAGCGACGCCACCTCCCGAGAAGGGCGCGAACCACATCGTTGAGAAAGGCGACACCGTCTGGGGGATCGCGAGGAAGTATGGCGTCAAGCCGGACCAAATCATCGAGCTCAATAAGCTCCAGAAGCCCTACACGATCTTCCCCGGACAGGTGCTCCTCATCCCCGGCACTTCCGCGTCTGGTACCCCGACCCAGTTCACCGTCGCCAACTCGAAACACTTTGTCCAGAAGGGAGAGACCGTTTGGAGCATCGCCAGGAAGTACAACGCCAGCCCCAATGAAATCATCAAACTCAACGACCTCAAGAGGCCCTACAGAATCTTCCCAGGAGATGTTCTCATCGTTCGAGGGTCGCCGGCCGCCCGAAGCCGCGAACGGGGCATTGCCTGGCTGTGTCGTCTTCCCAGAGGCGTTCGGGCGCGCAGATGGCGCTACATCATCATTCACCACAGCGCCACACGTACCGGGAACGCCGCCATCTTCGACAGCCATCACAGACGCCTCCGCATGAAGTACGGGCTAGCTTACCACTTTGTCATCGGAAACGGCAAGGGTTCTGCTGACGGTGAGATCGAGGTCGGGGGACGCTGGAAGAAGCAGTTGCATGGCGGGCATGTCCGCAGCCGGAGGATGAACGAAAGAGCGATCGGCATCTGCCTGGTCGGGGACTTCAACAAGACCTATCCGACAAGCAGACAAATGGAAAACCTCGTGCTTCTTGTCAGGTATTTGATGAAAAGGTGCAATGTCCCGAAGAGAAGGGTTGTGGGGCACAGAGACGTTCAAAAGACGGATTGTCCCGGCAAGAATTTCTCCCTCACGAGATTGAGAAGGAGATTGTGAGGCTGCCAGGTAGAAGCGATGGGATCAAGGCGACAGGTTGATCCTGTGCACATTGCGGAAATTTTTAGAAAGAAGGTCCCGGGAGGAAAGGTATGGGAAACAAGCCGGTTAGGATAGGCATTGCAGGACTTGGTGTAGGAAGATGCCATCTGGAGTGCTTCAGCAAGAACGAGAAGGCCGAGGTCGTAGCCGTCGCAGACCTCGACCAGCCTCTCGCCAAAAGCCTGGCAGAAAAACGCAACGTCCCGAGGGTCTACAGAGATCGTTCCGAACTGCTGGCCGATCCTGACATTGACGCGGTGGTCATCGCCCTTCCCAACCACCTCCACCACACCGCCAGCATCGAGGCCATGAACAGAGGCAAGCATGTCCTGTGTGAGAAGCCGATGGCTCTGTCTCCGTCCGCAGCCGAGGAGATGGTTAAGACAGCCCAGCAGACCGGCTGCAAGCTCATGATCGGCTTCAACGGCCGCTTCAAGGAGGAGACTCAATTCCTGAAGAATGCGATTGATGACGGACAGATGGGCCACATCTACTACGCCAAGGCCAGGGCTCTTCGCCGAAGGGGAACGCCGCAAATTGACTTCCCTCCAACGGGGATCATGGGAAGAGGACACTGGTTTGTGGAGAAAGACAAGGCCGGCGCCGGCGCCCTCTTTGACATCGGCGTGCACGTTCTCGACTCCGTGCTCTGGTTGCTCCGCTACCCGAAAACTACCACGGTCTCGGGCGCCACGTATGACCTTCTCAGCCAGGAGCGATTCCCCAAGGGAGCGTTCTCCGTCGAGGACTTCGCCGTGGGCTTCATCCGCCTGGAGAACGGCGCGACGGTGTCAATCGAGTCCAGTTGGGCAGGCAACAACGAGGATCAGTGGCAGTTGAAACTCTTTGGCACGAAGGGGGGAGCGAAAACCAGCCCACTGACCGTCTACTCGGAAGAGCACGGTAAGCTCGTTGACATCGTCCCGCCTCCCGGCGCCATCAGCAGCGGGCACGGATACCAGGAGCAGGCTGACTACTTCACCGAATGCATCGCCGAGGATCGCCCGATCGAAATTAGCACCCCGGAAGAGGGACTGGAGATCACGCGAGTTCTCTCCGCTCTCCTTCAATCCGCTGCCGAACGCAAGGAGCTGAAAAGAGAAGAGTGGACGGAGGCCCAAGCAGCGGCCAACACGCCCTGAGACAACTCAAGCCTTCCCTGCTCCGGCAGACGGGTCTGCTTTCTGCGACTCGGCTTTCCTTGGGCCGGGTCCGACGGTCCGATAGTCCAGCACTATCGAGTCGCACGAGAAGGCAAGCGCTCACCCCTCACCTTCCGCGAAGAGTTTTTCCCCTTCCGTCCTCGCGATGACCGCTGCGCCAACGGCATCGCCCCAAACATTGACGGCCGTTCGGCACATATCAAGCAGCCGGTCCACCGCGAGAATCAATCCTACGCCTTCCCAGGGCAATCCCACCGCCTTCAGCACCATCACCATGGTGACCGTTCCCGCGCTGGGGATGCCCGCCGCTCCCACAGCCGCCAGCGTCGCCGTGAGGAAAATGATCACCTGCTGACCCGCGCTCATCGGCACTCCATAAACCTGAGCGATAAAGATGGCGGCGACCGCCTCGTAAAGAGCTGTACCATCCATGTTGATCGTCGCGCCGATGGGAAGGACAAACCCCGCCGTCCTTCTCGATACGCCCATATCCTCGGCGGATTTCATGGTGATGGGAAGCGTCGCGCTGCTGCTGGCGGAACTGAAAGCCGTCAGCAGAGCCGTCTTCATCCCGCTCGCATACCTCACCACAGGAACTTTGCCGAAGATTCTCAAGATGGTTGGCAGGACGAGTGTCGCGTGGATAATCAGTCCCGCCAGTACGGTCACGGAGTACATAAGCAAGGACTTGAGAACAGTAAGCCCCCCCACCGCTACCGCCTTGGCCATGAGGGCGAAAACCCCGAAGGGGGCGACTTTCATCACCAGCGCCGTTAGCTTGTGCATGGCTTCATTAACGCCCTCGAAAAAGCGGAGCACCGGTTTGCCCCTCTCGCCCATCGTCGCCAGAACACCCCCGAAAAGGATCGCAAAGAAGATGATCCCCAGAACGTTCAGGTTGGCCAGGGCCTCGAACGGATTCCTCAAACATTTCCTGATCAGGTCGAGGAAGAAATCGTAGAAGGTCGTCGCTCGCTCCTCGGCAGCGGCGAGCTGTTGCTCCTGCTCGCCTTTCTCATAAGCCTCCGTCAGCTCCTCCTTGAGGTCTTCGCTTCCTGGGTGAATCGCATTGACCAGGACCAAACCGATGATGACCGACAGGAAAGTCGTCGTGAAGAAATACAGGAGCGTCTTCCCGCTGAGCTTCCCGAGCTTCGATAGGCTTCCGACACCCGAAATGCCGACAATCAGCGATGCAAAAACGAGGGGCGCCATGATCATCATCAGCGCCCGCATGAAAATCACCCCCATGAACTCGAAGTAGCTCGCCGCCTCACCCAGAACGAAGCCGGCAACCACTCCAAGCACAAGAGCGATCACAATCTGCCAGTGCAAAGGCAATCGCATCGTCTCCTCAGTTATGCTTGTGTAGCATAGAGGGGGTCATGCCCACAACTTGTTCATCGAAATGTCGCACGAATCCTGTAGAAACGGCGGCTGACGTACTCGGGCGGCCAATCCAACCACTCAATGGTGTCTGAGCCGGAGCGAATCTCATCCGAAATGGGCGCCCAAGGACCCATGGGACTGTCCGACGCTTCCACGACGTACGGACCCCTTTCACTCGACTCCCAGTGCAGTAGAATTGCCCCATCTGCCACCAAAGCCACGTTCTCGATGCAGAAACGGCTCCCATCCGCGGCGACAGGGTCATCGGCCCACACTTCGATTACCGGCTCAAAACTCGGATTTCGGTCCTTGATATAGAACTCCAGCACCATTTCAGGAGATGTCTCCCCTGGTCCCAGAGATGCCCAATCGCTGACATCCACGTAATAGTAGTCGCCAGAGTCGGGGTAATCCGTCGAGGTCAAACCGTCTGCGTTCCACAACCTGCCTTCGGAGTCCGGACCAGTCACCGTGAAAACGATGTCCTTCACAACCAGCCACATCGGCGCTGTGAACGTCCGTGCAGCACCACCGTCCTCGCCAGTCGTATTCCTGATACGCACACGCGCGGTGAAAGTGCCCATCGCGTAGTCAACCGGTTCGATCACGAGCTGATAAAGATCACTCGGCATGTTCACTATGTAGTCCTTCGTGAACACAATTACACTGTCCTCTTCCAACGTCTTGGTCTCTGTCACTGGTTCTCTCGGCCAAGCATCAGGTTGCGGCACCCAGGTTATCTCCCAATCCCCAGGTTCCATCTCCTCGTGGACTTTCTCAAAGACCTTTGGGTCCGCCGTCGGGCTTGTGGTGCTCCGTATAGGTTCGCCGTCCGGCAGCTCTTTCAGTTCGTACTGAGCTTGGATGTTTGATCTCACGGCAATTGAATGAATCTTCAGGAACTCTGCGGTGACTTCGTGAGGCGCACGGATGTCGCTAAGGGTGAACGTGCTCCCGCCCACCTGCACCTCGTCGCCGTCCACAAACCATGTGTCTACGGTGTACCCATCATCAGGATATGCAGTAAAAGTCGCATCCTTCCCTTCATCGTGCCATTTCTTTCCCTTTGGGCGCACTACTCCACGTTCTGCTGGCAGGGCTGTTACTCGGTACTGAGGCATCCAGTTCCAGGTCAGAGTCGAGTTCTCCGTTATCGTGAAGCTGGGAAAAGCTGTCCATGAACCTGACGGCGCGCTGCGCGTTCCAGTGTAACCCGTGCACCGGTATCGTATCCCATCGTCCACATCCGCCGGTGAGTCCACGCCCCCCTCGGACACCGTGTCACCGGAGAAGTAAGTATACGTCCCAGCGGGAGGGTCTGGCGCACCGTGGGCAGAGACGATCGTAAAGCGAACCTCGGGAGGACGAACCGAGGGATACTCGTACGCGCCCATATCCACCGTAAGTGAAGATGTGCCTCGGAAGATGCGCGAATTCCCGTCCAGATCGAATGCGTTCCACGTCCAGTCCTCGTTCTTGCCCGCGTCAATGCACGGCGAATCCGGCAACAGGCGATAGTCGTTGTCATCATGCGTGTTCGGATCATCGTCCGGCCCGTCCGGGTCAACGAACCGCGGATGGTCGGCTATGTTTCCTTGACCGCCTCGGGTCCAGTCCTGGATGCAGGAGAAGGTTGGTTCGCTCGAGTCGTAAAGCTGCGGTCCGTCCAAGCCGGTATTTCCCCAGATGACGCAGTTACGGATTATGCCCTGGCAGCCACCAAGCCCACCGCCCGCGGCTGGTACGGGATAGCCCATGAACTCCCCACCGCGAGCGTTATTGCCCACGATAGTGTTGTTCTCAATTATCGCCTGGCAAGCGAAAACCCCGCCGCCTCTGTCCGCGGAGTTTCCCGTTATCACGTTCCCCCGGATTTTTCCGTGGCAACCACACAATCCCCCGCCCATAATTGGACCAGAATTCTGGGTAATCTTGTTGTTCTGTACCAGGCCGCCGCAGAAAGCCAGGCCGCCACCAGTGTAATAAGTATAATTCCCGCTCACCGTGTTGTTTTGTATGATCCCGTCGCAGCCTGAGATACCCGCGCCAACACCAGCCCAATTGCTGGAGATTATATTGTTCTGGATGGTGGCGTAAGTGTGAGCGCCGTCGGGGCTACCCCCGAAGATTCCGCCCCCACACTGGAGCCATAGAAAGGGGTAACCAAACCATTCCACGTCCTTTCCAGCCCCGTTCTGAACGGTGAAGCCGGAGAGGACGCAGGTCTCGCCCTCGGCGCCGGAGAAGGTGACGACGGAGCCCGCTTGGTTGCCGTCTATGATGGTGTTGGCGACGACGTTGGGGTCGAGGGGATCGGTGCTGGTGAGGGTGATGTTCTTGCCGTGGAAATGGATGTTCTCGACGTAGGTGCCTTGAGCGACGATGACGGTATCGCCGTGGGATGCGGCATCTATCCCGTGCTGGATCGTCTTGAAAGCGGTTTCCCATGTTGTGCCGTCGCCGGAGGAGGGGACGGAGGCGTCCACGTACCACGTGGCGGCGGGGGCGAGATAGCAGAGGGAGAGACAGAACCCAATAGCGATTATCCCCAACGTCTTCTGCATTTTTCGTCCCTCCCGAGAAGGTGACCGCGAGACTGGTTGTGTTGGCGGTGAAGCCATTTTACCTCCCCCGAATGCAAGACAGGGAAACCGCTCAGATTCTACCGCATCCAACGTTGGAAGTCTCTGAAAAACCGCTCGCAGCGGTAATCGCTCAGTTATAGGTGGAATTGGGCTCGCGCGCGAGGCTGGACACCCGTGGTCGCAATGCCAACGAATGGCGCAGCCTGTCGCCGTGGAGAGCTGGAGCTTGCTCCAGCCTTCGAAGGCGGTAGCGCCGCTACCGCACTCCAAAGGAGCCCTTGCCGACGCCATCCCCCGGAGCCACCGGCAGCACGCCTTTGCGAGAGGTCTCCTTTCTGCCAATTCTGTCTTTTCTCGCCAGGACGCTAAGACGCCAAGCGGAGTTGGGCGGCTGCCGCCCAAGACTGAGGGACTGCAATTTCTAAAAAAAGGGGGAGCCCCCCGAAAAGTTGGGATTTTGGGGCGATTTGAGCACGAAAAAATCCCAACCGGGTTGGGAAAAGATGGAAAAGGAACCGAGTGGATCGCCGAGAGCGCAGAGAGGTGGCAGGGGCAGGGTGAATGCATTTTGGTCGTGCTATGGGCTTTTTGTGCGTGGAGAGTAGTCATTTTTTGCGTCGTAACTCATTGCGAAGGAAGCGGTAAGCTCCTTCTCTTTTAACCCCGAAAAGGGGCTGATTTTCCAGTAGTTTCCAGTAGTTTCTCGACGAGGGGGCATACTGGAATGCCCGTTCCTTTTGCAGGGCAACATCCAGTGTCTACCTTGCCTCGATTTTTGGCAACATCATAGCACGTTGGTTGCCATTTGTCAAGAGCAAACGCAACAGACGCTGGATTGTGAAAGGAGGGGTTTATAACGCAGAGACGCAGAGAAGCTTTCTGGGGCCGGCACGGGCTTACTTCACGATCTTGATGTGAAGCTCCCTCAACTGGCGCTCGTTGACAGGGGAGGGCGAGCCGGTCATGAGGTCGCTTGCCTTCTGGGTCTTGGGGAAGGCGATGACGTCACGGATGCTGTCGGCCCCCGCCATAATTCGGATGATCCTGTCCAGGCCGGGGGCGACTCCGGCGTGAGGAGGTGTGCCGTACTGAAGGGCTTCGGTGAAGAAGCCGAATCGCTGCTCGATTTCTTCTTCGGTAAGTTTCAGCAGCCGAAAGACCTTTTTCTGGACTTCGGCGTTGTGAATTCGGACGCTTCCGCTGCCCACCTCGACGCCGTTGAGAACGAGATCGTACGAGGCGGAGCGAACCTTCGAGGGATCCGTGTCGAGGAGGGCGATGTCCTCTTCGGCGGGGGATGTGAAGGGGTGATGTTCGCTCTCGAATCGCTGCTCCTCTTCATTGTACGCGAACAGGGGGAAATCCACCACCCACAGCAACGCAAACTGCCCCTCGGGGATAAGCCCCTCTTCAGTCGCCACCTTTGTGCGAACAGCTCCCAACGACTCATTGACCTTTTTCCTTTCGCCGGCAGTCAGAATCAGCAGGTCGCCCTTCGTTCCCCCCATCTCTCGAACGAGCTTCTCGAAGACCGCCGGCTCGAAGAATTTCGCGAGGGGAGATGTAGTACCTTCCTCGCCGATCTTTATGTATGAGAGACCGAGCGCACCATATCCGGAAGCGAATGCCGCAAGGTCGTCAATGTTTTTTCGGGAGTAACGAGCACAACCGGGAAGGCGGAGTCCCTTGACGACGCCTCCCTTTTCGATGGCGGAGCGGAAAGCCTCGGAGCTCGACTCCCTGGCAGTCTCGGTGACGTCCTGAAGAAGGAGCTCGTAACGGGTGTCAGGCTTATCGGTCCCGTACAGATCGAGAGCATCGGGGTAAGACATCCTCTTGAACGGGGTCTCAATCTCTATATCCAGGCCGGCCTTGAAGCAAGCGTGCATTAACCTGTCAACAACACGGAAGATGTCATCTTGCTCGACAAAGCTCATCTCCATATCAATCTGCGTGAACTCCGGCTGCCTGTCGGCCCTGAGGTCCTCGTCTCGGAAACAACGGGAAATCTGAAAATACTTGTCTATCCCGCCGATCATCAAAAGCTGCTTGAGGAGCTGAGGGGACTGGGGAAGGGCGTAGAAGCTCCCCGGCTCAATTCGGCTGGGAACGAGGTAATCTCTCGCTCCTTCGGGGGTGCTCTTGGTCAGGATGGGCGTCTCGATCTCCAGGAAACCCTCTTCCTCTGATAGGTAGTTTCTTGCAGCCAGCACGACTTTATGCCGCAGCGCCAGGTTCTTCAGCATATTCGATCTGCGGAGATCGAGGTAGCGATACTTCAGCCGAATCTCTTCGTTCACTTGCACATCGTCAGCGATCGGGAACGGCGGCGTTTTCGATTCGCTGAGAATCTCCAGCTTGTTCACCTTGACTTCAATCTCCCCCGTGGGGAGCTTCGGGTTGACGGTCCCTTCCGGCCTCTCGGTGACCGTCCCCCAGGCGGAGATTACATACTCGGACCGGAGCCGCGCCGCCAGTGCATGAGCTCCGGGGCTAACCTCCGGGTTCATGACAAGCTGCGTGATTCCATACCGGTCTCTGAGATCAACAAAGTAAACGCCGCCATGGTCTCTTATCCGATGGACCCAGCCGGAGAGGCGAACCTCCTGGCCCAGGTGACTCTTATTTAGCTCTCCACAGGTGTGTGTTCTTTTCATAAACTTGCATCTCCGAAAAACGTTTGGGAAAGGCCTCCGGTCTCATTGCCGCGCAGTTCTCCCCGCTCACAACATCGCGTGCTCAAGTCAAAAAAAGCCCCAAAAACGGCGAACCTGCGCGGCCGGCCCGCAAACACTGATGAACCAGCCAAGCAGGGCCCTAATTGCGGCTGACATTAGCGCGGGCTGGAAGCCCATCACCTTTACGGTTTCTCTGCAATGACAGGCTTGATCTCCTCCTTCGTTCTGTAACCCCGACTTGCATTTCGGGTGGCTCGCGGTCTAACGGGCGAAGCTGTCACGAATTCGGGCCGGCCGCCACCAACCAAAAACTCTGATCAAGACAACTACACTGTCCGCGGCAGACCCATCCTATGCCAAAAAAGCGACTGTCTCACGGCACGATCTTGGCGACCCTTTCCTTCATAATCTTGCCGGGCTTAAAATCGGCGATCCACTTTGCCGGAATCTGCACCTCGACCGTGGGGTTATTGGGATTTCTGCCGACCCTGGCTTTTCTCTTGACCGGTTTGAAAATGCCGAAGTTCCGCAGCTCAATCGTACTCCCTGCGGCCAGACTGTCTATGGTGGAATCAAGAAGCCTCTGAACAACTTCTTTAACCTCAAGCTGGGTCAACCCCGTCTCCTTGGCAATCTTAACTACCAAATCCCTCTTGGTCGTGCACTTTGCCATGTCGCCCTCCTTTGGTATTTTGATGTCGCAAATTGGAAGCGATGGAAACAAATAATTTAGCCCAACCCGGTCCCTTTCCGGGGGCATCGCTGGGCAAATAGCCCGCTCACTGCCTGACCAGAATTGCCTGCAAAAGGAGAAAAATAAGCAGAGCGATTACCATCACAAGGATCACGAAGATTGGGCTGGCCAGAAACCTCCTGGCCTTGAGTCTTGCCGCGCCAAGGGCTTCCAGCCGTTCCTTGCGATATTGAAGCCTCCCAAGCAGGAGACTGAGCTTCGTGTAGGCCTTATGCCAGACATCGTAAAGCTTGCGCTTCTGAAAATCAGTCAGCATGATAACCACTGAAAGCGAACTCGCCATCTCGACTATTTGGTCAATCGAATTGTCTCGGTGAAGCCCAAGGCGCTCGAAGAGCGAATCGCATTGCAGCGGCAGAGTCGCCCGCAGTTCCTGGAGCTTCCCTTCGTCCTCCGGAACGACCATCTCCGTTAAGAGAGCATTGTCAAAAGTGTCATGGAAACGCTTCAGCGACTCCAGGCATCCCTTGACAAGCCCTATTTCCTCCTCAAGCTTCGGATCAGTCATAGACGTAAGTTCCAGTATAAGAAGAAAATCCATCCTAACAACCGCCCCCCCCTCGGTCAAGGAAAATTTTTCAAAATCCCTCAACTATGGCTTACCAGCATAGGTTATGCCAGTTACGCAGG
>Ga0209979_1000140_pt1 | contig 122271 bp, 108 predicted proteins | sample AnhtaG_FD_183114 | JGI IMG/M metagenome (GOLD analysis project Ga0209979, IMG submission 183114) | Deep subsurface microbial communities from Anholt, Denmark to uncover new lineages of life (NeLLi) - Anholt_01485 metaG (SPAdes) (version 2) | ecosystem: Environmental > Aquatic > Marine >... | reverse complement strand
GAGCTCTCTATGGATCTCACCGAGAAAAAGCTCCTCAGCGCACACCACGCAGGGGCTCACTACCTCTGTGTTGGATGCCCCTACTGTCATATCCAGTTTGACACCGTTCAGAGAATGATGAAAAACAAAAAGGGCACCACTCACCTGCTCCCCTCCATCCTCTACCCCCAGCTCCTGGGCTTGAGCCTGGGTATTGATGGTAAGACATTAGGGTTAGGGATGAATAGAATAGAGATAACCCCAATTGAGGGGTTTTTATCAAGGAGCACCCATGGGAAAAGCTAAGGTTGGCGCAGTCATGGTGGTGGGCGGTGGTATCGGTGGCATACAGGCAGCCCTGGATCTGGCAGACTCCGGATTCTATGTATACCTGGTTGAAAAGTCATCCTGTATTGGTGGCAGGATGGCACAGCTGGACAAGACATTTCCGACAAACGATTGCTCTATGTGTATCATGGGGCCAAAGTTGGTGGAGTGCGGCAGGCACCTGAATATCGAAATTATTACGTATGCTGACATTGAGTCCATCGAAGGCTCCCCCGGAAATTTCAAAATAAAGATCAGAAAACGCGCACGCAGTATCAACACGGATCTCTGCACTGGCTGCGGAATTTGTGTTGAGAACTGCCCAGTGACAAATCAAGCAGTTACCGCTAACCAACCATAAGGGAATAGATCCCCTGCCAGTTTTGCCCTTTTCATCAGGGGCACAAGCAGAGGAAAGAGCTAAGTGTGCTAACTCTGGACGGTGTGCAGAAAGGGATATAGAGAAAAGAGAACCTAGGCTTAAGATTGATCTGGAGAAATACATGAAAGACATAACAGAGGCGATGTGGAAGGAGATGGATCGCATAATCGAAAGGCACCAGGGAAAGCCGGGAGCACTCATCCCGGTACTTGAGGGATGTCAGAGAGTCTGCGGTTATTTGCCGAGAGAGGTGCAGAAGAGGATCTCTAAAGGTCTCAGCGTCCCTGAAAGCACTATCTATGGCGTTGTAACCTTCTATTCCTTTTTTACCATGGTTCCAAAGGGTAGACATTCGATCAAGGTATGTTTGGGGACAGCATGCTATGTGAGAGGAGGTAAGGCCAATTTAGACTACTTGCAGGAGGGGTTTGACGTTGAAGCCGGAGGTACCACGAAAGATCTGAGATTCTCTTTAGATTCGGTACGCTGCATAGGTGCCTGTGGAATGGCCCCTGCCATGGTCGTAGATGATAATACCTACGCCCAGGTTAACAGGGGAAATATCATGGATACCCTGGACAGCTATAAATAGGGAAAAATGGGATGCGGAGAATCACCACAAGTCAATTAAATGACATAAGGTCCAGGGGTAAAAAGATAATTGATATTCGCTTGGGTAAGGTGCCTGTAACAGTTGACGGCGAAAAGCATGTGATAATATGCGGCGGCACGGCATCGCATGCCAGCGGCAGTCAACGGGTACGGGATGCACTGAAAAACGAGATCGAAAACCGAGGCCTCGTACACCGATGTAAGCTCGTAGAGACCGGAAATGATGCCTTTGCCACCCTGGCACCGGCACTGGTAATCTATCCTGAGGGCATCTACTATGTGCAGCTCACCCCCGAAGATGCAGCAGACATCGTCTCCCAGCACCTCATCGATGGGAAACCTGTGGAACGGCTCTTCTACCGTGACCCTTCTACCGACACCCCCATTCCCTGGATGATGGATATCCCCTACTTTGCTCACCAGAAGCTGGTCACCTTACGAAACTATACCCTCATCGACCCAGAGAACATCGACGATGCCATTGCCCGGGATGCCTATCAGGCAGCAGCCAAGGCACTGATCGATATGACATCTGAGGAAATTATCGCTGAGCTCAAGACCTCAGGGATCAGGGGGCGGGGAGGAGCAGGGTTTCCCACAGGGCTCAAGTGGGAGCTTGCTGCTCAGAGCAAAGGTGACACTAAGTATGTCCTCTGCAATGCAGATGAAGGTGACCCAGGTGCCTTCATGGACAGAAGCGTCCTTGAGGCCGATCCTCATGCGGTATTAGAGGGGATGATCATTGCGGCTAAGGCAATCAGTGCCCATCAGGGATATATCTACTGCAGGGCCGAGTACCCCCTGGCCGTAAAGAGACTGAGCATTGCGATAGAGCAGGCGAGGAGTTATGGCTTGTTGGGCGCGGATATCCTTGGGAGCGGTTTTGACTTTGATCTGGAGATCTTCCAGGGCGCTGGGGCATTTGTGTGCGGGGAAGAGACTGCCCTCATGACGTCTATTGAAGGCAAGAGGGGAATGCCCAGGCAAAGGCCCCCCTTTCCAGCCCATGAAGGCCTTTGGAGAAAACCAACGATTTTGAACAATGTTGAAACCCTGGCAAATGTGCCACAGATTATCATAGATGGCGGGGCATGGTATGCCAAGATGGGTACCGAGGGAAGCTCAGGAACCAAGGTGTTTGCCCTCTCAGGAAAGGTGCACAACAGCGGCCTCGTAGAGGTTCCCATGGGAATGCCATTAAAGGACATTATCTACAGCATCGGAGGCGGAATACCAAAGAACAAGCGATTTAAGGCAGTGCAGCTGGGTGGTCCATCAGGCGGATGCATTCCTTCAGAGCTGCTCGATACCATCACCGACTATGAGGCCATAACAAGTACAGGAGCCATCATGGGCTCTGGCGGTATGGTTGTCATGGATGAAGATAACTGTATGGTAGACATAGCCCGATTCTTTATGGATTTCCTTAAAGAGGAATCCTGCGGTAAATGCAACCCCTGTCGCGAGGGGATCAAACGAATGCTGGAGATTCTGACGGATATCTGCGAGGGTCGGGGCAAAGAAGGTGATACAGAAATCCTTGAAGAATTAGGTAACACGATCAAGAAGTTCTCTCTCTGCGGCTTAGGACAGACAGCACCCAATCCGGTGCTGTCAACACTGAGATATTTCAAGCATGAATATGAGGATCATATCCTAGAACACCACTGTAAGGCAGGCGTATGCAAGGCACTTTTCCACTATGAGATTGATGAAGAGGTCTGCAACGGTTGCCACCTATGTGCACTGAGATGCCCTCAGGAGGCAATCACTGGCGAAAAGAAGAAACCACACCTTTTAGACCAGCAGAAGTGTATCAAGTGTGGTATCTGTTACGATGCCTGTAGGTTCGACGCCATTGTCGTTAGATAATCGAGGCCAACAAAAGGTTTCTATCTATGGTAACTTTTACGCTTAACGGTAAAGCAGTCCAGGGGGAGGAAGGGCAATCTATCCTTCAGATCGCCGAAGAATATGGGGTTGAGATCCCTACCCTCTGCTACCATAAGGCGCTAGAGCCTGCTGGGATGTGCCGTTTATGTACTGTGGAAGTTCATGATGGGCGTAGGACCAGTTTTGTCACAGCATGCACCTACCCTGTTCAAGAGGGGATTGAGGTCTATACTGACACCAAGGCGGTTCATGAGGGTCGCAAACTCATGGTCGAATTGTTGCTTGCCCGGTGCCCGAATGTGCCGATTATTAAGGAACTGGCAGAGAGGTATGATATCAAAGAGCCACGGTTTGAGAAAGAGGAGGAGGATTGTATTCTCTGCGGACTTTGCACGCGCATATGCGAGAGGATGGGAAATAGCGCTATCGGCATGACGGGAAGAGGTGTGGACACCAAGGTTGATACTCCCTTCCATATTCAGACCGAGGTCTGTATGGCCTGTGGTGCCTGTGCCTCGGTTTGTCCTACTGGTCATATCAAGCTCGAGGATATTACCAAGCACGCCATCACACCTATCTCATCTGAGTTTGATATGGGGCTCAGAGGCCGAAAACCGATCCATGTGGCATATCCCCAGGCCGTGCCAAACACGCCGGCGATCGATCGCTCTGTGTGCGTACACTTCAGGACCGGCGGATGTAAGATATGTGCCGAATTCTGTAAAGCCGAGGCGATTGACTACACCCAAGAAGATGAAACGATCGAACTTAATGTCGGCTCAATCATCCTCGCAAATGGTTTTGAACCATACGACCCTGCCACGTATGATACGTATCAGTATGGTCGTTTCCCTAATGTTCTTACCAGCCTGGAATTTGAGCGTATTCTGAGCGCATCAGGTCCGTATGCAGGCCATCTCGTCAGACCGTCTGACGGCAAGGAACCGAAAAAGATTGCCTGGATTCAGTGTGTCGGTTCAAGGAACACCCAGGTAGGAGATAAAGGGTATTGCTCGGCTGTGTGTTGTACCTATGCCATAAAGCAGGCAATGATAGCCAAGGAACATTCCCCTGAACCATTAGATACAGCTATCTTCTATATCGATATCCGTACCCATGGTAAAGACTTTGAGCGGTACTATAATCGGGCCAAAGACGAAATAGGAATTCGTTTTGTAAAATCGAGGATAAATAGCGTATTGCCCGGTGATGAGCCCGGGACCGTCACAATTAGGTATATAGATGCGGCGGGGAGGATGGCTCATGAAGACTTTGACATGGTCGTTTTGTCTGTAGGACTCGATATCCCTCAGGAATCCCTTGATTTGGCTCAAAAACTCGGTGTTGAACTCGACCACTACAATTTCGCGAATACCAGTAGTTTTGATCCCGTTAACACATCGAGGCCGGGAGTCTTTGTATGTGGCGTCTTTGAGGCCCCCAAGGATATCCCTGACACCGTTGCCCAGGCAAGCGCTGCTGCGGCGTCGGCTACCGATAACCTGGCAGAGGTCAGGGGAACCATGATCAAGAAAAAGGAGTATCCGCCTGAACGGGATGTCAGTAATGAACCAATAAGAATCGGCATCTTTATCTGTCGCTGTGGCATAAACATAGGACGGGTGGCTGACGTCCCGGCAGTTGTGGAATATGCAAAAACTCTTCCACACGTGGATTATGTCGAAGAGAATCTCTTCACCTGTGCGGAGGATACCCAGGCAAAGATGAAACAGGTCATCACAGAAAGGCAGTTAAACCGGGTAGTGGTAGCCTCATGTACGCCGAGAACACATGAGGTACTATTCAGAGAGACATGCAGGGAAGCTAGCCTTAATCCCTATCTGTTTGAGATGGCCAATATCCGGGACCAGTGCACGTGGGTTCACATGCAAGAGCCAGAGAAGGCTACAGAAAAGGCAAAGGATCTGGTGCGTATGGCCGTGGCAAGGGCAGCCACATTGGAACAGCTGTATGAAGTCGCCCAGCCCGTCTGCCAAGAGGCGCTGGTAGTTGGGGGAGGTGTGGCCGGGATGACAGCGGCTCTGGGATTAGCTGGGCAGGGATTCAAGGCCCATCTGATAGAGAGAAAAGATAGATTGGGCGGCCAGGCCCTTGAATTACATACCACATGGAAGGACGAAAAGATACAACCTTATGTTGAAGACATGGTCAAAAGAGTTACCGAGAATCCTCTGGTTGATGTGCATGTGCACACCGAAGTCAAAGAGGTACATGGCAATGTAGGAAATTTTAGATCCAAACTGGTCAATGCCCACGGAAAGCAAACAGAGGTGAGTTACGGTGCAGCCATAATAGCCAACGGGGCAGAGGGCTATGAGCCAGAAGAGTATCTTTACGGAAAAGATCCCAATATCTTGGCGCCTTTGGAGCTTGATAAGGAAATTATGCACAATGCCGAAAGGCTCATGGCTGTAAATTCGGCGGTTTTTATCCAGTGTGTCGGCTCCAGGGAGCCAGGAAGACCTTATTGCAGCAAGGTGTGCTGCACCCATTCAATCCACAGCGCATTGAAACTTAAGGAATTAAACGCTGATATGGATATCTACATTCTCTACCGGGATATAAGAACCTACGGAGAAAGAGAGGATCTCTATGGAGAAGCACGGTCCAAGGGCGTTCAGTTTATCCGTTATGAGACCGATGATAAACCCACGGTTGTAAAAAAGGATGGTAGATTCGGGGTGACGGTTACAGATCAGGTCATTATGAGGCCTGTGGAGATAGATACCGACATCATAATCCTGGCTTCGGCTATTGTACCCCGGAAGGATAATGGTGCGTTTTCCAGGCTCTTCAAGGTGCCTGTAAATCAGGATGGCTTTTTCATGGAGGCTCACGCCAAGCTGAGGCCTGTAGATTTTGCCTCTGCAGGGATATTTGTGTGTGGATTGGCCCACGGGCCAAAGGCCATTGATGAGGCCATCTCCCAGGCGCAGGCAACGGTCTCGAGAGTGTGTACCATTCTCTCCCACAAAGAGAGGATGGTGGGCGGAGCTGTTGCTGAGGTGGACCCTGAGCTTTGTGCTATTTGTTTGACCTGTATCAGGGCATGCCCTTTTGCAGTGCCTCAGATCGATTATGAAAATGCAGCGGCAACAATCGACCCGGGAGCCTGCCAAGGTTGTGGCATTTGTGCCTCCATGTGTCCTAATGACGCAATCCAGGTGAAGCATTATAAAGACAGCCAGATGATTCCTAAATTGACGGCAGTGTACTAAGGGGGAATAACAAATGGAGGATTATGAACCGAGAATAGTGGCCATGCTCTGTAATTACTGTGCCTACAGTGCAGCCGATTTAGCAGGTGTTGGAAGAATCCAGTACCCCACTAATGTCCGCATAGTCCATTATCTGTGTACGGGCAAGGTGGAGATTATCCACATCTTAAAAACATTCGAGGCTGGGGCAGACGCGCTATTTGTCGGCGGGTGAGAGCCTGGTACCTGTCATTTCCTGGAGGGAAATTTGAGGGCCCAGAAAAAGGTTGAATATACCAAGAAGCTATTAGACGAGATCGGATTAGGAAATGAGCGTCTCGAGTTTTTTTATATCGCAGCTTCTGAGGCGCCGTTGTTTGCAGAAACGGTAAGGAAGATGACGGAGCGTGCCAAAAACTTGGGGCCCAATCCGTATAGGATGAGGCTCCAGCAAGAGGGTAGAAAGGATAAGGGGTAGTCCATGATAACAGCAGAAAGAAAGCCTTTCGAGGAAATTAAGGAATATGTAAGAGATTATAAAAATATTATGGTCTTGGGCTGCGGGACCTGCGTAGCAGTTTGCCAGGTAGGGGGTGAAAAAGAGGCGGAAATTTTGGCATCGGAGTTGAGACTGACCTTCGGCAATGAGGGGAAAAGGGTCGAGGTCAATGAAGAAACCGTAGTTCGGCAGTGCGATGATGAGTTTATGGCGGATCCGGCGTTTCTGGAAAAGGTAAAGGAGGCTGATGTCATCATATCCATAGCCTGTGGGGTGGGAGTCCAACATGCCTGCAACTTTCTCAACAGGGCTATAGAGGGTAAGCCCATACGAGTAGTTCCAGGGTTAAATACTGCCTTCATGGGTGCCAATATAGATCTTGGCCTCTGGGAAGAGCGCTGCCTCGGGTGTGGAGATTGTGTCCTGGAAAGGACAGGCGGTATCTGCCCTATTACCAGGTGCGCCAAAAGCCTGCTGAACGGTCCCTGCGGTGGCTCTTCTGGTGGAAAATGCGAGCTCAGCACGGATATTGACTGTGCCTGGCATCTCATTATCGAGCGACTCGAGACCTTGGGGGAACTGGAACGAATCAGACCGGTTGAGATGTATAGAGACTGGAGACCCAGCCACAGTGGTGGCCCAAGAAAGATACTAAGGGAGGACCTAAGGCTATGAAGTCCGGAAGTAATCTGGAAAGGCTTTTAGAAAACGGTGAATTTGTTATTACCGGCGAGTTAGGGCCACCAAAGGGTCCGGATGCAGAAGTGGTTAAAGAGAAGGCAGCCATGCTCAAGGCCAATGTAGATGCAGTCAACATTACCGACAACCAAACTGCCATTGTCAGGATGTCATCGATCGCCACCTCCAAGATATTGATAGACGAAGGACTGGAGCCGACCATGCAGATGGTGGCAAGGGATCGCAACAGGCTCGCCATGATGTCTGATCTCTTTGGTGCATCTGCCTTTGGAATCAAAAATATGCTCTGCCTTTCCGGGGATCACCAACGGTTTGGAAATCACCCTGAGGCCAAGAATGTCTTTGATATAGACTCCATTCAGATGATCCACATGGTTAAAACCATGAGGGACGAACATAAGATCATCTGTGGGGAGGAGATAGAAGGCGATTTCAAGATGTTTATCGGGGCGGCATGTAACCCCTTCGCCGACCCATTTCACTACAGGGTTCACCGACTTGCTAAAAAGGTGGAAGCCGGGGTTGACTTTATACAAACCCAATGTATCTATGATATGAAGCGCTTTAAGGAATTTATGAAGCAGGTGGTAGATATGGGGTTGCATGAAAGATGTAAGATCCTGGCTGGTGTAACCCCTCTTAAATCAGTAGGCATGGCCCGCTATATGGCAGCCAACGTCAGTGGGATTATCATCCCAGAAGAAATCATAGAACGGTTAAAGGGGGCAGGAAAGGGGAATGTTGCATCTGAGGGGATAAAGATTGCCTGCGAGCAGATACAGGAGCTCAGGGAGATAGAGGGAATTGCCGGAATCCACCTCATGGCAATTGAATGGGAACATAAGGTACCCGAGATTGTCAAGATGGCAGGGCTGCTCCCAAGACCGACCTTAAGCAGTTAAACAGAAGAAGATAGGCACGAGCTCCTGTTGAATCTACTCTGCTAAGCTCTAAGCCTCTTTCAAGACCTAGATGCCGGAAAACCGCACGCCCAGTTTAGAGCAAGAACTGAATGCCTAACAAAGCCCAGTCGTTGCTGTCGCCCCAGCGGTACTCCAGGCCTACTCGTGCGTTGTGACCTTTGATGAAATAATGGAGACCCGCCGTGAAATCATCTATCGATGACTCGTTGTCCTCATCTTCAAGACTATACTTTAGAGTAACCATATATTTGTCATACAAAAGGCCACCCTCAATAAATGCTGTATCTCCTTTAAAGGCGGAATTATCCCAATCATAATAGGCACCATTAATTGTGAGGCTGTAGGCGGTGTCTCCGAGATTAAAACCGGACTGGAAGTCAATCACCGTTGCCTCGGAATCCTGCACAACCCCACCGACAACCGTGGCGTCCTCTTGGCAATCATGGCCAATTCCCACCGTGAGGTATTCACTCTTGCCCAGGCGGTTGTTGGTATAAAACCAGCCCGTTTCCACCTTACCAATCACGTTAAATGCGAGATGACCGGTAAAACGCAAGTCCGCCCCGGGATTTTTTTCCGCAGACTCGTAACCATCAAAGAACCCTGCACGATAGGCGAATTTTTCTCCAAGATTGCCGTGGAATTCAACCCCATAGTCTCGCCATACAAAATGGTTTACAAACTTGATGGTTTCGGCGTTGTAATCAATGCCCAGGAGGCTTGCGGCAGAGGAACGATTCTCAAAGGAGAAGGGTAATAAAATGAGACCAGCCTGTACCCAATGGTCGGAATCCCCAAAACGAACATCCATCCATGCATCCTGGATATCCATGGAAGCCGCAGGTGCTCCACTTTTCCCGGCGTTGTCATTATCCGTTTCAACAAAAAAGTTTATACCGTCCTGGATCTGTCCGGCCAAGATGATCCGTCCGCGTCGCAAATAAAAATCTTCCTTGTCAGCGGCCTTATCCATGTAGGAGAAATGAACCTGCCCCAGCAAGGAAAGCTTCAGCCAGCTATCATCGGTTATTTCCCATTTAGGGCCAGCAACTGCTGTGGATGTCATGAAAACTAATCCCAGAGCCACACAAAAAATACCTATCTTCGAAAAATTCAAAACGGTTTTCATCTCTTTCCTCCTTTGTTCATAAGACAAATCAGTCACCCATCACAGGCTCCCGTGCATTTTCCTCACGGGCAACGTCGGTACAAGGGACACCTTATTTTCTTCACACTATGCACACCCTGTTTTACAAAATTTGGCTATGTACCCTAATCTCACCCCTTTGTCAAGAAAGAAAATTCTCTGTATTGACCCTGAAGGGATCGATTGGAAATCGCCTCATACCAAAGTCAGGATATAGGATACGGCCAGAAGTCGCTTACCTTAATGGAGATTACCCAAGACCTTTCTGATTCTTTCTTAGCCCCTCCTTGTTGTTCTCTTAATAAGCCTGATTGGGAGCTTTAAGACATACTGATAAAAGGCCCAAGCGAAAAAAAGACCGATAAAGGCATATACGAGGCTCTCTAAAGTTATGGGAACAGCGGGTTGAAAATCCTCTAAGGTGGCTCTTGCAATAGGATATTTGATTTCCGCCAAAAAAGCAAAAGGCTTCGCAAAGACAGAGGCATCTCTCATAGCCTGCAGGGTTTCTGCTAACTCCCTGGCCCTCTCGATTGTTCTTTGGATCAATTGTCCTTGATGTGCTATGCTTGGATCTGTGTGGGTGATAAATATCTCAATGTAGGCCCTCAAGGTGTGTCCGGATGATTGGGCCGCCTCTTTTATCAGCTCAACCTGGTGTTGTGCTTCATCAACATGCCCCCCCAATCGCTGGATATACTGCTGAATAAACTCAGGAATCTGTGAAAAGGCAACTGCCCCTATTACTGAGAAAATCCGATCTAATATCCCATCAAAAAAAGAAAAAATCTTCCTTACCACTCTGAAACCTCAGCTCAGCAAGCTGATTCATAAGATGAGCATATTCTCCCCTTAAACTTCCCCTTCTTCACTCCAATTTTCATTAACAAACACGAATCGAACCTTTATCTGCTTGTATACCCTTTCCATCAAGACCAACAGGGTCCTCATAGTTCATTTTGCCTTATGCCTGCTGCCAGGGCCTGAAGCTCATCGCCTTCTGGGTTAGGAAGTCAAATAGGGTCAATCTGTCAAGTGCGATGCAGCTTAGCAATCGAGCGATGTACGATCTTTTGATCTATTCTCAACGCCTCGCATACCTTATCGGTGATCTTCGTACCGTGCGGTGGGCATCCTGGGACAAAAACACCAAAATGCCGAAATTTCTGCGCGCATCGACCAACCACAACAGGTGTTTCATGTAAGGGAGGTATCTCGTCGGGGCCTCCCATGATTAATGTCAGATGAGGCAGTCTATCGCGAAATCCCGCTTCTTTCAGGTAGACAAATGTGCTCACCAGCTCTCCCATGCATCCAGTGCAGCTGTTCTTTTCAATAATGTTTGCGCCACCGTATAGGTGCTGCGCGGCTTGCAGATACGGGATGAATGAATGCCTAACGGTTTCTATTTTCTCCCCGCGGACCTCAATGAGATTCAGGTCGGCGGTGCCAAGCCTTGCCTCGGCTGCCAGTTGCACATGTAAAATCTCTCCGACGTCAAATCCCGCCACAGTGGCACACACAGCATCCACAGCTACCACATCGTTCCCAGCAAAAATCAGATTTAAGGGCACTCGATCGGCCTCATCACAGTTGGCGCCCTGTGACCCAGTAATCCCGTCAACTATGGTGATCGCGGGCTTTGTTACACGGTTTAGATCGACTATTGCTCTATCTAGTCCACATTGATGAGTCCGCTTTTTCTCTTTGCCGGGCAACACACCTTTCATGTTCTTGAGCCCGCATGTGATTCCCGTGCGCACATGCGTTTTGATAACGGGCAGTGAGAGGATTACATCCGCTTCCCAGGCTGTCTTGGCAATGGCAAAGGTGTCCATCACAAAGGCATCAGGCGCATTCACCTCTATCTGCTCATCATGATTCAGGTCAACAACCTTCACGCCAAATTTCTTACCAACTTCCAGAACACCAGCTACTTCCATACAGTCCATGGAGTCCACTCGATCCGGAAAATCATATCCTACTGAGGAGCCTTCTCCGATCATGACACTCCCTGGATTTCTCTCTAAAACCAATTTTGTTACCGCCTCTACAACACGCGCGTCGGTTACTATTCCTGAACCTGATTTTACAGGCCTAACAACATTGGGTTTGATGAGAACCGCTGAGCCTTCCCATTCCACGGATTCAAAACTCTGGCTCAATGAAACAGCTTTTCTGACAGCATTTTCCACATCATCGTCTTGCAGCCTGACGATGGATACGACGGACACCTTGTGCTCCTTTCTTCCTAAAGAAACGTTTTAACCATGAGGGGTAGTAAATCCCTGCTCATGGGCCAGCATATCTAAATGCAAGGTGATAAGGTTTTCCAGTTCAAGAGGTGCTGACAACGCAATAACCCTCATATCCAATGTCTTAACATAACGCCTACATTTTTTGCAGAAATCAACACGAAAACCCTCTTCCCCCTCATTTACAAAATATCCGAGCTCTTTGGATTCGTTATTCTCACAAAAGGGACATTTCAGTCTTGGATAGTACCACTCATGGCCACAGAGTTCACAGTGGAGAGATCTCTTCCCTTGCTCATCCAAATAGGCCATATCCGGGCAGGAGCCGCACACTGGGCAGTAGCCATAATTCCAACTATCCTTCGGAATCCTCTCACTACAGGATTCTTTCAGGATATTCAGGGAAGGCCTCAATGCCATATGGGTCAAAAATTTAAGGACCATTGGCTCCAGATCCGCCTCTTCAGCCATATTCGCAATGGATGTCTCATCACTAGAAAGAAAGGCGGTAATGACATTCCTAATCCAATTTGGATCAGTTTGAACCCTATTCAGTGCCTTTTCCAAGGCCTCTCTATCTTTCCTCTTTTTTGAGCACAGATGCTCCAATAAACGCTGAAATAATGAGGAGGCAGCCGTTAAATCAAGAGGCAGATCTTCTCTTGAAAACACGGGGAATCCCTCTTTTATCTTAGTATCACGAAATAATGCATCCTTCACTCCGTATTCGATCTCAGGCTCAGCCTCATTCAAGAAGATCATTAAATCCCTGTATAGAGACAGGACCTCTTTGTAGATAGGCCGCTTTTGGATAAGCCGATCTATTTGCTTTAACAATTCGTCGGACATAAGGATTTTACTTCCCAATATAAGGTCCAGCTGAAACAAGAAGGGTGCCCATCTCAAGAGCACCCTTTTTCTTATGGGGGTTTCTTCTAACCGGCCAGTTTATGAAGCAACTGCCACTCTCTCGATAGTTCTTTTAAGGACCTGGCAATCCGCTTCAGTGCCGTTTTTCTGTCTATTCCTCCTGGCTTTACTGCAGAGAGCGCATATTCATGATACTTGGAAGGCTCATCAGCCAAGAGATAAAAGACCCTGGTGTCTTCAATACCCGTTACCATGGCCTCCGGAAACTTAGATTTTACCTCGGCCAGACGTCTGCTGGCCAGGTCAACCGTCTTATCTTGGTCCCCAAAACTCATGGCCCCTGTCGGGCATGTTTTGACACAGGCAGGTAGAAGGCCATTTCGGACCCTCTCCACGCACAGAGTACATTTCGCCATATACCCGGTTCCTGGTTGAGCCCTCGGTATATTATACGGACAGGCCTCCCTTACATCCTCACTGTTAGCCTTTTTCAGTTTATCAGTGTAAAGAACTGCACCTGTAAGCTGATCGACAATAATAGCTTCCGGATCCTCAGGGATCTCCTTGCAGGGTGGCTCAACGCAATGCCGACACTGATCCGGGAAAAAATACCAGACAGGCTTGCCATCACTTCCTATATCCTCAGAAAAACGTACTAATTTATAGGTGTAAAAGGAGAGATCCTTAGGATTCTGGAAACTTCCCCAGTTCTCAGTCTTTGTTGCCGGCAGCTGATTCCATTGCTTGCAGGCAATCTGGCAACCCCTGCATCCAGTGCATAACGTGGTATCGATAAAAAATGCCTTTCCGCTCATCAGATCACCTCCTTGATATCTTCCTCACATTGACCATAAAGGCCTTGGTTTCAGGGATCCCGGTGTTTGGATCTCCAGTTGAGGGTGTCAACAGGTTGGCTGAATCGCCTCCGTCCTTAGGGTAAACCCATCCATAGTGCCATGGAAGTCCTACCTGGTGGACTACGGTATCCTGAATCTTAAAGGGCTTGAAACGATGGGTAACAATAGCAACAGCCTCTACCTTTCCCCGGGCTGATTCCACCGTCACCTTCTCCCCGTTCTTTATCCCTCTCAGGCTTGCGAGTTCCGCGCTCATCTCCACAAAGAGCTGAGGTTGGGCCTCCAGTAGCCATGGTTGCCATCTGGTCATAACACCTGTCTGCCAGTGCTCGCAGACACGGTAAGTAGTAGCCACAAAGGGGTACCTTGGATCGCATGTCCTGTAAACATCCACATCAGTCCCGTATGTCTGTGCCGCTGGGTTGATAAGCTGACTGGAGAGCAGGTTCTTCTCCACAGGACACTCAAGAGGCTCGTAGTGTTCAGGAAAAGGCCCATCTACCATTCCAGGCCCGAAAATGCGGGCAAGTCCCTCCGGCTTCATGATAAACGGATACTTAGTCTCGGGATTAGGGGTGCCATCCGGTCTGAGCATAGGGGGCCAGCCCCCATCTGGAACATCGCCAACCCATCTTGAACCATCCCAGCGGATAACCGGATGCTCCCTGTCCCACGGGTTTCCATATCTGTCCACTGATGCCCTGTTATAGATAATGCGTCGGTTGACCGGCCAGCACCACGCCCATTCAAGGTTCAACCCGATGCCCGCCTTCTCTCTCATGCGCCTGGCTGCCATGTTCCCCTTACTCGTGTAGGAGTTGCAGTAGAGCCAGTTACCGCTACTGGTTGAACCGTCGTCCTGCAGATACGCAAAGCTGGGAACCAGATCACCCTTTTTGAAGGACGTACCGTTAACCGTTGCGCCCTTCAAGAAATAGCCATTGATCTCCTTGGCCATCTTGTGGGGATCAAATCTCCGATTCGTGGTATAATCAAGTTTCAGATTGAGGATCGGCTCCGGAAAAACAGGCTCCTTTCCGTCTTCAATATCCCTTGTGTAGAAATATCTCACTTGTTTAAACAGGTCTATGAGGATATCTCCGTCGGGTCTAGCCTCACCGGGAGGCTCTGCAGCCTTATAACGCCACTGCATCCAGCGCCCGCTGTTGGTAATAGATCCTTCCTTTTCAACGGAAACAGCGCAGGGAAGGAAAAAGACCTCGGTTTTGATCTTTTTGGGATCCATTCCCGGGCCTTTCCAGAAGGAGCCAGTTTCATTGTCAAAGATATTGACATTCACCATCCAGTCCAGCTTTGCAAGGCCCTCTCGTGTCTTGTTGGAATGGGCCCCTGAACATGCCGGGTTCTGGCCCCAGGCAAAGAAGCCCTTGATCTCTCCCCTGTACATGGCATCAAAGAGGTCAAGCCATGAATAGGCCTTTCCATCATCCAGTTTGGGGAGCCAGTTATAGCCAAAATCATTCTCCCTGGTCGCCTTATCGCCGAAGAAGGACTTGAGCAGGCTCACCGAGTACTTAGGATAATTCCCCCACCAGTTGGCGCTCAATGGATCGCTTGTCTTGGGTGTCCACTTGGCATTGTAAGCGGTAAGGCTATCTTGGGATGCCATGGGAGTTTTCAGGTACCCGGGCCAGATATGGAAGAGGATGCAGTGATCCGTCGAACCCTGGACGTTGGATTCTCCCCTCAGGGCATTAACCCCTCCACCAGCAACGCCCATATTCCCCAACAGCAACTGGATAATAGCCATGGTTCGGATGTTCTGGACGCCTACCGTATGCTGGGTCCAGCCCATGGCGTACATAATAGTACCTGCCTTTCCCTTCTCTCCAGTGGCTGAATACATCTCATAGACCTTTAACAAATCCTCTTTTGGGGTACCGGTAATGGCCGATACCGTGTCAGGGTCGTAGCGGCTGTAATGCCTTTTCAACTGCTGAAATACACACATGGGATCCTGAAGGGACCGATCCTTTTTTGGAGTCCCTTTATCGTCTTTTTCAAAGGCCCACATACTCTTGTCATACGTGCGGGTCTTGGAATCGTAGCCAGCAAATAGGCCATCATGAAAACTATATGCACCGCTCAGGATAAAGGATGCATTGGTGTATTCCGCAACGTATTCCTTGAAATATTTATTGTTTTCAAGGATGTATTTGATCATCCCTCCCAGGAATGCAATATCGGTTCCCGATCTCAATGATGTATAAAAATCAGCCTTTGATGAAGTCCGCGTGAATCTGGGATCTACGCTGATCATCGTGGCCCCACGCTTCATGGCCTCGGTCACCCATTTGAATGAGATTGGATGATTCTCGGCAGCATTGGAACCCATAATCAAAATGCAGTCGCTGTTTCTGATATCGATCCAGTGATTGGTCATCGCGCCACGTCCGAACGACTCTGCCAGAGCCGCAACAGTTGCGCTGTGTCAGATCCTTGCCTGATGTTCAATATACACCAGGCCCATAGCCCTCATCACCGCCTGTATGAGCCAGCATTCCTCATTGTCAAGTGCAGCGCTTCCCACGTGGGCAATCCCAGTGGTGTGATTCACCACCTGGCCCTTGGCATTTCTGGGAGTAAAGGTCTCATCACGCGTCTTTTTGATCCGTTGAGCGATTTGTGCCAATGCGTATTCCCATGACACTTTTCGCCACTCTGACTCACCAGGCTTACGAATCATTGGGGAAGTGATACGATGCTTATTATTTGCCAACTGACTGAGCGCCGCACCCTTGGCACAGAGGGCCCCTTCATTGATGGGATGGTCAGGATCACCTTCTGTATTGATAATCTTTCCCCCTGCACCTCTGCTGGTGTGAGCAATAATGCCGCAGCCAACTGCGCAATAAGGGCAGATTGTGATTGTCTCCTCGGCGTAGCGAATCTTCAATGTCTGGGCATATGATCTGACCGGTCTCAGATCCATGCCCAAACCAAGGGCCATCACACCTGCAGCACCCCCTACAGAAATCCTCAAGAATTCTCGTCTATCAACCTTCATACCGTAACTCCTTTCTTCCTGCCCAAAAAAGCCAGTTATTATGATTGGTTCTTTTACTCGACCGGATAACCTGCATCTGCCCAGGCCTTCCAGCCACCATCCATATTCTTAACGTTCTTGTAGCCCATCCTAACAAGCGTATAGGTTGCCAAGGCAGACCTACTACCAGTCCTGCAATATACCACAACCAATGCATTCTTATCAGGGATTAGTGTACCGACCTTAAACTCAAGAAGACCCCTGGGGAGATTCATTGCGTCAGGTATATGTCCTGCCTTAAACTCCTTTGGCTCTCGGACATCAAGGAAGATAACACCACCTTTATCAAACAGGGCCTTGGCCTCAGATACAGAGATTGTGGTAATATTCCTTAATGCCTCTTCCTTAAAATCCTTGGCTGTCATATCCTTGGCCGATGCCAGGGACGTACTAAAGGCGAAGGCAGTAGTGATCATCAGGGCAACTATCAGAATCAAACTGTTTCTCTTCATAATGCTTCCCTTGGTATTAAGTCTTACACAATACTCTCTCTTCATATATGGAACTCTTCATATATCTTTTGCTAAACTAAATTACAATTAGTTTTTTCCCTTCTTCCTCACCTCCTTTCTCAAATTTATGAAGTTTTTTGCTTCTTATCAGGAAGACTGACAATCAATAAGCCCTATTTTGGTTGCCATTTCTGTCTTCTTGGAATCAGATTGGCAGGAACGATTACACCCTTGTTTGCCTCTTTTTCTTTATCCTCTACATCCTTGTCCTGCAAGAAAAGGGGGCCATTCCCGTGGCAGGCATTGCAGCTCTTATTCTGTGGAGTCTTTCGTCTGATATTATGAGGCGTTGCCAGTTTCCAGATAGGCAAATTGTCAAAATTGCTTAAACCATCTTTTACGTAAAAGTCAAAGGTTCCCCGATCAACAGGTACATGCCTTAGAGTGACGAATCTATAAGGTCTCTTCTCTGATTTCAATGGATTGAGCCCGATTTTGAAATCAAGCCAGGAGGCTCTTGTTTTATAAAAGGGGAGCCCGCTTTTATCCTTGCCCACATGACAGGTAGAGCAATTTTTGTAAGGCTGGGCATGACAGACCTGGCAGCTCGCCTTATCCTTATGAATCCGATGGGTTATCACATTCTCTGCCTCTCTACTATATATCTCCTTATGACAATTAACACATTTTGGCCCATTTTCCACCTCATACCTGTTTGCGTATTCCCTTCCATTGCCGTGCATTTCATCCCCTGGATGACACTTGTCACATCTCATATATTTTTCGCGGTGAACATCCGGCAGGACCCCCTCATTTTCACCAAGATATTCTTTCGCTATACGCCCCCCGTGACAGGCAGTACAGACCTCTTGCATTGGGGGTTTCCTTTGAAATAGGTGGCCGTCTAAAAAACCGCCTTCAACAGAGGTAGGTCTACTGATATGACACTGGCCGCAACTGCTGTGGCATCGAAAACAATGGTTATTCATTGCGTATTCCACCTTGTCGCGGATTGCAGCACCAGTATTGGCCCTTTTATCGATCATTAATCTATAGGGCCTGAGGCTTACATGAAGACTCTTTTGGTAATTCTCACTAATCTCATCATGGCAATCCCCACAGGCCGCAGTAGCATCAGGATATGTAGGATCTTTAACAACACCATCGTGGGCTGTCTTCCAATTCGGGTCATCTGGGTTGCCGCCATGACATTCATGGCACGCTATCATTCCATGGTTCTCATCGTCCAAGATGTCACTGTCAACAAAAATCTTCTCGTGCGGGGCCAACGGCTCCACAACACCATCTCCTCACCCCTCACCTTCTATTTCTGGGGACTTAACTACCCGTCTGGTTTTGGCGATCTCCCTAGTTATCTCTATCAGTTTCTTGGCGCTGGTATGGCATTTAAAGCATTGGGTATCCTCATATGCCTGAGCTAGAAAGGGATTACCTGGAATAAAAACCAGGCAAAGGACAGTGGCCAAGCAGATAAATCTCAAACACCTCATACCTGAAAATCCCAACTTCATGTTCAGAAAAGGCAAAGTCTGTGAATCTTCCGATGCAAATCACAAAAATTCACTGATCAGAACCCCATATCAAATTTGCAAAAAGATGTCAAAATGATTTTCCCATTAGGAACATAGTAGCTCCTTGGAATATATCGCTGTCCTCAGCTATAGCTCTTGAAGAGCTCTCTTGAGATGATCATCTTTTGAATATTTGAGGTTCCTTCCAGATACTCCATTCCCCTCGCATCAGCACTGAGCATGCTAATGATATTGTTTTTAAAATATCCCCTCCCTCCCATGATCATCAGCCCCAATTGGGCCACAGACATCACCATCTGGGTCGCAAAAAGCTTTGCCTGAGATGAAGCACTCCTATAATATGGGCTATGCACTTGTTTCAAGGCGTGGAAGCACAACCCCCGTGCGGCATTGATCTGGGTGTACATATCAGACATCTTGAAGCTGATGTCCTGGCTACTGGTGAGAGGGTGATCAAATTGAATCCTTTTTCGGGAATATTCGAATATTTCATCTAAGATCCGGCAGGCGAGCCCGCAAGCAATCCCTGCCAGCAGTACCCTACCCCTGTCTATCGCATCAAGGGCGAGCAGCAATCCCTTGCCTTCATCTCCAATCAAATTCTCCTTTGGAATAAGACAATTCTCGTAGATGATCTTCCCTGTAGGAAGGATTTTCAACCCATCTTTTTCAGGTAAAGGGTCCACCCTGAACCCTTCTATTTCGTCCTCAACCACGAAGACGCTCAGGGATCTGGCCCCCTTCACTCCCTTTGTGTTGACAAGGATGGTGTAAATTCTGGCAAGGCCCGCATTAGATATGAAGATCTTTTCGCCATGAAAGATATAATAACCTCCCTTTCGTTTTGCAGAAAATTCAATAGCGCTTGCATCAGTACCTGCCCTCTCCTCAGTCATGGCAATAGCTCCAAAATCTCCATCCCCTAATCTCGAAAGGAATCTGCTTTTCAGTGCCTCATCTTTTCCGGCAAGGATAAGGTCCACCGCGCGACCATGCGCCACAAAGATAATCCCAAGGCTGGGGCATGTGTATCCTAGGAGTTCCATAATGAAATAGATATTTTCTTCACTTGCCCCGGTTCCCCCGTAGTCAACAGGAACAAAGCGTTTAAAGAACCCGATTTCTTTTAAACTGGCATAGATTGACTCCCAAGGTGGGGGGAAAATAGCCTTATTATTCTGGAACTTGAGACCAAATTCGTACATCCCCTCAACACTAATCATCACCTTATCCTTGAGAAGATCTACAAAATTATCTGTGAATGTCCTGTCCTCTTCCCCTTCACTGAAAGAGCGTAGTATCCTAATTAGGTTATCCAATGGTATTCTCCTCCCAAAAATTTCGGGTCATCTTAGATCATCTATCCTCGTGGATCAAGGATAATCCAAAATCCCTGTTCGTTGAAGGAGAATCTGCCTACGTAGTGCCTAGAACATCGGCGCTAAAGGTAATGCGAGCATATGCCAATGCTCGAAATATCCTTCTAAGGTGATGAGCAGAGAAAATAAATTATAGCATCTGAATGCGAGGCTTAGCAGGGATAAAAGCGAAACGTTAGTAGTAACGAAGAGTATAATTGCTTATGAGGGCAGTTCGTACGGAAAAGATTAGACAACGCCTCATTTTATTACTGCGGTTCTATTTCTTCTTGAAAAGGTCCTCTAAGGCCCGTTTTGCCACTGCCTTTCTTCCAAACTCACTTTCCTTTGCCCCCTTTAGAATAAAATAGTCGCAAAGGCTTTCCCTTTCCTTGTCGACTATCCTCTCAGCCAATACTTCCTTACACTCATTATAGGAACTAGGGTCATAAAATTTGCACTGGAGACAACAATGGAGATCGCGACCGCAATGGGCACAGGTATCATTGCGAGAGACTCTGCCTTCAAATTCTATCTCTTTATTGCAAAAGCCACACTTTATCATGCTAACCCTTCCTAAATGTTGGCCTGGAGGCAAATCTTGATCAAGTATAATCACCTACAAAGGGGAGGTTAGAAGTAAGCCTAATCCCTGATGTAGTAGCCCTGACCCATGTTCTATCTGGCAATCAAGAAGGCAGGAATGCCCCATCTTCCTTAAGTCCTGATCTTGAACAGTTTCTCCAGTTTCTCCATTCGGTCCACTATTCCGCCATACTCTAACTCACTGTAAGGAAGCAGGCAGCCCCCGAAAATCCCTGTTCTCTCAGTTCAATGGCCTTTCTTGCGACCTTTTCCCTCACATAATCCCAGAATGGGTGATCAAAGGCATCTACTGGTTCGCTGAGCTTGCATTCATGCGCACAAAAGGCATGGCATGAGACCTGCGGAGGACCATCAAAATAAGAAACTGGGGAATTGATCTTCGCAGGCATAAGTGGTCCAAAATGGCTTCCTCTCATGAATCCAGCAACATAATGCCCGATGCTATAAGGAGCGAGAACCTCGCCCGTGGCAGGAAAACTTCCCTGGACCCTTACGATCGTCACTGGGTCATCCTTACCTGTATACTTTCCTGTTATGCTATGGAGACGTGATGTACTTACCGAAACAGCTATCTCTCCGGTCTCTCGGGAATAGATCTTCTCGATCACAAACCTCTCATTGTCCCGCAAAAGAGAGGCAATATCATAGATGTCTTCCGGGGCGTTTAATTCTATAACCCTATCCCCTTCGGTGTATTCAACATCCATGATATTGAATGAAACCCTTTCCCATTTTTGGGCTTAACATAAGGCCAGGACAAAACATAGGGTCAGCAAAGGCAAGAAAGAGGGGGAGATTATACGCTCCTGGATCGGTCTTGTCTGCAGCAAAGAACAGAAAAGGCTCACTGGGTCTCTCATCGATCTCCATCTCGGTAACACCAGGACCCATACCTCTTACATTTCCAGAGAAGGCATCCTTCAGAAGGTCTTGGCCAGCCCCATATAGCCCCTGTTCTTTAGCCACCTTGGTCCCATCCAAAAAGGCATCCCAGGCCAGTTTGTGAACATCCTCATTTCCTGGCCCCTTTTGATGAACAAAGAGCAAGGCTATATCATCACCGGTGTAGCTGACATAAAAGTCATCTAGCAGGTCCTTGCTATTATTATCCACAAATTCTCGAGCCCTCTCAAGCAATTGACGACTTGGTTTAATGTGGCCTCCAACACTCCCTATATCAGCCTTAATTATACTCAACGTAATCCTCATATATGCTTCTCTTTTATCTTTAATCTCATTTAATTAACCATCTATTTATATACAATAATCTAAGTATGAATGTAAAGGTAAATGGTCTTGTCTTCTCATGTATAATATTCTAATAGTGAATCAAGCTCCTTTTTATAACATACCAACATAATCTTAGAGCTTATCAGGATTATGATCCAATTTATTTCTTTATACGGCTTTGTTAAGGATCCAGATTGGTAGCGAAAGAAGAATACAAAAAAGTAGCAACCCTGGAAAATGAGATCGAGGCTCGTCTCTTGGATTCCGTACTTAATGAGCGGAAGATCCCCCATGTCATCATATCCTACTATGACACTGCTTACGATGGTCTGTACCAGACTCAGAAGGGGTGGGGCTATATTCGTGCACCAGGAGCATATGTTGAGGAGATACGAGAAATTATCTCATTATTGAGGAAAGGGTCTAATCTCCATGATCTTTCATAGTACGAACTTGATTCTATGGTGGACATACGCAATATGGTGCCTTAATATCTTCTCAAAATCCTCCGCACATATTATGGTAATATCGAATTGAGGGGAAATGAAAAATCTTGATAACAAGATTGTGGGATATTTATGAAAAAAAATATTCACACGTGCACTGAGTGTGGAAAAACAGTTATAGAGGAAAAGATCTTTTTTATTGATGACAGGCCTGTTTGTCTGACCTGTATATACGGACAAACAAAACCATTCGAGGTCTATCCGATCGGGAAAGTCAGAAATGAGTTAAAAACAAGCGAAAAAGACCTATGCCTCACCGGTGCAAAAGCCATATCCTGCATTGACCTCATTCCATCACAAAACCGTTTTATGTATAAGTTAGAAGAAGAGAGGTTCTTAACTATCCTTTATTATCTCCACGAAATCAAATCCGTGAAATCGATCTTTAAAAGAGCCTTTGATGAAAAGGAGGTTGGAGTTTTTGCCTCACGTACCCCATACAGACTTTCTAAAATTGGTATCCAAGATGTTAAGTTGGTGAAGATTGAGGGAACAACCCTTTATATTGAAGGACTGGATGCCATCAATGGTAGCCCTGTTCTCGACATAAAATTGAAGTGGAGCACCTTGAATTAGATAACCTGTACGCGAAATCTAAAAATGACATGCCCAAGAGAATGGAAATCGATAATCTAAATGCAGGTATTAAGAGACCCAACAGGTGCAGGTTATGTGAAACAAGGGCAAATGCTCTCTGCGGGGAGGGAAATATAACATGAGAGATTTTTCAGCTCTCAAGTTGGGAATCTGGCAAAGAAAACCTCGCACAGATATTTTTATAATTAATCTGAACTTCTAACGGGTGAAAAGTAAAATTAGGACCCCCCCCAATTAGTTATGAGCCCAACCTTCCTTCTCTAAAGGCCGTGAGATATTCCAAACAAAATTTGTCCTTGCCGACGAGCATCAGGGCGGCCTTGAGAGATCCATAAAGCCTTGTGTCGGTCGGATCAATTATGGCGGAATCAAGCCCATGGGCTATTGCTGCTACAAGAAAGGTTCGATTGACAATTCTTCTATTCGGAAGTCCATAGGAAATATTTGTCAGCCCGCATGTGCTGTGAACGCCAGGGAATTGCTTCATGATTTGTTCGATAGCATCCAGTGTGGAAAGGGCAAATTCGGTATTAGTGGCGACAGGGTATACAAGGGGATCTATATATAGATCATCGAGAGGCACACCTGAAGCAGTAACCTTTTCAACTAATTGGCATGCTATCCTTACCTTTTCCTCTGTGGTCTTGGCCATGGAAGTCTCTGACTGGCAGAGTGCTATGACCTTGCATCTATATTCGGACACCAGTGGGAGAATGCCTTCCAAACGGCATGGCTCCAGTGTAATGGAATTGATCATAGGCGCAATTCTTACCATAGGGAGCACAGATTTAATAACTTCTGGATCTGCACTGTCAATACAAAGTGGATCGTCTGTAACATCCTGAACCACTTCAATCAACCACCTTAGACGCTTCGCTTCCTCTCCGACAAAGCTTCCCGCATTGACATCAATGTAGTTGGCCCCGGCCTTCGCTTGGGCTTTCGCCTCATTCCGAATGAAACGGGCGTTATTTGATAATATAGCCTGGGCAATTGGCTTACGAGAGGAGTTTATTCTTTCACCAATGATTATCATGAGTTTTCCTCCGAAATTTATTACCCTAAAAGCCGTGATTTGATTGGATGTAAAAATTACCAGTTTTCTATCCTCTGTCAAGGTGTTTTGTTTTAAAGGATTCGCCTCTTCGTCCCCCTCTTTAAAACATATTTTTTGGCACTCGCCTTTAGAACCCCATCAATATATCCCTGGTTTGGACCAGAAACCCTTGACAAGGGAATAATTTCGGGTGACTATTTGGCCAGGGGTAAAAGCTTATAAAAAGACAAACTGGAGGACATAATGGTATAGCTTGCTTATCTCTTCTCAGAGGGGACCGGAAAACTGGAGGCGGACCTCTTTTTCGTTGCAGGCGGAAGAATGAAATCGCACATATAATAAGATTTATCTACTAGACAGAGGGTAAAATGAAGCTTAAGGTTGAAATCGAAAAGATCATAAAAGCTGTACAGAAGCTGAATGGGATTGAAATTGTGTTAGAAAATACTAATGATGCCAAAGAGGCAATCAATCTTATTTTAAGAAAAACCGATTTATTCAAGAGGGATGAATACAGTAAGCTGAAGGAGGTCAAGGTAACCTCTTTCCAGGAATATAAGACCTCTGCAGTGGATTATAAGATGATATTTTTACTGGAATTCCTATTTGAGGAGGATGTATCGTTAGATACAAAAGTTGCTGTAATTAAAGAGGTACAGGAATTCTTTAGAAAAATCTGATCTTCTGCAACCCTCTTTTTTATCCAGGTTAACATATCCTTCCAGCAAGGCCAGAACAATACATCACTACAGGGCCTGACTGAACAAACTATTTTTGTTACTCTCCTATCTGAGGTGCAATTATGACCTCAACCCTTCTGTTCTGAGCACGGCCTTCGTCAGTTTCATTACTGGCAACTGGTCTATAGAAAGACCTACCCACTACCTCAAAGCTCTTAGGATCAAGGCCGCATTCTCGTTGAAGAAAACCGACAACAGCAGCGGCCCGGGCAGAAGAGAGTTCCCAATTTGACGGAAACTTCCATAGATATTCTTTTCTGATAGGCCTATTGTCAGTATGCCCTACGACCCTAATCTGCATCCCCTGGACGTTCTGCAAGCTATCACCGACTCTGGTTATGATACCCTTTCCTCCAGGCGTAATGGTTGCACTGCCAAAATCGAACAGAACCCTATCAACAAAGGTGATGGAGAGTTTTTCCTCGTACTCACTTATGGTCATCTCCTTGTTTTCAAGCTCCCTCTTGAGCTGAGAGATAAGGGACTCATAGGTGGATTTCAACTCCTCTATCCTGGCCTTAGCCATGGACTTTTCTCCCTTCAGTTTTTCCTCCAGCACAGCGACCATGGTATCCTTTGATGAAAGTTCTCTCCTAAGGGACTCCCCGATCTTTCTCTCTTCTTCCGAGCCCTCTTCCAGTTCGCTGATCTTTCCATCTAACCCGGAAAGTGCCTGGTCCTTCAGCCGTATTGCACTCTCAAGCTGAGAGATGCGCAACTCCGCATTCTCAACCCTCTTCATCCGTTCAGCATTCTCCGTTATCTGACTGGCAAGCCTTGAATTCTCCTCATTTAGTTGAGCAACCTTTTCGTCTAACCCGGAAAGGGCCTGGTCCTTCAGCCTTATTGCATTCCCAAGCTCCTTCATCCCTTCAGCATTCTCTGCGGTCTGACTGGCAAGCCTTGAGTTCTCCTCATTTAGTTGACCAACTTTTTCGTCTAACCCGGAAAGGGCGTGGTCCTTCAGCCTTATTGCATTCCCAAGCTCCTTCATGCGTTCAGCATTCTCCGTGATCTGATCGGTAAACCTTGAGTTCTCCTCATTTAGTTGAGCAACCTTTTCATTCAGGCCTAATAATTCTTTATTACTGACTCCGAGTGCATCTTTCATATCAAGGTATCTGCCGTAGAATAGGAATCCAGAGATAATTGCTGCCACCAGCAGGAGCGCCAAGACTATAACAGTAATGGTTTTCATTTTATATCCCTCCCTTCAAGATCCCCCACTATTTCGTTTGAACCAACTCTAATTATACTTCTCATAGTTTTTGTAACTTATTGAAGGTAGAAGATTTTTTGACTCTTACCTCTTGCCCCACTCATGGCCTTGCCTCGTCTAGGCCCATGGATAGACTGCTCCGTTGCTCCGCTATTCCAATCGGGGCGAGGCCTCTCAGTTCATTTACAGAGAAATTGCCTTTATTTGGTGTAAACTTATAGAAAGAAGCTCAAATAGTCAATTAAGAAACACCGCCTGATATATCTTCTTTTGACTTTAATGGCGCTGCTCTTACTGCCAACTAGATGACCGTTTCGCCAGCCCCTACACAGTCCCTGATCAGCGTTTTACCGTTAGATGAAGGATGGGACTTCCCAAAAATACCTCGCCGGTAAACTGGGCTCAAGTTAAGATAGGCCGGCCTTACTCCCTTGTGTAAACGGTCCTGATGGTTGGAGACTTGCAGAGCGCCTCCGGCGCCTCTTCTTCGAAAGACCTCGACTAGGGCACTGGCGCTTCCCCCACCATCAAAAGATCCCCGAATCTTACACAGCAGGGCTCAAGAAACCCCTCACAGGAAAACCCGCCTTCCAATGGAATTTCTTAGTATCTTCCCTTGGTTCGGCACAAAAAGTTACTTTTTCAAGGCAATCCTGATACTCCAGCACAGTCCACCATATAAAACCACACAGCCGAACACCAACATTATCCACGCACCAATAGACATAGTTTCCCCCATCAAACACCTATATTCTTATTCGTCGATTTCCCTGACCTCATAAGCAGAAAGGAGACGATAACAATACCGATAACGACCAGCCAGCCACCACAAAAGGTAGCCCACACCGGATACCCTTCATAGGGCTTCTGCATTTCTTGGTAAAAAGTGACTATAAGGCTGACAATTAATATGAAAGGAGTAACAAATTTGATCATAAAATCCCACCACTTTCCTGCCTTTACCTCAGAGCTCTCATTGATCATCTCCCTAAAACGGCTTGCTCCAAATATCCAGCCAATAGCGATGACCTCGGCAAGTCCTACAGGCACAAGCCCGTAGTTGTTTATCCAGTGGTCAACGATATCCAGCCAATGGAGGCCGCCACCGGTGGAAAATAAAAACCCGACCAAGAAGGCCGCAAGACAGATAAAAAATGTGGCCCTCGTTCTCGTGATACCCCATCTATCCAGAACCGATCCCAAATTGCACTCAACCAGGGAAAACAGTGAATCGATACCCAATGTGAGGAGGGTGAGAAAGAAAATGATCCCAAAAAGGTTGGCTGCAAAGGGTAGCTTGGATATGGCTACGGGGATCGTACCAAAGGCGAGGCTAGGCCCGCCCGCAGCTACCTTTGATACATCGGATTGAGTAACAAATGCAAGGTACCCGAGGGTACTGAAGATTGCAAGGCCGGCCAGGAAACTTGTTCCCGCATCGGCAAGGCTTATCATAAACGCATTATTGGTTATGTCACTCTTCCTGGGAAGGTAACTTGCATAGGTTATCATGATGCCCATGGCCAGAGAAAGAGAAAAGAACACCTGACTGTATGCCGCCAGCCAGACCCTACCATTGAGAATTTTTGAAAAATCAGGTGCCAGATAAAAATTCAGGCCATTTGCAGCACCTGGAAGGGTAATCCCCCTTATTACCAGGATAATAATGAGGATGACAGGAAGGGGAACGGTAACCATAACCACCCTTCCCACGCTACCCAGGCCTTTGAATAGGATGAGGAACACCGCAATCCAGGTCAGAAGGAGGCCGATCACAACAGGCCAGACAAGACCGGAAAGCTGACCCGGCCCAGGGCTCAATTTCAGGACATCGTTGAAGAAGAATTTCTCAGCCTCGAGGCCCCACGCAAGGGTAAGGGAGTGGAACAAGTAATTCCAGCACCAGGCCATTACCACTGCATAGTAGGTGGTAATTACAAAGGCAATAAGGGCAGCCCACCAGCCTATCCATTCCGACCTGGGGTTAACCCCAGCCAGTGCCCGGGGAGGAGCCCCCTGCAATTTGAGGCCCAAGCCAAGTTCAAGCATCATCAAGGGTATACCCGCAGTAAACAGGGCCACAAAGTAGGGGATAAGAAAAGCGCCTCCACCATTGGCATAGGTAACAAAGGGAAATCTCCACACATTCCCCAGTCCCACTGCAGAGCCAACAGCAGCCATCACAAAAGAAGACCTATTTAGCCATCGTTCTCTCGATACTTCAGCCATATCTCCCTCCCTTTTATCATTTACCTTTGTATGTTGAAACTCTCGAGCAAAATCAGCCAGTGCACCTTATCGAAGCCCTCCAGAAGTTCTTCATCCCCGAGTGATGTTTACACATAAAGTGTTTTTAATAGAATAGATCATAGGAACTCGTCAATCACTTTTTTAAGGGTAGCCTATCAGACCAACATTGATAAAAAAGGTATGCAATTGACAGGAGATACAAGGAACTGAAAGGTCAATCCCCTTTGATGGGTTTTCATCTATGCGGGATGAATGGCAGATAAGGAAAATCGAAATGGGCTACTTGCGAAAGGGTTCAAGGTGTAAGTGAGGTCCATTGACAATAAATAAGGAATAGAAGAGACCTTGTATAATTAAAGGTCGTATTTACTCTAACTCCTTGACATCACTACGTTTGTCTTTCAAAATCACTGCCCCCGGACTGGTCATCCAGTTGTCTATCCCTATGTCTACCGTGCTATGGATTCAACGGCCGACATCTCGCTTACTTAATCAACGGCATTGCCTATGACTCCAATGGCAGAAGGATAGGTTTTACCTCGCCTTCCTGGCCTCAGCTTCAATTATTCGGATGAGGATTTTGCGGAAGTTCTGAAAGGCCAGCAAGCCCTCCTTTACTCACGACATCATTTCTCTATAGCAACTTGCCGGCCCTCATAATTCAACTTATTATCAGTGGAAGATCATGCAATAGTGGCGCCTACATGCTCTTTCTCTCTTCATTACTATTCTTCAGCCTTATGGCCTTATCCAATAACAGCCCTGGAAATGACCATGCGCTGAACCTCTGATGTACCCTCATAGATCTCAGTCAGCTTGGCATCGCGGAAGTAGCGCTGCATGGGGTATTCCATCATATACCCGTAGCCACCGAATATCTGGATACCCCAGGTGGCAGCCTTCATTGCAAGCTCAGAGGCATACAGCTTGGCCATGGCGGCATTCTTGGAGAAGGGCTCGCCCTTGTCAGCAAGACAGGCAGCCTTGTAGACGAGCAGCCGTGCCGCCTCAAGCTCGGTGGCCATATCGGCCAGTTTCCAGGCAATGGCCTGGTTTTGAGCAATCGGGGCACCGAACTGCACCCGCCTTTTGGCATACTCGGTGGAGTCCTCCAGCACTGCCTGGGCAATACCGACTGCCTGGGCGGCAATGCCGATTCGGCCGCGGTCAAGGGTGGCCAGTGCGATCCTCATACCCTTTCCCTCCTCACTAATACGGTTGGCCACCGGTACCCGGCAGTCCTCAAAGAACAGCTCCGCATTCGTTGCAGCCCTCATGCCCAGTTTGTTGAACTTCTTTCCCTTGCTAAAACCAGCCATCCCCTGCTCCACCACAAAGGCGGTCATACCCCGGGGTGCGAGATCAGGGATACTGGCAAACACCACGACGGTGTCACAGACATCGCCATTGGTGATGAAGGTCTTCTGCCCGTTGAGGATGTAGGAGTCTCCGTCTCGTACCGCCTCTGTCTTGATGGCCCCGATGTCACTGCCGGCATCTGGTTCAGTGACGGCAAAGCTGCCGACCTTTTCTCCCTTGGCCAGGGGTGGCAGGAACCTCTGCCTCTGCTCCTCACTGCCCCAGTGGTAGATGAGGCCAGCACATAAAACCAGGTGGGCATCGAGTATATCCGCAGTAGAGGCGCAGGCCTTGGCGATTTCCTCTATGGAAAGGGCCAGTGAGAGCTCATCAAAGCCACTGCCTCCATACTCGGTTGGCAGGATCATACCAGTGAAGCCCAGTTTGGCCATCCACTTGAAGTTGTTCCAGGCAAACTCCTCTGCCTGGTCTAACTCATCGGCTATGGGAACCAGTTCATTCTTTGCAAAATCCCTGGCAGCCCTCTGTATGTCCTTCTTCTCCTTGCTTAACTCAAGATCCATAAAGCTCCTCCTTTCCCGCTGGGCACTTACTCTGTGTCTTGTTAATCCCGCACAGCCTCTTGGCGGCGGTTTTCATTTAAACTGCTGGCCACCTCCTGCGCAAGCCGGATGATCTCATAGGGAAATCGGGTCACATTGAGCTTGATATCATTAATAAAACTCTCTAAGGACCTCTAAGATCCCCGACTCGCTGACTGGGGAGGGATTGCTGGCGAGGTTGGCCGCATCCTTTGATGTCTCAAAGGCAATCTTTTTCAAGTCCCTTTGTGGTATATCGAAATCTCTCAACCTCGATGGCATATTCAGGTCTTTATAGAGTTTTAGAAGAGCTATCTCCAGATCCTCTGAGCGCTCTAATGTCCAGGCTAAATCAGAAAACTGTTCCTGGCAGGCTTCCTTGTTGGCCTTCACAAAACCGAGCAGACCTATCGCAACGCCTTTTCCATGAGAAATATGATAGTGGGCACCAAGGACATGGGCGATTGCATGACCGATGCCAAGGCCCTTGGTGAAGCAGATTCCACCGTTAATGGCCGCCATACACATATCCGTCCTAGCATCGATATCTTCTCCGCTCTTATAAGCGGTCCTCAGGCTCCTACCAATTAATTTCACACCATAAAGGCCCAGTGCCTCATAATAGGGGTGATAGGGGATAGCCCTTCCTACATACCCTTCAATACAGTGCCCCAGGGCGTCAATACCTGATTCTGCAGTTAGTCCTGGGGGCATGCTCTTACACAGATTGGGGTCAATGATGGCAAGGTTGGGGACTAGAAGATTGCTCATGATGATGAACTTTATGTCCCTCTCCGTATCAGTAATAACCGCGTATTGATTGACTTCGCTACCGGTCCCTGACGTGGTTGGGATACAAATTAATGGCGGTAGGGGGGGCTTGATTTTCGCTGTGCCTCCCACCATGCTATCATATTCCGTTAAGATTCCAGGCTGAGATGCCCTAACAGCGATCGCCTTGGCCGCATCTAAAGAACTGCCTCCACCCACTGCGACGAACCCGTCGCAGCCTTCTTCATTGTAAAGTCGGGCAGCCTTTTCTACCTCCTCGACCGGTGGGTCAGGTTCCACTTCAGAGAAGACAACCGAAGCGATTCCACTGCTTTCCAGAATTTCCTGAACTTCGTCGGTTCGACCTATCCTCTTCATGACCGGACCCGCAATCAGGAGGGCCTTCTTTATGTTGAGTCCTTTCGCGCGTTCACCCAGCCTTTGGATGACACCGGCTCCAAATAACATGGGTGGGAGAGAAGGGAGACGAACTTCCCAGATCTTCTTTGGCACCCTGAACGCATCCAATTTCTCCCATATTCTGTCCAGCTGCGAGTCTTCCACATCGAAGACATGATTTGTCGGAGGCAGCGCTTCGGTTCTGACAAAAGCTGGGTAAGGCTCATGGATTTTGCTGAACTCAGCGCCTTCATTAAATTTCAGCTCATCCTTTAGGGTTTGCTTTCCTATTTCAACGACATGGTCAGCCGTCAAGCTGAGCCCATAGCGGGCACTCAGTAACTCCGCTAGGAACTCATAGATTGAGGCCTGTCCTCCGGGGATGGAATTGATACAATATCCAAAGGTATCGCAGGTCGCAGCCAGGACCTGGGACCTCAGGGAGTTTGCTATCTGTCCATTCTTTTGCAGCGGCATTCGGTAGGTAAGCCCTGCGGTATGGTCTGCTCCCATGGGACTCGTGGCATAGGTGACACCAACACCTTTTACAGCCCTTGGGTCATGAGCAGGAATCGCCTGGCCCTTATAAGCAGGGATCCGGCTGACGCCCAGTGCCTTTGCAGTGCTCACCACACCATTCGCTAGCGTATTTCCAAGCTCTGTTCCCTGCTCGATCTCCATCAGCAGTTTCATGGCCGATTCCACGTTACCAAATTTCATTCTCCCAGCACTAGCTGCCACGCCCAGGCAACTGCCTATTTCTATCAAATCAACACCCAAGTCGTCACAGACGAATTTCAGTCGTCCTATGGCATCTGGATCAGCAATGCCTAAATTCGTCCCTAACATGCCGATTGCCTCATATTCATAGGCAGAGGCTAAGGGTTTCCCATTGGCATCCGGATATATTATCGAACACTGAACTACACAACCCGGCATACAGCCATGCATCTTGCCACCACGTTCGAAAAGATTCCTCTGGATGATTTCCCCTCTGACCTGCATAAACCCTTCAGGCCTCCCTGAGTGGTAATTGTCCCCTGGCAAGGTTCCTTGCTTGCTTGAGTTGGCGACCGCGAAAGGGGTTCCATATTTCGAAAAGAGTCTACAGGCGATGTCATGCTCCATAGTGCTCACCCAGGATTTGACCGTCTTCTTAAACAGGACCGGATCTGCAATATTTACCGGTGCTGTGCGTGAATCGTCAATGATGATTGCCTTCAGTCCCTTGGATCCCATGACTGCGCCCAAACCACCTCTGGCGGCATTTCTTGAGGGGTCACCGAAGATATCGGTAAAGGACACAGAAGCGGCCTTATACCTCCTCTCACCAGCAATACCTATAGAAATTATTGCCGATCTCTTATCGTATTTAGTGTGAAGCTCATTCACCAACCTGTAATTTTTCATGCCTTTATACTCATCAGCAGGCACGAGAATAGCCTCATCCTTTGAAATCTTCAGCAAGTAGAGTTTACCTTCTTGGGCAGCACCCTCTACTACAATTGAACGGATCCCCAACTTGTCCAGCTTCTGGGCAGCTTTACCGCCGGCGTTAGACTCCTTTATCCCAAGTGTCAAGGGGCTTTTCCCGCCAACCGAAATCCTCCCCAGCTGGGGAGCCATTGTTCCAGCCAGAGGACCGCCACCAATAATCAGCTTGTTTTTTGGGCCAAGGGGATCGGAATCAGGAGGTACTTCTTTATTCATTATCTTAGCAATTAAATCTCTACCCCCAATGAGCTTCCACTGCTCTGGAAGATCCTCAAAAGTCACTTTTCCCTGTTCCATATCAACGCGCAGTATTCTCATCTCTGCTCCTCCCTTTACTTAGTTAGCACAGCGCCAAAGAATCGACATTTCCTAAAAGTACCTTAGAATCCGGCCTGGAAACCATCTTTGTAGGAGAATATATCACTCCGCTCACGAGACCTCAAAGCAGAATCTGTCGCCGCCCGATAACGGAGCTTTGAAAATCAAGAGCAATAACTATGTGATGGTATTCAGGGCCTCTATAGACCCTATAGGTGAATTAAAATATGAAGAGAAATTGATAAGCACATTTGATACGCCTTACCTTTTTACTAGTTCTGCAGCCACTTGAGGTAGGCATCAATAAATATATCAATATCCCCATTCATCACCCTTTCAATATCCCCAACTTCAAGATTTGTCCTGTGGTCTTTTACTAGCTGGTAAGGGTTGAATGTATACGACCTTATTTGATTTCCCCATGCTATCTCTTTCTGGGATTGGTGTCTAAGCTGTTTTGCTCTATCTTGTTTCTCTTTTTCTAATGCATAGAGCCTTGCCTTAAGAATTTTTAAGGCCAGGTCCTTATTTCGGTGCTGAGATTTTTCATTTTGGCATTGGACGACTATATTGGTTGGAACGTGCGTAATCCTTACAGCGGAGCTGGTCTTATTAACATGCTGTCCACCCGGGCCACTCGCCCTAAAGGTCTCTAGCCTGAGATCCTTTTCATTAATATCTATTTTTATGTCATCTGCAATCTCTGGTAAGATAGATACTGATGCAAATGAGGTATGCCTCCGGCCGTTGGCATCAAAAGGGGAAATCCTGACCATCCTGTGAATGCCATGCTCCGATTTCAGATAGCCATACGCATAAGGACCACTGACGGTAAATGTAACGTTTTTTATCCCCGCCTCATCTCCAGCTAAATGATCAACGATCTTGGTTTTCATCTTTCTGGACTCTGCCCATTTGAGGTACAGCCTGAGGAGCATCTCCACCCAATCTTGGGCCTCTGTTCCTCCTGCGCCTGCATTTATTGCCACGATTGCATTTCTTTTGTCATCTTTATCTGCAAGCAGTGTTTGAAGTTCGTAGCTTCTTATCGCTTTTTCCAGCTCAAAAAGCTCTTTCCTTGCATCGAGAATCGAGCTCTCATCGTTTTCCTCCTGGGCCAACTTGGTCAGGATACTGAGCTCTTCTAGCTCGTTCTTGTATCTGTGCCACTCCTCTAAGTTGTTGCTCAGGAAGCCCCTCTCCTGGCTTAGTTTGGCTGCCTGGCTATGGTTATTTTGCCAGAAGTCCGTCTTGGATAATATTTTTTCAATCTTTTTTAACCTATCTTCGCCCTTGGTGAGGTCAAAGATGCTCCCAGAGATCTCCCAATTTCCTATTCAGGGAATCTATCTTTTCTATTATCTCTGCATAATACATGACCTCATCTCCTTTTTTCGATTAATATCCAGAAAAATCTAATAATCGTTAGTATCAGTACTAGTATAGCAAAAACATCTCCGTGTTGTGAATAAAATGTTTTTTTACCATCAAATTTTATTTCCTGTTGTAAGACTTGCCTGATAAATAGTCTCGTCCTACTTACTATCTTTCCATTTGCGAGTATAAAGGCGCTAATCCCAGTATTCGCAGCCCTCGCCATGGGTAAACCACTCTCTATACACCGAAAGACAGCCATGCTCAGATGTTGATACGGAGCGCTGGTACGGCCAAACCAGGCATCATTGGTTATGTTTACCAACAGGTCAGCTCCTTTCATAGCGAGTTTTCGAGAGATATCAGGAAAGATAGCCTCAAAACAAATGAGTACCCCTATCTGAAAATCTGGGGCATTTATTGGTTTGACCTTCTTACCAGGGGAGAAGTCTCCTGCTGCTGGAACTAGGCGATGTACAAAGGGCATGTATTTCTTAAGGGGAACATACTCCCCGAAAGGGACAAGATGAACTTTGTCATAATAATCATAGACCCTCTTTTCAGATATTATGTATGCCCTGTTGTAATAGAGGATAGTATCTTTATCCTTTACATATGCAGGAGAGCCGAAGAGGATATGCGAATTGGTTATCTTGGCAGTCTTAAAGACCTCCGAAGAAAGGTAAGATCTATCTTGGAAAAAAAATGGAAGAGCAGTTTCAGGCCAGATAATAACGTGAGGTCTAAAATCCACCGATTTTTCCGATAGGTTGTTATAAATAGCCAGGGTTTCCTTTTGAAAACCCGGGTCCCATTTTATAGACTGATCAATATTGCCTTGGATAACGACTGCCCTGAGCCCCTTTCCCTCTAAGTCAGTATCTGCCTTTTCTATCAAATTATTATGGCCATATACAAGGATAGAGCCTATCAGAAAAGAGGTGAGAATTATTTCGATTCCTATGGATTTCCTTTTTTTTTGAAGATTAGAAACAAAAAATATCCTGTATATTACGAGACTTACCAGAGCTATAACAAATGATATACCGTAGACACCGGAAATATCCGATATTTGTATCAGTGGCAACCTTGAATACTGGCTGTATCCCAAAAGGCACCAAGGGAAACCAGTCATAATATGGGTTCTGGCATATTCAAGTGTGACCCACACCCCAGCTCCCCAAAAAGAAGATAGTCTATCTTGTTCAAGACTGACTAAGATAAGGGCAAAAAATGCAATATAGAGCGCCAGATACAAGGAGAGGAGAGACAAAACACCCAGGCTCAAGATAAAGTTGATATTGCCGTAATGGGAAAGTACCACAACTATCCAGTAGATGAGGGTTAAATAGTGTGAAAGGCCAGCGAGAAGTCCCAATTTTAATGCAACCAGTGAGGGTTTCCCCTTAAGGCTAATAAGGAGGGGAACGAGTGCTATCCAAGCTAACCAGTCTAGGTCGATAGGGGATAAACTAGCAGTCAACATGAGACCCGAAAGCCCTGCTAACCCAGCATCTTTTAAACTAACCCTGTTCATTTACGGCAGCGCTTAGACTTTCCCTTTGCATCCAGTGTTTGAAATAATACCTTCTAAGGAGAAGGGTGGAACTATATGTGGAGATTATCCTCATTATTCAACGTAAAAGGAATCTATTGAGGCGGAGAATTGGCCTTCTTTTTATACATAAAACTATAAATTTTTAAAATCCATAATATTGCCACGTTGGTTTTATAAATTGTACTTGACTCTCTGTAGATATTCTATTATAGATTTAAATACTTAATTGAGCGGGCATAGCTCAGCTGGTAGAGTACAAGCTTCCCAAGCTTGGTGTCGCGGGTTCGAGCCCCGTTGCCCGCTCCAGATTAAGGGAGGGCCCTGTTCCCTTTTCGAGGTAGACAATTGTTGTGAGGAGAAAGGATCTTACTTTGAAAAGAGGATGGGCTAAATCTGACAACAACTGAGTTAGGTTTGAGGGAGCGGGCTTTTCGAGCCCGCTCTTTGTGTCCGAGGGATCTTAGCGATGTCGGGAGCGAAGAGGGTTATTAACGAGGTATCAGCTTTAGCTCAGGGTCTTTTAAATGAATACGGCATGGAGGTGGTGGATGTTGAGTTCCGGTTTGAAGGCGGTAGATGGACCCTCAGGATTTTTATAGATAAGGAAGGAGGGGTTACAGTAGATGACTGCGCCAGTGTTAATAGGGAGCTTGGTGATTTGATTGAGGCGAAAAATATCATTGATTATCACTATGTGCTTGAGATTTCCTCCCCAGGGCTCAACCGACCATTAAAGAAGGAGAGCGATTTTATACGTTCAATTGGTAAAATGGTAACATTAAGGATGTCAAGACCTATCAACGAAAGGAAGAATTTTACTGGGCGCCTTACTAATGTCAGGGAAGGGATAATAAGCCTTTTAGTGGATGAGGATAATCTGGTTGAGTTACCCTTAGAGGAGATAGATAGGGCGAGGCTAAAATATGAATTTAGTAACTGATATTTGGGCGGGGAATCGAAGATGATTTCAGATTTATTGAGAACTATTGATCAGATCCATAGAGATAAAGGAATTGATTCTAAGGTCCTGGTTGAGGCCCTTGAAGAGGCAGTTAGCTCAGCTGTTAAAAAGAAATTTGGTGCTGACTATGAGTTAGAGGTGAGCTTTAATAGGGAGATGGGAGAGGTCGAGGTCTTTGAATTCAAAGAGGTAGTAGAGAATGTAACGGATAAAAGGTTTCAAGTATCTTTGGAAGAAGCCAGAGAACTTGATCCAGAATCCGAGATAGGGGATAGTCTGGGCGTGAAAATGGATACAGACACCCTTGGAAGGATAGCGGCACAATCAGCTAAACAGGTAATAATGCAGAGGCTAAGAGAGGCAGAGAGGGATGTTGTTTATGAAGACTTTAAGGACAGGAAGGGAGAGATAGTTAATGGTATTGTTCAGCGTTTCGATAGAGGCGCCATTATTGCTAATCTGGGTAAAGCAGAGGCTGAACTTCCGCTTAAAGAGCAAATTCCGAAAGAGACATACACACAAGGCGATAGGGTCAGGGCCTATATCTATGATTTGAGGCCGTTTAGCAAGGGGCCTCAAATAATATTATCTCGAACGCATCCAAACTTTTTATCGGCCCTGTTTGAAAATGAGGTGCCGGAGATTTCTGAGGGTATTGTAACCATTATGCAGGCAGCTCGAGAGCCTGGAACCAGGGCTAAGATAGCGGTGGCTTCAAAGGACAGGGATGTTGATCCTGTAGGAGCCTGCGTTGGTATGAAGGGATCGAGGGTGCAGGCAGTAGTACAAGAGCTGAGGGGTGAAAAGATTGATATTGTACCGTGGGACCCTGATCCAGCAAAATTCGTATGCAATGCCTTGGCTCCAGCTGAAATCTTAAGGGTGGTAGTTGACGAAGAGAACAGGAGCATGGAGGTAGTTGTGCCGGATGACCAACTATCACTTGCTATCGGGAAAAAGGGGCAGAATGTTCGATTAGCTTCCAGGCTTGCAAACTGGAAATTGGATGTAACCAGTGAGTCAGACTACAACAAGGCCTTAAGAGAGGGTTATAAGTCGCTTCTTCAGTTGTCTGGTGTTGGAGAAAAATTGGCCACCACTTTTTATGAGATGGGTTTTAGATCAGCAGAGGATATTGCCAAGGCAGAGGTAGCTGACTTGGCATCTATAAAGGGGATAAGTGAGAGAAAGGCTGGAGATTTGATACAGGAGGCCACTGGTTATGTGCAGTCATTAGAATCTGATAAGGAAAAAGCCTCGGATGATGAAAAAGGGTGAGTTTCCGGAGGATTAGATGAGTAAATTAAGGGTTTATGAGTTAGCTAAAGAACTAAAAATGAATTCTAACGAGCTGGTTGAGCGATTGAAGAGCGCTGATTTTCCTATTAACAACTATATGAGTTCTCTGGACATGGATGATGTGGCACGGGCTAAGGATTATTTTTCGGGGGCAACAAGCGAAGTTTTCGAGGAAGAAAGGATAAAGCCTACCCTTATCCGTAGGCGAAGGAAGATTGTTGCCAAAGTGCTGGAAAAGACTCGAGAGGAAGAACACAAAATTGGAGGAGAGGTTAAACCATCTCTCGAAGAGGCGGTTTCGGCACTGGAGCAAGAAGTAAAGGAAGTTTTGGAGGAAGAAGCCGAGGAGGGATTAAAAGAAGAACCTGCTCCTGAACAACCGATTAAAGAGGTTGGGCCTAAGATTGAAAGGGAGAAAAAGGAGAGGACTAAAGATGTTCCGGCAAGGATAATAAAAAAGGCACCTATTCAACCACCTGAGCCGAAGATCGAGGAGGCTGCTCCCAAACCCGCATTAGCGGACATTGAATCCGTCCCGGATCATTTAGTCAAAGAGGAAAAAGGGATAAAAAAAGGGGAAAAAGAGGAGAAGAAAGAGGTAAGGCTTCCTAAGAGGGATTATCATAGACGAAGGAGGGAGATTTTCGAACGGGAGGATCTCTATGGGGGAGCTCAACCAAGCTTTGTAGGCAGGGCCAGAGGAAAGAAGAGAGAAAAACTTGTCAAAAGAAAGTTTAAACAAACAGAGATAACTGTTCCCAGGGCTATAAAGAGGAGGATAAAGGTTCCAGATGTGATAAGTTTAGTTGAACTGGCAAAGAGGATGGCTGTCAAGGCAAGAGAGCTTATTAAGAAGTTTATGGAGATCGATATGGTGGTTAACATAAACCAGACAATTGACTTTGACTCCGCCTCTTTGGTGGCAAGTGAGTTTGGATACGAGTTAGAGCTGTCATCTTTTGAAGAAGAGGAGATTCTTTCTGAAGACGAGGACAAGGCAGGAGATCTTCTTCCTCGACCACCGGTTATTACAATAATGGGGCATGTAGATCATGGGAAAACGTCTCTTCTCGATTATATCAGGAAATCTAAGGTTATTGACAAAGAGGCTGGTGGGATAACCCAACATATAGGTGCATATTATGTACACACGTCTCGTGGGGATGTGGTTTTTCTTGATACACCTGGGCATGAAGCCTTTACTGCAATGAGGGCCAGGGGCGCGAGGGTAACTGATTTGATTGTATTAATAGTTGCAGCTGATGATGGAGTAAAGGAACAAACCATAGAGGCTATTGATCATGCTAAAGCAGCCAATATCTCAATTATTGTGGCAATTAATAAGATCGACAAGCCGAACACAAATCCAGAGAAGGTCAAGAGAGAATTGTCAAAATACGGCCTTTTGGCAGAGGAGTGGGGTGGCGATACCATGGTTAATCTTATATCTGCTAAGACAGGAGAAGGTGTAAATGAGCTTGTTGGTAGCATACTTCTTCAGTCAGAGATGTTAGAGTTGAGGGCAAACTATAAGAAGAAGACAAGGGGGACAATTATTGAGGCAAAACTGGATAAAAATAGGGGCCCAGTTGCTACTATTCTTATTCGTAATGGCACTCTTAATCAAGGTGACTTTTTTGTCTGCGGAGAAAGTTTTGGCAGGCTACGGGCGATGTTTAATGATAGGGGACAGAAAATAGAGTCAGCTTCTCCATCCATGCCGGTTGAAATCTATGGTATTTCAGGGGTACCTAAGGCCGGAGATGATTTTATAGTAGTCGACGATGAGAGGAAGGCTAAATTGATTAGCGAGCATAGGAAAACCAAGGCCCGGTTGGAAACAGTAACCAAGCAGGACTCTATTAGCCTCGATAATCTTTTTGACAGGATTAAAGAGGGTGAGGTGAAGGAACTGAATATTATAATCAAAGCCGATGTACAGGGATCTTTAGAGGCCTTAGTAGATTCTTTGACTAAACTAAGCACGGAAGCGGTGAAATTAAAGGTTATACATGGTGCAACCGGGGCCTTGACAGAAAGCGATGTAATGCTGGCCTCTGCCTCTAAGGCTATCATTATCTGTTTTAACGTGAGGGCAAATCCGGCTGTGGAAGCCATTGCGGAGAGGGAAAATGTGGATGCAAGATTTTACGATGTCATCTATAAGGTAATAGAGGACATAAAATCGGCTATGACCGGACTCCTTGAACCTATTTACAGAGAGAATACTATAGGTCGGGCTGATATAAAAGAAATATTTCATGTCTCCAAGGTGGGCACTGTTGCCGGATGCTATGTAACCGAAGGGAGCATTGAAAGGAGTGCCAAGGTACGCCTATTAAGAGACGACGTAGTCATATTTAATGGGAAGATATTGTCATTGAAAAGGTTCAAAGACGATGTCAGAGAGGTTTCCTCGGGTTTTGAATGTGGCGTAGGATTAGAAAATTACAATGACATAAAGCCTGGGGATGTATTAGAGGTTTATACCTTAGAAGAGATCAGGCAGGAGCTTTGATTTGGTTGTAGGAACTCTTAAGGTTTCCCTATATATCCATAACAACCGGTCACTGAAAGAAAAGAGAAAGATCGTCAAGAGTATTGTAGCGAAGGTACAAAAAAGATTTAACGTATCTGTATCCGAGGTCGGCTCTAATGATAAGTGGCAGATGGTGGAGTTAGGGATCAGCAGTGTAGGTAATGATAAGCGATTTGTAAATTCGTCCCTCGATAATATCCTTTCCTATGTAGATTCCCTTTACCTAGGGGAGATTATTGAGTCTGATATAGAGATATTTAATGTATAACTTCTCGTTGCTGGTAACTAAATACTCATTGTTTAAGTAGGTAAACCAGCAACCGAAAACCAGTAGCGGGTGCTCGCCATGCTTGCAGGTAACAGATCTCATAGGATTGCCGGTCAGATATTGAAGGAAATATCTCACCTACTTTTAACAAAGGTGCAGGATCCGAGGCTGAAAGGGGTGACTCTCACTGATGTAAGGATGACTAAGGATTTGATGCATGCCTCTGTTTACTATAGCTTTTTTGGTCAGGATGAGGAGAAAAAGCAGGTTCAGGCAGGCTTTGAAAGCGCAAAAGGATTTATACGAAAAGAGATAGGTGAGAGGCTACACCTAAGATACGTTCCTGATATTCAATTTAAATTTGATATATCCCTTGAATCCGGGCAGAGGATGGAAAGGCTTTTAGAAAAAATAGGCCCTCATTAATCACCTATAATACATTAGTTGCTGATACATATGGTAGTGAACAATATTGCGGATATTGTGAAAGATGGGAAGAGGTTTTTTTTGGCTAGCCATAAGGAGCCTGATGGAGATGCTATTGGTTCCATGTTGGCCCTAGGTGAAACACTGACGCTTTCCGGAAAGGAGGTTGTGCTCTTTAATGAGGGTTCTATTCCAGATTCTTTGAGGTCTCTGGGAGGTATAGAGGAGATAGTAAACAGCTTTGATCCGCAATCAGCGTTTGATGCCTCTTTTGTCCTCGATTGCGGCAATCTTGAACGAGTAGGAAGGATTTCCTTTCATCTATCCAGGATAAAGCCCTTGATAAATATAGACCATCATGAAGGTAATTCCCAGTTCGGTGACGTGAATCTGGTTGATCCTCACAGTTCCTCTGTTGGTGAGATTATTTATCGGTTGATAAAACTGGCGGATTTACCCATGAATTTAAACGTAGCGGAAGATATATTTGTGGCTATACAAACAGATACCGGTTCATTCAGATATGAGAATACCACCAGAGAGGCATTTAATATTGCAGGGGAGATGTTGGATTGGGGTGTCAGTCCTTGGAAGATATCACGCGAGGTTACGGATGAGTATACATTGAAAAAGCTGAGACTTCTTGAGTTGAGCCTGAAAACAATAGAGTTGTACCATGCAGGAAGGGTTGGATTGATCACCATTACTAAGCAGATGCTATTAAAGGCAAGAGCTGATGATTTTGATAGTGAAAAGTTTGTTAATTATCCCAGATTTATTTCTGGGGTAGAGATAGCTGTTCTGATAAGGGAAATCGGAAGGGATTATTACAAATTCAGCCTGCGCTCAAATGATCGGGTAAATGTGGCAGCCGTAGCGGGTTATTTTGGTGGGGGTGGTCATCCAAGGGCGGCAGCCTTTACCAGAGAGGGAAGCTTGGACTCGGTAAAACAGGAATTCCTTAATAAGGCATTTGGAGTTTTAGATAGCAGATGATTCAAGAGGATGGGATTATAATAGTAGATAAGGAATCTGGACCAAGCTCATTCAGGGTTGTTGAAAGGATTAAGAGCCTCCTAAAGGTAAAAAAAGCTGGTCATGCAGGCACGCTTGATCCCTTTGCAAGCGGGGTATTAGTAGTTCTTTTAAACGAGGGAACAAAATTATCCCCCTTTTTAATGTCTCAGGATAAGGTTTACAGGGCATCTCTCAAGCTCGGAATAGAAACAGACACTCAGGATTTGACAGGGAGGATTATTAAAAAAAAGGGCATTGGCAGGCTCACAGAGGAGAATATCAGACATAAAACGCTGCGGTTTGTAGGTACTATAAAACAGGTTCCTCCTGCCTATTCAGCTGTTCATCATCACGGAAAGAGGGCATACGAATTGGCTCGAGATGGTTTGGATGTTGGTCTTCAGGAAAGGAATGTGAGGATTGACTATATCGATATCCTGTCTGTAGATCTTCCCACTGTTTGGATTGAGGTCGGTTGCAGGTCTGGTACCTATATCAGAACCCTTGCAGCAGACTTGGGCAGGAGTTTGGGCCCAGGTGCACATCTTACTTTTTTGAGAAGAATAAAGAGTGGCCCATTTCTTGTTGACAGGGCATTTACCGTAACACAAATAACTCAACATCTATCCAACGATACAGTTGACGAGGCGATAATATCATTGAAAGATGCCTTGAAAGGGATGAGGGAAGTCGAAATCTCCGATACATTAGCAGGAAGGATTAGGAATGGCTATAACCCGCACAGGGGGGAACTGCCTTGGGAACATATCTCATCTTTTCCTTCCGGTAACTATCTTAAGGTAGTAATGGGCGAGGAACTGGTTGCTATTTTAGAGGAATCAGTTAATGGATATAACATAAATAGGGTTTTTACCTAATGAGGTAAGGAGGGATTGGAGTGGTCCTAACAAGTAACGATAAAAGGGAGATTATTGATAAATTCAAGATCCATGAAAAAGATACTGGTTCATCAAATGTTCAGATCGCTCTTTTGACCAACAGGATAAATGATCTGAGCAATCATTTTAAGGTACACCCTAAAGACCATCACTCAAGGAGAGGGCTTCTGAAATTAGTGGGTCAAAGAAGGCGCCTTTTAAACTATCTTAGTAGGAAGGATCCTGGTCAATACAGGAGTCTCATTCAAGGTCTAGGCTTGAGGAAATAGAAGAAGGAGTCAAAAATAGTTAATTTATAAAGGGTAAAAGGAATGATGAAGAATGTAACAGCTAATATTAATGGAAAAAAATTGAATATTGAGACGGGTAGAGTGGCATGTGAATCCAACGGGGCTGTGGTTGTGACAATGGGAGAGACTGTTCTCCTGGTGACAGTGGTTTCCACTGATGAGGTAAGAGAAGGCATTGAATTTCTTCCACTAACTGTTGATTTTCAAGAGATGTCATATGCAGCGGGAAAGATACCGGGTAATTTCTGGCGCCGGGATATGGGGCGGCCAAGCGAAAAAGAGACCTTGACCTCCCGGCTTATAGACAGGCCTCTTAGACCCCTTTTCCCAGAGGGCTACCATTTTGAGACCCAGGTAATTGCCAGTGTTTTATCTTTTGACAAAGAGAATGATCCTGATCCCTTGGGGATCCTTGGTGCCTCAGCTGCTCTCGCCATATCGGATATTCCCTTTGAGGGGCCTGTTGGAAGTGTGCGGGTAGGTAGGGTTGATGGAGAATTCATTGCATTTCCAACATTAGAGGAACAGGAAAAGAGTGATATAAATCTGATTGTGGCTGGGACAAAGACAGCCGTGGTTATGGTTGAAGGTGATGGTAAATTTGTCTCAGAGGACGACCTGCTTGAGGCAATATTTTTCGGTCATAAATCTTTGCAGCCGATTATTGATATGCAGATGGAGTTAAAAGAGGCCGCCGGAAAGGAAAAGAGGCATTTTCTTCCACCTGAAAAAGATGAACAGCTGAGAGAAAAGGTGGCAGCAATTGGAGAACCTCTTATCAGGGAGGTGCTATCTTACCCTGAGAAGAAGATCAGGCAAAAAAAGAGGTCAGAGACCATTGATTATATAGTGGAATCACTGAAAGAAGAATACGAGGATAGGGGAAGAGAAATAAGGGATGTAGTGTACGATTTAGAGAACAGATTGGCCAGGCATATGATATTAAAGGAGGGAAGAAGAATCGATGGCAGGTCATTCAATGAAGTGAGACCTATAGAATGTTTGGTGGGTGTTCTGCCAAGGGTTCATGGATCGGCCCTATTTACCAGGGGTGAGACACAGGCCTTGGCTTTGACTACTCTGGGTACTGAAAGTGATGAGCAGAAGATAGAATCAATCTACGGAGACTCTTATAGAAAATTTACCTTTCACTATAATTTTCCCCCATTCAGTGTAGGTGAGGCCAAAAGGTTGGGAGCTCCGGGCAGGAGGGAGATCGGTCATGGTGCGCTTGCAAGAAGGGCGCTTCTCAGCGTGTTATTGGAAAAGGAAGATTTTCCATATGCTGTCAGGGTTGTCTCTGAGATATTGGAATCGAATGGTTCGTCCTCCATGGCAAGTGTTTGTGGGGGTTCTCTTTCCTTGATGGATGCAGGCGTTCCTATTAAGGATCCAGTAGCTGGTGTAGCAATGGGCCTTATCTTAGAAGGCGATGATGTGGCTATATTGACTGATATTATCGGTGATGAGGATCATTTTGGCGATATGGATTTTAAGGTTACAGGGACGAGATATGGTATAAGCGCCCTCCAGATGGATATCAAGGTTGATGGGCTCGGAAAGGAGATAATGGGGATGGCGTTATATCAGGCAAAAGAGGCAAGAATGCATATCCTCGATGAGATGGATAAGGCCCTTTCGCAATCGAGGCCGGAGATATCCAAATATGCGCCAAGGATCACCGTCATAAATATTAGACCAGAAAAGATAAGGGATATTATTGGTCCTGGTGGGAAGACGATCAGGCATCTTACTGCAACAACAGGGACACAGATAAATATTGATGATGATGGGAAGATAGTGATTGCATCCACTGAAAGCGAGGGCACCGAAAAGGCCATTAAGATGATACAAGATATAGTCAAGGAGGCAGAGATTGGCAAGCTATATTTGGGTAAGGTAAGTAAGACTGTGGATTTTGGTGCCTTTGTTGAGATTATGCCCGGATCAGAGGGTTTGGTTCACATATCTCAATTGGCAAATGAAAGGGTAAGGAAGGTGACTGATGTGGTGAAGGAAGGGGATGAGGTTTTGGTGAAGGTTATTGATATTGACAGTGACGGAAAGATCAGGCTTTCTAGGAAAGCGGCATTGGGATCCACTTTAGATGATATATAAAAAGACTGTTCTTGCCAATGGAACCAGGATAATAACCGAAGGATTGTCTCATGCAAAATCCATCTCTTTAGGCATTTGGGTAAACGCTGGATCAAGAGATGAGCTTGATAAAGAGAGAGGGATATTTCACCTTATAGAGCACATGATTTTTAAAGGCACTAAGAGCAGATCCGCCCTTCAGATTGCAAAAGATCTGGACACAATGGGCGGATTTTCAAATGCCTTTACTGGTAAGGAGCAAACCTGTTTTCATGCCAGGGTCTTGGATAAACACCTTCAATCTTTAACCGATCTTCTTTCCGACATATTCATCAATTCAACCTTCGCTGAGAGGGATCTAGAGCTGGAGAAGGGAGTTGTCCTCCAGGAAATCAGCATGACGGAGGACACCCCTGATGAGTATGTTAATGTCCTTTTTGACCAGACATTTTGGGGAGGAGATCCCTTGGGGAGACCGATCCTGGGCACAAAGGAAACGGTTAGTAATGTTACTAGGAGAGAAATTCTTGACTATGTGTCAGACTTTTATGTCCCTAAGAGGCTACTTATTGCAGCTGCCGGAAATGTTGACCATGACCTCTTGGTTGAGTATTTTCGGCCCTTGTTTGAGCCCCTTCAAGATCAAAATACTTGTCCTCCTGCAAGGCCTATCCCTTTAACTACCCCAACGGTGTCTTCCTATCCTAAGGAGTTAGAGCAGGTTCATCTTTGCTTGGGTGCTCGGGCGTCATCACTCTCTGGAGAGAGGAGGTTTGCAGAGTCGATTTTCAACACCATACTTGGTGGAAATATGAGTAGCAGGCTTTTTCAGGAGATCAGGGAGAAGAGGGGTCTGGCATATTCCCTTTATTCTCATATTAGCGCATATATGGATACAGGACTGATCAGGATATATGTAGCCACAGATCAAGAAGAAGTTAACAGGGTTCTGGAATTGATCGGGCTGGAGATTAAGAGGATTCAGAGTGGAGATCTGTCTGCTGATGATATCGCAAGGGCAAAAGAGTGCCTTATTGGAGGGATTTTGCTTGCTGCAGAGAATATGGGTACCTTGATGATGCGCCTGGCTAAAAATGAGTTTATCTTTGAAAGATATATAAGCTATGAAGAATTAATACCAGAAATAGAAAAGGTTAGCTTAGATGAGGTAATAGATGTAGCTAAGGGAATATTTTCAGCAGCTACGGTTTCATTAACAGTGTTGGGCCCGGTAGATAGAGATAAGATTGGTGTGGATCCTCTCAATTTTTGACGTAAGCTAGAGTGTCCAAAGTAATATCAATCAATAAAGGAAGCTCAATAAGATGTGGGAAATCCTAAATCGTAGTTCCTAAATCCTAAAACAACTTCAAAACCCAAAATACGGTATCAAAGCGTATTTCGTTTTCTTCGGTACGGCTCTGAAGATATTCATTGACACCTTCCGCCCGCTGTTTTGGATCCCTTGTTTCGGTCATTTTGGTTTGTCTACTATCTCGGATTTATCATTTGTACTTATATCTATGAATATATGAATATAGGTGCGATTATTCGACAATGGACAGTGGTCAGCTATCGACTGACAGTATGGGAAATTAGACAATGAAAAGGGTTACCTTAAGTGTCAAGAGGTTGGATAATAACCAAGATCTACCATTACCCTCTTACCAATCAGATGGATCCTCTGGCCTTGATCTACGGGCAGCTGTCGTTAAAGATGTCGCCTTGCAGCCCGGGGAAATAAGGCTTATTCGAACAGGTTTATCTATCTCCATTCCTAAAGGTTACGAAGCGCAGATCAGGCCCAGGAGTGGACTCGCCTTGAGATACGGCCTTGGAGTGGTCAATTCTCCTGGCACAATAGATGCCGATTACAGGGGTGAAATAGGTGTCATAGCTATCAACTGGGGAAAGAAGCCCTTGACTATCAAGAGAGGTGACAGGATTGCCCAAATTGTTATCAACAAGATCTACAGGGCAACAGTGGAAGAGGTAGACGATCTTGATCCCACAAAGAGGGGAGAGGGCGGTTTTGGTCACAGCGGCATATGATATGGCATTATCCCAGTAGCATGACAAACAGCAGACCGCATCTGGAAGCAGATATCGTATAATCACCCAAACAAATTCAAAATTCGAATATCGAAATTCGAAACAAATCCGAAATTTAGATTTCGAATGTTTCAAACACCATAAACTGTTACACAATGTCGAAAGAATAAGAATGCCGACCAAATCATGGTGTTTTGGATTTTATTTTGCTGTCATTTGAATCTGTTTCGTATTTCGTGCTTAGGATTTCGGATTTTGAGAGTTGAACACACGACCCGTAATTCAGCTTTAAGACCTGTTTGGCTCTGTCCTGGCTAGGGGAGATCCTTCTTGAATCCGCAATCTTTTTTGCGGCAGCCCAGAAAAGACCGAGAACCTTTTGTCTGTTTCTCAACCAAGATAGGGGTATTGCAGATAGGGCAGGCCTCATTTACCGGTTTATCCCAAAGGAGGAAATGGCACCGGGGGTACTGGTTGCAGGCATAGAATCTTTTGCCTTTCTTAGTATATCTTTCCACCAGTTCTCCATTACAGTCTTGTTCAGGGCAGGGGACGCCAATGCTTTTCTTTGCTTTTGGTTTTGTATTTTTGCATTCTGGATATCCAGAGCAGGCCAGAAATTCCCCATATGGGCCCCTTTTAACTACCATGGGCCTTCCGCAAATCTCGCACTGTTCTCCTCCTTGCTCAACAACCCCCTTTTCCTCAATGATTATCTTGCCCTTTTCGTCCCTATGAAAATTGGCTGTATAGTTGCATTCTGGAAAACCAGTGCAGGCAAGAAATAGCCCGTTTTTCCCTGATTTTATCATCATATGTCTCTTGCATTGGGGACAGCTCATGTCTGTAGCTATCCCTTTTTTCATCTCTTTTTGGGCCTTAGTCAGGTCCTGTGAGAAGGTTTTATAGAATTCATGCAAGAGATCGATCCATTTAAGTTCCCCATTTTCTATTTTATCCAGCTTATCTTCCATCTGGGCAGTGAAGGCAGCATTCAATATGTCCGGAAAGTTTTCAACCAGAAGATCACTCACCAAAAATCCTAATTCCGTAGGTTTAAAGTGCTGCCTTTCTATTGCGACATACTCTTTGTTGTGGATAGTGGCCATAGTGGGGGCATAGGTAGAGGGGCGTCCAATCCCATTAGCCTCCAATTCCTTTACCAATGTCGCCTCGGTATACCTTGTGGGCGGTTTTGTACTATGCTGCTTAGGTTCGAGTTTTTTTAGGTTCAATATCTCATCCTTTCTTAATGAGGGAAGGAGATCTTCACCCTTTTTTTCTTTGCCTTCATCGTCTTTGCCTTCCTCATAGAGTCTGGTAAAACCGGGAAAAGTTAGGATCGACCCTGTGGCCCGGAAAATGGCAGGCCCGGATTCTATCTCCACCAAGGTCTCTTTCATGATGGCCGGTTTCATCTGGCATGCGACGAATCTTTTCCAGATAAGGGTATAAAGCTCCAATTGTTCCTTTGATAGATATTGAGCTATCTCCTGCGGGTTATTCTTGACCGAAGTTGGTCTTATAGCTTCGTGGGCCTCTTGAGCACCTTTTTTAGAGCGAAATATATTTGGGTTTTCTGGAAGGTAGTTGGGACCAAAGGATTTAGCTATCAATTCCCTCACTTCGTTTACAGCCTCTTTCGCAAGGCGAAAGGAATCTGTTCTCATGTAAGTTATGAGGCCAACCTGACCCTTTTTACCCAGCTCAATACCTTCGTAAAGGCCCTGGGCCACTCCCATGGTCTTTTTAGCAGTAAACCCGAGCTTCCTGAAGGCCTCTTGCTGGAGTAAGCTGGTAGTAAAGGGTGGAGGAGGATTTTTTATCCTATTCTTACAGGAGATGCCTTTGACTTTGAAGGGCCTATCCTTTACCAGTGAGATTGCTTCCTCTACATCCTGCCTTCTTCTCAGATCGATCTTTATACCATTAATGGTAAATAGGGTGGCTTCAAAGACAGGAGGGTTCTCACCCGATAGATATGCTGTCAGACTCCAGTATTGTTGAGGGATAAAGGCCTGGATCTCCCTTTCCCTATCACAGATTATCTTAACAGTCACAGATTGAACCCTGCCAGCACTCAGCCCTTGCCTGACCTTTTTCCATAGAAGGGGAGATATCTGATAGCCGACGAGTCTATCGAGTATGCGTCTTGCCTGCTGGGCCTCGAATCGATTCCTGTTTAGACCTTGAGGAGACATCACCCCCTCTTTGATGGCCCTTGGAGTGAATTCATTGAAGATTACCCGATGAATATTCTTATTTTTACCCCTCAAATCTCCTGCCAGATGCCATGCTATAGCCTCACCTTCTCTATCTGGATCTGGAGCCAGATAGATAGTTTTGGTATCCTTGCCGGCCTCCTTTATTTGTCTTTGAATTTTAGCCTTTCCCTTTATCGTTACGTATTCTGGTTTGAAATCTTTGGCAATATCCACGCCCAGTCGATTGGCGGGAAGATCCTTTATATGGCCCATAGAGGACATAACGTTAAAGTCAGAACCCAAATATTTTTTTATTGTTCTGGCCTTAGTTGGTGATTCAACGATGAGGAGATTTTCTGCCATTGGCTAAGTACGGATTTTACCTGATAAACATCTTTCCCGGTAACTGCTTAACTACTCCCTTTAATTCAAGCTCTGTTAGAAGGCCCGCTACCCGGGAAGCATCCATTTTGCTATACCTGACTATCTGATCTATATGAATAGGATAATCGCCCAGGGTGTCATAGATCCTCTTCTCGTCTTCCTCCAAGGGCGGTAAAGGCATTTTTTTGGACCCAGTTATTTCCTTAGAATAGGGATAGTTTAATCCAAGTTCTTCCAATATATCATCTGCGTTTTCAACAAGTTTGGCACCTTGCTTGATAAGAAGATGAGTGCCTGTACTTTTGAAGGATTCTATGCTTCCGGGTACGGCCAGAACCTCTCTGCCTTGTTCCAAGCCAAGGGAGGCTGTGATCAGAGAGCCACTTCTTTTTGAGGCCTCTACAACCACAACCGCCTTTGACAGACCGCTGATTATCCTGTTTCTTATGGGAAAATTTTTTGCCTCTGGCGGGGTTCCTAAAGGGAACTCAGTAATAACAGTCCCTTTTTCAACTATATTGTTGAAAAGCTTGCTGTTTGATTCTGGGTATATGATATCTATGCCTGAACCTAGAACAGCAACGGTAAACCCGTGACCTCTTAGGCAGCCCCAGTGGGCAGCTGAATCTATCCCTCTAGCCATGCCACTAACAACAGCTATGTTCCTTATGGCCAGCCCCTGGCATATTTCCTCAGTAATCTTCAGGCCGTAATGGCTTGGATTTCTTGACCCTACAACACTAACCATTGTCCTACTATGTGGGATATCGTTTCCCTTCAGATAGAGAAGGGGAGGTGGGTCATGGATCTCTCTGAGCTCCTTTGGGTAAGAGGAATCGAAAATAGTTATCAACTTGGCACCGCTCTTCTGAAGGCCCACGAGTTCGTCTTCAGGATTTCCTTCCCAGGCCTTGGAGACTATTCTCCTTGCTGTTTCAATCCTTACTCCTTCTACTTCTATTAAATCATTTAGCTTGGCGGCAAATACATTGGCTGGGTCCCCGAATCTATCAAGGAGGCGCTTATAGGTAATGTTCCCCAGATTGGGAATCATCTTTAGTGCAAGCCATCTAAATTTGCTATCTGAAGATTTTTTCATGCGAAATCCAGGCTATGCATTTGTGCTCGAATATAACCAAAACAGAGCATAGTCAAGCTTTTTATTAGGTGCTAATAAAAAATTAACTCGTTATGATACAATGATGAAGGGGAATCCATCTATGTCCAAAAAGTTTATATCCAGACCTGATATTTTAAAAGAAGAGATAATGAGAAAATCTATACACATTAGTTGTGGGATTGCAATTTCTGTTCTTTATACTATTTGTCAAAAGAATCTACTCGTTATCGGTCTGCTTTTTTCCCTTTTTATTATCTTTTTCTTTGAACTTTTAAGATTTAAGGGCCTGGTCCCAGTTCCCTTCTTAAGGGATAAGGAGAAGAAAAAGATCGGTGGTCATGCTTTTTTTATGCTGGGTGCATCTCTAAGCATCTTACTCTTTGATAAACAGATTGCCATAGCTTCCATATCCATGCTGGCAATAGGCGATGCCGCCTCTGGCATAGCTCAGTCAGTTAAAAGAGGAACTTTGGTCACGCTAGAAGGGTATAAAAGAGGAATAAAGCCACCGGATGTGATTCTCACTATGTTTAGTGTTTCCTTTTTAGTGGGCTATTTTATCCTTGATTCATTAGCCATGGCAGTCATTGGTGCAATTGGCGCTACTATAGCTGATGCAGTTTATTTAAAAATTTGTAGCGTTATGATAGATGATAATCTCACAATCCCTTTGTATTCTGGTTTTCTGATGAGCCTTGCTTCATTGACCTTTTGAGTTCATCAACGGCAAGTGACCAAGCCTCTTTCGCTCAAATCCTAAACAGCACCAGTTGTGCCTTGTCCCTTCACTTGAAAAGGTTTGATCCAGGCCTCTTCTTCACTATACCTAAGATGACAGCGGTGCTGGCTCGTATTTGCTGCTGCTACTGGCCGCGTAAGTGCGATTTTGCAGGGCCTGGTAAGGTTTTTTCAGCTTTTATGGATATTTGTCGCCTGCTCTTGGATCTAAATAACTTTGTTAAGGATTTTGACTGGCTTTATAAATCTGAATCATTGGAAGATGGTTATTAACTACAGCACGCCATAAAGAAGGCCGAGACCCATCCCGCCCAAGAGGATTACGAGAAAGTAGACAAGAAATATCTTCTTGCGAACCAGAACGAGAACCGTCACCATAGGTGCTATCCTGGTGGCGGGACCTACCAAGAAAAATGCCAGCGCAGCCCCTTTGTTCATGCCCATGTTCAGGAATTGGGCAACAAGGGGAATTGCACCGCCCCCGCATACATAAAAGGGGATGCTCATGGCAGTCGCAATTAATACCGAGGTTTTACTGCCTCCCATGTATCGGATAATCGCGTCCGTGGGCACGTAGGTCTCAACCAGTGCAGCCAGCACAATGGCGATCAAGAAATAGCGCCCGGGATATTTAGCAGTCTTCCACATCATGACCACGGCTTCGCGGAGCTTGCTTGCCGGCTTTTCCTCCCCTGGGAAGGTTGAGAGTTCCAAACCTTTTTGTGGGCCCGGGTTGGCCGGGACGGCTTGCAGGGCTTGGTCGAGAATGAAGCCCTTCTGGGTGAAGTAATCGACAAGCAGACCGCACAGTATGCCGAGAGTGATTGTCGATACAAGTCTGGCAAGTGCGATAGGAGGGTTTATCACTGTCCAGGTCCAAAAGAACATGATAGGGTTTATGAGAGGAGAGGAAGCGAGGAAGGCCATGACAGGGGCTCTAGGCAGGCCGGAAGCGAGCATAGCAGTGAAGATTGGAATGATGGCGTAGGAATCAAGAGGTGACGCCGCCCCCAGCAGTGAAGCAACCAATATACCCTTAACGCCAGATTGTCGGGCCAGGGAAGAAAGCTTTCTCTTAGGTATGTACGCCGATATTATGGAGCCAATCACAATCCCTATTGCGAGGAAGTACCAGAGTCGAATAAACATATTGAGCGATATGGTATACACCATGTAAAGGGATGAATGGCGAAAACTATCAAACAGAGTGCTCAGCGTTTCCATTGATTCTCTTTCCGGTTACAACTATCGTCGCGAAAGGAGGAGCAGGCCCCTTACCCAAGCCTCTTTCCCAAACAGCCCTCCTCGTTGCTAGCCGTCGAAGCTGAGAACGTAAGGGACTCGGTGTTCTTATCTAATAATACCAGATCGCCGCCTTTACAGGCGAACATCGCAGCGCGGGCTCTACCAATGTATCGGCTAGCTCCAGTAATGAATGCTCCGTTGCCATCAACTGACATATCGACTCCAGTACCCTGTAACACTTAAGGGCAGTAAGCTTCGATTGGTTACTCTCTCTGTTTTATCATGTGGGCCCCGTTGAGTAGATCCTTGGATGTGCTTCTTAGCTTGAAGCTCTACCTTCATGTGATACAACCTTCTGAGTTCAAACTGAATTACTCTATAGGGCAGGTTGGTAACATTGCCAATTCCCTGGGAGGCTTATCCTCATGCCAGGTCAGAGGCCTGGTCTTAACCCCATTCGTAAACTCTTTAGACGCCCAGAACACCAATCCACTAGAGGTATTTTCTGTGGTTTCCAGGATCAGGATTTTACCAAAAATAGTGGCGGGCAAGGCGACTATCTCTTTTTCTTGGGGATCAGAAATGGATTCTCTTTCCTCTATGGCCTCAAGGAGGTGACCTCTTCTTATCCCCATATCATGGCCTGCATCAATATAGACCACCGAGTACTGTCCGAGTATCTCTAAGTTATCTTTTGAGGCGACAATATGGGCTGTAAGACTATCAGGGCATGGAATAGGGAGCACACAGGGGGAAACTGGATGATAAGGTATAAGGAGGTCGTCTTTATAGATGGTTCGGAACGATTCACTTATTTTGGCCACATAGAAATCTTTCTCGGCTTTTTCGATCTCCAGTATTCCCTTGAAGGAATAAATGTATCCGAATGGTTTTCCGGTCAGGGGATGCTTAACAGGATCCGAGACAGTGTATATGGTAAATACATCTCCGGGCTTAATATCCTCTTTATGCATCTTTACATAAACTGTATCATCCTTTCCGAGTAGAATCTTTTCGACCTTAAAGTCAAAAATCCTACCCCATGGCTCAATCCTTTCTTGCCGAAGAAAGCCAAGAGCTCTTGTCTCGGTGAAGCCTGAAATATCTATTCCCATGAGTTTCTCTAAAGGTTGTTTTTTTTGCTCAACAGTCTTTTTTGCAGGCTGCACCTTTCTTTCTTCGTATTCTAGAAGCCTTATGACGTCGCCAGGATGAATCCAGTGAGGGTTAGTAATAAATTTGTTCATTTCCCATAGCTCCGGCCACAGGCAAGGATCAGCGTAATACTGTTCACATATTGCCCAAAGGGTATCACCTTTTTTCACTGTATGATGAATAGCCTTTTTCCCTGCCGATGAAGGTGAAGATAGGCTTAAAAAAAGAGCTGAAAATAAAAAAAGAACGAAACATATACCCTTAGATTTCAACTGTCTCCTCCTCGATAAAGGTTGATTTTTTAAACAGTAACACATAGACATAGCTACGATTTTTTACCTATTATTGTCAAGAGCTTTTCATGGCGTTGACTGAAATGATTTTTTGCATTGCCTAAATTTATCTTCTTTATTTCCCCTTCGCTTAATACTGAGGAAGCGAAACTCTTGGCGAGCTCAAGGTCCTTTCCGGTCCTTTGTTTGTGTGAAGGAAACTGTGGCAGACTTGACACACAGTGATTATCGTCTATCCGTCTTTCGCAGGGAGTGACCGTAAGGTGTGCAGTCTATCCGATTGAATCCAATGAGGCCAGCAGTTAATTTAAAAAAATTGTTGAGAGAAGTTTCGTTTTGTGTATTATTGGCCAATCATTTTGCGTTATTTTCAGGAGGGAGGGTTTATGTGCAATGAACAAGAAATCCTATTTTGGCCCCCATCTTATGCTGGATTTATCTGAGTGCGATCAAGAAAGGATTAATGACCTTGATTTCATCTTTAACTTTCTTAATACCATTCCCGACAAGGTCGGAATGGTCAAGATTACGCAGCCTTATGTATTTCCTTATAGTGGTGTTGTCCCTGAAGATAGCGGAATAACTGGATTTGTCGTCATAGCGGAAAGCCATTTTTCAATCCATACCTTTGCAAGAAAAGGCTATGCCTTTGTGGACCTTTTCTCATGCAAACCATTTGATACAGATATGGCCAGAGATCTCATTATCGAGGCATTTATCTCTAAGAAGTCAAAGGTTTACATGATTGAGAGAGGAGCAGGTTTTCCAAGAGACCTCCATATAGTTCAGGCTGCACAGTGAATGATATTCCCTTTGGAGGAGAGGAGTCTCATTGGACAGATTATGAGTCTGCTAACATTGTAGTATTCTCCGTTCCCTATGATTCCACAGCCACGTGGCAAAAGGGGGCAGACTTAGGACCAAGGGCAATACTTGAGGCCTCAGCCCATGTAGAGCTATATGATATTGAGACAGATAGTGAGGTGCATTTGCAGGGAATACATAGCTTTCAGTTACCTCATCTTCCAGAATCTCCTGAGGAACTGGCGCAGGTTATTAGACAAAATTTTTCCTCCTTTATCAAAGACGGCAAATTCCCGGTCATGCTAGGAGGGACTCATTCGATAACACCAGGGGCTGTCCGAGGGGTTAAGGATTGTTTTTCAGATATTACCGCTCTACAACTTGATGCACATGCTGATCTGCGAGAATCTTTCCATGGCTCCATGTTCAATCATGCCTGTGTAATGGCAAGGGTAAAGGAAGTTTGTCCAGCAGTACAGGTAGGAATAAGGTCCATGGCGAGGGAAGAATGTGATAGAGTGGATATATCAAAGGTTTTTTTTGCCAGGGATATCTTCTTAAAAGATAACTGGATCGGGAAGGTGATTGATCTCTTGTCTTCCAATGTCTATGTAACCATCGATTTGGACGTATTTGATCCATCTATAATACCCTCTACAGGAACTCCAGAGCCAGGAGGACTTGGCTGGTATCAGATTACCGGGCTTCTAAAAAAGGTGGCCGAAGAGAGGCATGTTGTTGGCTTTGATGTGGCCGAGCTTATGCCCAATAAATATAATAGGGCACCTGATTTTATCGCTGCAAAACTGGTATTTCAATTTTTAAGCTATATCTTCAAAAACCGTTAACCCCCACAATGTCCTTCTTGCCTGGTGGAATATGTTGGCTGATAGATGCTATCTCCTTTAAAGTATTTATTCCACAGGCTGAGGTTTGTCTCGAAATTGGGCAGATTTTTCTTTAGCAAAGCAATACTATATTGACTAGATAAAAGCAGGTACATAGGAGGGTTAACTATTTTTTGGTGTACAAATGGATAGAAAGTCACTGCTAAAAAATCCCATTGAGCATATAGATATCCGTTCATTTGACGCAGGGCCCATCATTGAGGCATATGGGAGGATGGCATTCCAGGCCAGAAACCTGTACAATGCCTCGGATATCTTCAACAGAATGCTAAAAGATGACTCTTGCTCTATTATTGTCACCCTTGCAGGTTCCCTTTTTAGTGCAGGGTTAAAGGGAGTAGTGGTAGACATGATCAAATACAACATGGTTGATCTAATTGTCTCTACCGGGGCAATTATTGTAGACCAGGACTTCTTTGAGGCTATAGGATTCCTTCACTATTTAGGTGATTCTAAAATAGATGATCATCATTTAAGACAGCTCCATATCGATAGAATATATGATACCTATATCAATGAGGACGAGTTAAGGGAATGCGATGTAACGGTTGCAAGGATTGCCGATGGTCTTGGTAAAAGATCTTACTCATCAAGGGAATTTATAAAGGAGATGGGATCCTATCTTGAGAAACATTACTCAAAAGTGAATTCTGTTATCCTCGAAGCCTACAGGCATGATGTTCCAATCTTCGTTCCGGCCTTTTCAGACTCGAGTGCGGGATTTGGCCTTGTGTTGCATCAGAAGCAGAACCCAGACCGGTATGTGGCCATTGATTCTGTCCAGGATTTCAAGGAATTAACAGAGATCAAGATTGCCTCCCAAGATACAGGCCTCTTTATTGTGGGGGGAGGGGTGCCAAAGAACTTTGCCCAGGATGTGGTAGTAGCTACAGAGGTTTTAGGGACTGGAAGACCTATGCATAAGTATGCGATACAGATTACCGTTGCTGACGAACGAGATGGAGGTCTTTCAGGGTCAACCCTCAAGGAGGCGTGTTCATGGGGTAAGGTTGACACCAGTTTTGAGCAGATGGTCTGGAGTGAAGCAACCCTTGTGTTACCTCTCATAATTTCAGATGCCTATCACAGGGGAAACTGGAAAGGTCGCTTCAGGAAAAGATATCAAAAGCTATTTCCTTGCTGATTGTCTTCGACGCGATCGCCGATAGTAAAACCTCCTTTGCTTTCTCAACGATAATATCGGACTCAAAGGGGGAGCAGTTAGTGCCATCGGCAATGAGAGGGGCAAAAAGTCGCTCTAAGGTGTTGGTATCCAAACGGGCTTCATGTAATTCCTTTTGGTGGGTGTATGTCTGAATCATGGGGGTATCGTCTTTTCTAAAGATATTTTTTATCCTCCTTTATAAAGGTGTTTCTCGTTAAGGAGAACCACGAAATATGCCTACCGGACATATGTCCTAATTGCAAAAATGCAACCATTACTTCTTATTTGATCAAAAAAAATGTTTATTATTTTTTATACGATAAAAAATACAAAGATTTATTGACTAAAAACTAAAAATATTATAGATAATTATTGTTAAGCCTTTCTCTTACAGTTGCGAGGGCTTGAGGGGCAAGAAACCCGTATCAATACCGGATCGTTCTTTGAAAAATGGTCAAGGAGGTCTCGCTCAACGGCAGTCGCTACCTCTTCTGTCTCAACCCCAGGTAGGCCAGAAAGGATGCGCAGGATCGCCAGGTTACCATCGATTCCCTCAACGAGAAGATCAAAACCAACCCCAAAGTCCTGATTGGGAACAGGGGATATCGAAAGTGCCTCAAGATTGACCGCGACACGGCGCGTATTGATCACGCCAAGATAGAACATGAGTCCAGATTTGATGGTGAGTGGGTGCTCATCACGAATACCACCTTGTCAACTGCTCAGGTAGCACTCAAGTACAAGGAACTGTGGCAAGTGGAACAAGTTTTCAGGGATATCGAATCCGTATTGGAGACGAGACCCGTATTTCACCAACGTGATGAGAACATAAGAGGCCACGTGTTCTGTGGTTTTTTGGTGCTGGTATTGAGAAAGGAGCAGGACAGACGGCTTGAAGAAGCTGGCCACACCTTTGAGTGGGCCGACATCAAACAGGATTTGAAGTCTTTGCAGCAAACAGTCACAGAGCAATCGGTAGTGCCAAGACCTTTATTTGCGATATCTATGTACTTGATATTACAGGAGTTATTTTTTTCAACTGTTAAAGATCAGTTAAAGGAATCCAAGCCTTATGGGTATTGATGAAATTAGCCTAAAGATAATTAAATACTTACGCGATGGCCGCAAATCTTTTAAAGAGATCGGGGAAAATCTGTCCATTACCACAAACACAGTTAGGGCGCGGGTCACAAAACTTATGAAAAAAGGGGTCCTGGAGATAATCGCTGTAGTAGATCCTGAAAAAATTGACAATCATTTCTTAGTACTTGTCGGTGTTAAATTGAAAACCATGAGGCTGGTGGACAAAGGTGAGGAGTTTAGCAGATTGAAGGGAGTGGTCTCAGTGGCTGTTGTTACGGGCCGTTTTGACCTCGTCTTAACTGTGTTATTGAATGACAAGTTCGGCTTGCATGAATTCTACACAGAGGAAGTTTCTAAAATAAAAGATGTTATGTCTACAGAAACATTTGTCGTGTATAAGAACTATAGCTGGAAAGTTCCTTATAATCTCTAATGAAAACCAAATTCTGTTGATAAGTTTTTGAAACTAGAATGTTAAGCAAAATAAAAACCACTAGTCTATATGATTGGAACATATCGTAGCGGGCAAGGATGTCAGAGTTTGCTGGCAAAGGAGGCTAATTATGCGCTTAGAGCTGGGTATAATTAAAATTGAGGACGTGCAATTTGGTGAGGAGACCACCGTTAGAAATGGCACCCTCTATGTAAACAAAAAAGAACTGATCGGTTTAGTCCGGCAGGACGATAGATTATCTGAAGCGGACGTTGAGCTGGCACGGCCAGGGGAGAAAGTAAGGATAATGCCGGTAAAGGATGTAATCGAGCCCAGGGTCAAAGTAAGTGGATCGGGTGAGCTTTTCCCAGGGATTATCGGTAAGATGGGGACAGCGGGATCGGGCACAACTAATGTGCTGAGGGGGGCGGCTATAGTTACTGTAGGAAGAATTGTCGGCTATCAGGAGGGGCTCATAGATATGTCTGGCCCTGGGGCCGAATATTCACCGTTTTCTCAAGCTAACAATGTGGCATTGATTCTGCACCCCGTCCATGGGTTAGCCCCACACGCTCATGAGGAGGCGGTGCGCTTTGCTGGGCTGAGGGCTGCGGTCTATCTGGGCAAAACGGCTAAGGATCTCGCTCCTGATGAGCTGGAGGTCTATGAATTGAGTCCGGTTACTGATACTAGCCTTCCTAAAGTCGCCTATGTTTATACACTGCTGTCAGAGGGCCTGTTGCACGATACCTATCTCTACGGGGTTGATGCCAAAAAGATCCTACCTAGTTTGATCCATCCCAATGAAGTCATGGATGGGGCCATAGTGAGCGGCAACTGTGTCTCAGCGTGCGATAAGCACACAGCCTATCATCACCTGAACAATCCGGTAATCAAGGAGCTTTATCGGAGACATGGCAAAGATTTGAACTTCATCGGGGTGGTCATATCCAATTTAAACGTCACCCTGGCAGACAAGGAGAGGTCTACAGACTATGCCAGCAAATTGGTGAAACTCATTGGGGCCGAAGGGGCTATCATTACTGAGGAAGGTTTTGGCAATCCCGATACAGACCTTATGATGCTCTGCAAGAAAATTGAAGAGTACGGGATAAAGACTGTACTGATTACCGATGAATATGCCGGAAGAGATGGTGGTTCCCAGTCCCTGGCAGACGCCGTGTCCCAGGCTGATGCGGTAATTAGTGTAGGCAATGCCAATGAGGTGATAGCTCTTCCCCCTATGAAGCGGATTATTGGAGATCTGAAGCCAGCGGAGGTCATTGCTGGAGGGTTTGTTGGCAGCGTGACTACAGACGGGGGTCTCAATATCGAGATACAGGCCATTATGGGGGCTACCTGCCAGTTAGGTTTTGGCAAGTTAACTGCCCGAGGATACTAATAGGCCTTTAAGAGAGAGGGAGAAAGCACAATGGCAGAGAAAAAGTACAGAGTAGTCCATTATTTGAATCAGTTCTACGCTGGAATAGGAGGTGAGGAGAAAGCCAATATTCCGCCTCTGATCAAGGAAGGCGCTGTTGGTCCTGGCAGGCCCCTACAGCAAGCATTAGGAGAAGAGGGAGAGATAGTGGCTACAGTGGTCTGCGGAGATAGCTACTTCGCTGAGAACATAGAGGCTGCGGCAGAAACTGTGGTGGAGCCTGTTTCCCGCTATAAACCAGACGTATTTGTAGCCGGTCCGGCATTCAATGCTGGTAGATACGGTATTGCCTGTGGAGCTTCATGCTCAGCGGTAAGCAAGAAGCTCGGCATTCCGGTGATCACGGCCATGTATAAAGAGAACCCGGCATTGGAGCTCTACCGTAAGGAGGTTTACATCATCCCCACCGCCAATTCAGTTCGCGGCATGGCAGAGGCGATTCCTAAAATGGCCGGTTTCGTGCGGAAACTAGGCCTTAGACAAGAGATTGGCCTCCCAGAAGCGGATGGTTACTTCCCTCGCGGGATTAGGGTTAATCGATTTGTCAGTCGAACTGGAGCGGAGAGGGCGGTAGACATGCTTTTGTCCAAACTAAGGGGGGAACCATTCCAGACTGAGTATCTGATGCCTACTTTTGACCGCGTTCTTCCGAGCCCTATGGTTAAGGAGCTGCAATCAGCTACGATAGCCCTCGTGACCTCAGGAGGGATAGTGCCCCTCGGCAACCCGGATCGGATAGAGGCTGCCAGTGCTTCTAAGTTTGCCGAATACAACATCGCCGGGGTATATGACCTAACCCCAGATGCCTTTCAGACGTGTCACGGCGGCTACGATCCAGTTTACGCTAATAACGATCCGGACAGGGTCTTGCCATTGGATGCTATGCGTGCCTTGGAGAAGGACGGTACCATTGGTAAACTCTACGACCACTACTATGTCACCGTAGGTAATGCTACATCGGTCGCTAACGCTCAGAAGTTCGGCAAGGTGATTGCAGAGAAGTTGAAGGCAGCGGATGTTGATGGGGTGATCCTAACCTCCACCTGAGGGACCGATACACGTTGCGGTGCAACGTTAGCAAAAGAGATAGACCGTGTAGGGTTGCCTGTGGTGCACGTGGCTTCGATAGTGCCCATCTCCTTAACCGTGGGGGCTAATCGCATCGTGCCTGCTGTGGCTATTCCCTATCCTTTAGGCAACCCCGCATTACCTGAAGATGAAGAGAGGGAGTTGCGCCTCAAGTTAGTGAAGAAGGCGCTGCGAGCCCTTCAGACGGAAGTAGAAAAACAGACCGTGTTTGAGGAGTAATTCGAGAATGATCTTCAACCGAGGGGAAGAGATACAGCCTTAACGACGGGTCTTGAAACTCTCGGGCAAAAGGTCTAGCCCAAGCAAAACCCCTGGAAAGACTCCTGCATGAGGCCACCAAAGGGAAAGTCTGTGAATAGGTGGCGGACAATCTCCCAGGTGAAAGGGTAGGGTAATGTGCTTATCGCGGATTACCCCATTTTGTTTGGGGATGATGGAAAGACTACAGAGGAAAGGTCGTCACGTGTCACTAGCTTACTAGGATATATACTCTAGTCAGTAGACAGAGAAGAAAGACGAGGTGAGATATGGAAGCAGACTACGAGGTTATCATCGTCGGCTGTGGTCCTGCTGGACTAGCAGCAGGGTTATACGCTGCTCGAAGTGGGCTTAAGGCACTGCTTTTAGGGAATGAAGCTGCTGGAGGTTACATGAGGGGCATCGAAAAGGTGGAGAACTACCCCGGGTTTCCTGATGGTGTCTCAGGTGCCAAGTTAGGCCTGGAAATGATGAAACAGGCTATGAAATATGGCCTACAGTTTAAGCTTGCCAAGGTCGAGGAAATCGAGTTGAAAAATGACTATAAGATAATTAAGGCTACGTTAATTAAGGCTGGCGAGACCGAGGAAGTTTCCTATCTGACTAAGACGGTCATTATCGCTGGTGGTGCTCATCCCAAGAAGTTGGGTGTGCCAGGAGAGAATGAATTTGCGGGCAAGGGTGTAAGCTACTGTGGGGTATGCGACGCACCTCAGTTTACCGAACGAGTGGTAGCCTTAGCCGGTGGAGGCGATGCTGGCCTTACTGAAGCACTATATTTGACAAGGCTCGCGTCTGAGATCATCATCATTGAGCTGGTACCCCAGCTGACTGCTAGCAAGATTCTTCAGGACAGAGTCTTTGCTAACCCGAAGATCAAAATCTGCTGCGGAACGAGGATCGAGGCCATAACCGGCGATGACCACGTTAGGGAACTGGACCTTTTTAATGTATTAACAAGCGAAAAAACGAAATTACCAGTGGGCGGAGTCTTAGTCCGAATCGGGCTTGAGCCCAATACCGGTTATCTAAAAAGTTTATTATCCCTGGACAGTGAAGGGTATATATTAGTAAACGAGAACCTGGAGACGTCTGTCCCGGGGATCTTTGCCGCAGGTGATATAAGACATGGCTCAGCTAGACAAATAGCTACCGCTGTAGGAGATGGAGTAACAGCAGCGCTATCCGCTGACAGGCTCATAAAATTAAAATACTAGGGCATATGGCAACCAAATAGCAAAACTACGCCCAGAGTAGTTCTTGACATGAGGGAGGTAGAGTCCATGGTGAATTGCTCATCAAATCAAAATGTTAAACCGGTCGTGAAGGGGGTATCTTATTTTCTAGCTCATGTACCTAGCATGATTCGTCACGGGTCTAAGCCCTCTCGAGAAATAGGAAGAGACCCTTCTTTGCTACCATCAATCTTGAGCCACCTAGAAAGCTTTGACCGAGCCGTTGCCTACCCGCCTAATCAGGTTTTCATTGGTAATCTGGACCCTGATGACTTGTTACATATTCCATCTCCTTGGTTTAAAAATCCCGTTCCTGATAGCTCCCGATGGGGTCCCTTCGGTGAAATTATGCCCGAAGAAGAGTTTTATGGCATGATGAAAATATGCGATGAATTTAAACTCCTTCTCATGGAAGAAGGCTTTCTTCAAGAGATGGCCTTAAGATTGAAAGAGCATACCCTATTTTCCGCTGAGGATCTTGAGAAACTGGACAAAGGTGTTTCGCTGGAGCACATTGAGAAGCAACTGAGCGAAGGGGAAGCCGTACCTATTTATGTTCAAGGTGACCAGTTAATCGGCTGTTGCAAAAGGCCGCATGGTGGAGGGGCAGAAGAAGACGCCAATCTTGTTCCCGACATACTACTAGAAAACCTGAGCACGCGGGCCTCCGGTGTGTTGGCCTTACGACATCTGATTGATAGATTGGGAGGAGCTCAGGAAATTGACTATCTCCTCGGGTGTGGTGAAGAGGCAGTAGGCGACCGCTACAACCGAGGAGGAGGTAATATGGCTAAGGCCATTGGCGAACTATGCGGGTGCACTAGAGCCACAGGATCCGATGTGAAGGCATTTTGTTGTGCACCGGTTCATGCTATAGTAATAGGGGCAAGCCTCGTTGCGTCAAACATCTTTAACAATGTGGTATTGGTAGCCGGTGGTTCCTTCGCTAAATTAGGGATGAAGTTTCAGGGTCATCTTCGACACGATATGCCAATTCTGGAAGACGTTCTCGCCGCTATAGCTATCTGGGTAGGCCAAGACGATGGAAAAAGCCCTGTAATCCGGCTGGATTCCATAGGCAAACATGAAATCGGCTCAGGCTCTGCTCAACAGGCTATCATCGACAAGTTAGTAGTACAACCATTAGACCGTCTTGGGTTGAAGCTTACCCAGATAGACAAATATGCCACCGAGATGCACAACCCTGAGCTCACTGAGCCCCAAGGAAGTGGCAATGTCCCCAGAGTAAATTACCGTACCATTGGCAGTTTTGCTGTATTACGTAATGAGATTAAGCGGGAGGATCTAGACCGTTTTGTTGAGATTCATGGCATGCTCGGCTTTTCTCCCACTCAAGGACATATTGCCTCCGCTGTACCTGTTCTAGGACACTCGGTAAGGAAGATGATGGCAAACGAGATGGAGAACACTATGTTTCTGGCAAAGGGAAGCCTCTTTCTCGGGAGGGTAACCCAGCTCTCTGATGGTATATCGTTTCTGTTGGAAAGGAACAAAGGGGGCAACTAAAACTGATAAGGGAGTCTAACCAGGATAACTATAAAAGCGAATGTTTGATCAGTGGATCCAGTGTACGGTTTGACCGGCCCTTGTGTCTACGTTGTAACGATGAGAAAGGGATAATGCCGTTGTGCCTGGCGTGACACATCCTGTAATTAAACAACGTTATGTATTGTGCGTTAGCCTCCTGATAGTGAGTTTGCCCATCTATTTCTTATTAAAAGATGGGACAGATAGTAACTGCTGATGAAGGCGATAGTTCAGCGAGAGTTATTTAAAGGTGCTTATAGGGCTGCGCTGGCCTAAGATTATAATCTGACACTTTTTGAAAAACAAGGAGGAGACAGAGATGCAATTGAAAGGGAAAAAGGTTATCATTATTGGTGAACGTGATGGAGTACAGGGTCCAGCCATTGAAGAATGTGTTAAGAGCGCTGGTGCCGAACCGGTAATAACGCAAACCCAGTGCTTTGTCTGAACGGCTGCGGGTGCGTTTGACCTGGAAGGTCAAGAGATTATTAAGAATTTTGTCGAACAGCATGGTAAAGATAACCTCGTCGTGATTATAGGCGCTCCCGATGCCGATAGTGCTGCGCTCTATGCTGAGACGGTAATTAGCGGAGACCCAAGTTGGGCGGGACCGCTTGCTAACGTAGCCCTGGGGCTACCTGTCTTTCATATCATAGAGCCGGAAATAAAAGCGCAGATCGACCCGGAAGTTTATAAGGAACATCTGGAACTCATGGAAATAGCATTGGATGTGGAAAAGATAGCTGAAGGTCTTGATAAAGTGCGTAAGGAAAGTAGTTGAATCTCTTAGTTAGCTGAAGTTATAAGGATTCGGCCACCTTCGTCAGCCGCAATGGCATGCCCCTTGAGATCATCTCAAAGCTCCTGCTTCGCCATCAAAATCTGAAGACGACACAAGTTTATTTAGGTAAGGTAAGCGATTCAGAGGTAATTCGCTCGATGGATATTGTTCATGGGAAATAGACCTCTTCAGGGTTCCGCTCAAATACATCTAGCTGCTCACTTATTTTCGCTTGGCGATTGCCGGGGCGCTACTACTGCGCGCCTCAGAGCCTCATCTATGGTTGATTCTGTGATCCTCGGACCTGGCTGCCTATTTTTGGGTGCCGGATATTTCCCTCAAAAATCTGTTTTCTTCGCGGAGCACTACTCATTTTTGTCGCCCGGCTGCTTCATTAGGCCTTTGTCTCCACCTAAACCGCTTCTATAGTGGATGGCGGTTTTTTGGTTATATTATAGGTAACACTGACAACCCCTGGCACCTCCGTTGTGACCCTCTCTGCCAATCGGTCTAATAGATCATGGGGGAGCCTGGTAGGCGATCCTATTTTCGCATCCGTGCTCTCCCAACATCTGACCTCGATCTGCAAACCATAATCTCTCTTTCCCTCTCTTACCCCGGTAACCTTATCTTCGTGTAGAACCGCCAAATACTGAAATGCTCCTATATTAGATAACTCTTGTTCAACAATATTCGTGGCATCTCTCACGATCTTTACCCTTTCAGGTGTAACCTCACCGATTATCCTGGCAGCCAGGGCTGGCCCAGGAAAAGGTGGCCGATTACAAATTTCCTTTGGTATGCGGAGTGCTTTGGACACCTCTCTGATTGCTGATTTTCGTAGTTGTATTAATGGTTCTAAAACCCTATAGCCATACATTGCCTCCGGATCAATGCCCAGCTGCTCAAGGATATTATGCTGCCTTTTGATCCCGGCAACAGTTTCTTCAATATCGGTGTAGTTGGTGCCTTGAAGAAGATATTTCGCACCAATTTGCCTCACTAACTCACCAAAGACATCCCTATAAAATGAGCGCGTGATTGCCTCTCTTTTCTGTTCTGGGTCGGTTTGGCCTTTTAATGCGTCAAAAAAGGTTTTTTCCGCATGGACAAGTTCAACAGTTACCCCCATGTCCTTAAACAATGAAACAATATATTCAGGTTCACCCCTCCTCATTAGACCGTTGTCGATGAAATATGTTTTGAATCGGTCACCTAATGCCCTATGACCAAGCATGGTAACAGCTGACGAATCAACACCGCCTGATAAGGCATTGATAGCTAAGCCATCACCAATAATCGAGGAAATCTCTTCAATCTTCTCCGTGATAAATTTCTCAGTATCTAATTCCTCCAACCTGATTTCCTTGATGTCCATGTCACCTCCCAGTTTTTGCCTGCTGGCATCAGGCGTTAAGGATAAAGGATTTGCCAAAAGCATTGCAGCCCACGTGCTTCTCGGAATTTGATCCCAATTGCCCTATCACGACACTCCACAGGTATGACAACTGGTAGCGCTGCAAGAACTGCACGAGGAGCCCTTCGAACTTGAGAACTCTCCATCGCTCTTATGGCTGAAGACAGAGAGAAGCTTATTAATCTTCTTTCCCTTGCATTCAGGGCAGGCGACTTCCTGCTCACCGAAGACCAAGACCTCGAAGTCCTTTCCGCACTCCATACAATGATATTCAAAGATAGGCATGTTAATCCTCCTTGTAGGATCTTAATCTATTAGATAGATTAAGATATAAGGCGGAGCACGGTATTTTTCCAGTCTTTTTGAGTAATATATTGCAGCTCTGATGGCCATTAAACTCCATCCAGGCCGTGATGCTCTGTCTTTGTATACCACGATGCGGGATCGGTCAGGTACTCCTCCGTGTCCTTGAGAGACAGGTAATGTTCCTGCTCAATACGGGCGAGGAGGTTGAAAAACTCCTTCTCTCTTGGATCAGGGACATCATCTCGGAGTTTGGCATAGTAGGATGCCCCTTTGGCCTCAAAATCGATTGCCGTCTGGACGGCCTTCAGGTCATCATCGTCCCTTTCGGGCATCCTATCCACGTTTTGCACCGAGTCCTTCAGGATATCCTTAACGATCGTGTCTTTTACCTTGAGGGGAACCGTTTCAGGCCATTTTTCCTTCCTTTCCCGCTTCTCGTATAGCTCCTTCAGCCTTTCGTAGTGCTCCAGTTCCTCATCCGCGATCTGTTTGAACATGGCCTTGCCAACGGGATTTTTGGTTCTCTTGGCATTTTTAAGATAGAATTCCCGCTCTATTGCCTCGTTATTGAGGGCAACCTCCAGTGCATTCACGCGTTCTCTTTCATTCATGATTTCCCCCTTTTGGATGCATGCTGAGGTGATAGGCACCTTCTTGTCTTTCTATCACAGTTCGGCCGAAATTGTCAAAGATTTGGAAGGATGGTCGAAGCCCTGCTATTGGGGTTAGATAGTAGATCAAGATATATGAGAAATCTTTTTCGCCCGTTATCTTGACTGTGGCGATCTCAACAAGAGATTATAACCGGTAAGAAATCCCTTTTGGGTCAAGGGAAGATATGATAAAGTCGCTAAAACTGTCAGATCAAGTCCCGATTATCACAAATAAAGAAGGTCAGATATGTCTATTGCCTTTACACCAATGAAGTTGGGAGATATGGAGGTTAAGAACCGATTTGTCCATTCGGCCACATACGAATGTATGGCCCGGGAAACCGGTGAGGTAACCGATGAGTTGGTTAAAAGATACCGAGCTCTGGCCAAGGGGGAGGTAGGTCTGGTCATTCCAGGTTACCTCTATGTGCACCCCTTGGGGCGAGCTGCTCGGTATCAAACTGGAATCCATGGCGATTATATGATTCCTGGGCTGCAAAGAATGGTTGATGCCGTCCATCAAGAGGGAGGGAAGATTGCTTTTCAACTAGTTCATGCGGGAAGGCAGACCACCAAAGACCTCATTGGGCAGACTCCTATGGGACCTTCCGGTAAGGGAAGGGATCCCGTCAATTTCTTCAAGCCAAAGGAGATGAGTAAGGATGAAATTCAGGAGGTGATACAGGCCTTTGGTAAAGCAGCAAAGCGGGCAGTTGAGGCTCGTGCGGATGGGGTTCAGCTCCACGCCGGACATGGTTATCTGATTAATCAATTTCTCTCCCCCTTTTTCAACCACAGAGAGGATGATTGGGGCGGTTCCGACGAGAACCGCTTTCGCTTCTTACAGGAGGTCGTTTTAGAGACCAAGAGGGCTGTACCCGAAGGTATGCCCATATTAGTGAAACTCAATACCCACGACCATACACCACGAGAAGGAATAACCCCTTCATTAGCTGTGAAATATGCTGGGTGGTTGGCGGACTCAGGTATCGACGGATTAGAGGTAAGTTGCGGTACGATACTTTACTCTTTTATGAACATGTCTCGGGGAGAGGTTGCGGTGAATGAATTGGTAAAAAGCCTCCCTTTGTGGAAGAGGCCTCTGGGAAAGCTCATGATGAAAAGCTGGATCGGGAAGTATGACCTTGAAGAGGGATATAATCTTGAGGCTGCGAAGATGATCAAGCCTGTCCTTAGGAAAATTGCCCTATTCCTTGTAGGCGGTCTACGAAGGGTGATGCAGATGGAGGAGGTATTAGAGAAGAGATATGCGGATTTTATATCTATGAGTCGTCCCTTTATCAGGGAGCCTTATATCGCAAAAAAAATCAGAGAAGGGAAAGTTGAGGCTGTTTCCTGCGTTTCTTGCAATAGATGTTTTGCGGCAATAGCAAACAATATGCCTGTTCGCTGCTATAATAAGGGGTTTCCAATCAGTTAAGATATTGGCAGAAAAGTAACAATTCATAATAAAATTGAACCTTCATTAAATAAGGGGGCATACAGTGTTCTTTGGTTTCATTGGAAAAATCTTGAGGGTGGATTTGTCCGAAGGGAAGATTTCAGAGGAAGAGATCCAGGAAGATATGGCCAGAAGATATATAGGGGGGGTTGGCATTGCTACCAAGTATCTCTATGATGAGGTGCCAAAAGTGGCCGATCCCTTAGGTCCGGAAAACCTGCTGATATTAATGACAGGGCCACTTACCGGAACCGCATCGGCAAGTGCAAGCAGATATTCTGTAGTGACCAAATCACCTTTGACTGGCATCTGGGGCCATGGGAATTCAGGCGGAAGTTTTGGACCAGCCCTAAAAAGAAGCGGCTATGATGGTATTATCTTTCGAGGCATATCACCTAAGCCGGTCTACCTAAAAATAGGAGATGGCAAGGCCGAGCTGAGAGATGCAAGGCATCTATGGGGGAAGACTGTACCTGAAACTGAAGATCTGATCCAGGAAGAGTTGGGCAAGAATTTTGCTATAGCATCTATTGGTCCAGCAGGTGAGAGTCTTGTTCGGTATGCTAGTATCATGAATAACAAGCATCGTGCAGCAGGTAGATGCGGCGTGGGAACAGTTATGGGCTCCAAGCGTCTGAAGGCTGTGGCCTGTGCAGGGAAAACCTCTATCCGCCTTGCCAATGAAGGTATCTTTAAGGAAAAAGCTAAAAAACAGATCGAATTGTTAAATGAGTCCATGTTGAAGGTAGGTTTTGATGCGTTTGGTACCAATATGGCTTCAGATATGGTCAATGTCAGGGGTGGATACCCCACCAGAAACTGGCAGGCTGGTGTATTTGAAGGTATTGAAGAGCTTAACGGGCAGGCCTTGACGGATAAAGTTCTTGTCTCAGGGGTGAGTTGTTTTGCCTGCCCTATCGCCTGCGGTCGGGGGTCCGAAATCAAGGAGGGCCCATGGAAGGGTCGTAAAGGTGAAGGCCCGGAATATGAAACGGTTAATACCTTGGGGGCTATGTGTGGTGTTTCCGATATGAATGCAGTGACCATGGCCAATTATCTGTGCAATGGATATGGGCTCGATACCATAAGCGCGGGATCTACGATTGCCTTTGCCATGGAATGTTATGAAAAGGGGATCCTCACCAAGGAGGAGACCGGCGGTCTTGAGATCAGGTTTGGAGACGCAAATCTTGTAGTGGAGCTGGTTGAAAAGATAGCCAAAAGGGAAGGGATTGGCGACCTTTTGGCCGAAGGAACAAGACGAATGTCAGAAAAACTGGGCAAGGGATCCGAAGGTTTTGCCATGAACGTTAAGGGGCTTGAGCTTCCAGCCTATGATCCGCGAGCGGCCAAGATATGCGGTTTGGGATATGTGACAGCAAATCGTGGCGGAGATCATATTACCGGCTATGTTCAGGGGCCAACCTTTTTCGACACTCCATTTCTTTTGGTGGAGGATAGCAAAATAGCGGATGTTTTTTTTGCCAACCCGAAAGAGGCCAAGGTGTTGGTGGATATGGAGGATGCCCTTACTATGTTTGATGCGATTGGTGGATGCAAGTTTATGGCTATACTATTAAAGGCTGAAGACTGTGTGGATCTGATAACCAATGCGACCGGCTGGGATCTCGGGGTAAGTGATTTTAGAAAGAGCGGTGAACGAATCTATAACCTGATAAGGGCATTTTGTGTAAGAGAGGGGATAACCAGAAAGGCTGATACCCTGCCGAAGCGTTTGATGGAAGATCCGTTACCAGAGGGTCCGGCAAAGGGGATGGTGATTGATAAGGATACACTTGAAATGATGAAAGATGCATATTATGAATTCCGTGGATGGGACAATAAGACCGGCAAACCTGCTCCTGAGAAGTTGCGAGAGCTGGAGCTGGATGATCTTATTGAGGATCTGTGGGGCAGGTAGGCGGGAGCATTAAAATGACCTATTTAGATAAGCCATGGCTAAAGAGCTATAAGTTGGGTCCTTATAAACTGAAAGAGACGCTTGAACCCTATCCGAAGGTTCCGTTATTCAAGGCCCTGGATAATGCAGCCACTAATCATCCAGGTAAAACAGCTATCCAGTTTAAGGGAAGAATCCTTAAATACAAGGATCTAAAAATCCAGGCGGATGGGCTATCTGCGGCCCTGGTGGATTTAGGAATAGAGAAAGGAGATAGGGTTTGCGTATTTCTTCCTAACTGTATGGAATTTATTATCAGTGACTGGGCTGTTTTGAAGGCTGGTGCTGCTGTTGTTCCCACGAGTACCATGCGAACCGATGAAGGTCTTCTCCATGAAGTAGGGAGCTCTAAATCCCGCGTAATTATTTGCAGGGAACATGAGCTGGAGCGTGTCAAGGCTGCAAAGGAGAAGAGTGATATTGAGCATGTCATTGTCACCTCAGATGATGGGTACGATGTTGGGGAATTGAAGGTTAAGGATCTCCCAAAGGGGGTGCATGACTTTCGAAGGCTTCTGGCCACCTATGATGCTAGACCGCCTGATGTGGAGATAGATGTGGAAGAAGACCTGTGTGAGCTGGCCTTTACTGGAGGAGCCACAGGTGTGCCTAAAGGGGTGATGGTTACCCACTTCAATCGATATACCAATATGATACAGGGTCTCCCCTGGTTGCTATCACCTTTCTCGACCTCGGTTATAGGCAAGGCCTCTGTTTATATCACTGTTCCTCTGTTTCATGCCTTTGGGCATTCAACGGCACACATGGCGGCCTTTTGGGCCCTTCGAATTCTATTAGCTCCTGATCCGAGGGATAATGAGGACATTGTACAAACGATGAGAGAATTCCGACCCTTTTTGGTCCCCACGGTTCCGACGCAGCTGATGCGGATGGCTCAAGGGAAGGTGGGAAGGATGAATGTGCTGTGCATGTCTGCCGCAGCTCACCTTCCTGAAGAGATTCGGGAGGCTATTAAGAAGGAGATTGGCAACCCTATCGCAGAAGGCTATGGTCTAACAGAGACTGGTCCCATTGCCCATTTGAACCCTTCGGCCTTTTCAAAGATCACCGGTTTTATGGCCCAGGAGAAACGAAGCATGGGGATCCCTGTGCCAGATACAGAGTGTAGAATAGTAAACCCAGAAACAGGTGAGGATATTCCTTTTGGTGAAAATGGTGAAGTCATCATAAGGGGCCCCCAAGTCATGAAAGGATATTGGCCTGAGCCGGGTTCAGGGTTGAGCAAGGGAGGTTGGCTCCATACCGGAGACATAGGCAGCATGGATGAGGATGGATATTTTTATATCCATGATAGGGTCAAAGACATGATTAACATCTCCGGGATGAAGGTCTACTCCACAACCGTTGATGAGGCCTTATTTAGGCATCCTGGTGTGTTCATGGCTGTTGCTATTGGGGTTCCTGATCCTGAAAGGCCTGGCAGTGAAAGGGTAATGGCCTTAGTGAGGCTGAAGGATGGATATAAGGGGAAAGTGACAGAGGAGGATATTATTGCAACTTGTAGAGAGCATCTTCCGCCTTATGCTATTCCAAAGTTTGTTGAATTTAGAGGGGATTTACCTTTAACCGTTACCGAGAAGTTGTGGAAGAAGGAATTGAGGGATAAAGCCGTTGCAAAAATGAGAGAAAGGGGAGAGCTTAAATAATGGAGTGTTGGAATACTGGAGTAGTAGAATACGGTGAACAGTTACCATTTGGCAAAAAACGATTTTACCACAACTTTTGAACGTTACCAAGATATCACATGGAGGCATGAGGGATGACAGCATATCAATATTGTACGCCGGAATGGTTTGAGGAACTTGAGAAAACATATAGATCGGATTCCAGGTTCGAAGAGCGATTTAAAAAATTATCGATGGTTGTATGTTATCGAGTTCAGGCAGAGCCGGCTTGGGGGATAGAGAAGGACATCATATTTGGTAATGAGCTGGATGCTGGTAAATTGATTAAGCTTGGATTTTACAGTGAAGATGATGCTAAGAAAGAAGCGACTTTTATTCTTGCGGCGACCCCTCAAAATTGGAAAAAACTTCTGCGTAAGGAGACCAAGTTTGTAACAGATTTTATGTTAGGGAAAATAAAGTTGGAGCAGGGGAGCAAAGTAGGTATACTAAAGCTGGCACCGCTGTCTGATAAGCTTGTTGACTTTATGACGCAACATGAGATTCAATTTCCTGATGAGATGTCATCTGATGAGCTTGTCAAGTATAGATCCCACCTGGAGGAGTTCAGGTCAAAGGTGGGCGTATAGTGAGTGGATTTGTGTGACCTATAAACTAGTTCACTAGTCAAAGAACCGATTCAAGAATCTATGCATGCGCATCTGCCAGTAGGCGATGTTAACAGGGATGAGCGACCGTGGGTCGAAATTGACATTCCGGATCTTTCCGATGGTGGATAGATAGTGCACATGATCAGCGACGGACACGGGACATCCCTTTGCGTGGATATATGGCGAAGATCTGCTCTTGAAACAGTGCCAGACGGTGCTAAAGGTCTTTAAAAGCATATCATTCGATTTGGTTTTCCTGACATCCACCTCCCGGGTGGTCTTGTAGTTGCTTTGAATCTTGACATCTTGATCATTGATCCTTCCCTCCCAACTGGTGCAGCTCCCTGCGAAGATCACCCTCTCGCCCTCATCAAGTTCAAGGGGTTCTTCCAGACTTCCCACCACATATCTGACCTTTTTCATGTCCTGGTTTACGTTTGGGTAATAGCCTTTAAATATGTGCATTGCCTCCTGAAGGGCTCCCGGACAGCCGCCCCAACAGTAGTCGGGAGAATGTGTTTCAGGAAACGTGCCCACGGTGCAGGTCAGATTGCTATGCTCTCCGAAGTAATCGTCAATATGTTCCATGCAAAATTCAAAATTCCGGGTTTTTTCCCTAACCTCCTTGAGCGGGAAATCACCTGAAACGTCGATTTCCTCCAAATGCATGGGGCCAAAACCCCTCTCGGCTGCAAAACGTAGGTGAATCAGATCATGAGGGTCCACGTGAACCATATGACAGCATACTGTGTCAACGGCACACGAATTTTTCCCCATCACGATGGCCCCCATGTAGAAGGGGGTCGGTGTAAGCATCATCTTTTGCCCGGCCGTGATGGCATCTGTGGCGATAAAGCTCGGTTGGATGACCTCCTGAAGATCGGCAATTTTATGCTCCAGGAAGCTGTTGTGATCCACCAGTCTGTGCCGATCATCCTGAATCCCTATGAGGTTCTTGAGACTCAAGGTGAGTCTGGTCCAGGGGTGGGCCTTGAATTTGGGCAGGTTGATGAGAAAGTCACATTGGGCAATCGGCTTCGGGACAAAGATCCGATCCCGGAGCCTCCCATGTCCTTTAAGTTCAACCGGAACCTGTTTGACCTCATCAAAATAATAGGCCTTGATCTTGTGCTTCTTTATTACTTCCGGATAACCAGCGTTTTTGAAATTGAACCTGGTAGCAAGGGTGATACCTGATCGCTCACCCACGGCAAGCTCTTCCATCCCTTCAACTCGCTCTTTGGTGGCCGTTATAACGCCGTCCAAAAACTCCTTGCGGGTAAAGGCGTGGGGAAATACCTCAGGATGAGCAATGACCACATTGGGCTTTAGGAGGATCCTTCCCCAGGGCTTCACGCCCAACTCCTCCATACCTCCTTTGACGATGTAAGAGATCTTCTCCGGATCGTATTCGTCGCACCTCATGATCAGTACCTTGTGCGTCATTTTTATCTTTGCCCTGTTAGAATGCCCCGTGCGGAAGCACGGGGATGGTATCCAAAATATTGTTCCGCTTTTTCACACGGGGTATAATACCCCGTGTGAAATCTAACAGGGTTTACCTCCTTGATAAATAGTCTTTCACAGACGGGAGATGAGATGGGCCCAGGCAATTGTAATAAGTAGTTAAATAAGGCAGCTCTTTGCAGTAAGCATAATATCACATCTTAGAGATTAGGTGTTAGGGTTAAATTTTTTGTTATAAATTTTGTCCAAGTGTATTAGGGTAATCATAAGGCAGGCTATTTAAGGCTAAAAGACTATCCTCCATTTTTCAACAAGAAAGGCTCTTGGCCGTTATTTGGTGATCAGGAAAGGCAACAAGTTTCTAAGAGTTCTTTTTATGCCCATCAATGGAATCTATTTGATCTGCCTGGTTCTTCTCTTAGGGGCCTGTCTTTATTTGCTCTATCCTAAGATTGAAGATTTTTTTGTGTTCTTCCCTGAAACCCCTTTTGACTGCACTCCCGATGAGCTAAATCTGCATTATAAAGAAGTCTATTTCCACACCGACGATGGCAAGAGGCTGCATGGCTGGTTTTTCGCCCAGAAAAAAGAGGCTCCCGTTATTCTGTTCTGCCATGGGAATGCAGGAAATATCTCCCACCGCCTTGAGAACGTCAAGTCCCTCTTGATCCAGGGACTAGGGGTTTTTATTTTTGATTACAGGGGTTATGGAAGGAGTTCGGGAAGGCCCTCGGAAAAGGGCCTATATCTAGACGGACTGGCAGCATATGACTATCTGACAACGGGAGAGCTTATCCCGCCAACCAACATCATTCCCTTTGGGCGTTCGATTGGTGCTACGGTGGCGATAGAGATCTCCCTAAGAAGAAGGGTCAGGTCTATCATAATAGAGAATGCCTTTACCTCAATAAAGGAGATGGCCAGAACCATACCCCTCTTTCATCTGTTTTCCTTTTTTCTGCCCGCCCATTACAATAATCTGGAGAGGATTGGCTATGTCACTATTCCAAAGCTCATCATCCACGGTGAAGAGGATGAAATCGTCTCCTTCTCTATGGGAGAGAAGCTTTTCAGGGCCGCAAAAGCTTCCAAGTATTTCTTCCCGATAAAGGATGCAGGTCACAATGATACGTTTATTGTTGGAGGGAGGAAATACTTTGAGACCATAGCTGCATTTGCATATGGCTCAAAAATCTGAGAGTTTATCTGTTAGGTACTAGGTCTAGAGGTGGTGAGGATTGGACTTTTTCTTCTTAAAGGGGCTTGATACATTGTAGGAATAGGTTGAAATGTCGTTAGTCATTTTACCAAGGCTGAGATACTGGTTTGCTATAATCCTCCTGCCCCTTTTTACTCCTTTGCTGGGTTCTGCCTCCGATTATATGAATATCAGCACCTCTCATTTTTCCTTTTATTTTCATGTCCAGGATAAAAGGTTAATGAGATCCTTAATCGATCAGGCTGAGGGATTAAGAAGTGAAATCATGGAGGATCTGGGTATTGACATTGAGGAGACGACCAAGGTCTATCTTGTCCCCTCATTCAGGAAATTTCAAGAAATCCAGGCAAGGGCAAAGATCCCGTCCTGGTCGGTAGCAGTAGCTTACCCCAGCTTAAACACGATAATCATAAGATCCCCCAGGGCTACAAAAAGGGGGCATATTGATTTGAGAAAGGTCTTTAAACACGAATTCACCCATATCGCTGTAGGTAGAGCCTTCAAGGGGAGGGAAAGGGTCCCCCGCTGGTTGGATGAGGGATTGGCTATGTACGTATCCAAGGAATGGGGTCTCTCCAGGGTTTCTGCCATGACCCGGGCAGTTCTTACTGATTCACTGATCCCTCTATCGGAGATAACCCGATGCTTTCCCCAGGAGGCCGATAGAGCAGAGCTGGCCTATTTGGAGAGCTTTTACCTTATTTCTTTCCTGATAAGCCGATACGGTGAAGAGAGTTTCCATCGATTTATAAAGGTATATAGTGGTGGCAAAGGATTGAAGGAGGTTCTGATGGAGGTTTACGGTATCAGGTGGGAAGAGCTAGAGGAAAAGTGGAGCAATTACCTCCAATCGAGGTTTAGCCGGATACCCATAGTTACGAGCACCACAACCCTGTGGTTTTTGCTCACCATCGCCTTTATCCTTGCCTATTTGAGGAAGAGGAGGGCGAATAGGTTGAAATTGGAGGAATTGGAGAGCGAGGATGAGGAGCTTTAAATCTTTAAATACGGCTGTCACACAATAAGGGCTAAAAAATGGAATTGAGAAGCCAGCGTGATAAATCCTATGGCCGTTGATAAGTCTCAGACAAGTGGAGGGGAACAGGAATCACCTATTGACACCGGACAAATTATTTTGAGTCGTGAAAAATCGAGGCACCATAGAATGCCAGGAAAGGACCGAGATTAAAATTGACATGGTAAGCATAATTTACTATGGTTCCATCCTCTGAGCTGCAGTGCATCGGAGGGTAGTCGCCATAACCACGATGCAGGTGTAAGTCTGTCCTGAGGAAGGAGGGATTCAATGATTACCTTTGATGATTTCATGAAGCTGGAGATTAAGATTGGTACGGTGACAGTGGCAGACAGGGTCCAGGGTACTGATAAGCTGATACGGTTGGAGCTTGATTGTGGGAGCGAAACGAGACAGGTTGTCGCGGGTCTCGCTCCCTCTTATATGTCGGAGCAACTTGTCGGAAAACAGATTCCGGTGCTGGTCAATCTTGAGCCGAGGAAGCTGCGCGGTGTTGAAAGCAAGGGGATGATCCTCGCAGTGGTTGTGGAGGGAAAGGCCGTTCTGCTCATGCCCGACGACCATGTTCCACCTGGAAGTGTGGTGCGGTAGTTGTGTTGAGAGGCAGGAAAAAGGGGAACGTAGGGTTAGTCCTTGATGGAGCAGACCTTTGTCCGTCAAACATTGGTCAGAACTCCTCGGTCATTCTGGCGAAAAGTTCCATGTCTCCTCAAGTCTCTTCCACCACCATTTACGTCCCTAGCGAGGCACAGAAGCAAAGTGACGCCATAATAGACACACAATGCTTGAGTTCCCGTTTTAGTGAGATAGAATAGGCCGCGAGCTGGGGGACGGATATTTCCATCACCTGCATGTCCAGTTCCTGCTCCCTGCGGTATGATTGGAAAGAGTTCCTCTTCGCCAAGCTATGACATGAGGGATATCCCCCGCATCTTTTGGGGAGGCTATCACATCAGGCACAAATTCGTTGTAGGTTGCATTGTGTGGGGCTAAAGGAGGAGATCTTCTTTGTTGGTGAGAGTATTTTCTTAATCGAGGATATGAGCAGGTTTTTTAATAGCAACTTTTGAGATCATGAAGCACAGGAGGACCGATTTTCTAGAGACCTTTTCAGTGTCATGCTATCTATATATTTGAGGTCACCACCGAGGGGAATACCTAGGGCGATTCTTGTAACAATAACGTCCTTTCCTTTCAATAAATCGGCCAGGTATGAAACGGTTGCCTCGCCTTCTACGGTTGGATTGATAGCCAGTATAACCTCCTTTATGTTTTCATTTCTCAGGCGTGACATGAGCTCGGCTATGCGCAAATTCTCTATTCCGATACCATCGAGGGGGGAAAGGACCCCCTGTAGAATATGATATCTGCCTTTAAAGGCCCCTGATTTTTCAATAGCCAATTGGTCTCCAGGCCCTTCAATAACGCAAAGCCTGCCGTTTGCCCTCCTTTGATCGCTGCAGATAAGGCAGGGGTCCTTATCGGTTAAATTGAAGCAGATAGAACAAAACCTGATCCTTTCTTTTGCCTCCAGAAGACTCTGGGCGAGTCCGTCAGCGAGCTCTCTTGGACTTTTCAAGACATAGAGGGCTAATCTCTCTGCTGATTTCTTTCCAATGCCAGGAAGTCTGCTAAATTGTTCAATTAACCTTCCCAGTGATGGCGGATAGACCCCCATAACTCATATCTAATCTAGTTAAGTTAAAGGTTATGCGTTGTTTATCGTGTTTTAAGTTGTGCATTGCGACATAGGATTTGCGCTCAATATCCTACATCTCATAATACTATATGATACCTGGTATTTTTATTCCACCGGTTAACTTGGTCATCTCCTCACTGACCATTTGCCTTGCCTGATAAAGGGCGTCGTTGACCGCTGCTAAAACAAGATCTTCTAACATCTCAATATCATTTGCATCTGCTACCTCTGGATCAATCTTTATGGAAACGATCTGCTGTTTTCCATTTGCCACAACTGCAACCATTCCACCCCCGGACGATGTCTCAACTGTCTTTTCACCTAACTCTTCCTGTAGCTTTGCCATCTTTTCCTGAAGCTGTTGGGCCTTTTTCATTAGGCCGCCCATATTAGGTAGACCTTTCATTGATTTGACCTCCCTATACACTACTGTTTGTTGTGTTTGCTGAGTTCATTATGTTCATAGGGTCTTAACATTTACCCTGTGGAGTAGATGACTTACTCATAGCAGAGCAAGTTAAAGATAATAAATTCTAAGGCCTTATCATGCGCGATCTGCCTAAGGCGGACTCCACAGGGCAGGCAAATAAATCTTTCTTGATACTAAAAAGATGGCATCGTAAGAGCTGAACCTTCTGTTCTATCCTGATGAGGGAAGAGGGTTTTTTGGGTAGAGAAGGTGGTGCTTTTTTGCCACAACCTATCAATACTATGACAAGTGAAATCAGACAAAGGAGCTGTATCAAATTTTTTAGCTTCATGATTTTAGCTCTTCCTTTGCCTTGCTTAATGCCTTCTTAACCATCTCAGGTCCAGTTCCTCCAGCAATATTTCTACGATTGACACATGATATAGGATCCAGCCATCCGTAGACATCCCTCTCAATAAGGGTGCTGAAGCGTTTCATTTCAGTTAGGTCCAACTCATGTAATTCCCTTTTTTCCTTTTTGGCTGATAGGATCATATCGCCCACAAGGTGATGGGCCTTCCTGAATGTCATCCCCTTGCTGACTAGGTAATCAGCTAGGTCTGTTGCAACCAGATATCCTTTCTCAATTGCCTCCTTTATGTTTTCTTCTTTAAAATCTATCTCTTTGAGGAGCCTGGAAAATATTATGAGCGATTTTTTTACTGTATCAACAGTATCGAATAGGGGTTCCTTGTCTTCCTGCATATCCTTGTTATAGGTGAGGGGAAGGCCTTTCATTGTTGTTAGGAGGGAGATCAAATTACCATATACCCTTCCGGTTTTCCCTCTGATGAGCTCGGGTATATCCGGGTTTTTCTTCTGTGGCATTATGCTGCTACCTGTAGCAAATGCATCTGAGATCTCTATAAAGTCAAATTCCTGGGTTGACCAGATAATCAATTCCTCACAAAGACGAGACAGATGCATCATCAAAAGGGCAGAGGTAAAGATAAACTCTAAAACATAATCCCTGTCAGATACCGCATCCATGCTGTTAGCGGTAATGTTTTCAAGCTTTAACTCCCTGGACAAAAATTCCCTGTCCACATTAAAGGTTGTTCCTCCCAGTGCTGCGCTACCCAGAGGAAGAACATTTGTTCTCTTTAAGGCTTGTTCATACCTCTCCATATCTCTCTTCAACATCTCGTAGTAGGCCAGTAGATGATGTGCTAAAAGCACAGGCTGGGCTCGCTGGAGATGTGTGTAACCTGGCATAATCAGGTCTTGATTCTTTTCTGCCAACTCAATCAAGGATAACTGAAAATCCTTTATCAGGTTGATGATTTTGATAGTTGAATTTTTTGTAAATAGTCTTGTATCAAGGGCTACCTGGTCGTTTCTACTTCTTCCAATATAGATTGCTTCACCTAATGGGCCAATTTTTTCTACAAGGGCCTTTTCAATATGTGTATGGATATCCTCCAGGGTCTCATCAAAGGGGAAATTACCGCTTTCTATTTCTCCATAAATCTCATGTAAGGCATTGAGGATGGTTGCAGCTTCACCCTTAGTGATTATACCCTGTTTTGCAAGCATCCTGCAGTATGCCATGCTCCCTTCAATATCCTCTTTAAACAGCCTTTTATCGAAATGTATGGAGGCATTAAAGTCATCTACGATCTTATCTGTATCAGATTTGAAGCGGCCTCCCCAGAGCTTGCCTCCCATTTTACCTTCCCTTTCTCATGAGATTTGCGATTTTCAACCTCAGCCCACTAAGCCTGATAAAACCCTCCGCATCCTTCTGGTTATATACTGTGTCCTCTTCGAATGTGACAAATTCATCACTGTAAAGGGAAAAGTCAGATTTTCTCCCTACTACACTGCAGTTACCTTTGTACAATTTAAGTCGCACTCTGCCTGTAACGTTTTGCTGGGTCTCATCAATAAGGCACTGGAGCATCTGCCTTTCAGGGGCGAACCAGTAACCATTGTAAATCAGCTCAGAATATTTAGGTGTCAATCCGTCCCTTATATGCATAACCTCTCTATCCAGGGTAATGGATTCCATTGCAATGTGGGCAATCCTTAAGATCGTTCCGCCTGGTGTCTCGTATACACCCCTCGATTTCATACCTACGTATCTGTTTTCGACTATGTCCACCCGACCGATGCCATTCTTACCCCCTAACTCATTGAGTCTCCTGAGGAGATTTGCAGGAGAAAGTCTCTCATCATCAACAGCTATAGGATTCCCATTTTCAAAATTTATTTCCACGTAGGTGGCCTTATCCGGAGCGATCTCTGGAGATACAGACATGACAAACATATCCTCAGATGGTTCCTGCCATGGATCTTCTAAGATACCCCCCTCAAAGCTTATATGGAGGAGGTTCCTGTCACTGCTATAAGGTTTTTCCCTGGTAACAGGGATGGGTATGCCTCTTTTTTTGGCGTATCTTATTAGGTCTTCTCTTCCCTTGAAATCCCATATCTTCCATGGGGAGATGATCTTTAGCGTTGGATCCAGGGCCATATAGGCAAGTTCAAACCTGACCTGATCGTTACCCTTTCCCGTGGCACCATGGCTCACTGCATCCGCATCTATACTTTTGGCTACAGCTACCTGGTGTTTGGCTATAAGTGGCCTTGCAAGGGAGGTACCTAAAAGGTAGTTATTTTCATAAATGGCATTGGCCGTTAGGGCCGGCCAGACAAATTCCCTTACAAGCTCTTCCTTTAAATCTTCGACAATTACCTCGTCTGCACCTGCTTCAAGGGCCCTTTTCTTCAGTGCATCAATATCTTCTTCCTGGCCAAGATCAGCAGCATAGGCAATGACAGGACAGTGGTAAGTGTCTTTAAGCCAGGATGGTATAACCGATGTGTCCAGGCCTCCAGAATAGGCTAACACGATCTTTTTTATCTTTTGAGTCATCATTCTTCTCTTTTATGGTTACCTATTGCTCTTAAGAGACTATTCTTGGTCATTCCTGCTCTAAGGGCCTAAAAACGACCAAGGTGTGTGGGAATTTGTGAGATGCGATTTGTGTTCCCCTGAGATCCCTCAGGTTTAACAGGCCTTTTTTTATATCTAAATTTCCTTGAATACCTTATCCAGGCAGTTGATTAACAGGTCAATCTCTTCTTTCCCTATAATCAAGGGAGGAACAAACCTAAGAACCCTTTCCTGGACGCAGTTTATTAAAAAACCTTTTTCCATGCAGGCATTTGCAATATCGGCTGCCTCTCTATCCGACATTAACGCAAGTATAAGGCCTAACCCCCTGACATCTTTTATAACGCTATACTTTTGTTGAAGGTTAGTGAGCCTATTTTTAAAGTAATCTCCCATCTCTCTGGCATTTTCAATCCAGCCATCATTAAGGAGGCTTTTTACAACTGCCAGGGCACCTGCTGCAATGAGGGGGGTTCCCCCAAATGTTGTCGCATGACTCCCTGGACCAAAGGCATCGGTCAATTCCTCTTTAGCCAGCATAGCACCTATAGGCAGTCCATTACCCAGGGCCTTGGCCAGGGTCATTATATCAGGCGTTATTCCAAAATGTTGATGGGCAAAGAACCTCCCTGTTCTTCCCATACCAACCTGTACCTCGTCTAATATTAAGAGCATAGCATGCTCTCTACAGATCTCTCTGACACCTTTTAGGTAATCAGGATCAGGCAAAACAACGCCTCCTTCGCCCTGTATCGGTTCTAACATTACAGCACAGACTGATCCATCTATGGCACATCTTAGATTTTCCAGATCGTTAAAAGGCACAAATCTAAAGCCTTGGAGCAAAGGGTCAAAGCCTTTTCTGATCTTTTGTTGACCTGTAGCCGAGAGGGTGGCCATTGTCCGGCCGTGAAATGAATTGTCCATGGTTATGATAACATGTCTTTCAGGTCCAAATTTTTCTGTTGAGTAACGTCTGGCCAGTTTTATGGCTGCCTCGTTAGCCTCTGCACCACTGTTACAAAAGAACACCCTGTCTGCAAATGAGTTCTCTACTAAGATCTCGGCAAGTTCTGTCTGGGGTTGGGTGTAGAAAAGGTTAGAGACATGGACAAGCTTTTTTGACTGCTCGCATAGAGCCTCGCTTACTATAGGTGAGCTGTGGCCGAGGGTACAGACAGCTATTCCCCCGACAAAATCAATGTATTCCTTACCATTTTCATCCCACACCCGGCAGCCATCTCCCCTAACCAGGGTGATGGGAGAGCGCCTGTAGGTCTTAAACATGAATGTATCTGCCCTGTCTATCGTATTAAGGGGCATAAGGTCTAATTAGGAACTATTTCTGTTCCCACTCCTTTATCTGTAAATATCTCTAAAAGCAGGGTATGTTCCTTTCTGCCATCAATAATATGGACCTTTTCTACTCCACCTTTAAGGGCCTCTAGACTACATTGCAGCTTTGGGATCATCCCTTCTTTAATAGCCCCATCAGCTATCATATGGTTGGCATCCTCCGCTGTGAGGCTATTAATAAGATTGCCATCCCTGCCAAGAACACCCTCTACATCGGTCAGGAGGATGAGCTTTCTGGCCTTGAGAGATGATGCAATATGGCCGGCCACGAGATCGGCATTTATGTTGTATGTCTCATTGTCTTTGCCAACCCCGACAGGGGCGATGACAGGAATAAATTGGTTATCTATAAGGCTCTTTATTATTCGGTTGTCAACAGAGACAACCTCACCCACCAGACCAATATCTATTATCTCCGGGGGGTTGTCAGGCTTATCGCCTGTCTCATCATGATTTGATATAAACTGAAGCTTTTTGGCAGTGATAAGATGGCCATCTTTACCCGAGAGACCAACTGCCTGCCCACCGTGTTGATTTATAGTGGCTACAATCTCCTTATTTACCTTACCAGCAAGAACCATCTCCACTATATCCATAGTCTTCTCATCAGTAATTCTGTGGCCTCTCACAAAATTCGATTTTATGGACATTTTACTCAAGAACTCTCCTATCTGAGGCCCGCCTCCATGGACTACCACTGGGTTGAGGCCAACGTATTTCATGAGAATAATATCTAGGGCAAAGGCTTTCTTTAGTTTTTCATCAACCATAGCATGGCCGCCGTATTTGATGACCATTGTCTGCCTATTGAATTTTTTTATATAGGGCAGGGCCTCAATCAGGATCCTTGCCCTGTCCAACCCGGTGTTCATCTAGATCTTACCTCATTCCTAAAGAATATATTTGCTTAGATTTATATCTTCAAGGATCTCACTTAACTTCTCTCTTACATAATCCTTATCAATGGTTATCTCTTTTTCTTCCATGTCTGACGCATTGAAAGAGATATCGTCTAAAAGTGCCTCCATTACAGTATGCAACCGGCGTGCACCTATATTTTCCATGGTCTCATTGGCCTCGTAAGCCATTTTTGCTATCTCGGCTATAGCTGATTCAGTAAAGTTTAAACTTATTTCCTCAGTAGACAATAGGGCCTTGTATTGAACTATCAAGGCATTTTGTGGCTCTGTTAGTATCATGACGAAATCCTTCTGTGTGAGGGGATTGAGTTCTACCCTGATAGGGAAGCGTCCCTGGAGTTCAGGCAAAAGGTCAGAGGGTTTGCTTCCGTGGAAGGCGCCAGATGCAATGAATAAGATATGATCGGTCTTTACCATTCCATATTTTGTAAGCACTGTTGATCCTTCAACTATTGGAAGGAGATCCCTTTGTACTCCCTCTCTTGATACATCAGGGCCAGATGTTGACTCACTTCCCACTATCTTGTCCAGTTCATCTAAGAAAATTATTCCGTTTTGTTCTGTCCCGCGAATGGCCTCCTCAACAACCTTATCGAAATCAATGAGCTTTTGCGATTCCTGCTGTGTTATTATCTCGATTGCCTCTTTTACCTTCACCTTCCTTTTTTTTGTCTTGGCTGGCAAAATGTGCCCGAAAATCTCCTTCACATTTATATCCATTTCTTCTAAACCGGTACCGGAGAAAATCTCTATAAGTGGAAAGGGCTTATCGGTTACCTCTAAGTCCACATACCTTTCATCAAGTTTACCATTCGTTAAAAGACGCCTCAGCTTCTCCCTGGTTGAGTTAGGATCAGCAGGTTCGTTTTTAACAACCTCAAGCATAGTTTCTCTTTTTTCCTCCGTATCTTTCTCTATTTGCTTTTTTGGCTTAGGGAGGAGGATGTCTAGCAGTTTATCTTCTGCTAACTCCACTGCCTTAGTCTTAACCTTTTCCTGTTCCTCTTGCTTGGCCATATTCACAGCCAGCTCAGTCAAATCCCTGATCATACTCTCTACGTCTCTGCCCACATAACCAACTTCGGTAAATTTCGAGGCCTCTATCTTTAAAAAAGGTGAGCTGGCTAACCGGGCAAGGCGTCTTGCGATCTCCGTTTTTCCAACACCTGTAGGGCCTATCATAATAATATTCTTAGGGGCTATTTCGTCTCTCAGCTCTTGAGGAACTTGTTGCCTTCGCCATCTATTCCTGAGAGCTATAGCCACAGAGCGTTTTGCCTTGTCCTGGCCAACTATATATTTGTCCAGCTCTGAGACAATCTCTTTTGGTGTTAAGACCCTCATATCTTTTTCTATCTTGTCATTCTTTTCCACTAGGTCTCCATATTAGGGTTAGGGATCCTGGATTTAGCATTATCGAGTCGATATCAGATATTTTCTTTAGGATTGGGAAGAGATTTCACCTCAAACTCTTGATTGGTATACAGGCAGATAGAGGCCGCAATTTTCATTGACTCCATGGCTATAGATTTGGCATCTAAATTCGAGTGGGCCATGAGTGCCCTGGCAGCAGCTAAGGCATATGGACCTCCAGAACCAATAGCCGCCACCTCTTCATCCGGTTCGATCACATCTCCGTTACCTGATAGTATGAGGGTATGTTCCTTGTCCATGGCAAGGAGCAAGGCCTCTAACCTACGAAGAATCCTATCCGTTCTCCAGTCCTTGGCTAACTCGACCGCTGCTCTGGGTAAGCTTCCATTGAATTTTTCCAGCTTTCCCTCGAGTTTTTCAAAAAGAGAAAAGGCATCTGCTGTTGCCCCGGCAAAACCTATTAGAACCTGATCATTATACATAAACCTGAGTTTTTTTGCCTTTCGTTTAATAATTGTATTTTCCAGGGTCACCTGTCCATCTGCTGCCATAATCGCATATCCGTCTTTCCTAACGGAAAGAATTGTGGTCCCGCTGATCCTCGGATTTGACCGGTCTCTTTTTTTAGTTCCTGACACGAGCACATGTCCTCCTTAGAGGGAACTGGGGCCAAGATGTAACCCCTTAGCTTCTTGGATGAGCTTTATCATAAACCTCAACTAGCCTATCAATACTCACATGCGTGTATTTTTGGGTAGTTGAAAGGTTTACATGTCCCAATAGTTCTTGGATTGATCTTAAGTCTGCGCCCCCATCTAGCAAATGAGTTGCAAAGGTATGGCGTAGGGAATGGGGGCTGATCTCCGTCGTTATACCGCATTTTCTTGAGTATCTTTTGACTAATCTATTCACACTTCTGGCGGAAAGTCTCCCACCCCTATAATTAAGGAAAACAGGTCCTTGGCACTTGCTGTACCCGGCCTTTTTTCTTCTCTTCCCCGTGTTTTCAAAGTATTCTTTGATAGCAGCAATAGCCTTTCTACCAACAGGGAGTAACCTTTCTTTGCCACCTTTACCTGACGCCCTTACAAGACGAGAGTTGAGGTCCAACTTTTCTATGTCTAAAGCAACAAGTTCGCTGACCCTGAGACCGGTTGAATACAGGAGCTCCAAAATGGCCAAATCCCTGAGCCCCCACTCTTTTTGCCTGTCAGGTTGTTCCAGTAAGGCGAACATATCATCTACAGGGAGGTAAGTAGGGATATGTCTTTCTTGTTTGGGAGTGGCTATCTCTGCCACCGGATTTAAAGGGACAAGTCCCCTCAATTCCAGGTACCTGAAAAAGGATTTCAATGCAGAAAGCTTCCTGGCAATCGTTGTCCTCCGGCATCTATCAAAGAGCACTCCTAAATATGATCTGATGAGCATATAATCTACGAGGTCAATTCCCGAGGCACCTTCTTTTAGGCCCCTCTTGGATGCAACAAATTCGGTAAATTGCCTTAAATCGCTTTCATAGTTCCTGATTGTGTGTATTGAATATCCCTTTTCTGTCTCGATATATCTGATAAAGGAACTTATCAGTTTTCTCATTTTATTTGACCACCTGCTCAACTGCTCTTAAAAAAGTGAAAATAATATTAAAGACTTAAATGCTATCATATTCACTAATATAAGCAATTAAAAAATTCTTTAACAATCTCGGCCTAGTATCCTAAAGCACGGGCAGTGGGGATTTTCTGTCCACTGCAGGCGCTTTGGGATAGGGATTAAGTTGGGTAGTGGAGATACCTAGTGCACAACCAACCACGCAGCATAAGTGGTATTCTGTAGAGACTTTCTTTGACCATTTAAGGTAGGTTTTAGCGTGCTCTTGCCCCGTTTCTGCCTTTCTAATAACTTACTCTGACCATCGATGTGTTTATTTTCCTGCTGCCGATAGGGATTTATCGGAAATCCTTTTCAGCGACCGTTCTAATCCTTTATTCCTCTTCCAGCAAAATCCTGTGCTCAACAAGGTTCATCTCCTTAATCCTTGCTTTGATTGTGCGTTGTCCACCAAAAATGTCCTGAAGATATATCCCATCTTTCTCGGGCCTTAGGATATCTACACCTTCCATAATGATTTTCTCTTCCCCATCTTTTATTAAGTATGCATTGGCCTCACACATCTTTTGCCTCCTCTCAACTGCTATAACAGCCAGGATAGAACAATTCTACAAAAGAAAAAAACCAGAAAGGAAGATTCAATCTCTTTTTATATAAGCCCTTCTGGCCTTTTTCAATCTAGCTTCCTCTTTGTAGCTTCTTGCTACAATTTATAGATGTATTTAAGAGGACAAAACTGGAATTGTCAACAAAAAAGGTTTGCACTGGCGGGGGCCTTTTGAAGCGTCATAGATCGATATATAAAACCCAAAAGGCGAGGACTACCTCGGCGACTGGGCTCCCTATGTGAGAAACGCCGGCGGGCCTTTCATGTTCTTGAGCGGGCTTGGATGGTCCATGGTAAATGCGTAATTTTCCATCTAGGTCAACCCCACTGCAATACGTACTGGTCGTATTCTTTTTCGATTTTATTCTTATGGGTCAGCTCCTCAGCGGCCAGGCGAGCAAAGAATTTGCCAACGTCGCTGTCCCCGAACTTCTTTGCCAGGTCATCGTAATACTCGTAAGTTTCCTGTTCACGTTTACCAGCATATATCAAGAGCTTCTGGTATTCGTAATCGGATGCATCGGTGAGAGGCACATCCTCTAAATAGTTGATGAGCTTCAAGTCTTGGACCTTCGGCATGTCGAGGCTGAACTCCTTCATCTTCTGGGGGTCGTCCTTAATTGCTAACAGTTTAGCTTTATGTTCAAGCTCCCAGTCTGCCAGTTCTTTGAGGAAGGCCTTGGCCTCCGGGGCTTCAACCTTTTCGATTGCCCCAGTGTACAGCTTATAAGACTGCCCCTCGATGTTTAGTGCACGGTTGATTACCATATCCAATGTCCAAGTACTATTCATTTCTACACATCCTCTTCCTATATAAAAAGATGATAGAATGATGAGATTGAGAGCTCCCTTCCTTGGAGAGAAACCATAGAGTGAAATAGCCCCGTGTGTCAAGGGGAAAGAGGCCACAACATATGCGGTTTGATCTGTGAATGCTCCCAAAGGTGGAGCGGTAGATGCGTTCAATGATGGAAACGTTTAGGCGTAACTGGTACTTTGGCTAGATTTTGACGAACCTGTCCATTGAGGAGGCACAAATCTCAAGGAAATAATCAGGATCCTTGTAGAAGTAACCCTCACCTCTTTATCCTCAACAAAACTGATGATTTTCATGCTTCTCTGACACTTGGGTGAGATAAGGGGATCAACCTCATAGATCTTCTGCATTAACCTGGCCCAGTTCTTCCGATATTTTTTTGAATCCCCTTCTGGTTGAATAATATAAGGTATCAACCCATCCTGGTTTTGCTTTTACCGTCTTCCACGGGAGGCATCACAGTAATAGCCATAATAGCGAACCATCTGCTCTCTCTTGTTGGGTATGTGAGAGCACATGGCCGCTAACCATTCCAAGATATCAAAGGCCTTTTGTTCTTTTCCGTCCTTGGATTGGTAAATAACCTTGGACTCCTCCGGAACGTAAAAACATTATCCTCATCGACAATTTTCTTGATGCGGGATACATGTTCCGGTTTTAAGATGTTAGCTGTCCCCTTCATATTGAGTCAGCGCCGTTGGGTTTGCTGTAGGAAAGGACGGCATTGGGTTGCTCTCAACTTTTACCTCTCTAGATTCTTACTCAAAAACAAGATATCGCCCAATGCGGTAAGATCACGCTTCAGAACAGGTCATCAAGACTCACGTGAAAGAATGAAAGGGCTCCTTAATTGAAGAACACGCAAAAACCAAAAGTTTTCATCATAACATTTTAATTTCACAGTACCGGGGTGTACGTTAGCATGGTCAATCCAAATGCCTTCTACTTCGCATGTCTGGTGGTCTTAAAATGAAGATCTGCCCATGCCCGGTCTGTTTCAGTTTGTATTGCCTGAACTTCCTCTTGGCCCAGATGCTTGTATCGACCTTGCATCATCAGATATGTCTCAACGGGCAGGCTTCGGGATTCATGATTGATGGTATAGTGAAGGCCATCCACAATTTCATAAAGGGGGAATATATTGGTCTCCACGGCTGCCACGGCTACTTTAGGCCCCAAGTGCTCTTCCATTTTCCATCCGGTGGGGCAAGGTGAAAGGAGATGAAAAAATCGCGTCCCTCTTATCTCTTTTGCCTTTTTGACCTTTTCGATTAGATCATCGGCAAATCCTATACAGGCAGTAGCAGCATAAGGGATACGGTGGGCAGCCATGATCTCCATGATCTGTTTTTTGCGCCGCGTATTTCCCCTGGGTGAGGTGCCTGTCCAGGCATAGCGAGGCGTGGCTGAACTCACCTGGATGCCTGTGTTCATATAGGCTTCGTTGTCCATGCATACATAAATCAAATCGTCGTTTCGGTCTGCTGCACCGGAAAGGGATTGCAATCCGATATCAAATGTTCCGCCATCTCCTGCAAAGGCGAGGACAGGAATATCGTCGACTCCCTGAACCTTCAGCGCGTTGGAGATACCTGCCGCGGTTGGGGCTGCGATTTCAAAGGCGGAATGAAACATCGGTACATCAAAGGCCGCATTGGGATACGGCCCTGAGATCACGGCCACACACGACGGCACGACGACCACTACCACACGCTTCCCAAGGGCTTGAAACACCATACGCATGCCGATGGCAATACCACAACCTGGACATGCCAAATGGCCCGGTCGCATGACTTCAATGGGACGAGAACTCTCTGTCATCATTCTTCCTCCGTCATCCATATGGGGCCATCAAGGGCTTGTTTTCTGTTCACGGCGTCCAGAGCAATGCGTTCGATCAGTTCGGGATCCACATCGGTACCCCCAATACCAGCCAGATATCCTTGAATCTGGTGTCGCAGAGCGCTGTGGGTGAGCGACGCCTTTAGCTCGGAACAAAAGATACCCTCCCGCCCCAGTGAAATGTTTCGGTCAATAACGGCAATTTTGGGCACCTTGTCGAGGATCAGTCGCAACGCCTGAGTGGGGAAAGGCCTGAAAACTCTGATCTTGACCAGGCCAACCTTGTAGCCCTTTTGACGAAGCCGCGCCAGCGCGACTCTGGCTGTGGACGTGATGGTGGCGCTGGTTACCAACACAAGGTCAGCATCTTGCGTTCCGACTGCATCAACTACACCATAGCCCCTTCCAAAAATCTTGGCAAATGATCGGTCCACATCCTCAATGACCTTCAAAGAAAAGGCCATTGCCTCCTGGCTCAAACGACGGTAGCCCCGATACTGCATCTGGTTAACCACTGGGACAGCAAAACCCGGATTGTTGATGTCAAAGCGCTTGGGGATATTGACCGGCGGCAGGAATCGATCCACCAGGCTTTTTTCAGGGACTTCAATCGGTTCCATAAAGTGGGAGATGAAGTTTCCTTCTAAAACAACCATACAAGGTAGTAAGACCTGCTCCGCTATACGGAAGGCCTGTATCACGGAGTCCAAGGATTCCTGGCCATCCTCGCAATAAATCTGAATCCATCCGGTATCTCGCTGGGACAGGCTGTCTGTCTGGTCACTCCAGAAGGCCCAGGGTGCGGCCAGCGTCCTGTTGACGCAGGCCATAACCACGGGCGCACGACAGCCTGATGCGAAGTGAAGCATCTCATGCATCAGGGCAAGACCCTGCGACGAAGTGGCGGTAAAGGTCCGAGCGCCAGCCAGGGAGGCTGAGAGACAAGCTGCCATGGCAGAGTGTTCAGACTCCATGCGCATCATGATCCCACCCAGTTCATCCACCGCTTCCCAGTCTGAAAGCTTTTCGTAGATAGCGGTTTGCGGGGTAATAGGGTAGGCAGCGACGATTTGCGTGCGGCAGAGCCGGACAGCCTCTGCCACAGCGTGATTTCCTGAAATAAACTTTTTCATCTTCCCTCACTCATGCTCATGACGCCACTTGGGCAGACCGCTGCACATACGGCGCAACCTTTGCAATAATCTGAATCTGCCTTGTAGGTTACAAGCCCTGCTGGAGGGGGCGTGATGGATATTTCGGGGCAATAAAGGTAGCAGCGATCGCAGCCTGTGCAGGTGCCGCAGAAAAAACACCGAGCTGCTTCCTGGCTTGCTACGTCTTCATCCAGAGACTGGATGATTTCCTGGAAATTTCTCACACGGCGTGCTGCATCGACACGGGGAAGGGTTGCTGGCGGCCGTTGATCTAGGAACAGGGGTTCAAGGTCCTCAAATCTGACCGCGGACATTGGGTCCCAATCAGAAGGAGGATGAAACAGCGCGTCAATGGAGAAAGAAGTGCCTAAGCCGAAACGCACTTTTTCCTCCGCATCACGGAAGGGCACCCCCTTCAGGTTCAAATGGATGGCCAGGGCTGCCCGTTTCCCGGCGGCAACGGACTCAACAACAGAGCCGGGCATCTGCACCACATCCCCTCCAGCGAAAACCCCCTGGACCCGTGTTTCCAGGGTTTGAGGGGTCACAAAAAGAGTGCTTTCAATCGCCTGATCAAAAAGCCCGCTCCCTTTCAAAAAAGAAAGTTCTCCGGTCTGCCCGATAGCCAGTATTACCCAGTCTGCATCGCGCTTCATGACGGTCCCCTCATCATATGAGGGCCTAAACCGTCCCTTTCTGTCAAAGACGGCCGTGCATTTGATGAACTCAACACCCACGGCCCGACCGTCTTCTTCAAGGATCCCCTTTGGGCCCCATCCGTTGTGCAAAGCGATGGCTTCCTCGAGGGCCTCCTCACGCTCCCGCTCGTGGGCGGGCATTTCGTCCCGCTGCTCCAAACAGATGAGTTCAACCTGATCAGCACCTAGCCTGCGGGCGCTCAAGGCAGCATCAACGGCCACGTTGCCGCCCCCAATGACCACCACTTTGCCACGCATGGCCCCTACACGGCCTCGCCGAACCTCCTTGAGGAAATCAAGGCCCAAGCAAACGCCGTTCAGTTCAATACCCGGAATATTCAAGCTCTGGCTCCGCTCAGCGCCTGCGGCGATAAAAACAGCATCATAGGTTTGGCGGAGTTCCGTGGCCCTTGCTCCCTCTATACGGGTTCCTGTGTGTACCCCGATACCCAGGGATAGAATGCGGGCAAGGTCTCTTTCTAAAACATGCTGAGGCAATCGATATAAAGGAATGCCCCAGCGCAGCAGGCCGCCCAGTTCATCCTCCGACTCGAAAACCGTTACCGGGTGTCCCATGCGTGCCAAGTGATAGGCTGCTGAAAGCCCGGCTGGTCCGGAGCCGATCACGGCCACCGGGTGATCGCAGCCCGCATCAGTCAAAACCGTTGGCTCAGCCCTGCCCCATTCCGAGGCTGCCCGTTCCAAAGCTTTAATATGAACCGCCCCATCCCACTGGTCCCGATTGCAATCCACCTGGCATGGGTGATAACAAACACTGCCACAGACGCCAGGGAGGGGATTTTCTTCCAAGAACGCGCTCAGGGCGCCGTCAAAATCCCTTTGGGCAGCCCTATACAAGGCGCGCGGGATTGGGTTTCCCGCTGGACAAGCGCTTCGGCAAGGAGAAATCTTCTCACGTTGCTCTGGACGGCGGCTGCCCCATGTCCCTGTCTTGAACACCTCGGTGGTGGAACGGGAGATAGGAATAATTTCTTCCGGGTCAATGCATCTGGGTGTGGTCATATCACCTCTCTATTTTCAGTAGCTTCAGATTGGCATAGCCCTGGTGGACAGCCTCGACATTCTCTTTCTTCTTGGCAGGAACCATCTCCTCAACAGCATTAATCACATGCTCCTCGGATAGGTAGGCCGTGAAACGGCAATAGGCCCCCAAGATCGCGGTATTGATCACATGGCCGAGTCCCAGGTTCCCGGCAATGGTTGTTGCATCTACAAGACCAATGGTAAATCCCGCCAGCCTCTCGAATGCATCTGCCGCTTTTTTTGTGTTCAGCAGGATTTGTGAGCCGGGACACATCAAAGTGCGAAGCTCATCAGGGTTGATGAGGCTCTCGTCAAAGCAAAGGAGCTCATCTGGATGCTTGATCTCACATTTCAGGAGGATCTTTTCCTTATCCACGCGGAGGAAACCGATCACCGGCGCGCCGTGTCTCTCAGCGCCGAATAGAGAATAACACTGAGGGTACATCCCTGCCTTGAAAAAGGCCAAACCGAGCATCTGGGAGGCCATGACGACCCCCTGACCTCCGCGTCCATGAAACTTGATCTCACGCATTCTTCAATCTCAAACCATTCCTCGTTTCTTTTTTTCTAGAGCGTAACGCTGAATATCCCGTCTGAACCGCTAGCCCGGATTATCCATGAGGTCAGATGAGTACGCGAGCAAGGAAGCAAGGGGGAAGCCGTATTTCTAGTACTGCGAGTCCTTGATGACGCAGATCGCGTGCTGATATGGCTTCGGCTTATGTGAAGAATACCGCATGCTTTTTTCTCCTTTGGCACCGTTTCAGACTGTTTTTTGAGATATCGCCTTTTTGTTCCATAACCAATTGATTTTAACGGTCTTAGCTATATATTGTGGTATTCTTCATGAAAAGCCAACCCTGGATGCCCCGTGCGGAAGCACGGGTTCTTTACCATCCGGGTCTTTTATCTTTGGCTCGCTGGGTCTCTTGACAAGTTCAAGAAATGTATCTAAGTAAATTACTACCTTAGTTGCTTCTAATGCCTCTTGATATAACTTAAAAGCTAAAATAGGTTCGCTATGAGATAAAAATTCTCTATCCACTTGCCTCCACCAATCTTGAATATGAAGTGTTTTCTGATTCTTTCCCTCTATAACGGCCTGCCTGCCTAATGCTTTCATCTTGCATTAACATCGCCTTTATGCTGACCAGTGCCACTGCCGGGCATTCTCATTGCCTGTCTATCAAGACCTAATTGTCTTATTCTCCTTGCTATAAAATCTTCCAAGAGCTTACGTTAGTTTTGGCTGATTGAGGTGTAATGATTTATTTCTTTTAGCAAGACGTTTTTCCAATCTTGCTTTTCTTTTAGCACGGGCATAAGCCTTCCTAATGAATGATGAGAATTCCCTTTGTTGGATGGAAAGTATAGGGTGAAGTAGCGTTGTGCGTCAAGGGAAAAGGGGCCACAAGATATGCGGTTTTGGGATTAGACTATGCTCTCAGAGCGTGTGAATGCTCCCAAAGGTGGGGCGGTGTAGGTGTGTTCAATGATGGAAACTCTTGGGCGTAACCGCTACTTTGGTTGGATTTTGACGAACCTCTCCATTGAGGGGGATCAAGCTCATAGGTCAAAAATAAGATTTCTTGCAATCGCCACTATAAGATGCAGAATTTGGGGGACGGGGTGTTAGCCGGCAGATAATAGTGCGCCTTGCATTATCTTCGCCTTTGGTTTGCGAGGGCGGGGGACCTCTCGTTTGTATCTGTCCAGAAATCCTATCCAGCTCACCGTCAGTGTTATGGAACCGAAATCCTCCTCAACCCGTCCCTTCAGGATATAAGGTCGGAGTCCATGCAGCATGTAGCAGAATTGATTATATACCTTTGGAAAGAACACGGTTTCGTAGAGGCCGGTGGTATCCTCAAAGGAGATGAACTTCATGGGGTCGCCATCCTTGGTGTGCACCGTCTTCCCGGTCACGAGCCAACCGATGGTGGTTACCCTTTTTCCCACATGGGCATGGAGATCCCGTGCCCCGACAAAGTCCAGCTCTTCCAAGATAGCCTCGTATCGGTCGAGGGGGTGGAGGGAAAGGAGAAAGCCCAGAGTTTCCAGCTCATGCTTCAGCATGAGATTTTTTGGATAAGGGGGTTGTTTCAAGGGAGAGAGAATAGTAGGTGCGGAAAACAGACTGGGAGTGTCTTCTTCCTGATGGTCCCCACCGTAGAATTGAAGGGCCTGCCACATTAGAGAGGGCCTGGTTAAGCCACGGGCGATGCTGTCAAAACAGCCTGCCTTGATCAGAATCCTGACGTCCTGGAAGTGGAGATGGCGGCCAGCTCTGTGCAGAAAATTCTCAAAGCCAGTGAAGGGGCCTTTTTTGGAACGCTCATGAATGATGAGCTCCCGACCTTCCCGGGATAACGCTTTTAACTGCATGAGACCGACCCGGATCTCTTTGTTCTGGCCGGTATATTTGATCTCACTCTGGTTGATATCAGGAGGAAGGATTTTGAGCCCCATCCGTCTCGCTTCCGACAGGTATCCAAATGTGGAGTAATAGCCCCCGCCGTTGGAAATGACAGATGCCATGAACTCGGCTGGATAATGGGCCCTGAGATAGGCGGACTTGTAAGCCACTAAGGTATAGCTGGCTGAGTGCGGTTTGCAGAAGCTGTAGCCCTCGAAGCCTATCATCATTTGCCAGACATCCTCTATCACTTCCGGGCTGACACCCCGCTCACGAGCCCCCCGAGCAAATCGGGCATAAAAGTCACGAAGTTTCTTCTCCTTATGCTTTTTGCTGGCAACCTTCCTCAGGGTATCCGCCTCTGCAGGATCAAATCCGGCCAGGTGCATGGCTGCCTGGCTCAACTGCTCCTGAAAAACCATGACTCCCAAGGTTTCCTCCAAGGCCGGTCTTAAAAGGGGATGGGGTGTGTCCCAGGGCTGACCATGGAGCCTGGATACCCATGTCCTGATGCTTTGGTTTGAGGCTGGCCTGATGATAGAGGTGACCACCACATTGAGATGGAAGTGGTCTAGCCGGGAGTACTCCTCAAGGGTAAAGCCGGAGCTGACCTTTTTCAGCACTTGCCTTGTGGCGGGGCTCTCAAAATAGAAGACACCAAGGGTCTCGCCCCGGTAAAAGATCTCCACCGTCCTGGAATCATTCATGGGATTCCAGTTTGCGTAATCGATTCGTTGGCCATAGTTTCTCTCCACCAGATCAAGGGTATCCCGGATAACGGCAAGGCTCCGGTTGCCTAAGATATCTATCTTGACAAGCCTTGCCTCCTCCACTGAATCCTTTTCCCACTGGAGCACCTGTACCCCACTTGCGGAGATTTCTACTGGGCAGTAGCGGCGGATCTCATCGGGCACGATCACCAGACCGCCGCAGTGGACGGAGAGGTGATTGAGGTGATCCTCAAGCTGGACGGCGGCACTCAAAATCTCATCCCAGGGTTTCTTGAACTCGATCCCCCTCATCTTGGGATGGTCTGCCAGTTCCCTCCAAATATCCCCCAGCCGCCAGCCAAAACCTATTTTGCTGGTGACTCGGCTGATCTCTGCCTCGGTGAGGCCGAAGACCTTTGCTACCTCCCTGATGGTAGACCGAGCTCCATAGGTATTATGATTGGCCACCATGGCGGTCCTTCGGTTTCCATACTTAGCAAAGACGTAGTCAATGATCTGATTCCGTTCGTCCCATGCGAAGTCCACATCAATGTCCGGGGGATCCATCCGTCCTGGGTTTAAAAAGCGTTCAAACAAGAGTTGATGTTTTATGGGATCCACATGGGTGATACCTAAGGCATAGGAGACGATGGAGGCAGCGGCGCTTCCCCGGCCACATGATTGACGGGCCCTGCCGGTAATATCGGCCACTACCAGAAAATAATGGGCGAAGTTTTTCTCCCGGATGGTTTTCATCTCGTATTCTATCCGCTCTTTGACCACCCGGGTAAGTTTTCCATACCGCCGCTTGCAACCTTCTACGGTAGCCTGGTAGAGAGTCTCATAGGCCTCCCTATCCGTCATTTGCTCAAAACGGGGGAAGATGATGCAGTCAAAATCCCACCTCATAAGACACCTTTCGGCTACCTCAAGGGTATTAAGGATCGCTCGGGGGGCATGGGGAAACTGATCGATCATGGACTGGGGGGCATTCAAAAAATTGTGCTCCCGGCAGGCATCGTCGCACCTTAAACGGGAAAGCTTGCTGTTCAGGGCTACGGCTCGAAGAATCCGGTGAAGCGGAAACTGATCGGCCCTGATCAAATAGACCCGGTTGGTGGCCAGGGGAGAGATACCGCTCTTACGGGAAAAGGCATAGCAGCCCGCCATATTGTAGCCTGGGGATAGCTCCACAAAAAGGTCCTCTTTTGAATCTCTTTTAAGGGCCTTGAGCAGCGTGAAGTCATCAGAAAAGATGAGGAGTCCCTTACGCCTCTCCCTCAGGGATTTGATCAGGTCGAAGTCCTGATGGCATTGACGGTCTGAGATAATCCAGGATAGGTTAGCATATCCCACATGGTTTCGGACCAGCAATACAGCCCGGTGCTCATCGGTCATAAGCTCACTGCCCACAATGGGCTGGATACCCATTCTTTTGGCTGTCTGGATAAAATAGACCAATCCGTACAATCCATTGGTATCGGTCAGGGCCAGTCTATCCATGCCTTGCTCTTTGGCGGAACGACAGAGCTCTTCAATGGTGCCGATACCCCAACCCCGGGAATAGTGGGAATGGACATTGAGATGGACAAAAGAGGTCATCGCTCACGGTTCATAAGATTTAGGCTAAAAAATTATCGTAACTAATCAAAGAGTATGGAGGTAAAGAGGCCTTTTCTTCAGTCTTACAGCTATGAGCTATACTGGTTCTGCCATATTGGATCGTCGCCTCGCTGTACCTCTCCCTGATGCGATTCAGGGCCTGAGTCACCAGGACCTTTTTCTCCGTGATAGGAGACCTTGCAGGAAAAAGAGGGAGCTGTGAGGTGGGAGGCCAAAAATCCTGAAACCACACCTTCATAAACCTGACCCTCACCCGGCGTCGACAAGCCCTTAAAAAGATTCTCTCCAGAGGTGCATAGAGGTCGAAATCCCAGAAACTCGCATGGGGCAGATTGATCCGCCGCATGATCTCTTCCTGGTCAGCATACCTGAAGACCAGACCTGCCTTGCGGGGAAACAATGCCCTGCTCAGAAGCTGATGGGAGCACCTTTCCACCAACGCGTAAAGGATTCCTAGCAGTTTTTTGTCATCGTTTTCATCCTGGGGAAGGGTTGCCCCCTCTGCTACCGTTGGTTCCATGCGGGGAGGATAAACAGGGGTGGGGTCTATGCCGAGGGCCCGCTGGTGGATTACATAGGCCTGTCGGCCAAAAACAAGCTTCAGAGTATCCATATCGAGGGCGGCTACCTCCCGGACCAAGGAGATATTCAGCTCTTCAAGAAGGATTCTTCTGCGAACATGGCCTATGCTAGGCAAGACATTTGTCTTGAGGGGGGCCATGAACAAGGACTCCCGACCGTGATCCACATCCAGTAGCCCTTCGGATGATACAATCTTGGAGGCAATGTTGGAAACCATCTTGTTTCCTGCCACGCCCACCATTCCCGAGAGACGTAAGTGATCCTTGATCTCCCGTCTGAGACGGTTGGCCGTCTCTTTTGCCCTCCCCCAGAGGCGATCTGTCCCTGTCACATCCAGATAGATATGCCCCGGCCGGGAGGGTTCCCAGAGAGGTGTATATTGCGCCACCACCTTGGCCAGGGTTTGGCAGGCCTTTCCCGTGAGGTCCCGATTGGGGGGTAAGATAGTCAGGTCAGGGCAGAATCGCATGGCCTTCCCAAGGGGCATGCCCTTAAAAATGCCCTCCCTGCGGGCCTCAGGTGAGACAGAGAGGATAAGCGCCCGTTCTGAGTGAGGCGGGGCCACGGCTACAGGGCGATCCCTAAGCTCTGGCTGGGAGACACGTGCCACAGCGATGGGAAAAGCGGGTATATGAAGATGAATGATGTGACGGTACAAAAGTTGGCCTCCGAAAGTTTTTCTAATGGTAAAGAAGCATTTTGTTTAAGAAGCGCTCCTTGAATCTGTAAGAATAGTCCTCAAGCAGCTTTACGGCTTCCCTATTTATAGCGTCTTATAACTCCTACAATCCTCCCCTCAATTCGGAGATCTCCCTCTTTGATGATGATGGGCTCCATACCCGCATGAGCGGGGCGGAGTTCAACATAATTTTCCCGTTTGTAATATTTCTTAACAGTCGCCTCATTGTTGATCAGGGCCACCACGATCTCCCCGTTTTCGGCCGTCGGCTGTTTTCTGACCACGATGAAATCCCCGTCCAGGATCCCATCCTCTTTCATGGAATCCCCTTTGACCTGGAGGACAAGGTGGTCTCCCTGTCCTATCATGGATGGAGGGACCTCAATCACATCCACGTCTTCCACCGCCTCGATAGGTTTTCCCGCCGCCACCCTTCCCAGGAGGGGAAACTCGAACCGTCTGGTTTCCACAGGGCTGATCACTTCAATGGCCCGCTTCTGGTTCTTTTTGCGGGGAAGGCGGATATAGCCTTTCCGTTCTAAGGTCTTAAGATAGGTGGTGATCGTGTTGTAGGAGGTGAAACCGAAATGGGAACATATCTCTTCAAAACTGGGAGATCGTCCCCATTCCTCCATATAACGAGAGATATATGCCAAGAACGCCTTCTGCTTTTCCGTCAGTTTCATGTCTTCCTCCCCTTATAACAGTAAAACTTACAGTTTTATGGATTAAAATACTGTAAGCTTTACTGAAAGTCAAGCCGAAAATGAGAAAAATTTTAAAAAGTCTGATCACAATTGACTCTTCAAGAGAGATGTATGACGGAATTCTTGCGCTCAACTCCGCCCACTGAATTATTTTCGCTATACGCGAGGCAGGTAAAGGGCAGGGGAGTGAAACTTTGATCTGCTTGTTTAATGGAAACTAAGGCCCCATTTGTTGGGAGTCCGAAGGCATTGAGGGCAAGAATCAGACGAACTGCTTAGTTGCACCAAGGAGGATTCAAAACTCAGCATCTCAGAGCCTTCTGCAAGAGATATCTAAGATCCTTTTCGATGTGGTTCATGACTATTCAAAATATCCAGCTATGGTCTGACTGCAGAAGGAGCACCTATTCCCTTCCAGGTTATATTTCAGTATCTGGTAATTCCTGCGTTCGATGAGCAGTTTTTCGCATCGAGGGCAATAGGTATTTTCTGCAGGATGGCCAGGGACGTTTCCCAGATAAACAAATCTCAATCCGTTACCCATACCTATATGCCTGGCTTGTTCCAACCTAGATATGGGTGTATAATCAAGATGAGATAATTTAAAGTGGGGTACAAACCTGGTGATATGCCAGGGTGTCTCAGGTCCCAGATGATTTACAATCCAGTGTGCCATATTATGTAACTCTTCTTTGTCGTCATTGAATCCAGGTGTAAGGTTGGTGATGATCTCAATATGCATTCCCCATTTAGATTTGGCCATTTCTATGATTCTCAAGATTCCTTCAAAATCAGAGATATTCGCTATGCTTTTGTAGGTGTGGGCAGAGAATCCCTTTAAATCGACCCTGTAAGCATCTAAAGAGGGGCCAAGCAGATCCATGGCCTCTGGAGTAATAAAGCCGTTGGTCACATAGTTCGTGAGAAGGCCCTGGGCCCTGGCTATTTTAGCGGTATCCAGGGTATATTCTAACCATAGTGTCGGCTCATTATAGGTCCAGGAAATCCCTTTGCAGTTATCCTTTATTGCAAGCTGAACTGCCTTTTCAGGAGAGATATATTCAGTGAAAGGAGTCTCCTTTTCGGGGTTTGCATGGGAGACTTCCCAGTTCTGACATCCTGGACACAGGAAGTTGCATCCCAGAGAGCCCAGGGAAAGCCACCTGCTTCCAGGGTAAAAATGAAAGAGCGGTTTGATTTCAATTGGAGAGACGCTTATTGAAGAGACGTTTCCATAGATGAGTGAGTAAAGCTTCCCGTTCATATTCTTTCGGGTTTTACAGAATCCGCTACTTCCCGGAGCTATCTTACACCTCCGCTGGCAGACATGGCACTGGATGAGGTTATGTTTAATTGGCTTAAAAAGAGCAGTTTTGTGCATAGTTAATAAGATTAGTTAAAGTTATTATTTGGCTTTCTTATTGCTTTGTATCCATAGGATAATTTGATAACCATTTGGCTGGCGTATATCATCAGGGCTTGGTCAGTGTCCTCGCAGAGATATCTATAGGCCATTGCTGAGCAGGGTACAACTTTTTTGAGATAACGCCTTGCGGAAACAAACTCAGCCGCTGTGTGGGTTGAACTGTTGCATGGTTTCTATTTTTGTATGAGGTTACTTTATGGATGATCAACAGTTTCGTCAACTCCTTGATCATTTTGGTTACTCCTGGGAAGGCTACAAGAGGGTAAGGAAGGGTGTCAAAAAGAGGATTAGCAGGCACATGCACCGGCTTGGGTGTACAACCATAGAAAAATATCTCCACTCCTTGGATAGAGATGAGGAGGTGAGAAAATACTGTGAATGCTTGATGACCGTTTCTGTCAGCCGTTTTTTTCGTGACCGCTTTCTTTGGAAAGTGCTTGAAGGTCAAGTAGTGCCGAGTATTATAGAGGAAAACAGGAAGAAGGTAAGGTTCTGGTCTGCTGGTTGCAGTTGCGGAGAAGAGGTGTACAGCTTCAAGATATTGTGGGAAAGCTTGCGGGGTCGTCTTGATCCCATGCCGGAGCTTGAGATATGGGCAACAGATATGAACCCGGTCTACATCAAAAGAGCTCATGATGGGATATATCCCCTAAGCAGTCTAAGAGAGTTACCAAAGGAGTTGAGAGAACTCTATTTTATCCTTGACGTGGATGAAGGCCTTTACCGAATAGCCCTAAATCTGAGGAAAGGGATTTTGTGGAAGGTTCACAATCTGTTGTTTGATCTGGAGGAGTTCAACTTTCAAATCATCTTTTTAAGGAACAGTATCCTTACATATTATAAAGATGAGCTCAAAAGATCTGCTTTTCGGAAGGTGATGGGTTGTCTGGCTCACGGCGGAGTTTTGGTCATAGGGAGTCATGAAAAACTACCTATTGAATCAAAAGATCTTATGACCTTTGGTGGCCAACCCCATATTTTTAAAAAGATTGATGACCTTCAAGAGTTGAGGCACAATTACTGACCTATTCAGCAATGCCCGGAGGGATCTTTTTGAGGTCTCGCCCTTCGGAAACCAGAGTTGCCATATCAGCGCTGAATGTTTAAGAAGAATAAATACAACTAAATGGATAATAAGGAATACGGTAACTTTTGGATGTTAAGAGACCCGAGATGACGAAAAGAAATATCCTCATTACTGGCCCACCTAGATGCGGCAAATCAACTTTGATAGAAAAGGTTGTCAGCGGGATCGAAAGGCCGGTAACTGGTTTTTTTACCAGAGAGATAAAAGAGGAGGGCAGAAGAGTCGGCTTTTCCATAAATACATTGGATGGAAGGGAGGGTATCCTGGCCCACCAAAATATCGGAGGTCAGTTTAGCGTGGGTAAATATCGGATCAATCTTGAGGATATTGAGGCTATTGCGATTCCTTCAATGATTCCTGCGAGGAAAGAGGAGATTGTTGTGATTGATGAGATTGGCAAGATGGAGTGCTTCTCTCCCCTGTTTAGAGAAACCCTGATTAGGGTACTAAATTTACCAAATTGGATAATCGGATCGATTGCCCAAAAAGGAGACCTCTTTATTCAAAGAATCAAGAAGCGTGGCGATGTCATGGTGATCGAGATAACTCCGCAGAACAGGAATATAGAGCTTCATAAAATACTTGAGCTTTTTAAAGTAACATGATGGAAACCATAATTTTTTTTATAACCAACCTGATGCGCAAGGCGTTGGATGCCCTATGTAGGGGATAAATTCCATCCCGTTTTTGTCTTTGCCCTTTCTTTCGAGGCCTTAATCATCCATCGTATTTCCTAGCCCGGTAGTGGTGGCAATTCACCACACCATGGATGAATATATCGATTGACAAAGCATTTCTTTAATGTTAAGGAGCTCAATTATGTTCTCTATAAGGTAGCCTAGGTGTGAGGAGTATCTAACAGAATGAATGTGGGCTGGCGAGGTTGAAATGAAGAGGAAGAGGTCAGCAGAGACCATTCTAAAAAATGAAAGAGCTGTCAGGCATATATCCAGAGAGGAGCGGCGGGTACCACACTGGCTATTTCAGCATGAGGATCTGGTGGATCTTGTGGAAAGTGGTAACCTGGTTGATCAAGAGGCCCTGGCCAATACGCTCAACCGCATCCATTTTGTTGACGGATATATCCTTGTTCACCTGCGTCGCCCTAAAAAGGAAGAGGACATCCTTGTTCGCGCATATCCTCAGCCGTGCCTTGGTAGCAAACTCACCTGCCGCTGGTCGAACGAGGACCTTTTAGGCATCAAGCCGGAGAATTATCAATTTCTGCATCTTGTCATTGTTGATGGCCAGTCGATGATACTGGTACCAGCCACATTAGGGAAGATAAGTGGGAACTCACTTACGGTTCAATTGCCACCCACAAGCTATGCTATAGGCCAAAGGGGGGCGAGACGGTATGCCTGTCACGAAGTTGTCGTCGAATTGATGCAGAGCGGCTTCAACGCCAGAGGCGAATTAGTGGATTTTAGCCCGGTTGGATTCCGTATTAGGGTGCGGCCCGAGTCATCATCTTCCTTTCACTGGTTTAATCCAGATGCGGGAGTCACCATTCATCTACGGCGTGACCAACAGACTTTATTTTCCGGCAGCTGTCGGTGTATACGTGAAGAGGGTGAACTCCAGGAAAGGGAGATTGTAGTTGCCCCTGTGGATGAACAGATCCATCGGTTCAAGAGCAAGCAGACCCGTAACCCTCGGCAGCACCTGGTACCATCTCCCACTCTCATCTTCGATCATCCTCTTTTTAAAGAGAGAGTTCAACTGGAGGTCCATGATATCTCCACCTCGGGATTTTCCATTCACGAGATGGCAGATGAAGGAGTTCTAATGCCTGGTATGATTATCCCAGAGCTAGCAATCGATTTTGCCGGTGGTGCGACGTTGAAGTGTGCTGCCCAAGTGATTTACCGCTTAGAGGAAGAAGAAGTAAGCATCCGCTGCAACATTGACATTTTGGACAAGGAAAAAAGCATTCGCTGCGGCATTGCCATCTTGGACATGGATATTAATACCTATAGTCGCTTGACACATATCCTGACCAATGCCCTGGACCCGCATGCCTATATTTCCAGCGAGGTCAATATGGAAGCCCTGTGGGAATTCTTTTTTGATACGGGCTTTATCTACCCTAAAAAGTATCGTCTTATCCAGTCACATCGGGAGGATTTCAAAGAAACCTATCGCAGGCTTTACCAGGAGAAGCCAGAGATTTCCAGCCATTTCACCTGCCAAAAGCACGGGCGGATCTATGGTCATATCTCCATGGTGAGGGCCTATGAGAGAGCCTGGATGATTCATCACTATGCTGCTAAGACCATGGGCAGCAAGACGACTGGCTTCATGGTGTTAAAGGAAATCATGCATTACCTGAATGATCTATATCGCCTGCCCTCTGCAAATATAGACTATGTGATGTGCTATTTCCGTCCAGAGAACAAGTTTCCTGATATCGTTTTCGGTGGCTTTGCCAGGGCCCTGAAGAACCCCAGGGGCTGCTCTATGGATCTCTTTTCCTATCTGCCTTATACAAGTCTGTCCTTGGGCGTGCAACTCCCGGAGGGGTGGTCGCTAAAGGAATGGTCGAGACTTGACCTGGCGAAGCTGGATCGGTTTTATAATCATTATTCCGGAGGCCTACTTCTGGATGCCTTGGGTCTCGGTCAAGAATGTTCTGGCGATGAACCCCTGGAAGAAACCTATAGCCGGCTTGGTTTTTTGCGGAAATGGAGGGTATATTGTCTAAAGCACAAGAGCCAGCTGAATGCAGTTCTGATTGCTGATCAATCAGACCTGGCATTCAATCTCTCAGAACTTCTAAACAGTATCAAGATTCTAGTGACCAATCCCGAAGACTTGCCCTGGAATGTCTTATCCATCGCTATTTCCCAATTGGCTGGTATGTATCATATGGACAGGGTTCCCATTTTGTTTTATCCCTTTGACTATGTTACGGCCAAGAAGATTCCCTATGAAAAGCAATATCAGCTGTGGGTCCTGAATGTCCAGCATGGAAACGAATACCTGGAGTATATGAAGAAGAAATTCGGGGTCAGTTATGAGAGTAACGCTTAATCAAAGCGTTCCGGGGTCTTTTTTCCATTTGGTTGTCCATTGTATTTCTCTCAGTGGTTGCGTGTCTTGCCTTATCGATCCTCATATCAAAATCACTTTACGATAAGAGGATTGAGTTCAACGCAACGTATCCTGAAGTTCATTTTCACCCATAGTAAGGCATTAACCAATCACTTATTTCAATAATTCAGAGAAAAAAGCGCAAAGAAGAAAATGACCTCATATATAGCTAAGAGGCACTAGGATACAAAAATATTATCATCAGAGCGAACGAGCTCGCTCAGCGCAAACGGGGCGCGGCTTTAGACATCTGGAGTAATCCAGATTGCTAATCTCGCTGTTTAGAAATGCAATGATGTCTCATTTCTTCATCAGCAACTCCCATGATTTCAAGAAAAGATCCATCTGGCCAAAGACTATCTCGCCAAAAACATTTTCTTAGTTCAAGGAACTCTTGGCGGAAAACCCTGCCCGTCCCTCGTCTGAATATATGAAGTGCTTTTGAGAATGCCTTGTTTGGAGCTATTTGAACAAACATATCAATATGATCATATGGCCAGTTCGCTGGAAACACTCATGGCTATATCTTTGATGGTTAAGGTACTTGAATAAATAAGGATAGAAGAGATTTGATTTTACAAATCCCATATGGAGGTTTTGATCCCGGCTGGCAGGCAAAATGATAGAGCCAAAGACAGAAGTAAAAAGCCCAGGTTCTGGTAAGAAGGCTCAATTTCATGCCGTTTTAGCAGTAGCCTCCCTGACTCTGGCATTTTTCGGACTCCTTCCCTTTACCCTCTAATTTCCAAATATAAAGCCTTCCTCTGCTTTTCCTTTGAAGCATAGTGCTTTCTTTATACTGTCTCTTTCCAAAAAGCAGCTCCAAGATTGATACGAAGACCATAGGCCCCTTCTTAGAAAATTCACACCCCTTTTTAGGACGAGACAGGTGTGAATTTTTTCTTTATGCTTGTCCGAGCATACAGTCGATAATGTTGGGAATTGCGAAAGGCCTTTCGATAGGAGGCATCAAATTTACAGGCAATGAGGGTAGCGATTATATTTCTTGTGGTAAAAAGGGTAGAAAGGATCCTTTTTACCGTCTCCCAAAAGCTGTAATAGGCTTTCCGTAAATGGGTAACCCCCTCGTAAACTTCTTCGATGGACATCTGTGCCGGTTTAAAAACCAACTTTGTGAGGCGGTAGTCCTCCCAGGCTTTGGGAAAGTTATGATTTACAATTCTTCCCTTTTTTTGCAGACTCTTCCAGAATTCTGTGCCAGGCAAGGGAGTAGGCTTGGTGATCTGAAGGACGTCTATGTGAGAAGATTTTATAAATTCGAGAGTGGAATGAAACACTGAGCGATTGTCCTCGTCGCTGCCTAACATAAAGGCGCCATAAAAGGCAATTCCCTCCTTGCGGATTCTTGTAATCAGCTCTTTGTACCGACCCTGGTCAAGCCGGTCAAGGTTGATAGGTTTTTGGTAAGATTGAAGGGTTCTTGGATTCAGGGACTCCAAGCCTGTAAAGACAATCTTTAGCCCGGCCCTGGCAGCAAGCCGAAGGAGATCCCGGTCTTCACCAAAAAGGATGGATGCCTGCGCAAAAAAAATCTTCTTAATGCCTTTCTCTAGGATCCGGGAAAAAAAGGCATGGGTCCACTCCAAGTCCTTCTTACCATAGCCTATGATATTGTCGTCAACCAGCATCACCCTTTTCTGCGGTATCTGCTCGAGTTCCTCTATGACAGACTCGAGCGGGCGTCTGCGAAATCGCCGTCCGTTGAAGGCAGTAACAGAACAGAAGGTGCAATTCATCGGGCATCCGCGGGAGGTCTGGATGGCCCCCCATTGGTAATAGGAGTTTTTGAGGATATCCCGCCGGGGTAGTGGCAGGGTCTCCAGGCTCATCCAAGTACCTTTGTATTGTTTTTGCAAGCTGTCGGCTTCGAAATCCTGAAGAACCTTAGGCCAGACGCTCTCAGCTTCTCCGATGACAACTGAGTCGCAAAAGCGAAGCGATTCTTCAGGCATCATGGATACGTGGATGCCGCCCATAACAGTGGTAATGCCTCGCTTACGATAGATTTGAGCAATTTGATAGGCTCGGTAGACCGAGGCAGTATAGGCTGTAATCCCCACAATGTCCGCTTCTCGGTATTCAAAAGGTTCGATGTTCTCATCAAGAACCCTTATCTGATAATGATGCGGAGTCACAGCAGCCAAGTAGGGAAGGTTCAGCGGGGGCCACGCGGTTTGCCTGATATTACCCAGCCCTTTGTGGATATTCGAGGGATTGATTAGTAGTAAGCGTGGCATGTTTTTTCCTCGTATCCCTGATAACATGAAGAAACTTGCTTTCTTTATAGGAGAGATTATAGGGAAGAGCTGGTTGTGTCAAGTGCAAGTCACCCGCACAGTATGCCGGTTGAGGGCTTTTCAGCAAACTAGCTGAAGTATTGCTGTTGGGAGCGAACAGGCGTTGATAAGCCTCTTGAGGTCGATCTGCTCAAGGAAGGGATAATTGGTGAGATTAAATCAGACCTATTCACGTGTGTCCAGCTTCCATTTCAAAAAATCTGGCTAAAAAGCGTGCAGAGTACTGCTCATTAAAATAAAGAACGTCGTAAAACAAACGAAGCTGATAAGCCAAATAGCCCGCAAGAACTTTAGAACTATGAGGAGCTGACTTGGCCTCAGGAGCAAGTTTTGGTTTCAAGCCCCACAAATCGAGATGTTTAGGATTTCCAAGACATCCTGATCTTTCATAAAACTAATAATCTTCATCCTTCATCGGCATTTCAGAGAGGTGAGAGAGTACGGCTTATAAATGTTCTGCATAAGCCTGAGCCAGTTTCTACGTCATTACCGTATATTGTTTTTACCCATAGGAAAGGCTTAACCTGGCCGTTATGTGGAAAAGGGAGAGAAGCGGAAGAAAAAGAAGAACGATGACATGTTGTATAAATAAGATGGCATTAAGGTATAAGATATTATCACAAGATTAATTTTGGTTTATATAGTAATTGAACCGATAATTAAACTAATTGACATATTACATTATTATTTTTATAATAAGGTCTATTTTTTCATGATTAATACATACTTAAATTATTTCATCTTCAGGGAAGTATCGTTTGGTCTTTCGTAATGGCCCCTCCACAGAAAACAGATGGCTCTCTGTATAATAGTAGAATTATAAAAATCTTCTTAGAATACCTTGAGAAGCATTATCCTGATGTAGATATTGATTCTATCTTAAGGTATGGAGGGATGACCAAATATCAGGCTGGGGACCAAGGTCACTGGTTCAGTCAGCGCCAGGTTGATCGCTTTTACGAAATCCTGGTTGCAAAGACAGGTAATCCAAATATAGCCAGGGAGGCTGGACGCTATGCTGCCTCCTCCAAAGCATCTGGGGCTGCAAAACAATACGTACTGGGACTAATGAGTCCGACATCTCTTTACCTTTTAATGGAGAAGGTCTATGCCATCATGAGTCGTGGGGCTACTATCAAAGTAAAAAAGCTGCGACCTAACAAGGTTGAAATTGTCTCCATTCCTAAACCAGGAGTAAATGAAAAGCCTTACCAGTGTGAGAATCGGATGGGTACCTTTGAATCCCTGGGGAAATTGTTCACTAAGAGGTTTGCCGAGATTGAACATCCTTCATGTTTCCACAAAGGTGATGACTGCTGTCGTTACATCATCACCTGGGAAAAAACTCCTTCTCTCATCTGGAAACTGGCACGTAATTATTCTCTTCCGGTCGGGATCTTGGTCTCTCTGGCTCTCTTCTTTGTCTTACCAATTATGAATTGGGTTGTTCTTGCCCTCCTGTGTGCTTTCCTCACTATGGTGTTTTCATTTTATTCCGAGCATCTTGAAAAACAGGAGCTAGCTAAGACCATCGAAACTCAGGGCAATGCAGGCAAAGACCTTTTAGATGAGATCAACCTCCGTTACAATGATGCCCAGCTTATCAACGAGATTGGTCAGGCCACCTGCATGCTACTGGATATCCAGAAGCTTATAAAGTCTGTCATGGATGCTATGGAAAAACGGTTAGATTTTGATCGCGGTGGGATCTGGCTTGCCAACAGGGAAAAAACCCAGCTTGCTTACAATGTTGGGTATGGATACAATCTAGAAATTGAAGAACTTTTAAGAAATACGGACTTTCATCTGGATCGTCCTCGCTCTAAAGGGGTGGCAGTTCTTGCCTTTAAACAACAGAAACCCTTTTTGGTAAATGATATTACTGAGATAGAAAAAGACCTTTCTAAAAGGAGCTTGGGATTCGTCGAAAAGATTGGCGCTCAATCCTTTATTTGTGTGCCTGTTGTGTATGAAGGCGAGTCGTTGGGAATATTGTTTGTAGATAACCTCAAGTCCAAGAGGCCCCTAAGCCAGAGTGATATGTCTCTCTTGATGGGGATAGCTACTCAGATTGGCATCAGTATCCACAATGCCATGTCCTACCAGAAGATGCAGGAGAGCAAGGAGCGTGAGCAGGGTCTTAGAAAGTTATTTGAAAAGTATGTACCTGCACCAATTATCAAGCGATATGTGGATTCCGGCGAAGGGGGTCTTTTTCGGGGTGAGGAGTCCTCTATTGCTGCCCTGTTCTTAGATATCAGAGGCTTTACCTCTAGCTCCGAGGCTATGGATGCCAGTGACGTGGTTTCCTTTTTGAATGACTATTTTGAGAGATGCTCTCTTGTAGTCACCGAAGAAAACGGACATATTAACAAATATACGGGAGATGGATTTTTGGCCATCTTCGGGGCCCCTGAACCATTAGAGCGCCATACGACCATGGCATTTAATGCGGCGTGTAAGATCCTGGAGATGTCCGGGGGGTTCATTTTGGGAGGTAAGCCCATGGAGATAGGGATTGGCCTTCACACTGGGAGGGCCGTTCTGGGCAACATAGGGTCTCAAACTAAGATTGAATATACGGCTGTTGGTGACACAGTCAACACAGCTGCCAAGCTTCAGGAACTCACTAAACTTTTCCATGAGTTCCCCATCATCATGAGCAGGCATGCATGGAAAGAGCTGATCGAACACCCTTACCATCATGAAATAACCCATCTGGGGATGCCGGCACTAGGAGGGAAGAAAGAAAGGCTGGAGGCCTTCGGATTTAAACCCTTAAAGGATCATGCCTTTTCAATGCGACAGTGGCTTCATACCCTTACAAAGTATCAAGGGGGTGTAAGTAAAACGTCTGGGGTCAAGGAAGAACTTAGAACAGTCCGCAAAAAAGGCGCCGTAGCGGCCAGGGTAGTTTTCAAATAGTCCACTGGTCTTTAAGGAGGCTACCTCCACCTTTTTGCTCCAATTGAAAATATCCTCGTCCCTTATCTTTCCATAGATCAGATGGTGTGCGACAAGATCCACCTGGATGTTTTTAAAACCCAAATCATAGAGATAGGAATATAGTTTTCGACCTGAATAGGGATCGAAGTTGTATTCCTCTTCCAGCCTTTTCATAAGCTCACAAAGGATTTTTTCTATTTTAGGAGGCAGTTCGTAATGGTTGAGGCAGTTGTGGTCAAGGTCAAGTATACAGAGATAACCGCCCGGTTTCAGGCAGGCCACCAGGTTTCTTAAGATATCAGGACTTCCCAGACGGTAGTACTCCAGGAAAAATCGCACCCAGATAAGATCAAACAGACCCACACCGTCCAGAGGATTCCTCAGGTCATAGAGCTGAAAATCAATGTCCGATCCCTGGCCATAGTGCTCTCTAGCGTAGCGGATCCTTTTCTCTGAATAATCAAGCCCCACTATACTCCCCCCTGGCTGTATCATCTCACTGAGGATTGAGGTTATCTTGCCCGTTCCGCACCCTGCATCAAGCACCCGGAGCCCAGGTTTTATACCACACCAGAGAGCCTGTTTTCGAACCTCTTCAGGGTTAGTCTTGATTTCGAGACGAATGATTTCTTCCAGGCTTTCCATCAAATAGGAATTGGATCGAGTCATTATGCTACGTTCCTCTCTTCAGGACTACACTTTGTTGAGCGGATAAATTGAGTAATAATCAGCAGTACTCTAACTAGGATATAAGAAAGCAAAAAAGGGCATGCACAAAAAGGCCACGTAAAATTTCCTACATCCTATATAAATTGGGGGATCTTTAGATGAGTGAAAACCCCCTGCCATAAATCATCGCCTTCGAAAGGCATAGCCTCAATAATGGAGTTTCTTTTTGAGAAGAAGAGTATAAGAAAAAGATTGTCTTGTGTCAATAGGAGATTGGCGTCTGGAAGCGTAATTTTTTGACCTTCCAGAGCCCTAACTGCTTCAATCTTGCCCAGGTCTTACGGTATTCTCTTTGAAGGTTTTCCGACTATAATTATCTTATCACACCGAAGGCATAGAGAGCGCGTTTTACGCTCTCAAACATGCAAGATAGTATAGTCTTCGAAAATACCGTCAGACCTTATTTGGGGATGTTTCGAATTGCATATTACCTTTATGAGATGGTATAAACTTTTGTCTTTGAGGGATTGTTTTGAAGAAAAGAGTTGTCATAATAGTTTTCTTTTTCCTCCTTTTTGGCGTGGGTACTTTGGTATACCTTGGGCAACGGAACGTTCAACTAAAAGAGTTATACTACTCTGGAACTATCGAGGCAAAGCATGCTGAACTGTCCTTTCAGGTTAGTGGCCGAACTATTGGTGTCCCCGTAGATGAGGGAGAATTTGTTGAAAAGGATCAGATTCTGGCAATACTTGAGCAATCCGAATATCAGGCCAGGCATGAGCAAGCAAAAGCAAATCTGGAGGGCTCTATAAAAAATCTGCAAAGAGTCGAAATAGTTTTGGGGGTCAACAAGAAGACGCTTCCGGATGAGGTTGCAAGGGCAGAGGCAGCCGTGAAGGTGCTCCTCGCCCAGCTGAAAGAGCTGGAGGCTGGCTATCGGGAGCAGGACATAGAACGGGCAAGATTAGCGTTTTTAACCTCAGAAGACATTATGGAGGAGGCCAGAAAAAACAAGGCCAGGTACGATAAACTTTTTCAAAAGGGAATCGTTTCAGAAAAGGAATGGGATGCTATGAACCTGAAGTATGAAACCGCCTCAAAAGAGTTTAAGAAGGCCAAAGAGACCCTGGAGATGTTAAAAGAAGGGGTCAGGAAGGAGACCATTCAGGCTGCACGGGCCAGACTTGCCGAAGGGAAGGCTATCCTCAAGCGGGCAAGAAGTAATTTAATGAAGATAGAGGCAGCAGAAAAAGAAGTCGAGACAGTCAGGGCCCAGGTTAAAGCTGCAAGATCAGCAGTGGAACTAGCTAAGATTCACCTCAAATATACTCAATTGCGAGCACCGTTTAAGGGGATAATAACTAGCAGAAACATCGAGCCCGGGGAAGTGGCTTTACCTGGCAGGGAGATTATGACTCTATCAGATCTTTCAACTGTAGAGCTTAAAATATTTGTTGGCGAGACAGAAATCGGGAAGATTAAACCAAGCCAGAGAGTTGAGGTAAGGGTGGATACCTTTCCTGATAAGGTCTATATGGGAAAGGTTTCATTTATATCACCTGAGGGGGAGTTCACACCAAAAATAATCCAGACCCATAAAGAGAGGGTAAAACTTGTTTACCTTGTCAAGGTCTCCATCCCAAATCCAGACCTCGAATTGAAATCAGGAATGCCCGCCGATGCATGGTTACGATAAGAGCCCACCAGTCATAATACCCGACCTGTTCTCTTCGGAGAGCCATTTTATTCAAGTAGACAAAGTTTCTAAGAGTTTTGCTCAAATAGAGGCTGTCAGTAAGGTATCATTCCAGGTGGCCAAGAGCACTATATTTGGACTGGTGGGTTCTGATGGGGCAGGAAAATCAACACTGCTTCGGTTGGTGGCGACTATGATCAGGCCATCCTCAGGGAGGATTCTGGTGGACGGCCTGGATGTGGTTTCTCAGAGACCAAGGATAAAGTACATGATAGGATATATGCCGCAACGATTCGGACTTTACCAGGATCTCACGGTTGGTGAAAACCTCGACTTTTTTATGGATATCTTCGGCATCTTTGGTGCTGAGAGAAGCAAAAGGAGGGAGCGCTATCTTGGCTTTTCCAACCTTCTCCCTTTTATTGATAGGCTGGCTGGTGACCTCTCTGGCGGTATGAAGCAGAAGCTGGGATTGGCCTGTGTTTTGGTCCATGAACCAAAGATCCTGATTCTGGATGAACCCACTAATGGAGTAGATCCTGTATCCCGTCAGGAGTTTTGGGACATCCTTGCCGAGATGAGGCGGGAGGGCATGACCATCTTGATATCAACAGCCTACCTGGATGAGGGAGAGAAATGCGATTGCCTTGCCCTGATGCACCGATCTCGGATTTTGGAGATGGCAACCCCAGGGGCTATTCAATCCCACTTCCTCACCCTGGAAGAGGCAATGATCGAGCGTATTAAAGAAGTGGACGAGGGACTTATGCATGACCGCTTCAGGCTCTGATGCTGTTTATGTGAATGACCTGGAAAAGAGGTTCGGCCGATTTGTGGCTGTAGACAGGATCTCGTTTTCTGTCAAGAAAGGGGAGATCTTTGGCTTCTTAGGCCCAAACGGTGCCGGAAAATCGACCACCATCCGCATGCTTTGCGGCATCATAAAACCCACCTCCGGTTATGGTATGGTCGCAGGTCATGACATTTTCACCGAGGCAGAGGAAATCAAGCATTCCATAGGGTATATGTCCCAGAAATTTTCCCTTTACGAAGACATGACGCCCTTCGAGAATGTCCGTTTTTACCTGGGAATCTATAACGTGCCATCAGACCAGTGGAATGATCGAACTGAATGGGTCTTTGGCATGACACGGTTACAGGATGTCCGACACCGCCTCACCCGGGAGTTACCGCCCGGATGGCGCCAGCGCCTAGCACTTGGCTGCGCTTTGCTTCACCGGCCTGAAATCCTGTTTCTGGACGAGCCCACCTCAGGAGTAGATCCCATTACCAGGCGACATTTCTGGGAATTTATCGATCATCTGGCCCAGACAGGGGTAACGGTTTTTGTAACCACCCACTATATGGATGAGGCTGGCAACTGCGAGCGCATTGTCATGATCAATGAAGGAAAGATAGTAGCTACTGGCAGTCCATCAGACATCATTGGTGAGATATTTCCCAACCGCCCTGGGGCTGATCTAAATGATGTGTTTGTCCAATTGATGTCCCGGGGAGACAGGTGAACGTCTCGTAAATTCTAAGAAGTAATGTATTCTGGAGCATTCTAATACGAGGTGATTCTTAGCCGATTAAAGAGAGTATGAAATCCGAATATCAAAATTCATCACGCCTTTTAGCGGGATCAAATTTTGAAGATTGGGATGACCAAAAATTTCTATGTGGAGTTTTAATCAGCACTATTTTCGACATGAGAACATCCCTTTTTGGAATTTTGTTTCGGATTTCGAGGCTAGGGGTTTAGAGGAGAGAGCAGGGGGGCACCAGGCAATTAGGAGGTGATTATAATTGAGCCTGATGAATATAAAAGCCATTGCCCGTAAGGAGTTTTATCACCTGATTAGGGACTTCAGGAGTCTGTATCTGGCCTTCTTTATCCCCCTCCTATTGATTTTGCTGTTCGGTTATGCCCTGAGCCTGGATGTGGATAATATCAAAACGGTGGTAGTGGATCATGACAAAACCGAATTAAGCAGGGACTTCATTCGGAAGCTCAATGCCTCTTCCTATTTTGACGTCATTCATCATCTCCCGGATACTTTTGAGGTAACGAGGTACTTGGACCATGGTTGGACAACCATGGCCATAATCATTCCGCCAGGCTGGACCAAGGATATCAAGGCAGAGCGTGAGAGCCAGATACAGGTTCTGCTCGATGGAAGCGACCCCAATTTTGCTGGTCTATCAAGGGGATACATCACATCATTTATTGAAGGGTACAACCGCGATCGTCTACTCGATTTTCTTAATCGAAAGGGAAGGGAAGAGATAAAGCCCCCTGTGGAGGGACGGATACGGGTCTGGTTCAACGAAGAGCTGGAGAGCCGTAATTTCATCCTCCCTGGCATTATTGCCATTATTATCATGATCGTGGGGGCTATATTGACTTCGCTCGTGATCGCCCGTGAGTATGAAAATGGGACCATGGAAATGATACGCTCTCTGCCCATTCGGGGAGGAGAATTTCTAATAGGTAAGGCCATTCCCTATTTCTTTATTGGGCTAACCGATGTGCTTGTGGCCATCTTCATGGGGCAGGTACTATTTGGCGTTATCATGAAGTCCAACTTTTGGCTGATGGTCCTTGCTTCAATCATCTATCTATCGGTAGCCCTGAGCCTGGGTCTGTTGATTTCTGTTGTCACCAAATCACAACTAGTGGCCAATCAGCTTGCCATAATTATTACCTATCTGCCTTCCCTGCTGCTTTCGAATTTCGTATTTCCTATTGGGAACATGCCCAGAGCCCTTCAGATAGTAGCTTACATTGTCCCGGCAACCTATTTCATAGATATATTAAATGGGCTATATCTACGAAACTTGGGTTTTAGTCACCTATGGTCGAGCTATCTTATCCTTATTGTAATGTTTATGGCAGTGGCGAGCATGGCTTTTGCAGTGTTGAAAAGAGAGGGTATGTGAAGTGAGCTGGCTGAGGGTCAGGGAATTTGTTCGGAAGGAATTTATCCAGCTTTTCAGGGACAAAAAGAACAGGCCATTGTTAGTCATTGCACCCCTTATTCAATTGCTCGTTTTTGGATATGTGGTCAGCACAGATGTGCGGGACATAAGGGTCGCAATTTTTGACCAATCACGTACGCGAGAGAGTCGCATGTTAAAGGATGCCCTCGATGCCAACAGAACATTCCACATAACCCATCATACGGATAATCCCAAGGGATTGGAGCAAATATTACTAAAGAGAAAGGTTGATCTGGCTGTCAAGATTGGACCGGATTTTGGTGAACGTATTAGAAGAGGGGATTCATCCCCGATACAGATCCTGGCTGATGGAAGCATGAGTAATATGGCCACTGTCAGGATCGCCTACACTTCATTAGTGCTGGAAAGGCTTAATCGGATCTTAATCAGGGAACTTTACCCTGAAAGGATTGATTACGGGAAAATAGATGCTCGAATAAGGACATGGTACAATCCAAACCTTGACAGCCGGAATTTTTATGTGCCAGGTATTGTGGCCTTTATGATCATGCTTATTTCTCTTCTCTTTACCTCCATGGCCATTATCAGAGAAAGGGAAGCGGGTACCATTGAACAATTAATCGTTGGGCCTTTAAAGCCCGTTGAACTTATTCTTGGTAAAACCATTCCCTATATCATCATTGCCCAGGCTCAAATGGTCATGGTAATTATGTTCGCCGTATTCTGGTTCTCCATTCCCCTGAAGGGAAGTCTGCTTCTCCTTTTTGCTGCCACATCTCTTTTCCTTTTGAGCACCTTGGGTCTCGGGCTGTTCATATCTACCATCTCCGCCACACAGCAGCAGGCCATGATGACCACCTTTTTTTTCATCCTTCCCTTCTTCATGCTGAGCGGTTTCGTCTTTCCCATCGCCAACATGCCGTTGGTGGTTCAATGGTTGACCTATTTGAATCCTCTGAGGTATTTCCTGGTTATTATCAGAGGGATCTTTTTAAAAGGGGTGGGCCTGAAGATTCTGTGGCCTCAACTCTTTGCGTTGATAGTTCTCGGATTGATTGTTTTTACATGCGCGGCTAAAAGGTTGAGGAAGAGGTTAGATTAGCAAGGTTCCATGTAAGATCAGGTGTGTCAAATCGAAAGTGGGTTTTACCAAGGTTTCTACATAATTGAATATTTCGGACCTCCCCCACCTTCTGGTGGTACCCATATGATATTCTCGTAGGGATCTTTTATGTCGCAGGTCTTACAATGGACGCAGTTAGAAAAATTTAGTTTCATATTACGCTTGCCGGTCATCTCATCGATTTCTATCTCATAGACATTGGTTGGACAAAATCTTGTGCATGGGTTCTGGTATTCTTCGCTACATTCAGTATAGCAGATGTTAGGATCAACTATGTTGAGGTGTGCTGGCTGTTGTTCTTCATGGATTGTTCCCGAATAATACACATCAGATGCCTTATCAAAGGTCCTCTTTCCGTCAAATCTTATTATCCCTTTTTGTTCATCTGTTGGTGAATCAGTACCATAGAGATCAATTACCTTTTTTTGATGGAGGAAATCGGGCCCTGAAGAGAGCCTTCCCTTCAAAATCCTGCCACCGAAGATATGCTGGAATCCTGCCCTAGTCAGCCCTACCCACAAGCCCTTCTGAAATGCCTGATGAAAATTACGCACCTTGTAAAGCTCCCTTCCTATGTAGCTTTTATGGAGAGATGTTTGGTAATTCTCAAGCTGGGCAGCAGAGAAATCACCTTTTAAAAGGGCCTCTAAGATCGTTTCAGCAGCGAGCATTCCTGATTTCATAGCAATGTGTATCCCCTTGATCTTTTGGCTGATGAATAGACTGGCGGAGTCTCCGACAATTACCCCCCCGTCAAAGGCACTTCTTGGAATGGAAAAATATCCTCCCACTGGCACTGTTTTTGCTCCATATTGGATTAGGTTGCCGTCTTTCAATATCTCAGCAACGAAAGGATGGAGTTTGAATTTTTGAAATTCAAGATGGGGGTCCAGGAATGGGTCTTCACAGTCTAGTCCAGTTAACAAGCCTACTGAGACCATGTTGCTTTCCATCCCATAGATAAAACCTCCACCATATGTACTGGTCTTAAGGGGGTACCCCATTGTATGAACAGCCTGTCCTGGCTTGAACCTTCCCTCTGAAACTTCCCAGACCTCTTTGACTCCAATTACGTAGGTCTGTGGATTTTTCCCTTGGTCTAATTTCAATTTTTTGATTAGACTCTTAGTTAGGTTCCCTCTTGAGCCCTCCCCAAATACAGTGACCTTGGTATATAAATCGATCCCGGGTTCGAAGTTTGCCTTCCTATTCCCATCTGGATCTATGCCTTTGTCACCTGTCCTTACTCCAATCACCCTATTACCTTGATAGAGTATCTCTGTTCCTGCAAAACCACAAAAGATATCAACCCCATTTTCCTCAACCAATTTACCAAGCCAATTGGCCAGCTTTGAAAGTGAGACGATGTAATTGCCATGATTATTAAGTGGAGGGGGTATCATAGGAGACTTAATCCTGCCTTTCTTCGTTAAGAGACACAGTTCCTCTTTTGCAATCTCACTTTCAACTGGTGCACCTTTTTCCAGAAAGTCGGGGATAAGCTCTCTGAGGGCAACAGGATCCATGATGGCCCCAGAAATGCTATGTGAGCCTACATCAGCCCCTTTTTCGAGCAGGGCGATCGTGACTTCATCAAGTCTTTTACCTTTTCCTTCCTGTTCAACCTTTTTGTTGTGTTCCCCTATGAGATTCGAGAGATGGAGGGCGCCACTGAGACAGGCTATACCTCCACCTACAAAGAGTACGTCTAATTCTATGATCTGTCTTTCTTCTTCCACTATTCAATGCCCCTTATTGATTTGTTAAAAAATTGCTGCAATCTTTTGATGACCTTCAAAATTTCTGCCCTCATACATTATTGGACGAAGGCGATGATTCCTCAATATCCTTTGTGCACCGCGATAGGCCTGCTTCCGAAAGACGATGTCTTGAAGAATTCTCTTCTCCTTGGCAGCAGCCAAATCTTTAAGGGTTCATTCGGAGAAGCATGCCACAACTTTTGAATGTTAGCAATTTTTTACTCCCGAAATTTTGAAAACCATATAGCATACTATATCTCAATTGTCGCAAGAGAATTCCAGGGAGTGTCCGGTGGTGTTCTGCTTTTTGCTTGACGGATCTTTTGTTCATGGGATATTTGGTGTCATATTACACCTGAGCTTACATGAAATTGCCGGTCCCTGACCCCGTGAGTTACAAATTAGTCAGAAGGAGATTCAAATGGAAAGGACATTAGCTATAATTAAGCCGGATGGCGTGGCAAGAGCCCTTATAGGTGAGATCATCGGGCGGTTGGAAAGAGAAGGTATAAATATCTTGGCTCTAAGGATGATCTGGATAACAGAGGAGCAGGCAAGGGGTTTTTACAAGGTGCATGCTGGCAAGCCATTTTATGAAAGTGTTACACGTTTTATGTGTTCCGGTCCATGTGTGGTAATGGTCCTGGAGGGTAAAAGGGTTATTAACGCCTATAGGAAATTAATGGGGGCTACTGACTATAGGAAGGCCGCCAAAGGCACGATTAGACATGATTATGCAACAGATATTGAAAAAAATGTTGTTCATGGGTCAGATAGCCCCGAAAGTGCTGCCTTTGAGATATCCTATTTCTTTAATGAATTGGAAATCTTCAAAAGGTAACATCTCTCACAGATTTCCCTATATCTTAAAAGAGGGTTCGACTTATTCCTGTTTCTTAAGATGCTCTACCTCCTTCTTAATGCTTTTTACCTCTTCCTTTAGTTTATTTGTATCAGGTTCTTTTTCAAATTTCTCTGCACTTCTTTTGTCTTTCCATTCTTCAATGCCAAGATAGGTGGCTAAGGCACCGCCTAAGATAAGTAAAGCAGGTATTCCAGCCGCTAACGCCTTAACGAAATATCCCCACCAGATAATAATCCCTATAATACCCAACACCAAAGATATCAAACCACCAACTAAAGCTGCCATTTTTCCCTCCTTAATCTTTTATCTTATCTTTAAAGACCGGTTACCGTGATTCTTTTAACACAACAAAAAACGTCATTCAAGAACTTAATTGCCTTTGGGGGGTTTTTTCTGTTCTAATTAAAGAAGGGTTGATTAGGTTTATTGCTTTTTCAGACCTAGTTCGCCTTCCTCATACGTCTAAGGCAGAGGGCAGCTGAGTGATGGGATTAAAGGTTAAGAAAACAAATAAAATATGATTTTTTTTCCACCTTCGCTGCCCGGTATTCCTTTGTTCCAACGCTGTATCATGTAGTACTGATGGCACAAACACGTCCCCATTAAAAATTCAAGATCTTAATAAGTTGTATGAATTCCGAAAGCTTCAGTAATACAGGGCCGTTAACAATATTTTCTTTGACAAAAGAGACTAGATTGGATAAGAAGATTTACCCTGTTAAAAGGAAAGCTGCGCCTGCTATGGTAAGGCGAAAGAACCAATTACTTTGAGCGAGGTTGAAAGCCTCGTTTAAGCTTTTTAAAAGGGTTTAGACAATCGGCAGCGAACCATGCATTTTTTTGGAGGCCTTAATGGATATTGCTGAGGATTATTTTTTGTGTGACAAGTGTAGGAATAAAAATTTTATTCGGATCTGCAATTTTTCCGTAAACTTCCGAGGAGTAAATTTTTCAGATGATCTAATATATGATGAGCTTACAAAAGTGATCTACCAGTGCACACATTGTAAGAATACCTTTTCAAAACAGGAGATAGAAAAGAGATTGAAGGAAATGATAGATGAAAGGCTTAAATCATTAGCGAGGCCAAAGAAGTAAGGTCACCCTTTAGTAATTTTTCCTACCAGTTAATCTTAGATCACCCTCCTCATTCTAACTTATCCATTCGGTTTGTCTTTCCTTTATCATAGTCAAAGATGACAAGGTTCCAACTCCCACTTCTCTTCTTGCCTGAGGAATAATGCTGTTCGTTTCACGAAAAACCAACCCTGGATGCCCCGTGCGGAAGCACGGGGAGGAAAGGGTTACATCTGTATAGGAGCTTAGTATAATATGCTGTATGAGCATAAAACGGATGAGCCATGCAGTCTACGACACGAGTTACCATCTCGTGTGGGCACCGAAGTATCGAAAGTGGATACTGAAAGAGAAGGTACGAGATGCAGCACGAGAGATGTT